>Ga0157369_10009547_pt1 | contig 11098 bp, 5 predicted proteins | sample C25metaG_FD_113461 | JGI IMG/M metagenome (GOLD analysis project Ga0157369, IMG submission 113461) | Corn rhizosphere microbial communities from Kellogg Biological Station, Michigan, USA - C2-5 metaG | ecosystem: Host-associated > Plants > Roots > Rhizosphere > Soil | place: USA: Michigan... | reverse complement strand
GGATCGACAATTTCCGGTCTCACACCCTGGCCGGCGAGCACATTCCGCCGCAAGCCGGAATCGAAATATAAACTCCGATTGTTTATTTCGCGCGGAGACTTGGCGAATTCATACCGGATTCCTAAATTCAATGTCAGATTGCGAGTAACCTTCCAGTTATCTTCTATGTAAGCGCCGTAGTAGTTGGTAACAAGATTTTGACTGGAATCGCCCAGTGCGCCTGCCGCCTGATAGGGAGTACCGAGGAGAAAATCAGCCACACCAATGCCGCTTGTGCCGGTGAAACGTCCGTCAAAACTGAAGGTCGGATTCCCGTTGAAGTCGGTGATCTGGAAAAATTTCTCGTGCATGATCTGAATCCCGGTCTTAAACGTGTGTGCGCCGTGGGTAACACTTAGGTTATCCACGTACTGGTAATTTTCATCCTGCGCGCCGATTGCCTCGGAAATGGAACCGATGGCGCCGAATCCTGTTGTCGAAAACGCGGGGATGCCGAAATCGAACGGATTGGGTGATGTATTCTTTAATCCGAAAACCGTCTGGGCATAGTTCACGCCGTTGGATCCTTCTGATGTCCGGAACGTTTTGCTGTCATTGTGGCCGAACCGAAACTCGTTCACGATCGAGGGCGTGATGGTCCGAACATAGGTCGCCGTCCACAATCGATTGGACTGCGGGTAAACGTCGCCCCCAAGAAATCGCAGCGCAGGCGCGAGTAAGGACTCGTCGGAATTGGAAAACGAACCATACAGGAAGTCTCGGTCTGTAATCCGATGATCGATCCGAACGTTATATTGATCCCAATCCGAAACTCGCTTTGGAGCGGCGAAGGTATTGAAACTCGGGAAAGAGGCGGCGTTCGCACTGACCGGCAGGTTCGGCACTGGCGCAAATTGTACAGCCTTTTGTGTGATCGGATCGAGCCGGTTTCCCGGAATCACATTGTTAGGAAAGGCCACGCCGGTAAATGGATCGATGACATTTTTACAGTGCTGCGATCCCGGGCTCGCCTGGCAAAACGCCGATGAAGTGGGGAACAATCCCGTTCCCGAGCTGTTATCCGCTAAGTTGCCTGCATACTGCGCTCTGGAAGGATAAAGGCCCGTGGTTGTGATGCCTTGTCTTTCCCGCAGCCCCTCATAGTTGAACAGGAAGAACGTTCGGTTGCGCCCGTGGTACAGCTTCGGTATGTAAACCGGTCCGCTTGCCGTCGCTCCGAAATTATTCTGCGAAAACGGCGGACGCCCCTGCCCCGCACTGTTGGCGAAATAGTTGTTCGCGTCGAACTCGCGATTCCGAACCAGATCGAACGCAACCATGTGCAGATCGTTCGTGCCCGATTTGATCGCGGTGTTTACAATCGCCGCGCTCTTGCCGTATTCCGCCGTGAAAGAGCTACGCTGTACGTTGAATTCTTGAATCGCATCCACGGACGGGCGAATGCCCGCATTACCGAATCTCGCATTGCGCGTCTCGATCCCGTTTAAAAGAAAACTGACGTTACTCTCGCGCAGACCGGCAATCGATAAAGTGCTGTCCGGCCGGCCGGTCCAGCTTGTCGCCGGTGAGGTTCCCTGACCTAGTGGCGACGCCCCGGTGCTCAGTTGAGCAAGCTGCACGAAATTTCTTCCGTTCAACGGGAGCTCTTCAATCGGTTTGCTCTGGATTACCTGCCCCTGCGTGGAACTCTCGGCATTTAATAGCGTGGCAGCGTCGGCCGAAACCGTCACCGATTCGGTGACCTGCCCCAACGTGAGTCTTACGTCGATCTTGGCTCGCTGGCCCAGTTGGATGGAAATATTGTTTACTTGCTGCTCCTGAAATCCGGGCGCATTCACTTTGAGCCGGTAAGCGCCAGGCTTTAGCTGGCCGAAAACGAAGTCGCCCGCATCGTTGGTTGTGCCGGGAAGCGTGGTCCCTTCACCGGTATTCGTGAGTTCCAGCTTGGCGCGGGATACCTGCGCTCCATTCGGATCTGTGACGTTGATCGTCAAGTCTCCCGTGATCGCCTGCGAATATAACTGCGCGGCGCCCCACACCGCGATGGCCCATAACAAAAACTTACATGCTGACCTCATGTGCACTCCCTTCCCTCATCCTGGAGATAAAACGCCTTAGGGGGAGCGTAAGGGGAAATGCCGCGACGAAACAATCCCGATTGCCAACGAGGTTGAATTTTCAGCATGCGGAATTCCGCCAGACCGCTCGTTTTCTCGCAAGTTGCTAAATTTAAAATGACTAACGCTCGTAAATCCACCCCTCGTGTCCAGAACTGCAACTTGCCGGAAGTGGTTCCGTTTTCAACATGTAAAATTGGATCCCGAGCTCAGTAACCTGGGATTTGCTTTTACCATTTGAAATTCCCTCCTCTATGTCTCGGATGGCGGCAGTCCCTCTCACCTGCCTCTAAATCGGCAGGGTTAGGGGATTTAGTCCGATTCCGTCCGCGGCCCAATAATTTCGCATCGTAAAAGTAAACCTCGTGGCCAAAAAAAGACTCCGATGTCGCCTCCGCTTTGATAAGTTGAGGGTGGCCGCATTCGTAGGGCCCTCTCGCCTGCCCACTGGAGGTTTATTGAGTTTTCCAGCCATCCTTAGCACTCTTACGCGTGTATTCGCAATATCCACTGGCATCACGACGTCGGCTTTGCTGGCCGCTCAAGGCCCCCCTGCCCCAAGTGCGACGGTTGCGCCGGCCAAGGCGAAGCCCGGTGTTGTAGATTTCAGCGGCCAAATCAAGCCGATTCTGGATTCGAAGTGCTCCGGATGCCATAGCGCAGAGAAACGGTCCGGTGGATTGTCTCTCGCCAATTATGCGGATGTCCTGGATGGCGGCCGTAGCGGAGCCATTGTTCGGCCGGGCAGCAGCACAAAAAGCTTGATCATGGAGCGCCTCAGCGGCGCCATGGAACCGCGGATGCCGTTCGGCGGCAAACCTCTCGCCGAGGCACAACTCGCGTTGATCCGCAACTGGATCGATGAGGGCGCACGCCCCAATCCGTCTGCGACTCCCGCCGAGCCGAAATGGGAAGCAACCCTGGGGCTTACCGCCCCCGCTATTCCTAAGTCGCCATGGCCCGCATGGTCGCATCCGATCGATCGTTTTGTCGCCAGTTACCTGGTTGCGAACCACATTCCTCAGCCTGCCGTGGTTTCGGATGTGCAGTTCGCCCGCCGCGCCTATCTCGACATCTGGGGATTGCTTCCTCCGCCGGCGGAACTCGATCGATTCGTCAAAGACAAATCCCCCGGCAAACGCGACAAACTGGTCGCGCGTCTGCTTGCGGACGACACCAAATACGCGGAGAACTGGATCTCCTTCTGGAACGATCTGCTGCGCAACGACGAAGGCGTCAACTACTTTTCGGAAACAGCCTCACGCAAGAGTATTACCAAATGGCTTCTCGCCTCCCTCGAATCGAATCTTCCGTATGACCAATTCGTGGCAAAGCTATTGGATCCCGTTTCGCCATCCGACCCGGACGGTTTTCTGATCGGCGTGAATTGGCGGGGCGTGGTGAGCGCCAGCCAGACGCCGGCGCTCCAGGCCGCGCAAAACAGCGCGCAGATTTTTCTCGGCATCAACCTGAAGTGCAATTCCTGCCACGACAGCTTTATCAGCAGGTGGAAGCTGAAAGATGCCTACTCGCTGGCAAGCTACTTTTCGCAAGACGAAAAGTTGGAACTGTATCGCTGCGACGTCGCCCAGCACAAATACGCTGCTGCCGGCTTCCTGTATCCGGAATTGAATCGTCCTATTCCATCCAATTCCATGGCGGATCGCCGCGCCGTCGCGGCCGCAATCTTTACCGATCCCCGCAACGGGCGGCTGCCGCGGACACTCGTCAATCGAATCTGGGCTCGGCTCGTCGGCCGCGGTCTGGTTGAAAACGTCGACGAAATGGATGGCGAACCGTGGAGTCCGGAATTGCTCGACTGGCTATCCGCGGATTTGGTGGCGCATCACTACGACATGAAACACTTGATCGCGACGATCGTCGGCTCGAAGGCCTACCAGTTAGCCACTGTCGCGAACGATGGAAAACCCGTAAAGCACTATGTCTTCCGCGGTCCTGAGATCCGTCGGATGACAGCCGAACAATTTTCGGATGCCATCGCTTCCATCACTGGAGACTGGCACGTTGTGCAGGCGCCCGCCGAACGAGATACAAAACCGCAGACGACACAAGTCCGGACAAATTCCGCTTTCTCGAAGCCAGCGTTGTTCGGCGAGCCGGCGTTTCGCCCCGTTTCATGGACTCCTCGGGCGGACGCGCCGCAACCGCCCGTATCGAAGCCGATGTCCCATGCGCCTCAACCGGGCATTTACTCGCGCGAGTGGCGCACTGCCGCTAACAGCTTGACGCGCTCGCTCGGCCGGCCCATCCGGGATCAGGTGTTTTCGACTCGCGATACGCAAGCCACTACCATTCAAGCGGTGGAATTGGAAAACGGCGAAACCCTCACCCATTGGCTCTCACGCGGATCCCGCAGAATGCTCGGTCAACTGCCGCCCGATCCACAGAGTCTCTTTGGCGCTCAGGTAAACCGCAATATGACAAATGGCGGCAGGCCGTTAGATGGCTTCGATATCGATATTTCGAAATCCTCGAAGCTCTACCTGATTGTGCAGGACGCTCTATCCACCGCCCCGGATAAAGCAACGCCGCTTTGGGTAGATGCCGTCTTAGAAGGCCCGCATGGCAATGTGCCGCTCTCTTCTCTGAAACCCCTGGATCGTTCCGGTTTTCGTGATGGTTCCGGAAACGTCACTATTGACGGCATCGAAGACAAAGGGGAACACGCCGCAACGCGCGTCAAACTCACCTCTGTCCTCGTATACGACATCGCCGGTAAGGGCTTCACCCGTCTCCACGGCGCACCAGGTTTTGAGCCAATGCAACTTGCGCAAGGAGAAAACGTGCAGGCGAAGTTCTTCATTTTCGACAAACAGCCGGATATGGATCGCCTGGTACCGCCTTTACCCGAGAGGCCGCTGCCGCCCGCGCCGTCCGTGAAAACTGCGCGACAAGCGGAAGACCGCGTTTTTCAATACGCGCTGGGCCGCCTTCCCTCCCGAGCCGAACGCCAGATTGCCGAGGCCACCCTCCGCGATCATGCCCATCCCGGACAGGTTTCTGCCGACGGGCTCGCCGACCTGCTTTGGGCCGTCGTGTTGAAACCGGAATTCCAGCTAATTTACTAAGGAACTAAAGTGATGAACGCCGAAGAGAAACGAATCTATTCCCAAATCAGCCGGCGCGGCTTCATGGGAACCACCGCCGCTGCGACATTAGCTCTACTGAACGGAAGCGCTCCGGCAATTCTCGAGGCCGACGAACCGAAAATCAAGCCGACCGCCGACGCCGTGATCGTGCTATGGATGGCCGGCGGCATGGCGCAAACCGAGACTTGGGACCCCAAGCGCTACACGCCATTCGCGCCCGGCGTCCGAACCGAAAAGGTGCTCAGCACATTCCCGGCAATCGATACCGCCGTCGACAACATTAAGATCTCGCAGGGCCTCGAAAATATGGCCAAGATAATGGATCGTGGATCGGTGATTCGCACCTTCCAGGGCGCCGACCTCGGCTTTATTCTTCATTCTCGCCACCAATACCATTGGCATACCGGCTATGTTCCGCCTCAGCCTATGGCCGTTCCCCATATCGGTTCGGTAGTCTCCAAAGTCTTAGGCCCCAAGAATGATACGGTGCCATCGTTCGTCGCCATCGGCCAGAACCTTGAGATCGGAGCGGAAAGCGCCTCTGTTAAAGCCTTCCACACCGCAGGATTTCTGCGTACCGAATATGGTCCGTTCCTGATCACCGATCCGGCGGACGCGGCCGCGGCCGTCCGTCCACCCGCCGAATTGGGCGAAGCGCGCTTCAAGAGCCGCCGTAAAGTTTACGAACAGTTGCTGGCCAAGGAATCGGTATATCAATATGCCGGCGATTTTCAGCGCGCCTCGTTGATCCGATCGATGGATGCGGCGGATCGCCTTCTGACCTCCTCCTCCGCGAAAGCATTCGATCTTTCTCTCGAGCCGAAAAAGAGCTACGACTTGTACAACAACTCGCGCTTCGGTCAGGGATGCCTGTTAGCACGTAGATTGATCGAGGCGGGCGCCCGTTATGTGGAAGTTACTACCGAGTACATTCCTTTCCGTTACTGGGATACTCACGAGAATGGACACGAGCGCGCCGCCGGCATGAAGAAAGAGGTCGATGTGCCGGTAAGCCGGCTTATCCTCGACCTCGAAGAGCGCGGCCTCCTCGATCGCACTCTCATCATCCTCGCGAGCGAGTTCGGCCGCGATGCCATCACCGAAGGCAAGGTAGGCAAAGAAGTCAAAGACCAAGCCAAAACGCCGGATGTCATGACCGAACCCAAGCACTATGGAATGCACCGTCATTTCACGGCGGCCGGTTCTGTGCTCCTGTTCGGAGGCGGTATCAAAAAAGGAATGGTGTACGGCAAAACGGCCGATGAGCGCCCCTGCACTACAATCGAAAACCCGGTGCCGGTCGAGGACCTCCACGCGACCATGTATCACGCGCTGGGAATTCCTCCGACCAAAGCATTCGTCATCGAAAAGCGGCCTGTTTACGTAACGAAGGACGGCAAAGGCAAGCCGGTTCTGGACCTGTTCGCCTAAAAGCTAATTACTGCCACTCCAAGCCCCCGCAATCTGTAAGTATCGCTGTGCAGAGCTTGCTCGCCCGGCGAGTTGCCCTTCGTGGTCTGATCTACAAACTGCACTTGGCTCGCCTGCTGCGGCAATCGAACATCGACATCTTTGTCTCTCTTATTCACCAGCAGTAATTTGTGGCTACCGTCCTGGCTAATAAACCCGAGCCCGTAAATCTCAGCATCTTCCACCTGTGTCCGCACGAGCTTCACACCCGGCGAAAAGTTCCTCTTGAGCAACTCCAGAACTCGAAATCGCGCGTTGGGCGCCCCGCTATTCCAATCCAGCATCGAAACACTAGGAAATTGCGTCGGATAACCCATGAGCTGCGATTCTCCAATCACCTCAATGCCAAGGCTGGCCAGTTGCCCAAACAAGTACGCATAGGTGGCCCCCGAAAGATTCCAGTACGAATCCGGTATCGGCTTTGTTACGTGCTCAGGTTTGGACTGCATGGTGTCGTCGGCTGAAATGGAACCAATTTCATTGGTTGCCGTATGCGTCAGAGGCGATAGACGCTTTCGAATCTCCTCCACGTAGCGGACCGTATTCAGAAACCCGTCCGCTTGATCGAAGAACGTGTACTGCTGAACATCCGGCGTTTCGCTGGCGTCCGGCGCCGCATAAAAGTGATAAGAGATCATGTCGAGCGGAATACCCGGAGCATGATTTTTTGGGTTTAGAAAATACTCGAACATCCCTGGTTCTTTCGACGGATAGGCCACGCTGATGCCCACGAATTTTGTCTCGGGCGCGACCGTCCGAATAGCGGAGACGATCGCATCGTATCGCTCCGTATATTGTTCCGGAGTCGTATGGTGCTCGAGATCCGGCTCATTCAGCACCTCCCAGTAATCGATTTTGAAGTGATGACCGGATTCATGCCGTTTTCCCAGCTCGTCTACAAAGCCGCCCTTCACGTACCAGCTCACGAGTCTCCGGTAGTAATCCGCCAACTCTTTATTGGAGTGATCTCGCAGTTGCGTGCCTTGCGTGTAGTTCCACGTCACTTGGTTCGGATCTTCCGGATACGCCACCGGCTTCTCCGTCTTGAACATCCAGGCTGGAATCGTGCTGAAGTTAAGCACTACCGGATGGCCCTTCGTGGCGTTCAGGAAATCAATTGTAATCGGATCAATCACGCTAAAGTCCCAGAACGTCTTCTCCGCAGTCGGCGGCTCGAGTTCCGCTACGCCGAATTTCGGATAGGGCAGCCAGGGCACGTAGCGCACATAGTCTGCGCCGAGTTTCCGCAGTTCCTCAAACGCACGGTCATGCACTGGAGACGACCGTCGTAAGGGAGGGTTAACAACTACTTGGAGCGTGGGGGTCGACCGCGAGACCCTCTCGACGCTCTGCCAGGCCATCTGAACTCGTTGCGCGCTCGCCTGATGCACCAAAATGCCAATCAGCAAGGGAACGTAGATCAAGCACTTCATGATTTCAATAACAACTGTTCCAATTCGCCCGGCGCGATCAGGGCGTCATTTGGATAGAGGCGAGTTACGTTCTCTTTTGTTACAAGCTCATGCCGGACGAAAACCGCGGGAGGTGTCGGCTTTCGCTGCAAAACATCCAGGCACAGAGGAATTACTTCATCGCCATAGCGCTCCGGGAAATACGCCACCGATCCGATCAGGCGCGTTCCCGGCTTTCTCAGTTCGGCGCGCGCTTCCGCCGAGGCATTTTGGCCCATAACAACACACGATTCGGCCGCGCCGGCCTCCTCGAATGCCCGCAGTGCCCCGAGCGCGCTCGGATCGTTGATCGCTGCCACCAAAGCCTTCCTGCTTCGACTCCGCCGTAAATATTTCCGCACCGCTTCGACGCTGTGGCCGTATTGGCCGCGGCCATCCAGCCAGACAATTTGTGAATCGCTGATTGCTGGCAGAATATCCCGAATACCGGCTACCGTTCCGGTCAATCGGGATCGCGGAAGCGAGCCGGCCATGGGAAGCGCCAGCAGGAGGACATCGTCCACTTGGCCTTCCCAGTATTTCTTTGCCCAGCGGCCAAGAAATCGGCCGCCCATCAACCCCGCGTCATAGTTATTCGCGCCGTAGTAAATGGCTCCCGGATGCGGAATTTCGATCGCCACAATCGGAATTTTCGCTTCCAAAAATTTCGACGAGATGACCGGCGCCACATGCTCGTCCGTCTGGAACTCAATAACCAACTCCACGCCTTCCCGGATCAGAAATTCGGCATTCCGCAAGGCCGCTTTCGGACTGTACTTGTTGTCCAGGCTAATCAACTCGATGTCCGACCTCTTGGCAGCCGCCGCAATGCTCTCGGCGACCGTCCGGGAAAAGGCGAACTCCTGGCTTTGTCCCGCGAATCCGAGCCGGTACTTTCTGCGCTGCGGAAGCTTCAGGTTCAACGAATATTCCCGTTCGCCCGTGCGCAGGATCATCCCGCGCTGCTCCAGCGTGAAAACGATACGAAACGCCGTCGCCAGGCTCAGGCCCGTTCTTCGAGCGATCTCTTTCAGCCGAAGCGGGTGTTCCGCCTCTCGAAAGCATTCCAAAACGTCGCATGCGCGCGTTATTGCCTGGCACATATAGCGTTCGGACGCGTTTCGCATCGCTTTTATACTATAAAAACCGCTGCCTCCGCGAATCCACGCAGAACTTCGGGTAAGCCCGTCAGTATCTACATTTCCTTTTACATAGTGAAAATTCCTTCCGTCGCGCGACTTGGGTTGTGTTGCGTCCGCACTAAAAACATAATCGTTATTTGAACTATGCTGCGAGTCGGATTGTTCTCGATCGGACTCCATTCCTATTGGACCCAGTTTGCAGGCTTGCTTCCTCGGCTGAACGAGTATGTAGATCGCGTGGCGCGCCAATTGACACGGGATGACATCGAGGTGATCAACCTCGGCATGGTCGATACGCCCGAAAAAGCATCGGAGGCGGGCCATGCCTTCCGGCGCGCGGATGTGGATCTTATCTTTCTCTATGTCACAACCTACGCGCTATCGTCTACCGTCCTGCCGGTAGTGCGGCGCGCCAAGGCGCCGGTCATCATCTTAAACCTGTCTCCTGGCGAAGCCATTGACTATAGATCATTCAATGCACTGCAAGATCGCCAAAAGATGACCGGCGAGTGGTTGGCTTGGTGCCAGAGTTGCCCCGTGCCGGAGATTGCCAACGTATTCCATCGTTGCGGAATTCCCTTTCTGCAAATTACCGGAATGCTGGAAAACGACGCGGCGGCGTGGAAAGAAATCCAGGAATGGCTGGATGCGGCCCAAGTGGTCCGGACCATGGAGCACAATCGGCTGGGCTTAATGGGCCACTACTACGGCGGCATGCTCGATGTGTACACCGACCTGACGCTGCAGTGCGCCACATTTGGCGGGCACATCGAGATGATCGAAGTGGATGAGCTCGCCACTCTATGTGCGGAGGTCTCGCCCGTGCAGATCGAAGACCGGGTGGCTCAATTTCAGGAAGCCTTCGACGTGCAATCGGATTGCTCCGCCGACGAACTGGCCCACGCGGCCAAAACCTCTGTTGCCCTCGACCGCCTTGTGGCGCGCCATCGCCTGGGTTCGATGGCCTATTATTACTCCGGTAATGAAGATGCCATCCGTTCCATTATTTTGGGAACGAGTCTGCTCACGGCGCGCGGCATCCCGGTAGCCGGCGAATACGAAGTAAAGAACGCCCAGGCGATGAAAATCATGGACGCCTTCGGAGCGGGCGGCTCATTTACCGAGTTCTATGCCACCGATTTCAAAGACGACGTGATCCTGATGGGCCATGACGGTCCCGGGCATTTAGCCATCGCGGAAGGCAAAATCCGCGTGCGGCCGCTGAGGGTCTATCACGGGAAGATGGGACGCGGCCTGTCCGTCGAAATGTCGGTGAAGCACGGTCCGGTGACGCTGCTGTCCGTAGTGGAAAACGCCGGCAGGCTCAAACTTCTGACCGCGCAAGCCGAATCGGTTCCCGGTCCCATACTCGAGATCGGAAACACGAACAGCCGCTATCGGTTCCCCATGAGCGCTCGTGACTTCATCGAAGCGTGGAACTCGCAAGGCCCCGCGCATCACTGCGCCATCGGCATAGGCCACATCGCCTCAAAAATCAAAAAATTCGGCGGGCTGCTTGGGATAACTACTGTACAGATCTGTTAAGTCGCGTGGTGCCCTTCATGCTGGCAGCCGGGAAACTCGGCAATGGCGGTGTTGCCCTGGTAGCGCATGTACTGGCGCTGGCCGATGTCGGAGTAGTGATAGCCGAGCACGGCCTGCGCTTTCAGCAACCGGAAGAACCGGCCTCCAGGATCATCTCGATTCTGCTCACTCGCCGCTAGCTGCGCCGCAATTGCATCCTGCTCGCTCGCCGAGAGTTCTTGAAACGGCTTCTGGAATTGAGCACGGGAACGCGAGTCGACCAG
>Ga0157369_10009546_pt1 | contig 11098 bp, 14 predicted proteins | sample C25metaG_FD_113461 | JGI IMG/M metagenome (GOLD analysis project Ga0157369, IMG submission 113461) | Corn rhizosphere microbial communities from Kellogg Biological Station, Michigan, USA - C2-5 metaG | ecosystem: Host-associated > Plants > Roots > Rhizosphere > Soil | place: USA: Michigan... | reverse complement strand
GCGCTCGGCCACGAGGACATCGTCCCGCTCTTCCAGGAGAACCTCGAGCAGGAGCAGCACACGCTCGGCGAGGTGCTCGAGGCGACGATGAAGACCGGCAAGAGCACGAAACGCAGCGGCGCCGCCGCATAGGCGCCGCTGCGCTGGATGCCCTGGGCGGGCGCGTCGGGGAGGCGCGCCCGCCTAGGCGGTTTGCCGAGCCGTTTCCGCCGCGGGGAGTGCCAGTTCGAGGGCCGCCTCGAGCTGGTTTCGGCGAAACGGCTTCATCACGTGCGCAACGGGGTCGAGCTCACGAGTCTCGCGGCTCGGCCCGTCGATGCTCACGCAGAGGATCGGCAACGTGCTGAACCGGCGCCGAACGCCGCGCGCCAGGCGCAAGCCCGGCCTCGACGCCGGTTCGAGCAGAAGAACGTCGGGCTCCTCTCCGTCGACCCACTCGCGCGGGCCGATCGGTCTATGACCGAGCCGCAGGAGGAGGAGCTCGAGCAGCGACCGCGTCGACGGGTCGGGGTCCACGATCAGCACGGTCGCCACGGAAGGAATCTCGTCCGCCGGGAGGGGAACGACGGATGCCGGTGGTATGAAAGACGTATGAGTGCGCCCCGGATCCTCGTCGTCGACGACGACGACGACATTCGCGGCCTCGTCCGGACGCTTCTCGAGCGCACCGGGGCGGAGGTCAAGGAGGCCGAGAACGGGCGGGAAGGCCTACGCGAGTTCCACAGCTGGCGCCCCGACCTCGTCGTGCTGGACGTCTCGATGCCGGAGCTCGACGGCTGGAACGTGCTCGAGCGCCTGCGGGACATGTCCGAGGTGCCCGTGCTGATGCTCACTGCGCGCGGTGACGAGCTCGAGCGCGTCCGCGGCCTCCAGGCCGGCGCCGACGACTACGTCGTCAAGCCGTTCGGCAAGCAGGAGCTCGTCGCGCGCGTCCAGGCGCTGCTCCGCCGCGCGCAGCGCGGCGCGACCGCGGAGGAGAGCGGCTCGTACGCCGACTCGTACCTGACGATCGACTGGACGCAGGCGCGCGTCGAGGTGAGAGGGTCCGAGGTGCAGCTGACGCCGCTCGAGTTCAGGCTCCTCTCGACGTTCGTCCGCAACCCCCGCCAGGTGTTGAGCCGCGACCAGCTGCTCGAGCTCGTTTGGGGTGACGCGTTCGGCGTCGGCGGCGACCAGGTGAAGCTCTACGTCGGGTACCTGCGGCGCAAGCTCGGAGACGACGCACCGATCGAAACGGTGCGCGGCTTCGGCTACAAGTATCAACCGCCGCCCAGCTCGTAGAGGTCGCGTACGCGGTCGGCGAGCTCCGCCGGCGAGAACGGCTTCTTCACGTACGCGTCGGCGCCCGCCTCGTAGCCGCGGCGGACGTCGGACTCCTGCGCCTTCGCCGTCAACAGCAGGACGCGTGTGCGCTTCAACTCGGCGTCGGCGCGGATCGCGGCGAGCACTTCGATCCCGTCGAGCCCCGGCATGCCGACGTCGAGCACCGCGACGCGCGGCCTGTGCTCCTGCGCGAGCGCGAGCGCCTCGACGCCGTTCCGCGCCGACACGATGTCGTAGCCGTCGCGCGTGAGCCGCGTCGTGACGAGCAGGAGGATGTCGTCGTCGTCGTCGGCGACGAGCACGATGTCGCTCATTTCGCCAACGGCAGCTCGACTTTGAAGACGGCGCCGCCGCCCTCGCGCGGATGCGCCGAGATCCGGCCGCCGTGCGCATCGGCGATCGCGGCCGCGATGAACAGCCCGAGACCCGTGCCCGGCACCTGCCGCTCCACCGCGCGATCGGTGCGGTAGAACCGCTCGAACACGCGCGCCGCCTCGGCGGCGGTGAACCCGATGCCGGTGTCGCACACCTCGAGGCACGCGTCGCCGTTGGCGCGCACCCTGATCTCGATCGTGCCGCCGTCGGGCGTGAACTTGACGGCGTTCGAGATCAGATTGTCGAGCAACTGGAAGACGCGGCCACGATCGGCGTCGACCGGAACGGGGCCGTTCGCATCCACGACGAGCTCGAGGTCCTTCGCATCCGCCCGGCCGCGCGCCTCCTCCGCCGCCTGCCGCGCCACCTCGTTGAGGTCGAGCCGCGACGGCGTCAGGTCGAGGCGGCCCGACTGCAGGCGGGCGACGAACAGCAGGTCGTCGACGAGGCGCAGCAGCCGGTTCGAGCTGCGCGACACCACTTCGAGGAACGACCGTGCATCGTCGCCCAGCTTTTCGTCGAGCGAGAGCTCGACGTACCCCATGATCGACGTCAGGGGTGTGCGCAGGTCGTGCGAGATGAGCGCGACGAACTCGTCCTTCATCCGGTCGGCCTCGAGCAGCCGCACGTTCTGTGCTTCGAGCAGCCGTTGCGCCTGTTCCGAGTCTGCGCGGGCGAGCCGTTCACGCGTTCGGATTCGCTCGAGCGCGCGCAGAATGCCGACCAGCCGCAGGACGACCATCACCGAGATCACCGCGGACGCCGCCACGACCGCCGCGACCGGCGCGCCGACCCCGCGCAGGCTCTGGATCAGCAGCACGGCCGCCGGCGCGAGCAGCGCGCCCATCAGCATCGCGATTCTGCCGCTGCCGACGTTCAGTCGCCGTTGCGGGCGGTGCGCCGGGCTCGAGAGCTCGCGCATCGACGGATGCAGCGCGGTCGCGGCCCAGAGCAGGTAGGAGAGCAACCAGCCGGCGTCGACCCAGTCACCGCTCCGGTACGAGTTCGGGCCGACGCCGTATGCCTCATCCGCAATGAGCAGGAAGACGATGCTCGTCACGAGCAGCAGGAAAGCCGGCGTTCGCCACGCGGCGGTGACGAAGAAGCCCGCGAGGCCCGCGAGCAACACGATGTCCATCAGTGGGTATGCCGCGGTGACCGCGCGCTCCCCGGCTCCGAGACCGGGCATGTCGATGATCCCATCGAGCACGAACACCCACTGCAGCAGGACGAAGCCGGACGTGACGATCGCGGCGTCGCCGAGCGCCGCGATCCTGCGATGGCCGCCGGCCGCGAACAGGAGCAGCAGGAGGGCGAGGACGAGCAGCGGATACCCGGCGAGATAGAACGCGTCGGCGACCGACGGCACCGGCGGGTTGACGATGATGTTGAAGATGATGTCCGCGACTGCGAAGAAGAGGTTGCCGAGCGCGAACAGCAGCCACGGCGCGCGCAGCGACGGAGCGTTGCGTCGCATGCCGACGGCGATGAGGACGGCCGACGTGACGCCGATCACGTCGTAGATCACCGACTGCGCGTTTCCGCGCGGCACGAGGAAGTAGACGACGACGAGCACGCCGCCGGACGCGAGCAGGAGCTCGGTCGGCTTATCGCGCCAGGAACTCACGAATCGCTCCCGCGACTGCGTCCGGACGATCTTCCTGGAGGAAGTGCGACGCGCCTGCGATCTCGACCGGGCCTTCCGCGTTCGGGAGCAGCTCGACGAACGTTCGCGCGACGCTCAACGGCAGGACCTGGTCGTCGGCTCCCCACACGACGAGCACAGGCTTCTGCCAGTCGCGCAGCGCGTCGCGGACGCGGTTCATCGGCGCGGTATTCGGATGTTCCGGCTCTGCCGGAACGAGCTCCGGGAACGCGAGCGCGCCCGCCTTCGACGCGGGCGTCGGGAAGCAGTCGTCGTACGCGGCCCGCACCTCGTCCGGCAGGCCCTGCGACGTTCCTGCCGCGACGAGCCGCCCGATGTCGAGCTCGCCGCCGGCCGAACGGACCGCGTCGCGCAAGCGCAGCCACAACTCGCTCGGCGCGCGGCCGCCGCCGATGCCCGTGTTGAGCACCACGAGCCGGGCGACACGATCGGGATTCTCGACGGCGAAGCGCAACCCGATCGGCCCGCCCCAGTCGTGCACGACGAGCGTCAGGTCGCGCAGGTCGAGCGCGGCGACGAGCGCGGCGACGCTGGCGACGTGGCGGTCGTACGAGTACCAGCCGATCTCTTCCGGCTTGTCGGATCGGCCGAAGCCGATCAGGTCGGGAGCGACCTTGCGGCCGGGCAGGTGCGGAATGATGTTGCGCCACAGGTACGACCACGTCGGCTCGCCGTGGAGCAGCAGGATCGGGTCGCCGTCGCCCTCGTCGACGTAGTGCATGCGGTACTGCTCGAAGTCGACGAAGCCCATGGCCGCATTGTCCTACGTCGGGCCGATATTCCTAGCCCGGCTCACGGCTGCCGCCATTCCCTGCGTCCACGTCTCCCCGTGGCCGACGAGCATTGCGTCCACATCGAGGTCTTCGAGCTTCGTCAGAGAGTCGAGCATGGCGGCGCTCGAGAGGTTGAGCGGGCGCGGCAGGAGCTGCGGCCCGGGCACGCCGGTCAGCGGGTTCAGCGTGCAGAGCAGGTCGCCTGCGAAGAGCACGCGCCGGGACGCGTGGTGGATCACCGAGTGTCCGGCGGTGTGCCCCCCGGTGTGGATCGCGCGCAGTCCACCCGGCAGCTCGTCGCCGTCGGCGTACGTGCGAACGTCGGCGATCGGCTGCGGCTTCCCCGACGTCCTGAAGTGCGTGAGGAAGCGGACCGCGTGCGGGTGACGCAGGTAGGGCAGCATCGGCGCTTCGGTCTTGCCGCGCCCCTCGGCCGAGCGGGCGAGGGGCGCGTCGTCCTCGTGCACCCAGACCGTGAGCCCGAGCTCCTGCCGAAGCTCCTCGGCGACGCCGACGTGGTCTGCGTGGCCGTGCGTGACGACGACCGCCGTCAGGTCGGCGCGCGTGCGCCCGAGCAGCCGAAGGCCGGGCTCGAGCTGCGGACGGTAGCCCGGAAAGCCCGCGTCGACGACGACCACTCCGCCGCCGCCGTCCTCGAAGAGGAACCAGTTGCAGAGGTCCGTGCCGAGCCGCACGACGCCGTCGGCGGCGAACGCCGGTTCCACGACCCTCCCCAGCACCGGGCCGAACCATACGAAATGAGGGCCGGACGGGCTGCGGCCCTCCGCCCGACCCTCAGAGATGGAGATGCCGAGTGTCAGAGAATCTTGCGCTGGGGAGAGAAACGGGGTGGAGCAGGACACCCAGGCGTTCGAGCCCATCGGCCCACCGGGCACGCCTCCGCCGGCCGGTCCGCCGCCGCGGGCGCTCCTGAACGACGTCTGGCCGTGGCTCGCGCTCCTCGGGATCCTCGTCGTGGCCGGCCTGCTGGTCTGGCTCTTCGTCTTCCGCGGCCACCACCACAAGAGCCAGGTCGTCCCGTCGGTCGTCGGGCTCCGGCAGCAGGCTGCGATCAGGCAGTTGACCGGCGACGGCTACAGCGTCAAGGCGATCGTCGGCCCGGCAAAGGCGCCGCGCGGCGTCGTCGCCGCGCAGACGCCGGGCGGCGGCTCGCAGTTGCCGAAGGGGGCGACCGTCAGGCTGCAGGTCTCGAACGGCCGGCGTGCGACGCTGCCGGCCACCACGACGACCGCGACCACCACCACGCGCGCCACGACGACGACGGCCGCAGCGACCGCGACGGTGCCGTCCGTGACCGGTCAGGACATGGCTTCCGGGGCCGGACAGGTCGAGGCGGCCGGGTTCGTCGCCGAGACCGACCCGGTCCAGGGCGGCGGCACGCCCGGCTCGATCGTCCAGGAGAACCCGGCTGCAGGCACGCAGGCGAACGCCGGGGGCACGGTGACGTTGAGCGTCGCCACGCCGCCGAGCCCGCCCTCGACGCAGATCCCCGACGTCACCGGCAAGGCCGCGGCCGAGGCGCGCGCCGCGCTGCTGCAGGCGAAGCTGACCGTCAAGACGGCGTACGAGAAGGGACAGAGGGGCGTCGTGCTGCAGGAGTCGCCGACCGGCACGGCGCCCGCCTACACGCAGGTGACGATCACCGTTGGGAAGTGACCAGGAGCCGCCGTAGCGGCGGCACCGACGCACGACCGCCGAACTGCACCGCCGCGAGCAGCGTCGCGGCGAGACCGACGACGCCGGCGACGAAGAAGGCGAGCTCCGTCCCACCCTTTGCGCACAGCCAGCCGACGAGGAGGCCGGCGACCGAAGCCGAGCCGTTGAACGCGTAGAAGTAGAGGCCGATGATCCGGCCGCGCAGATGATCCGGCGCGGCGAGCTGCATCGACGTGTTCGAGTTCGCCGACCACGACGTGAAACCGGCGCCGACGACGAAGAGGAGCGCGCCGGCGAGCACCGGGTTGTGCACAGGTGAGATCAGCAGCTCCGCGCCGGTGAAGAGCGCGGCGCCGACCAGCATCACGCGCAGCGAAGCGCGTCCGCGCGAGGCCGTGAAGAGCGCGCCGACGAGCGCGCCGGCGCCGAACACGGACGAGAGGACGCCGTACACCCACACCGGCTGGTGCAGTGTGTCGTTCGCGAGCACCGGCAGCGTCACGTTGAAGTTGAACGCGAACGTGCTCAGCAGGAACGTCAGCAGGAGCAGCGTGAGCATCGTCCGGTTGCGCATGACGTAGACGAGACCCTCGCGGGTGCCCTTGAGGATCGCCGGCCGCTCGAAGCGCTCGATCGGGAAGAACTCGCTCGTGCGCATGGCCAGCAGGCCGAGCAGCACGGCGAAGAAGCTGATCGCGTTGATCAGGAAGCAGTAGCCGGCCCCGGTCAGCGCGTAGACCGGGCCTGCGAGCGAGGGGCCGAAGATGCGCGAGCTGTTGAAGAGGCTCGTGTTGAGCGCGATCGCGTTCGGCAGCACCTCGCGGCCGACCATCCGGTACGTCAACTGCTGGCGCGACGGCACGTCGAGCACGAGGATGAACCCGTTCGCGAAGCCGATCGCGTACAGCATCCACGGCTGCGCGATGCCCGCGAGCGCGATCCAGGCGAGCACGGTCGACGTCGCGAGCTGCGCCGCCTGCGTGCCGAGCACGAGCCTCCGCGCGTCCATCCGGTCGGTGAGCACACCGGCGAACAGGCCGAAGATCGTGAAGGGCAGGAACGACGCGAACGCCATGACGCCGACGTCGAATGCGGAGTGGGTGATCTGCAGGACGAACCAGCCCATGGCGATTCGCTGCATCCACGAGCCCGTCTGCGAGACGATCTGCCCGCCGAAGAAGAGCCGGTAGTTGCGGTAGCGGAGGCTGGAAAAGGTCTTCTTCACAGGATCTCGGAGAGCGGCTCGATCGCGGCGTCGATCGCGGCGAGCTGTTGTTCGGTCAAGCCGCGCAGGCGCGTGGCGAGCCACGCGGTGCGGCGGGAGCGGACGCGGCGCAGGACGCGCGAGCCCTCGTCGGTCAGCGTCAGCCCGACGCGGCGCTTGTCGGTGTCGCTCGGTTTCCGCAGGACGAGGCGGTCGCGCTCGAGCCGGTCGACGTGGTTCGACATCGCCGGGGCGCTGATCTTCTCGCGGGCGGCGAGCTCCCGGACGCCGATCCCGGGCTGGTACTTGATCGCCACGAGGAGCGACACCTGATGCGGCGAGACGCCCACCTCGCGGGCCTCGCGGCGCAGCTCGCGGCCCACCTGGAGCAGCACGGGGCGCAGGCGGTCGGCGATCTGGACGGTGTCGAGCTTCGTGTCGGGCATATCGTTAACTTGGTTAACGGTAGCAGGAGCTTGTAAGGTCACAGCGCATGCACATCGGCGGGGTGATGCGTACGAAGCTGGTGACCGCGAGGCCGGACGAGTCGGCGGCCGACGCCATCCGCCGCATGCTCTCGAGCGGCATCGGGTCGGTGATCGTCATCGACGAGAACGTCCCGGTCGGGATGTTCACCGAGCGCGACGTGCTGCGGCTCGCCGGGGAGGGCACCGATTTCGAGACGATCCCGGTGCGACGCGCGATGACGCCGCGACCCCTGACGATCGCCGCCGACGACGACATCCTCGAGGCGTCGCAGATGATGGCCGAGCGGAAGCTCCGCCATCTTCCGGTCACCGAGGACGGCAATCTCGTCGGCATCGTCTCGATGCGCGACGTGCTGGCCTACCTCGCGGAGCGTCTGTACAGCGGCGACAAGGACGACGCCGCGCACACGACGACGCGCGCGCTACTCGACCGGCACTGAGGCGCCCGTCGAGTCGGGGGCGTGCACGCCCTCGAGCATGCCGCCCGTCTCGAACAGCGGCTTGCGCGAGAAGTAGCGCCTCCGCACGTAGAGCGCGGCCATGACGACGATCGAGGCGAGCGCGAGCCCGATCGTCCAGTGCTGGAGCGAGAGCGCCGTTTCGCGGGCCTGCTTCTCCCACTCGCCTGCGTTGTACTGATTCGACGCGGTCGTCGACGGCAGGTTCGGGATCAAGTCGACGCCGGTCGGGAAACGCTGCGTGTGGTGGCGCGTCCAGATGTCGAGCTTGTGCACGACCGCCACTGACTCGACGATTCCGGCAACGCACGCGATGTACCAGCCGAGCGGCAGCCGCATGCAGATCCAGCCGACGAGCGAGAGCAGGATCGGCGGCAGCATCGCCCACAGCCAGATGCGCGCCTCCGTCCCGCTCGACGGCGCGTGCCACATCGTGATCAGGTGGTGCGGGCCCTTCCACTGCACGACGCGCGGCTTCTCCTGTGCGAGCGTCGACGACATCAGGGCGCTGAAGAAGAGCGGGATGCCGATGAACGACGCGATCGCCCATGGGCCGCTGCCGCGCGACTTCGGCAGCTTGATCCTCATTGCATCTTCTCCGCCTCGAGCACGCGCGAGAGGAACTGCCGTGTCCGCGCTTCCGTCGGGTTGGAGAAGATCTGCTGCGGCGGCCCTTCCTCGCAGATGCGGCCCCCGTCGAGGAAGCAGACCTTGTCCGCGACCTCGCGGGCGAAGCCCATCTCGTGTGTGGCGAGGATCATCGTCATGCCGCTGTCGGCGAGCTCGCGCACGAGCTCGAGCACGTCGGCGACGAGCTGCGGATCGAGCGCGCTCGTGATCTCGTCGAGCAGCATCAGCTTGGGCTGCATCGCCAGTGCGCGCACGATCGCCACGCGCTGCTGCTGGCCGCCCGACAGCCGGTCGGGATACTCGTTCGCCTTCGCCTCGAGCCCGATCCGCCGCAGCAGCGGGCGCGCCCGCTCCTCGGCCTCGTCGCGCGAGATGCCGAGCGCCTTGCGCGGGGAGAGCATCACGTTCTGGAGCACGGTCATGTGCGGAAAGAGGTTGTACGCCTGGAAGACGATGCCGATCTTGCGGCGCAGCGCATTGACGTCGACCTTCTCGTGCGTCAGGCGCTGGCCGTCGACGACGATCTCACCCTCCTCGACGTGCTCGAGCATGTTGAGGCAGCGAAGCAGGGTCGACTTGCCGGAGCCGGAGGCGCCGATCAGGCAGACGACGTTGTGCTCGGGGACGTCGAGCGTGACCTTGTCGAGCACCTGCAGGTCTCCGAACCACTTGGAGACACCTTTGACCTGGACGAACGCGTTGCCGTTGGCGCTCAAAATGCTGCGGCGCGCTCGAGACGCTCACGCTTCGCCACGAGGTGGTCCGTGAAGCGCGCGAGCGGAATGGTGATCAGGATGAAGAAGACCGCTGCGACGACGTAGGACGGGAAGTCGCCGTTGCGGTTCGAGAACTGCCCGGCGCTCTGGGCAGCCTCGGCGACGCCGATGACGCTGACGATCGCCGTGTCCTTCTGCAGGCCGATGAAGTCGTTGAGCAGCGGCGGGATGACGCGGCGCACGGCCTGCGGAACCACGACGTACCGCATCGCCTGCATGTACGACAGGCCGAGCGACCGCGCCGCGGCGCGTTGCGACGGATGCACCGATTCGATGCCGGCGCGGTAGACCTCCGTCACGTACGCCGTGTACACGAGCGTCAGGGCGATCACCCCGTACGTCGTGACCGAGCGGTTGGAGATGTAGCCGAGCTCCAGCCCCGGCAGGCCGAAGCCGACGAGGAACGCCACGATGATGATCGGCGTTCCGCGGAAGAAGTCCGCATATGCGATCGCCAGGGCCCGCAGCGGTCTCGCTGCGGGCCCCGGCAGACCACGGACGATCGCGATGCCGAGCGCCAACACCAGGACGAGCACCTCCGCGATCCCCATCATCCGCAGGTTCAGCTGGAAGCCCGCCCAGACATCGGGCATCGCCAGCGTGTAGCTGTGCGGATTGAAGAACGCGTGGATTACCTGATGGAACGCGTGCATGACGTCGTTACTTCAGGACGGTGACCTTCGAGAAGTCGATGTTGAACCACTTCTTCTGGAGCCGTCCGACCGTGCCGTCCTTCGTCAGCGACTTGATGACGTTGTCGATCGTCGACGTCAGCTTCGAGCCTTTCTGCAAGACGGCGCCGTACTGCTCGTGCGTCACGATCTGGCCCGCGACGGGGCCGAACGCGCCGGGCTTCGACTTCGCCTCGAGCGAGACGAGCGGAACGTCGAGGATGACGGCCTGGCACTGGTTCAGCTGTGCGGAGTGGTAGAGCGCCGTCGTCGTCGGATAGATGAGCGGCTTCTTTTCCGGCTTGAGCTGATCCTGGATGTACTGCAGGCCCGTCGTGTCGGCCTGCGCACACGTCTGCATCTTCCGCAGATCGGCGAGCGAGTGCGGGACCGGCGCCTGCTTCGAGAGCAGCACGCCCTGGTTCGCATTCATGTAGGTCGACGAGAAGTCGACCGTCTTCTTCCGCTGCGCGGTGATCGTCGCCTCCTGGAACGAGACGTCGAACTTCTTCGTGCCCGGTGCGAAGAGACCGGTCCACGGCGTGTACATCCAGACGGGCTTGAGCTTGAGCTTCGCGGCGATCGCCTTCGCGAGATCGACCTCGTAGCCCTTCGGGTTGATGAATTTGCTGCCGCGAACGGAACCGTTCACGAAGCCCGGGTTTGGATCGCCGTACGCGACGACGAGCTGGCCGGGATGGATGGTCGGCACGGCGGCCGGCCGCGCCGACGCCGCGGGCACCACAAAGAGCGCCGCGACGGCGAGCAACGGGATGAAACGCTTCACAAGAAGCCCTCCTGTGCGTTTGGACCTAGGTCGGAAAGAGCCTACCGCGGTCCGTCTGGACCTTCCAGCGCGCTTCTCGTCAGGCTCTGGAAGTGCCCGATCAGCTGCTCGGAGCGGCTCATCAGGTACCCGTGCGCGAGGCCGCCCGCGGCGAGGCCGCGCTGGACGCCCTCGACGAGGCCCTTGTCCTCGCGGCCGACCTGGTCGTCGAACTCCATCAGCTCGTCGATCCAGGCCTGGTCGACGTCCGGGCCGAAGAAGTAGTCGAGG
>Ga0157369_10009544_pt1 | contig 11099 bp, 8 predicted proteins | sample C25metaG_FD_113461 | JGI IMG/M metagenome (GOLD analysis project Ga0157369, IMG submission 113461) | Corn rhizosphere microbial communities from Kellogg Biological Station, Michigan, USA - C2-5 metaG | ecosystem: Host-associated > Plants > Roots > Rhizosphere > Soil | place: USA: Michigan... | reverse complement strand
TGCCGATTCGTCCGGGTACAGACTAGCTCATGTTGTATTTCTCTGCTTCGCGTACACGCGCGGCGTTCAGGAAGTGCGAGCCAGGCGGATAGAGAGGGATTACAATTCCTCCCTGCAAGATAGGTTGCGGAGCGTAGGGCGCATCGGTCGATGGCCCGGGGGCGGGAACTGCCATCGGTGCTGGTGGCAGCGTGCGCGTTTGCGCGCCGGCCACCTGAAGAAAACAAAATAGGGGCGATCGAAAGAAAGCGTCTTATGGTCATATCTTTTAGCCGGAATAGAGATTGGTATTCAGATATTCGTTACGAAACTTGCCGTTCGGATCATACTGTTTCAGCAGCGCCTTGTATTCAGGCAGCTTCACATATAGTCCTTGCAGCCGGGACGGCGCCATCGTAAAAAGCTTGGCCCAGTGCGGTCGAGCATCGAACGGTTCGAGTTTTGCCTCAATCATCGGCAAAACATTTTTCACCGCCGCCCACTCTGGCTTCCAGGTGAAGTGAATGGTCAGCGAGGGCCGCTTGTAGCATGTGCTCATCCAGAGATCGTCGGTGTCGATCGTTCGTAATTCGGTAATAAACAGATGGGGCGTGATGTGCTCCCGAAGTTCCTCGACGGCGAGAATGGCCTGATACGCTTTGTCGCGCGGAACAAAATACTCCGATTGCAGCTCATCTCCGCTGCTCGGCGTAAAATTCATGCGGAAATGCGGTAACCTTTCGTACGATGGGCCAGGAATGCCAAGTTGATCGGTGCAGTTTTCCGCCGAATGCCCGGATAATGGATGAAGCTTGGTTTTGGCGAGTTTTGCCCCAAAGAATTCGGGCGCAAACGCCGCAGAGCCTGCCTGATCGACGCGGCTTTTGAGCCAGACTTGAGTGGCCTGGTGGTGCTGCCAGTCTGTAAACAAACTGACGCTATACGCGCTGGCGAATATTTCATCGAGATGCTTCTCTAATTGCGAGAGTGGCAGTTTTTCGTATACTACCTGCCTCATCTCAAAGGCCGGTTGAACGTCCAGTGTCAGTTTTGTGATTACTCCGAGACCGCCAAGGCCGACCACTGCGCCGTCAAATTTGTCACCGTCACGTTCTCGTGACAAAGGCACCAAATCGCCGTTCGCAGTAACGATTTCCATTCCGGAGACCGCCGTCGAGAGGTTGCCGTTCTTACTGCCGGAGCCATGGGTGGCGGTGGCGCAGGCCCCTGCGACAGAAACATGGGGCAGGGAAGCCAGATTGTGCACGGCGAACCCATTGCTATCCAGATAAGGGCACAGTTGCCCGTAAGTGACGCCCGCGCCCACCGTCACGGTTCGCGCTTTCTGGTCCAAGGACATCTCGGTCAGATTCTTTAACGAAATCTGGTTTTCAAGACTATCGGCGATGGAATTGAAAGAGTGGCGCGCGCCCAGCGCCCGGATGTGGCGGCAGTCTTTTACGATTTTCTGCACCTCTGCCGCGGTCTTCGGAAGATGTAGATGTTCCGCTCGGTATCGGTAGTTGCCCGACCAATTCGTTCGAGGCGTATTCGCGTCGGCCCCGGCGAAGTGCGAGAATGCGCCCCCGGCAAACAAGGCGCCGGACGTTTTCAAGAATTGTCTTTTATCCATGTCTTCTCGTTATTATTTCTGACTTAAAGAGGGCGACTCGCTGATTGTGAAGTTGTGGACATTTTCCAGATGCAAGGGTGCGCCGCCCGGCGCCGTCCGCGCTTTCACCCGGTGAAAATCGGCGTTGTCTACATCATCCAGTACAAAGGCAGGCCGTTGATCTTCACGCCCATAGGCGACCGATACATCGTTCAAATCAATTCCTGTGGCATGGCGAATGAAGAAGCCGTAGGCAGGCAACAGCCCGAACATGGATGGCTCCGGATATTCTCTTTCGCGTTCCGGAGTTTCGAAGGGTTTACGTGGCGGAATACCACCTGCGGCGCGGAAGAAAAAGGAGTTGACCAGATCGGCAGGCTGCCTTGCCACATCGTCAAGGCTAAGTCCGCCGCGGAAAAGAATCCGGATATTGTTTAATCTGACATCCTGCACCGGATGACCTGGAAGGCCGGCAATAATACACGGATAGCGTGGATCGGCATCCCACACGGTGACATTGCTGATGCTCACGCGGCGGATAGATCCAATGGCCACGCCTTCGGGCGCACGCATGCGGCTTCCGAGACGAACGAAAATAGGCGAGCTGGATACCTCGTGCATGACGACGTTGGACACCGATATGTCTTCGAGGTGCGCTCCGTCCACACTCTCGAGGGCGAGACCGCGCGAACGGTCAAACACGATGTTAGAAATCGTGATGTTCCGAAAATCACCCTCTGTTTCCGTGCCGATTTTGATGCGCCCGGTCGGCCCGTCGCGGTCAGGCGCATGGATTAGCGTCCGCTTGTAGGTGCCGTCGAGCAGCGAGCCAATATCGTTACCGCTCACAAGGCTATTCGTGATAGTGACATTCTCCGTGGAGCGCGCAAACCCAAGCGCGTGCGTTCCTTTCAATACGATGGCGTCGTCATTCGGTGCGTTGACACTTGCATTCGAGATGCGAACATTGCGGCAGGAATCGATGTCGATGCCGTCGCGGTTGGTATCGATCTTGAGATTGTCGATTGTAAGATTATCGACGCCAGTAAGCAGTAGGCCGAAGTGGCCGCCCTGTGAAATTGAGAAGTCGCGAAGTGTGACATTGCGGCATAACTTGAGCGCGATAGCCTTGTCGGCGCCTCCGCCGCGAAGCCCTCGTGTCAGCGCTTTGCCATCGATGAGCCCCGTGCCGGTGATGGAAATATCATGCAGATTCTCGCCCCAGATCAGGCTGTTGTGCCAATGGCTATGCCCGGAGTCCTGAAACTTGTCCCACGGATTGGGCTCCGGGGGATCGTAGGAGGCTGCGCCTTCCGCAGCCCGAAGAACGGAACCGTTTTGAAGCTCTATGGTGATGTTGCTGCGCAGGTGAATGGAGCCGCCCAAATAGATGCCGGGCGAAAATGAGACCGTTCCTCCTCCGGCCATTGTGGCCGCCTCAATGGCTTTATTAATAGCCTCGCGATCGTCAGTTGCTCCGTCCGCCTTAGCGCCATAAGCTTTCACGTCGAAGACCGCGGCATGGACGGAAATCGCGATTAGAAATAGTGCGGCCGCCAATCGTGGCATAATCTTCCATCTACATCGTATCCGCGCCGCCCGCTACGCTAAAAGAGGATGCAGCGAATTGCGATAGACATGGACGAAGTGGTTGCCGACACAATTGCCCATTTCCTCGACAGGTACAACCAGGAGTTTGCCGAAGCGCTCACACCAGCGCACTTTCATGGCAAGCACGTTTTCGAAGTGATCGAACAGGCGCACCAGCCACGCGCGCGCGAGTATTTTCAGCAGAGCGACTTCTTTGCTGAGATTCCGGTCATGCCTGACAGCCCGGAAGTAGTCGAAGCCCTGATGGAGCGATATGAAGTATTCATCACGACCGCGGCGATGGACGTTCCCTGCTCGTTTGAAGCCAAGTTCCGTTGGCTGCGGCGCTACTTTCCGTTCATTCCGCCCAGCAACGTCGTATTCTGTGGCGATAAAAGCATCATCGCGGCCGATTACCTGATCGATGATAATGTGCGTCATCTGACGAATTTTGGCGGCGAAGGAATTATTTACACCGCTCCGCACAACGTGCGCGAGAGCCGTTTCCGCCGCGTCAGCAATTGGCAGGATGTGCGCGAGATGTTCCTACACTCGTAGCTCGAAACCCTGCTCCTGCATGCCTTCGATCACGCGGCCACGGATCGCGGTTACCTCTTCCGCCGTCAGCGTATGATCCAGTGCCCCCACTTCCAACCGGTAGGAAACGCTCTTTTGATTTGGCCCAAAAGGTGTTCCCGTATATTGCCGCACGAACTCGATCCCCGCCAGATCGCTGCCGGCTAGGTGGCGCAGCGCATCGCAAATGCTATCGACCGGTGTATGTAAATCGCAAACGACCGAGAGATCGAATCCGCTAGTCGGAAATTTGCGTAGCGGTTCGTATCGGACGGCTACGGCCGAGCCAACGCCTTGTGCGGTGTTCGCGTCCACATCGAACACGAATGCTCGTCCCTCCAGACCTTCTGTCTGCAGCAGGAATGGATGTAATTCAAAGAGCCGGCCAATCGCCGCGTCGCGCCATTGAATCTCGGCTGCACGCGCCGGGTGCTCGTAAGTGCGTGCTTCGGTTGCCGCAAGCCGCGCGCCCGGGAAGAGACACTCGACGACGCGCTTCATCTCGAAAAATTCCGGCTCATTGCCATGCGCGCTGTAGAACATGCCCGCCACGTGCATGATCTCGAGCGGTTCTCCCATATCCTTCGGGTGAATCTCATTTCCCACTTCGAATAACCGGAATTCGGGAAAATAACGAACGTTGGTGATGACGTTTTGAAAAAGTCCAGGCACCAGGCTGCGCCGCAGATGGGTCAGTTCGGAAGCGATCGGGTTGCGAACCGCAATATGCTCGCCCAGGCTGAGACCAAACCGCCGTGCGTCTGTGTCGTTGGTGAATGAATAGTTATAGACCTCGGTGAAGCCTTGCGCCGTTAGCTGTCCACGAAGTTGGCGTAGATAAGGCCGGATGGGATTGGCCGGCGGCGTGACAGATTCCACTCGGGGGGCGGTCGGCGTGATGGAGTCGTAGCCTACCATGCGCCCGACCTCTTCCGCCAAATCGTCCTTCAGCGAGATGTCCTTGGTCGCGCGCCAAGTCGGTACAGTAACCAGCAGTTCGGCGTTATTGGCTTCGCTCAGGCCAAATCCCAGCGCACCAAGAATGCGCATGAGATCTGCCTGACTCAAGTTTTTGCCGAGCTTACGCACCACAAAACTCAGCGGCAGGCGAATCGGTTCGAAAGCAGGGCGGGGCACCCGCCGGTCGGCCAAGCCGCCTGTTACCCGAATGTCCGGATGAGCCCTGCGCAACAGCTCGATGGCTCGCGCTATGCCGCGCACAGTATTTTCTGGATCGAGCGCTTTTTCAAATCGAACGGAAGCATCGGTGCGCAGTTTGTGTCGGCTCGAAGTAAAACGTACGCTGGATGCCTCGAAGTTCGCGCTCTCGAACACCACACGTGTCGTCGATTCCGAGATTGCGCTGGCCATCCCTCCAATCACCCCGGCGAGCGCAATTGGGCCGGAAGCATCGGCAATCACCAGATCGGTCTCGCTCAGTTCGTACGTCTCGCCATTTAAGGCGGCCAATGATTCTCCGGTCCGCGCCGTCCGGACGAAAATCGTATCGCCCGCCAGTTTGTCTGCGTCGAAGGCGTGCGTCGGCTGCGGCAGTTCGGCCATGATGTAGTTGGTTGCATCCACCACGCTGTTGATGGAGTTTACGCCAATGCTCTCGAGCCGCTTTTTCAGCCAATCGGGAGACGGTCCGGCCTTGACATTTTCAAACAGCAGCGCGCTGTATCGGAAACAGCGCGCCGGGTCCACAATTTCCACGCGTACTGGCGATTCGCCTGCCGGCACCAATTCGGGCTTCACCGGGTCGTGCAAGGAAAGCCCCGTGATTGCGGCCACCTCGCGTGCCATTCCATAGTGACCCCAAAGGTCCGGACGGTGCGTGAGGCTCTTATTGTCGATCTCGATGATCCAGTCCGAACCTGCCTGCTCGATGCCTTCGCATTCGGCGGTCTTCAGCGTGATCAGGCGCTCGAGCTCGGCCGGCTCGGCGCCTAAGCCGGGAACGAGTTCGCGCAACCAGTCATACGAAAACTTCAAGCCAGATCCTTTGCATGGGAAAAATCAAAATTGCGTCAGGAAGCGTAGGTCGCCCCCCTGCAGCAGTCGAATATCGTCGATGCCATACCGCATCATGGCGAGCCGTGTCAGCCCCAACCCGAACGCGAAGCCGCCCCATTCTTCCGGGTCGATACTGCTCATCCTCAGGACGTTGGGATGAACCAGTCCGCACGGGCACAATTCTACCCAGCCGCTGTGCTTGCATACAGGGCAGCCGGCGCCATTGCAAATCAGGCAAAGAATATCGAGCTCGAATCCAGGTTCGACAAATGGAAAATAGCCAGGGCGGAGGCGTACAGTTACATCCCGCTTAAAAATGCTGCCGAGCAGCGTCTTCATGAAGTAGATCAGGTTTGCGACTGAAACGTCGCGGTCCACCATCATGCCCTCGACCTGGTAAAACGTGTGCTCGTGCGAGGCATCCACTTCTTCATTCCGGAACACGCGGCCTGGGGCGATCATGCGGAGCGGCGGCTTAAAAGCGCGCATGCCCCTCACTTGCACAGGCGAGGTGTGAGTACGCAGTAAATGTCCGTTCGAAAGCCAGAACGTATCCTGCATATCGCGCGCAGGGTGAGTCGCGGGTATGTTGAGCGCGTCGAAATTATGCTGTTCGCTCTCTACTTCGGGGCCATACAGAACCGCGAAGCCAAGCGAAGTGAACAGATCCTCGATCTCGTTTTGAAGTTGAGTAATGGGATGCAGGCTGCCCGGCCGCATGCCCGGCGCCGGCAGCGTTACGTCGATCCACTCGCCGGCCAATCGCTCGGACAATTCCGCCTGCTCGAAGCCCCGCTTTTTGCCTTCATACTCGCCTTCGAGATCTTGTTTGACAGAGTTCAGCAGTCTGCCGAGCTGCGCGCGCTCCTCGGGTGCGATCTTGCCGAATTCCTTGCTGATTTGTGCCAGCGTGCCTTTGCGCCCTAGCGCCTCCACGCGCGCCTTCTCCAGTTCCTCGAGCGAACCAGCGGAAGCGAAGGCCGCGAGGGTAGAGCGCCGGAGTTCTTCGAGCCTCGAATCGGCCATTATCGAGCGCCGCCCGCCAAAGCTTCGAGTATGGAGGCCACATCCTGGTGCCCTTTCATGAGCGCCATATCGAGCGCCGTTTGCTGATTGCCGGCGCGTAAATTCACGTCCGCGCCGCCCGCAAGCAAGGCTTCTACTATTTCTCTCTGGCCGGCCTGGGCAGCTCCATGCAGAGCTGTCCAACCGCCCTCCTGCGTAGCGTTAGGGTCCGCACCCCGTTTCAGAAGCAATTCCACCAACGGCAGCTGCCCACCCGCGCTCGCCGCGTGTAGCGGAGTATTTTTCATCGCGTTGGTCGAACGGCTGTCCACGAATGCGCCGCGTTCGGCCAGCGCATTCGCAAGTTCCGCGTGGCCGAAGAAAGCGGCCAGATGAAGCGGCGTCCAACCGTCGCTGCTGTGCTCCTCGAGCAGCGCTGGATTGCGGTCTATTTCCGCGAGCGTGTCCGCCATTTTTCCCGCGATCGACAAGCCGAAAACGTCTAGCTTCGGATGAAGACTCAATAGATATTCGGCCACCGCGGCCTGGCGATAGTATTTGGACAGCACAAACGCGTTTTGACCTGCTTCATTCGTCGCGTCGAGCAAACTCGAATCTTGGCCAATGGCGGCGCGCACGGCCTCCAAGTCGCCCTTCTTGACGCTTTCCTGAAACGCTTTTACGTCCGCCATCTCAAGCCGCCGGCAGAAAAATCTGCTCGGCCTTGGTTAGTTCCCAATCGAGGTGATTGATATAGAACAACAAGATCTCGCGTGGACGTTTCGCCGAGAATTGTTCGAAGACGCGCGTCTGCCAGCCCTCCGTCAGGTACTGCTCCGGTTTCAGGTCTTTGTCGAAGAAGCCCTGCTCGTTCGGTATGCCCAGGAAATTGAGAATCTCGACGATCATGTCGAGATGCGACAGCAGAAAAACCTGCGAGAGATCGGTCGCGAAATCCTCTTCGCCAGCTTCAATTCGCGCCCAGAATTTTGGCTCGGCATGGCGTAGCGCTTCCGAGTTCAGTTTCATCAGACGGGCGCGCGTCTTGAAACGTTCGTAAATCTGATATGTCTTGAGCTTGCCGATGGAGATGCCGCGAACAAGGCTATGAAAAACATTCGGGCCGAGCGCCTGAAAGACGCCACACATCTGCATTCACGAAAAGGGTAGCACAGCGGAAACGCGGTACAATCAGGGGTTTTGAGTTGTTACTGCTTATAGCCATGAACCAAGTTCTTACATTTGTGGGGCAGGTGGTGAACCTGCGGCCGATTGGCAATCGGCCATGAGTAATCTGATTGTGCTCGGCGCGCAATGGGGCGATGAAGGCAAAGGCAAAATCGTCGATTTGTTCTCCGAAAAATTTGATGCGGTCGCCCGCTACCAGGGTGGCCATAACGCCGGCCACACGGTGTTTATCGGAAGCCAAAAATTCGTGCTGAAACTGATTCCGAGCGGCATTTTGCGCCCAGGTGTCAGTGCCGTGATTGGCAATGGAGTGGTTGTTGATCCGTCCGCGTTGCTTGAAGAAATTCATACGCTAGAAGCGGCTGGCGTTGACGTACGATCGCAATTGAAAATCAGCAACCGCGCCCACGTCATCTTCCCGTTCCATCGCACTATCGAGAAGATTTCTGAAGGACGCGAGAATCGCATCCCCATTGGGACCACCTCGCGCGGGATCGGCCCGTGCTACGAAGACAAAATTGCGCGCCGCGGCATTCGCATTGCCGACCTTGTGGATAGCGATTTTCCGAAGCTCTATTGTCTCCTCGCTGAAGATAAGCAACTGATCGCCAATGCCTTCAACATCTCCGACCCCGGCGATTTCAAAGAAATCCTAGAACAGTACCAGCGCTTTGCGGAAGAGATCCGCCCGCTTGCGTGCGACACCGCCAGTTTGCTGAACGGCATGATCCGCGACGGGAAGAGCCTGCTTTTCGAAGGGGCGCAGGGAACTATGCTGGATATCGACTTCGGGACCTATCCGTTCGTCACCAGCTCGAGCGCGGCCGCCGGCGGTGCTTGCACCGGCACCGGCGTGCCGCCTACAAAAATCGACGGCATCGTTGGCGTATCGAAGGCATACATTACGCGCGTAGGCGCCGGCGCCTTTCCATCGGAAGATACAACCGAGATAGGCGAAAGAATTCGGCGCGCCGGAAACGAATTCGGCTCCGTGACCGGACGTCCGCGCCGCTGCGGCTGGTTTGATGTGCCGCTGCTCCGTTACACCGCTGAAGTGAACGGTTTCGACAGCCTGATCATCACCAAGCTCGACGTGCTCGATGAACTCGAAGAAATTCCCGTGTGTGTGGCATACGAAGTGGATGGCAGGGTAGTCACGCAGATGCCCGCCAGCGCGCGCCGCATGGAGGCCATCAAACCCGTATTCGAACGCCTGCCCGGTTGGAAGACAAAGACTCAGGGTATCGCCGAGATTTCCAAGCTTCCGGGGACCGCACAAAGCTATCTGAAATTTCTCGAAGCGCAGACTGGCGTGGAGATCGGCTCCGTTTCGAATGGTCCGGAGCGCAACGAGACCATGATCGTACCTGGCTCGAAGCTGGAAAAGCTATTGCAGTGAGCGGGCAGCTCGGTCCTCGCTGAACCCTATTTCACCCACAATCACCGTGCCGGAAGGGGTGCGGTCGAATTCGAACCGCACTGCTTTTAGCTTCGTGACGTCGAAGCTTGTGTTTCCGGTCTCAAATGCGCTCAACGGTATCCGGATACTTTGAAACACTGGCTCAGAGGGGTTTTTGTAGAATTCCCGATCCAGCAACTCGAGCTTCATAAAACGTACGCCGATCGGCGGTAACACGGTCCCGAACCGGCTCAATGGAACCCTTGCGACTATCCCCCTTTCGTCTTCCGCCGCAATGGTTAAATCCGTCACACCCGCTTTGTCATCCATATCCTGTTCATCGTGTGCTGCGATCGAGACTGTCAGAACCGATTGCGAAGTCAATTTCCAGTCCTTCATTGGCTTTGGTGGCAGAGTGATCGAGTAACTGCCGATTCCGTGGCTGCGATCCCAGCCCAGAAAGACTCCGTTGTATTCCCGGTCGCCTTCGCGAAAGGGAATGCGGCCCTCTCGCCAGAGAGTTAGATTCTTTGCAGCGAGCCGCCCACCCGGAACGGTGGTAGTCGTTACGTCCGCATCTTCATTGAAATTTGCAATCGTTTCGTTCGAGCTGTCCAAATAGCGGTTGACGTACAGCGTGTCCGGCAGCCATTTCCGTCCGCGCCGGTAATCCTCGAACAATGCGACGTATTCGCGCCGGCCGTGCAGGGTTGCCTCGAGGAACGCTGAAATATAGACTTTCGCGATGTGGCGCTGCTCTTCGCCACTGAGCAATGGCCGCAGATTCAAAAACCAGTTCCGCGGACCGGCCGTATCGGTCCGCCCCCAAACGGTATTAAATTGACCGTGATTAGCGCGATAGATATACAACTCGGACTTAAAATAGTTCCCGCCGCCCGTGAACCGCACGTGATCCCACTGCCGGCTGCCCGTAAAGGAAAACACATCCGCATCGTGAGCGCCCTGCATCGTGAAATAGTTGACGTCGTCTAGTACACGCGATTGACCGGCGGGTTTGTATTGGCCATCCACCGGAGCCAGGGCGATCACGGATTTGATTGGAAACCCGTAATGAAAACGTATCGTGGCGTCGTCGGGATAAAACGAAAGCTTGTTGAAAAAAGCCGCCGTCGCCGCCGCTTCGCCGCCGCGCGAGTGTCCCACAAGCGCGACATTCTCCACATCCACCTTGTGGAAAAAAGGATTTCCGGCGGTCGCATTCCACTCGCGCCAAACGCGCAGGTGCTCGAGCAGCAGCCAACCCCGCGCTGCTTGCTGCTTGGGAACATCGTGGAAATATCCACTATTGAAGAAATTCTCATCGATCGAGGCGGCTATAAATCCACGGCTCGCCAGCAGTTCGCCCAAATACTGGTATCCAGGATCGGAAAACTCCGTCATGTCGTGATTTCCATGGACAATCAACACCAGCGGAAAAGGCCCGGCTCCATCGGGATACCAGACACGCCCGTTCAGCGGCAATTTGTCCATCCCGAACCCCCAATAGCGCCGCCGCAAGAACGATTTCCACCCCTTAAATTCTTTGAAGAACGCGGATGCATCGCGGGTTGTCGTTCGTATGGCTACGGAAGGTCCATATTCGGGCCGGCGAAGATCGGTGCCGCTTCCATAGAACAGTGTTTTTACTCCAAAGGCGCCTGGTGCGCCGGGATCAGGTGCGGCAAGAACGGCTGGTATTTTCCCGCCGGTTTTGCCGACGTGGAGCAATTTCTC
>Ga0157369_10009543_pt1 | contig 11099 bp, 10 predicted proteins | sample C25metaG_FD_113461 | JGI IMG/M metagenome (GOLD analysis project Ga0157369, IMG submission 113461) | Corn rhizosphere microbial communities from Kellogg Biological Station, Michigan, USA - C2-5 metaG | ecosystem: Host-associated > Plants > Roots > Rhizosphere > Soil | place: USA: Michigan... | reverse complement strand
CGTACCACCGCGCGGATGGGCTTCCGGGCGGCGTCCACATTGGACGATGCGCTGGAGATGGCCCGGGAGAAGGTGGGCAGCAGCCCCAGCATCACCTACCTGCACACCCCGCCCCTGGTCATGGCCGACGTTAGGTAGACGCGGAAATGGGTCTGATTCGCGAGGTCAAGGTACTCACGGCCGGGCGGGACTGGCGCGGGCGCTCGCGTACCCCGCGCTCGGCGGCGCCGCACCAGCAGCCGGACGAGCCGTACGAGTTTCCGACCGGGTGGGCGCGCACCACCGCGGCCCGGGTCGCCCGGCGCGGCATCCAGCGCGGCGTGCTCACCCCGCTGACCTGGAGCACCACCAAGCCGCAGGTCGAGGGCCGGGAGCTGCTCGAGTCGGTCAAGGGCCCGGTGGTCCTGGTCGCCAACCACGCCAGCCACCTGGACACCCCGCTGATCCTCGGCTCGCTGCCCGAGCGCATCTCCAAGCGGGTGGCGGTCGGCGCGGCCGCGGACTACTTCTTCGACGCCCGCTGGCGCGCCGCGGTCACCGCGCTGGTGTTCAACGCCTTCCCGGTCGAGCGGTACCGGTCGCGCCGGCTGCGCAGCCTCGCGCCCCGGCTGCTCGCGAACGGCTGGAGCCTGCTGCTGTTCCCGGAGGGGACGCGTAGCGAGGACGGCTGGATGGCGCCGCTGCGGATGGGCGCCGCGCAGTTGTGCGTCACCCAGGGCGTCGCCGCGGTACCGGTCGTGCTGCGCGGTACCTACGCGGCCATGCCGCGCGGGCGGAACTGGCCGATGCCCGGCCGGCCCAGGGTCGTGGTGCGCTACGGCGCCCCGCTGCACCCGACGGCGGGGGAGAGCGCACGGGCCTTCAATGCCCGGCTGGGCCAGACCGTGGCGCGGCTGTGGTCCGAGGAGGAGCTGGGCTGGTACGCGTCGCTGCGCGCCCAGGCGACCGGCGAGCTGGCGGCTCCGGCCGGGCCGCAGGCGGCCGACTGGCGGCGCATGTGGGAGTCCACCCGACCGCTGGCCCGCCCGGGACCGGCGCCCGCCTGGCGCGATGACTGTTGATCCGTCAGGCCTTGCGCCAGCGCTCGGGGTTCGGCAGCAGTTCGTTCATCGAGCCGGAGCGGAAGGCGGCCACGCTGACCGGTACCCCGGCGAATCCCGCCTCGTCCAGCACCGAGGACAGGGCCGGGTCGGCGCGTACCGGCTCGACCAGGTGCGCGTCCAGCTCCACGCGCACCGCCTCGCCGAGGTCCCGTACCCGCAGGTCCCGTACCCGGTGCGCGGTCAACAGGCGGCGCACCGCGGCCTCCGCGCGCTCCACCCGGGCCAGCCGGGCCGGGCTGATCGCCACCCCGAAGGCGATCCGGCTGGACAGGCACGCCGCGGCCGGCTTGTCCCATGTGGACAGTCCAAAGTGGAGGGCGACGGCGCGCACCGCCTCCTTGTCGAGCCCCAGGTCGGCCAGCGGCGTACGGGCACCCCGCTCGGCCGCCGCGCGGATGCCCGGACGGAAGCCGGCCGCCAGGTCGGAGGCGTTGGTGCCGGTGGCCACCGCCGCGAAGCCCCGTCGCGCGGCGAAGTCGACCGCCGTGTCCAGCAGGGTGCTCTTGCAGAAGTAGCAGCGGCGCGGGCCGTTGTCGCGGTACCCGGCGCGGTCCAGCTCGGCCGTCGGTACCGGATGGTGCGCGATGCCCAGTTCGGCGCAGAACGCGGCCGCGGCCTCGACCTCGGCGGCGGGTACCGCGGGGGAGACGGCGGTGAGCCCGGCGGCGTCCGCGCCCAGTGCCCGGGCGGCGGCGGCGAGCACCACGCTGGAGTCCACTCCGCCGGAGAAGGCGACCAGGGTCGGGCCGTACCCGGCCAGCTCGGCCACCAGGCGGTCGGCGTCGCGGTCGAACGTTGGCTGGGCGCCGCTCCGACAAGCTGCGCGGCGGCTGGAGGGGGGAACCATGGCTGAACCGTACCCGACACCCATCATCGACCTGGGCTACGCCCGGCTGGACGTGCAGCGGGCCACCCGCACCGGCGACCCGGAGGTGGTGTTCGGCGCGGGCAAGACGCCGGCCCAGGTGGTCGGCGCGCTGCGCGCGCTGCACGAGGCGCACCCGGACCGCGCGATACTGGCCACCCGGCTGACCCCGCAGGCGCTGGCCGCCTGCCGTACCGAGCTGCCCGAGGCCCGGCTGGACGAGGTGGGGCGGCTGGCGGTGCTCGGCACGCCGCCCACGGCACGCGGCCGGGTCGCGGTGGTCGCCGCCGGTACGTCCGACCTGCCGGTGGTGCGGGAGTGCGCGACGACCGTGCAGGTGTACGGCGCCGAGGCCGACGTGGTACTCGACGTGGGCGTGGCCGGGCTGCACCGGCTGCTCGCCGAGCGGGACCGCATCGACGCCGCGGACGCGGTGGTCGCCGTGGCCGGGATGGAGGCGGCCCTCCCGTCGGTACTGGCGGGCCTGGTGGGCGTGCCGCTGATCGCGGTGCCGACCTCGGTCGGGTACGGCTGGCACATGGAGGGGCTGACCGCCTGGCTGGCGGTGCTCAACAGCTGCGCCGCGGGGGTGGTGAGCGTGAACGTGGACAACGGCTTCGGCGCGGGGGTGGCGGCGGCGCGGATCGCCCGCCGCGCCGCGCCGAGTTCGTGATGCCGGCGCCGCGATGAGCGACCTGCTCTGGGTCGACGCCGGCAACGGGGCCGCCGGCGACATGCTGCTGGCCGCGCTGCTGGACGCGGGCGCCCCGCTGGACGCGGTCCAGGCCGGGCTCGCCGGGCTGGGCGTGGAGCCGGTCACGCTGGGGCTGCGACCCGTGCGCCGGCACGGGCTGCGCGCCGCGCTGCTGTCGGTATCCGCGCCGGAGACCCGGGTCGAGCGGCACCTCGCCGACATACTGTCCATTGTGGACTCCGCCGGGTTGCCGCCGGACGCCGCGGAATTCGCGCGCGCGGTCTTCGAGCGGTTGGCGCGGGCCGAGGCGCGGGTACACGGGACCGGCGTGGAGGAGGTGCACTTCCACGAGGTCGGCGCGCTGGACGCGATCGCGGACGTGGTCGGCTGCGCGCTGGCGCTGCACGAGCTGGACCTGCTGGGCTCCGCCGTGCGCGTGGTGTCGCCGGTGGCCGTGGGCTCCGGTACGGTTCGCTCCGCCCACGGGGACCTGCCGGTACCGGCGCCGGCCGTGCTGCAGTTGCTCGCCGACGCGGGTGCGCCGCTGCGGTCGCATCCGGCGACCTTCGAGCTGTGCACGCCGACCGGAGCCGCGCTGCTCGCGACCCTGGCGACCGGCTGGGGTACCGTGCCGGACTGCACGCCGCGCGTGGTCGGGGTGGGCGCCGGCCGGGCCGACCCGCCCGCACACGCCAACGTGCTGCGGGTGCTCCTCGGGTCGCAAGTCGCCGTACCGGGCGGTCCCGGCTGGCTGGACGCCGACCTCGTGCAGATTGAGTCCACTGTGGACGATCTGGATCCCCGGATCTGGCCGGATCTGCTGGACCGGCTGCGCGCGGCGGGTGCCGCGGACGCGTGGTGCGCGCCGGTGCTGATGCGCAAGGGGCGGCCGGGTCAGCTGCTGACCGTGCTGTGCGCCGAGGATCGCGCCGACCTGCTTTGCCGGATCGTCTTCGAGCAGACCACGACGCTGGGCGTGCGGCTGGCGCCGGTACGCCGCCGGTCGCTGCGCCGCGACGAGGTCGAGGTACCGCTGGCCGGCGGCACGGTACACGTGAAGCGCGGCTTCCTCGGCGACCGCGTGGTGACCGCGCAGCCGGAGTACGACGACCTGCTGGCCCTGTCGGCGGCCACCGGGATCCCGCTGGCCGACCTGCTCGCCGAGCTGAACCGCCGCTCGGCTGATTAGCCTTCGACCAGCTCCGTGCGCAACTCGTGCGCGCCGTCCTCCCGGGTCGCCTCGAAGTACAGCCGGTACCCGCCGTCGGGCAGCGCCAGCACCGTCAGGTACCGCAGCCCGCCCGGCGCGTACGGTGAACCGGTCGGCGCGGCCTCGTCCGCCGTCAGCGGCCCGAACAGCCCGTCGGCGTTGCGTTCCCCGCGGGCCGTACCGGTGCGCTCCTCCCAGTTCTCCGCGGCGCTGGCCCGCCCGTCGTAGCTGGCGAGCAGCCCGTCGGCGACCGGCAGCACCGAGGTCAGCCGGGTGCCGCGGGCGTCCCACGTGCCGGGGCGCGGGTTGAGCATGCTGCCCCGCCAGGTCCAGTCGACGCCGTCCGGGCTCGTCGCGTACCAGGTGCTCATCCGGTCGGCGTTCTCGTCGGACTCCAGCGGGTGCGCCGACGCCCACAGGTGCCACAGGTCGCCCTCGTGCAGCAGCACCGGGTCCTTGATGCCGACCGTCTCGTCGCCGGGCAGCACCGTGCGCGGCTCCGCGTCGCCCAGCTTCTGCGGTGCGTCGGCCTCGAGCATCGACACCCACCAGTGCTTGCTGTTCGGGGTGGCGCAGCTGACGTAGAGCCGCCAGCGGCCCTGCGGCGTCATCGTGATGGCGGGCCGCTGCAGCGACTCCGCCCCGAAGCTGTCCCGGTTCACGACCGCGATCTGCTCGAACTGGACGCCGTCGGTGGAGCGCGCGACCACGTTGCTGATCCCGCGGCCCTTCCCGATCGGGCGGCGCATCCGGTACGCGAGGTAGTAGACGCCGTCGACGAGCAGCGCGCCGGGTGCCCCGGCCCAGGCGCCGGGTCCGCCCGCGGGCGGCTCGACCACGACGACGGAACGGTCGTACCGCGGCCTCGGCACGGCTTGCAGGAGAGGGGACACGACACTCCTTTGTGGACGGTTGACCGGCGCTCAGTCCGGTACCAGCTCGGTGTTGTGGTCGACCGACAGCCAGTCAGCGTACGAGTCGCCGGTGATCCGCTCCAGCCTCGCGATGTCGTCCACGAAGTAGGGCAGCACCGCGGTGCGCTGTGCCCGGGTCAGCTTGGGACGCGGGCCGGTGTTGCGGTGCAGCATGGCCAGCAGCGGGCCGCGCACGGCGTGCCGCCACGGCACCGGGAAGCGGTACCCGATGGTGCCGCCGAAGCGCAGCACCGCGCGCAGCCGGTCGTTGAGCGTGGTACGGGCCGGGCACGGCCGCACGTTCTCCGGTGGTACGTCGCCGACGAGTCCGGTCGCGACGCCGAGGAACGCGCACACGTCGTCCAGCGTGTCCGTGGGCCGGTCGACCAGGTCCCGGTACCGCAGCACGAGCACCTGTTCGCGCGGGAACAGCCGGTACAGGTGGTCCAACTGCTCGCCGTAGCGGCCGAGGCCGACGTAGTGCCAGAAGTGCGCCCAGCCGGCCGCGCGCCGCCGCTCCTCGGCCGCGCACGCGGCGACGAAGTCCGACTCCGCCTCGAGCCCCGCCGCCCACAGGTGCGCCCAGTTGGAGTGCGCGCGGTCCACCGGGTCACGCAGCACGGCGATGAGCCGGGCGTGTGGTACCAGGGTGCGCATGCGCTCCTGGGCGAGGCGGTCGTACAGGTAGAACGGGGTCGCCTCGCCCCGTCGGGTACCGGGCGGCGCGCAGTCGAACAGCGCCTCGTAGTCCGCGCGCCGCCAGATCTGCTCCTGGTAGGTCTGCACGTCGCCCGGTCCGCCCCGACCCGCCGGAGGGGCGTTGTCGGTCAGGAAGAACTTCGGCTCCTTGATGGCCGGAAGGTACAGCTGGGGATGCCGGACGAGGGCGGCGTACAGCGCGGTCGTGCCCGCTTTGGGCACGCCGATGACCAGGAAGTCGGGTAGCGCCACGGCACTGCACTATCCCGACCCTGCCCGGTCAAACCTCCCGTTCAGGCGAACGGCGACGCGGGCGTGCGGCCCTCAGCGGCCCAGGCGGCTGCGTACCATGCCCCACACCTCGTGGACCTCGCGCACCCGCAGCGCCACCGCCGCGGCGAGGTAGACCACGACCAGCACGGTGCCGCCGACGATCAGGCCGATGACGCTGCCGGCGTAGCCCAGGCCGACGAGGTGCTCCAGGATCAGCGCCACCAGGAGGGTGGGTACCGCGGCGATGAGCGCGGCCGCGGTCAGCCGCCCCAGCGTGCCCATCACCCCGGTCAGTTCGATGTTGCCGATCCGCTTGCGCAGCAGCCAGTACCCGACGCCCACGGACAGCACGAAGGAGACCGCGTTGCCCACCATCAGGCCGGCGTTCACCCACACCACGGGCAGCGTGAACAGCAGGATCAGGTCCACCAGGATGCGCAGCGCGGCCACCGGGATGTTGAGCAGGGCCGGGGTCCGGGTGTCGGGCATCGCGTAGAAGGCGAACAGCTGCAACTGGCTGATGGCGAACGGGACCAGCCCGAGCCCGGCGGCCGCGATCACCCAGCCGGTCTCGATCGCGGCCTGCCCCTTGTAGTGGCCGAACCCGAACAGCGTCACCGACAGCTGGCGGCCCAGCACCAGGTAGAGCACGCTGGTCGGGATCAGGACGACCGAGGACAGCCGGGTACCGAAGGACAGGTGCCGGGTGAGGTCCGGCCACCGGTGGTCCGCGGCGGCGGCCGACATCCGCGGCATCAGCGCCGTCATGATGGACACGGCGACGATCCCGTTGGCCATCATGAAGATCAGGTAGGCGTTGTTGAACACGGTCGGCCCGGGCGCGTGCCGCCCGTCCACCACCTGGTCGCCGGCCTTGTTCGAGATCCACAGCACGATCAGCAGCGCGACCTGGCTGACCACCACGTACCCGAGCATCCAGGCGCTGATCCGGCCCAGCTCGCGCAGGCGAAGCTCGCGCCAGTCCCAGCGCGGCCGGTACCGGAAGCCGACCCGTCGCAGCGCCGGCAGCAGGCCGATCGCCTGCACCACGATGCCCAGCGTGGTACCGATCCCGAGCACCAGGATCTGCAGCGTGCTGATGGTCGACGGCAGCGGCCCGCCGGCCGCGGTGGGTAGCACCATGAACACCGCGCCGGTCGCGATCACCACGACGTTGTTGAGGATCGGCGTCCACATCGGGGCGGCGAAGTGGCCGCGGGTGTTGAGGATCGCGGCGAACAGCGCGGCCATGCCGTAGAAGAAGATCTCCGGCAGCAGCAGGTAGCTGAAGACCGCGGTCAGGTGCCGGCTGGCCGTCGTGGTGTTGGAGTTGCTGAACAACAGCGCGATCAGCGGCGCGCAGAGGACCGCGATGACGGTCGCGCCGGCCAGGAAGATGCCGGCCATGGTGAGCAGGCGCTGCGCGTAGGCCTCGCCGCGGTCGCCGTCGCGCCGCCCGGCCCGGATCAGCAGCGGCACGATCACGCTGGCCAGCACCCCGCCGAGCAGCAGCTCGTAGACCATGTTCGGGATGGTGTTGGCCAGGTTGTAGTCGTTGGACACGACCTCCGCGCCCAGGGCGGCGGCCAGCACCGCCGTGCGCAGGAAACCGGTGACCCGGCTGACGATGCTGCCCAGCGCCATGACCGCGCTGTGCCGGGCGACGGATCCGGTGTCCTCCTCCGGGGGCGGCCCATCCGGAGGTGGTCCGTCCGGCGGCCCGCCCTGCGGACCGGTCGGGCCACCCGGCTGGTACGCCGGCAGCACGACGGTCGAGTCGGCCGGTACCAGCGGCAGCGCCACGGTCGCGTCAGGGTCGTACCGGTGGTGGCGCCCGCCGCTCTGCGGCCGACCGCCGCCCCACGAGCTCCCGCCGTACAAGGTCACGTCGCAACCCTACCGGTCAGGCAACGAACTGGTTCTGCACGAAGGTCAGGATCATCACGCCCTGTACCGGCAGCGCCGCCATCAGGAACAGCCGGTCCACGATCGGCCGTTGACCCATCTTCGCCAGCACCATGAACACCGGCACACACTCCAGGGCGTACCGCCACAGACTGCTCAACGGGTAGTCGGAGTGGATCGGGGACAGCATCGGCAGCAGAATGTCCATCCCGGCGAACAGCACCAGATAGCCGCAGTCGGCACCGAGCTCCCACACGCTGGCCACGGCGAGGCCCAGCATGTACAGCACGCCGAGCGCGACCGCCACGTTGATGACGTTGCGGATGGCGGTGGGGGACAGCAGCAGCGGGTCGTGGGCGATCTGCTGCAGCGCCTGGATCATCGGCGTCCACGGCAGGCTGAACCCGTCCCTGAACCAGGCCGCCTGCTGCTTCTGGAAGTACAGCGGGTCGTGAAAGGCCCACCAGCAGTAGGCCGCGTAGGCGAGCACCCCGGCCGGGGTCAGGCCGATCCAGAGCAGGTTCGGCCGGACCGCGCGTATCGAGAAGCCGCGCTGGCGCAGGTACTCGTAGCAGAACACGACGGCGAGCAGCACCCCGGCCAGCCGGGTCGCGCTGGTCAGCCCGGCCAGCAGGCCGGCCAGCCACCAGGACTGTCGCCGCATCGCGTACAGCGAGCCGGCCGCCAGCGCGATGAACAGCGACTCGTTGTACGCCGCGAGCAGGAAGAAGCCGGTGGGGAAGGCGATGAGGTAGAAGGTCGTGCGCCGGGCGAGCTCGGCACCGAGCAGGCCGGTGACCAGCCGGTGCACGACGACCAGGGCCACGTAGCAGGTGAGGATCGACACCACCAGCGCCGCGAGGTACGCGTCCCCGGGCACGACCTTGTCGGCCGCGCGGACGAGCAGCGGGTACAGCGGGAAGAAGACGGTGGCGCGCGGGTCGTACCGGTACCCGGACTCGGCGATGATGACGTACCAGGTGGTGTCCCAGCGGTGCCAGTTCTGGATGGTCTCGCTCAGGTTGTGCGGCGCGTCGCGGATGTTCTCGAACGGCAGCCAGGCCATCGCGGTGACCAGGGTGCACGCGATCAGCCCGCCGAGCCAGATCCAGAGCCCGTACAGCAGGGACGGCCGCCAGCCGGGATCGGTCGCCGCCGCGGCCGCCCCCTGCGGCGCGGCCCGCGGGGGAGCGGCCGGGGCGGGTTCGTCCACAGTGGACAGCTCGGTGGGCGCCTCGGTGGCGACGGGTTCGGTCACGCCGCCAATATATGTAGGCGCGGCGATCGGCAGGTACCGGCCGTGAAAGGTACCTGCGCCACGTCAGGCGGGCATCAGGCTCGATCTGCCACGGCCGGCCAGCCGCGCGAGTTCCGCCGCGGGCTCAGGCGCGGCGAACAGCCGCCGGGCGGCCGCGTCCTGTGCGCGACCCACCGGCCCGTCGAGCACGTCGTCGAGTACCGGGGCGAGCAGCTCCGGCCGGCGTACCCAGACGGCCAGCCCGGCACCGTCCAGGGCGGCCGCGTTGGTGAGCCCGTGCCCCGGTACCGGCCGGTGTGTGATCACGGGCAGCCCGCTGGCCAACGCCTCGAGGCTGGACAGCCCGCCCGCGTTCTGCACGACGACGTCACAGGCGCGCAGCAGGGCCGGCATGTCCTCGACCCAGCCCAGCGCGATGCCCAGTCCGCCGCGTACCAGCCGCTCGCGCAGGGCCTCGTTGCGCCCGCAGGCGACCACGGGCGTGGCGAGCCCGGTACCGATGACGTCCGCGGCGCTCTGCTCGACCTCGCCGGTACCCCATGAGCCGGTGGCCAGCAGCGCGAGCCGGCCGGTGGCGGGCAGCCCGAACCCCTGCCGCGCGGCGGCCCGCGCCACCGGGTCCGGGTCGGGCCGGAATCCCGGCGCGACGGCGGGCGCCACCACCCGTACCCCGGCCGCGCCGAACTCCTCGGCCTGTCCGGCCGTGATCTCGTGCAGGGCGAAGTGGATGTCGATCCCGCCGGCCACCCACAGCCGGTGGGCCGACAGGTCGGTGAGGTAGGTGACCGCCGGCGTGGACAGCCGACCGGTGCGCCGCAGCCAACCCAGCGTGTGGCTGGCCGCCGGGTAGGTCGAGACCACCAGGGCGCAGTCGGTGCCGATGACGCGCAGCATGGCCGGGCCGGCCAGGGCGGCCCCGGACGCGCTGACGTTGGCCAGCAGGCGGTGCCGGTGCAGGGTGTCGAAGATCCACTCGAAGGTCGCCGGCGCGACGTCGAGCTGGCGGCGGTACCCCTCGCGCAGCAGCCGCCGTACCGCGGTGGGCAGCAGATCCAGGTAGTCGTAGCGCTCGGCGGTGAGCCCCGCCGCGCGCAACCGCCTGGCCAACTCGTCGGCCGCGCCGTCGTGTCCGCCGCCCACACTCGCGGACAGCACGACCACCCGCGTCCCGGGCGGCGGCTGGGTGTCCATCCTCCCCGTCATCGGGTCTGATCGTATCGGTGCGCGTCGGCCATTTATTTCGGCGCGCGATTATGGGTCCCCTATCGGTCAGAATTTTCGGGCAAGAGTGACCGGGGCAAATCAGTGTTGACGTTCGGCCGCGTACCGGTCACGGTCGGTATCGCCGTGCCGCGATCGAGCGTCACCCACTACCGTTGCCGACCGTTGTGGCATGATGAGTCAACCGTCCCTGGCGAGTGACCGGAGGCAAGATCGTGGCCCGCAAAGTGCAAGTGCATCTCCTCGACGATATCGACGGCGGTAAGGCCGACGAGACATTGAAGTTCGCTCTGGACGGCACCAACTACGAAATCGACCTGTCCGCCAAGCACGCCGACAAGCTGCGCAAGTCGCTGGACAAGTTCGTGCAGTCGGCGCGCCGCGTCGGGCGTGGACCGGTGTCTCCCAGCGGTCGCGGCCGGACCATCGGCTCGGCCCGCTCCGACCGGATGCAGAACCAGGCGATCCGGGATTGGGCCAAGCGCCGCGGAATCGAGCTCAACGAGCGCGGCCGCATTCCGCGCAGCATCATCGAGCAGTATGAGGCCGAGGCCGGTCGCTGACCGGCGGGCATTTCCGCGCCCCGGCCCGCGACGTTTCCCCGGCAATCCACGGAAGTCTCGCCTTTAGCGGAAATGCCGCAGCCGCAAAGCCGATCGGTCATTGGACGGGTACGGGAAAGGTCGGCCGGGGGTCGGTATTGCGGCCCGCGGCACAGCCGCGCCGCGCCCGATCGCGATGTGGTCCTCGCCCGTAGCCGCCGCCCACCGAGCCGGAAATGCCATCCGTGCTCATCCCGCGCAGGTGAGGCCGCGTCACCCGGCGACCCGGCAGCATCGCGCCCATGACCACGAACTCAACCGGGGCCGGCATGCCGGGTCCCGGTCAACCGGCGCCCGGCTTCAGGCTCGGCGGCAGCGGCGAGGACCTGCCGGGCGCGGAGGACCGCATCAGCCT
>Ga0157369_10009542_pt1 | contig 11100 bp, 8 predicted proteins | sample C25metaG_FD_113461 | JGI IMG/M metagenome (GOLD analysis project Ga0157369, IMG submission 113461) | Corn rhizosphere microbial communities from Kellogg Biological Station, Michigan, USA - C2-5 metaG | ecosystem: Host-associated > Plants > Roots > Rhizosphere > Soil | place: USA: Michigan... | reverse complement strand
GCGGGTACCGCCAACGGCACGGCGGTGGAGATCTGGACGTGCAACGGTGGCAGCAACCAGAAGTGGACCGGCCTCTCGCCGTCCTCACCGTCGCCGACCCCGTCGAGCTCCACATCGGCGAGCGGGACGACGACCGCCTGGCGCGGCGGGGGGTTCGTGGTGGACACGGCCAATGTGGTGCGACGGTCCGACCTGGTGTTGCAGCACCCGAACGCGAACTCGACGCAGTACGTGCCGTTCGGCAACGGCAGCCTCGGGGTGGCCACCTGGGCGGCGAACGGGTTCACCGCCCAGTTGAACCGCGACGACACGTTGCCCAACCGGTTGTCGCCGGGGCAGGTCGTCGTTCCCGGGCTGAGCCGGCTGACCGGCGCCGCGGACTTCCACGGGTCCCTGGACCTGTACGACGGGGTGCTGCGGGAGTCCGGCGGCGGGATGACGATGACCGCCTACGTGCGGGCCGACGCGCCGGAGTTGGTGGTCGACGTGACCGGCGCCGATCCGAACAGTACGCAGACGGCGCAGGTGAAGTTGTGGAGCGGCCGGGGCCCGTCGGCGCAGGCGTCGGGCCCGGTCGCGACCCTGTCGCAGACGTGGGTGGACAACGGGCAGATCGGGGCGTCGGGTCAGACCTTCGGAGCGATGGCGGGAATCAGCGCGGGCGGCCGTGGGGTACAGGCGTCCACCCCGAACTCGTTGACCGCCCAGGTCAGTTTCCAGCCCAACTCGGACGGTTCCTTTCGCGTGGTCGTGGTGTGTCCACAGTGGACCGGCGGCAACGCGGTCAGCACGGCGACGAGCCTGCTGGGTACGGACGCCACCCGGACCTCCGCGGACCTGGTGGCCAGCACGCTGGCGTGGTGGCACGCCTACTGGGGCTCAATCGGGTTGCTCAAGGTGACGTCCGGTGACGGGTCGGGGGAGTACTTCGAGAACCTGCGTACCCTGTACCTGTTCTACGCGGCCTCGATCAGCCGGGACTCGGTTCCGGGTAGCCAGGCCGGGCTCGCCGACCTGTTCACGTACAACCAGGATTCGCAGCCGTGGTACCCGGCGGGGTACTGGTTCTGGAACCTGAGGATGTTCGCGCAGGCGAACCTGTCGGCGGGCGCCTCCAGCCTGAACAGCCCGATCTTCGCCCTGTACCGCAACAACCTGTCCAACATCCAGGCGTGGACGGCCGCGCACTACCCGGGGCACCAGGGGATCTGTGTGCCGGAGACGATGCGGTTCAACGGCAACGGGTACTACCAGCCCGGCTGGGAGCAGGGCAACGCCTCGTGCGACTCGACGATCGCGCCGTCGTTCAACTCCCAGACCGTCACCAGCGGTGCCGAGATCGGCCTGTGGGTGTGGCAGACGTACCTGATGACGGACGACCGGTCGTTCCTGTCGGCGAACTACCCGCTGATGCGGGAGGTGGCCCGGTTCTTCCTCTCCCACGCGAAGACGGGCTCGGACGGCTTGCTGCACACCAGCTCCAACGCCCACGAGACGCAGTGGGCGGTCAGCGATCCGGTGACCGATGTGGCGGCGATGAAGGCGCTGTTCCCGGCCGTGGTACAGGCGGCGCAGATGCTCGGCGTGGACCAGGATCTGGTCACCCAGCTGAACGCGGCGATCCCGAAGATCCGTCCCTTCCCGACCACGAGCTCCGGTGGCACCACGGTGATCGCGCTGTCGGCGCAGCCGTCCGCGGCCACGCACAACGTGGAGAACCTGGGGCTGGAGCCGGTCTGGCCGTACAACCTGATCGGTGACAACAGCGGCCAGACCCAGTTGGCCCGGGGCACCTTCAGCCACCGTACCTGGCCGACGCAGCCGGACTGGAGCTTCGACCCGCTACAGGCGGCGCGGCTCGGCCTGACCAGCGACATGAAGTCGACCCTGACCACCCTCCAGGGCAAGTACCAGCTGTACCCGTCGGGCATCTACAGCTGGGACGGCAACGCGGGCTCACCGTACCTGGAGGGTACCGGTGTCGCCGCCGCCACTTTGACCGAGAGCCTGATCCAGGACTACGACGGCCTGTTGCGGGTCGCCCCGGCTTGGCCGAGCGGCTGGGACGTGGACGGCACGGTGTACATCCAGCACAAGGGAAGGGCCAACGTGCAGATCCGCGGCGGCCAGTTGGTGACCTTCTCGATCGACGCGGGCGCGACGGGCAGTATCGCCATCCGCAACCCGTGGCCCGGCCAGAACGTGACCGTCGTGGACGGCTCGGGCAACACCGTCCTTAGTGGACAGAGCGGGGGAACCATCACCCTTTCGGCGCAGGCCGGTACCTCCTACCTCGTGGAACGGGCCGCGTCGCCCACCACGGCGCTGCCCTTCGCGCAGGTGTCCGGAGCGCCGGCCACGGCGGCGAAGAGCTTCAACGGCCGCACCATCGGCGTCGGGTAACGCTGCCCGGCGCGCCTCCGTCCGCCGGGGCAGCGGCCGTCCGTCCACCGTTCAAGGAAAGGGAGCACATGCGAGTGAGCAAACCGCTACGACGCCTCGTCCGCGGCCGCGGGGCGGCCCGAGCCGCGGCGTCGGCGGCCGTGGTCCTGGTCGCGGCCGGCGCCGCGTTCTGGCTCATCGGTGTCCGCGCGCCCGTACCCGCGCAGGCGTTGAGCAACGCGCTCGCGGTGACGCCGCCGATGGGGTGGAACGACTGGAACGCATACGGCTGCAACGTCTCTGAGACCCTGGTCAAGCAGACCGCGGACAAAATCGTGTCGGCCGGGCTGGCCGCGGCCGGCTACCAGTACGTCAACATCGACGACTGCTGGATGCAGCACAGCCGGGACGCCAGCGGCAACCTCCAGCCGGACTTCACCAAGTTCCCCGACGGCATCTCGGGCACCGCCGCGTACGTACACAGCAAGGGGCTGAAGCTGGGCATCTACGAGGACGCGGGCACGGCCACCTGCGCCGGCTACCCGGGCAGCCTGGGCCACGAAAGCCAGGACGCGAGGGCGTTCGCCTCCTGGGGAGTGGACTACCTGAAGTACGACAACTGCAACAACAACGGCAGCAGCACCACGCAGCAGTACATCAGCCGGTACTCGGCGATGCGCGACGCGCTCGCCGCGACCGGCCGCCCCATCGTGTACAGCATCTGCGAGTGGGGCGTCAACTCGCCCTGGACCTGGGCCGGCAGCGTGGGCAACCTGTGGCGTACCACCGGTGACATCTCGGCCTCCTACTCCAGCATGCTGTCAATCTTCCACCAGAACGTGGGGCTGTACTCCTACGCCGGGCCGGGCGGGTGGAACGACCCGGACATGCTGGAAGTCGGCAACGGCATGTCCGCGACCGAGGACCGCACCGAGTTCAGCCTGTGGGCCGAGATGGCCGCACCGTTGCTGGCCGGTACCAATCTGGTCAACGCCAGCGCCACCACGCTGTCCATCCTTGGCAACAAGGCGGTCATCGCCGTCGACCAGGACTCGTTCGGCAAGCAGGGCCGGATGGTCAGCGGGAGCGGCGGCCTGGACGTGATGGCCAGGCAACTGGCCAACGGGGACGTCTCCGTCGTGCTGTTCAACGAGAACGCGTCCGCCGCGACGATCAGCACGACCGTCTCCGCGATCGGCAAGAGCGGCGCGTCCAGCTACCGGCTCACCGACCTGTGGAGCGGCGCCACGAGCAGCACCAGCAACACCATCAGCGCCAGCGTTCCCGGCCACGGCGTGGTCATGTACCGGGTCGCGGGCGGCACGACCGGTGGCGGCACGACGCCACCGTCCACCACCGTGCGCGGCGTAGGCTCGGGCCGCTGCCTGGACGACCCGGCCAGCAACACCACCAACGGGGTACAGGTGGTCATCTGGGACTGCAACGGCGGCGCCAACCAGCAGTGGGCCTACACCAGCGCCAACCAGCTGCAGGTACTCGGCAAGTGCCTGGCCGCCGAGAACGCCGGGACGACCGCGGGTACGAAGGCTGTCATCTGGGACTGCAACGGCGGTGCGAGCCAACAGTGGCTGGTCAACGGCGACGGTACCATCACCGGCGTCCAGTCCGGGCTCTGCCTCGACGTCACCGGCGCGAGTACCGCCAACGGCAGCCTGGTTGAACTGTGGACCTGCAACGGCGGCAGCAACCAGAAGTGGACCCGTTCCTGACGCCGTCACCTTCCTGCGGCACGTGAGCCGTCCCCGGGGCACTCCCCGGGGACGGCCGGTGTGTACCGCCGAAGAGTTCCGTCGGTCAGTCAAGCCTGTGCCGTTCGGAGACTCGGCCACAGCCCATGACGTCGACAAGCAACGCTTCGGCCCCTGGGTGTACCGTTCGGAAACCCGGTCACTGGTGCTGACCTCGGACTTTGTCGGCTGTGAGATCGACGAATGGCGGCATGCTGTCGGTCATGATCCTGTCGTTCGGGTACCTGGTCCTGCGTCAGGTCCTGCAGCTGATCATCCTGTTGGCGCGCGGGGACCGTGCCAACGCGGTTGAGGTGCTCGTGCTGCGCCATCAGGTTGCGGTGCTGCGCCGGCAGGTGCGACGCCTGGATCTGGAACCGTGCGACCGGACTGTGCTGACTGGACTGTCACGCTTGTTGCCGCGGGCACGGTGGGCTGCGTTCTTCGTCACCCCAGCCACCCTGTTGCGCTGGCACCGCAACCTGGTCGCCCGGCGATGGACCTACCCGCCGCGGCGGCCAGGCCTGTACGACCCTGTTGCCTAATTCGGTTATGCGGCAAGGGATAGGCCGAGGCGTGCGAGGTGCGTGGTGCGGGTGCGTTGCATAGGGACGCCGAGCCACCACGCGTTGAGGCGGATGAGGTTGAGCGCGACGGCGGCGAAGATGTGTTCGAGGTGGACTTTGTCGATGCCGGCGTAGCGGGCGTGGCGGATGCCGGTTAGGTGGGTGGCCTGGCTGATGGTGCCTTCAATGCCGGCGCGGTGGCGGTAGCGGTCTTTCCACGCCTGGGTGGTTTGCTCGACTCGCGCGTCGCGTAGCGCTTCATGCAGGTGGCGCGGCCGTAGGGTCAACTGTCGGCGGCGCTGCTTGGAGGTAGTGCATTGGGCGCGGGCCGGGCAGGGGATACAGGTGCTGGAGGGGAAGGTGACCACCACGACGTCTTCCCCGTTGTAGCGGGCCTGGTTCCACGTTGTGGAGACCTTGCCCTGCGGGCAGGTGGCCTGCTGTGCGTCGAAGTCGATGGCGAACGCGTCGCGTTGGTAGCCGTTACGGGCACGGGCCTGGGGGGAGTGGTCGCCGCGCACCGGGCTGATGAGCCGTACCTGGTGCTTTTCGTGGCAGTCCAGGAGGTGGGCCGCGGAGGCGTAGCCGGCGTCCATCAGGTGCTCGGCGGGTAGCAGTTCCTGTTGGGCCAACGCAGTGTGGATCGGCATGGTCATGGACGAGTCGTCTACCGCGGCGTGGGTGGTCGCCACGTTGATGATCAGATTCGGTGGCTGGGCGGCATCTGGCCCCGTGTCGGTGTTGTCGCAGGTCTCGGTGACGTGGACCTTGTAGCCGGTCCAGCCACGGCCGCGTTTCTCGCTGTGCCGCGCGTCCGTGTCGTAGGGCGAGAGCAGCATGGTTCTGCCTGGCGGGAGCCCATGAGTACGAGCGTCCCGCCAGATCACCTCCCGGCCGCAGGCATCCAGGGTGTACTGCTGCACCCACACCTGGCGCAGCACCTGCACCGCGGGTATCTGCCACAGCCAGTCAGGCGCCGTCTTACTGGCCATGGCCTGGAGCAGTCGCCAGCCATCGGCGCCGATCTGCGTGCCCAACGCCCGCCGCTTGGTCTGGTCGCTGGGTAACCGCCACTCGTCGATCCGCGCACCGTAACGCGTGATCAGTTCGGGGCTGATCTGCTCGGACAACCACGTCGGGGCCGCCGCAGCCAGTGCCTCCAATGCCGCCCGCAGCGTCTCCCCGACCATCTCCAACCGATTCAGCTCCCGCACCGCGGCCACCACATGGGTAGCGTCGGTGCGCTGTCGACCCCGGGCCTTGACCAGGCCCGACTCGGCCAACCGCTCCAGCAGCATGTCCAGCACCATCGGCTGCAACGCATGGGCCACCAGCCGGGTACGGAACTGCGACAACACGCTGAAGTCGAACCCAGGATCAGTCAACTCCAGGCCCAGCAGGTACTTCCAGTCGATACGGCCCCGTACCGCGTCGGCGGCCTGCCGATCAGTGAGATTCTCCGCGAACTGCAGCACCGTGACCATCGCCAACTGCCCCGGCGAGATCGCCGGCCGCCCCCGAATACCGAACGCGTCCAGGAACGCCCCGTCGAAGAACACCTCACCCAACTCGTCCCGGATCCGCATCGCCAACGTCCCGAAAGGAAACGCCGCCCTCGCCACCGCCGCAGTCTGCTCCGGCACCTCCGGCAACACGCGCGGGCGCATCGACATCGAAACTCCATCCCCACAGTCAGGTCAGGCATCAACGCCGAGTCATCCTCGTACCAGCCAACACAATCGTCACGGACCCAACAACGGCGAGTCCGAAATTGGGCAACAGGGTCCTGTACCGTTCGGAAACTCGGTCACGGGTTCTGACGTGCGACTTCGTCCGCCGTGAGATCGAACCCCTTACTCCCGGTCTAGCGAAGATGACCTTGACCTGGGTTCCTTACGCCATTGGACGTATCGGAGCCGTTCGCACGCTGGCGTCCGTCGGTGGACTCCTTGACCGAGAAGGATTTCAGGACAAACCGATTGCGATAGCGTGGGCGGGACCCTTGATTGCCTGTCAAGGATGATGTTCCCCAGGCATGGTGGAGCCGCTTTGGTTGGCTTCGTGCTCGTCGCCCGTTAGGAGAGACGTGCCCCGGTAGGAGAATCGACGCTGACTCGGTCGATGTCTGCGGAGATCCCACCGGCAAGGGCGCGACCGGGGTCACCCGGACGCGTCCATGTATGTGGCGGTCGACCTCATCACCGACGTGCCGTTCGCGGCCGATCTGGTCAACCACCCTTGCGACCCGGGCGGATGAGGCCCTGGCAGAGCCGGAAGGCGCTGACAGGCAGTTCGCGAGGCTGCCCGGCGTCCGCCGCAGCGCTCCCGCCTCAGGCGGACGCTAGGTCCGCGGGCTCCGCCTGCTGCTGTTCAGGCAGCACTGTCGTCAGGTCTTCCGGGGCCGAGGCCAGCAGGGCGACCGTCGTGTACTCGATGTGCTGGGCCAGCGCCGCCGTTGCCCGCTCAACGTCCCGGGCGAGTACCGCGTCGCGCAGCGCCTGGTGCTCGCCCGCGATGTCCCGGGTGTCCTCGCCGCCCAGGTGCCGGGACCAGCGCCGGTACAGCTCGGCGGCGTCGCGTAGCGAGGCGGCGATGTCGCGTAGCCGGCGGCTCGGGCAGCCCTCCAGGACCGCAGCGTGAAAAGCCGCGTGCGCGGTGGCCCAGTCCTCGTTGACGGCCCTCGGCTCAGTGGTCGCCAGCTCGGGGGTGTGCGCGAGGGTGTGGTACGCCGCGACTAGGCGCGACTCCCAGGCCAGGTCGCCCTGGGCGATCGCGTGCCGCAGGCACAGCGTCTCGATGTCGATCCGGGTGTTGGTCAGGTCGCGAAGGTCCTCCGCGGAGACCGGCGTGACTCGGAAGCCCAGTTGCGGCTCGGCTAGCACCAGTCCCTGCTCCACCAACCGCGACAGGGCCTCGCGCAGCACGCCGACGCTGGTCTCGTACCGCACACCGAGGTCGGCGAACGGCAGCCGCTGACCGGGCAGCAGCCGGCCGGTCAGGATGTCGGCGCGGAGACGCCCGTAGATGCGCTCGGCCCGGGTTTCACTGCGTGGCATGGTTGACAGTCTAGGAGCATCTTGACACGTTGGCGCAATCTCGAAAGTTGTTAACTTCTTCGAACTCGTCGCGGCGGGTCGCCTGGCGGCCCGCGAACCGACCGCGGGTCACCCAAAGCGGCGTCCCGGAACGGCGCTCAGGGCGGCGGCGCGACGGCCGTTTACCAGCTCTGCGACCGCGAATATGGATGCTGGTGTAACAGATCCTAGCTGAGATTCGAAAATCTATTGACACCTCGAAGGAGCCCTGAACATACTCTGCGATCAAGAGGTGGCGTCCCTGGTCGGGCGGCCCTCGCGAACGACGGAGGGGCGTGCCGCATGACCATCCAGCGCGTCGAGGTGTTCCGGCTCAGCCATCCGGTGGCGGCGCCGGCCGGGCCGTCGGGCGCGACCTACGATCGCCGCACGGCGGTCCTCGTCCGGCTGCGGGACAGCGACGGACTCGACGGCTGGGGCGAGACCTACGCCCGGGCCGGCGTCGCGGCCACCATCGAGGAGATCGGTGGCCAGCTCGTCGGGCGCGACGCGGCCGATGCCCGCCCGCTGCTGGACGCCCTGCGCATCGCGACCGCCGACCAGCTCGCGGTCAGCGCGCTCGCGATCGCCCTGGACGACCTGCGCGCGCGGCGGCTGGGCGTACCGGTGTCGGCCCTGTACGGCGGCCGGCGCCGCGACTCGGTACGCGCCTACGCCTCCAGCGGCGGGTACGTCGACGGTGTACCGCCGGAGCGCAGCTGGCCCGAGGAGGTCGCCTCGGCGGTGGCCGACGGCTTCACCGCGTGCAAGGTACGCATCGGCCGGTATGACACCGCCCGGGAGCTCCCGATCTTCGCGAAGCTGCGACAGGACGTCGGCGACGAGGTGGACCTCATGGTCGACGCGAACGGGGCCTATCCGGTACCCCGCGCGCGGCAGGTCGCCCGGGCCCTGGCGGACCTGCGGTTCCGCTGGCTGGAGGAGCCGTTGATCCGGCACCGCGGCGGGCTGAGCTACCCGGGGTACGAGCACCTCGCCGGCCTGGATATCGCCATCGCGGCGGCCGAGGGGCTGGAGACCCGCGGGGCCTTCGACGCGTTCCTCACCCGTACCCCGGTCGACATCGTCCAGCCGGATGTGGCGATCTGCGGCGGGGTGGGGGAGCTGCTGTTCGTCTCCGAGCTCGCGGCGCTGCGCGGCCGGCAGTGCGTACCGCACGCCTGGGGCGGCGCCATCCTGCTCGCCGCCACCCTGCAGGCGATCAGCCTGCTGCCCGAGCCCTCCGAGCTGGCCGGTCCGGACTCCCCGCTACTGGAGTTCGACCGGTTCGACAACCCGATGCGTACCCGGCTCGCCACCGAGCAGTTCGCCGTGACCGACGGCGGCAGGGTCGACATCCCGACCGGCCCCGGCCTGGGGATCACGGTCGACGAGGACTTCATCCGGCACGTCGGCGCATGACGACGCGACCGACCGCGATTGCGCACTCAAGACCTGGACGATCGGAGAACCCCATGACCAATCTGATCAGCCGACGTTCCCTCCTCATGGCCGGTGCCGGAGCGGTGGTGGGCGGTGGGCTGCTCAGCAGCCTGGCCGCCTGCGGCGACAGCGGCTCCACCTCGCCATCGGGCAGCAGTTCCGCGGGTACCCCCAAGAAGGGTGGCACGCTGCGCTGGGCGGTGGCGGCAGGCAACGCCACGCAGGTGGCGGACCCGGCCAAGGCCAGCGGCACCATGCCGCTGCTCATCGCCACCAACTGCTACGACACGCTGGTACGGGCGGACGAGAACTACAAGCTCACGCCGGCCCTGGCCACCGAGTGGTCGTCCACTCCGGACGGTCTGACGTGGACGTTCAAACTGCGCCAGGGCGTGAAGTTCCACGACGGCAGCCCGCTGACCGCGCAGGACGTCGTCTACTCCTTCACCCGCATCCTCGACCCGAAGCTGGCCGCGGTTGGTACCGCCCAGATCGGGCCGTACCTTGCGGCCTCAGGCATCAGCGCGGTGGACGCCAGCACGGTCAAGCTGACCCTGACCAAGGCGAACGCGTTCATCCCGGTGATCGTGTCGTCGGCCGGCTTCAGCATCGTCAAGAGCGCCACGACCGACTTCAGCACCGGCAACGGTACCGGGCCGTTTACGCTGACCGGCTTCGACGCGGCCGCCCGCACGTCGCTCGCTCGCTACGACGGGTACTGGCAGAACGGGCAGCCGTACCTGGACGCCATCCAGATCGTGGTGATCGCCGAGGACGCCACGCGCCTGCAGGCGGTCACCTCGGGCAGCCAGGACGTCGTGGACAACATCACCGGCGCGTCCACGCTGCTGCTCAAGGGCAGCGTCGAGCCGTACATGCTGAAGAACGGCGGCTGGGTCGGCCTGACCATGTTCGGCGACACCACGCCGTACAACAACCAGAAGATCATCCAGGCGATGCAGTACGCGGCCGACCGCAAGAAGATCATGTCGGTGGTCGCGCCGGGGATCGACATCATCTCCCCGGACATCCCGATCCCGCCGGAGGACCCGTTCTTCCCCTCCGGGCTCACGCCCCGGGCCTACGACCCCGACAAGGCCAAGTCCCTGCTGCGCGACGCCGGCGTCTCCGGTGACTTCAGCTTGACGTGTACGCCTACGAGGGCGACAAGCTGGATACCGCGGTCAGCTTCAAGAGCACGGCCGAGGCGGCCGGGATCAAGGCCAACGTCATCACCTGGCCGCACACCACCTTCTTCACCGACATCTTCAAGAAGAAGCCGGCCATCGGCATCAGCGTCGCGCGGCTGCACATCTCGCAGGCGCTGCCCCGGCTCTACGGCAAGGGCGGCGACCTGAACATCACCCACTTCAGCAACCCGCAGTTCGACCAGCTGGTGGCCCAGGCGACCGCGACGACCGACGAGGCGAAGCAGAAGCAGCTGTTCGGCGACGCGCTCGGCATCATCAACGACAGCGCGGCCAACGTGATCCCCGGCTGGGAGGGCCAGGTCTACGGCAAGAACAAGAAGGTGCAGGGACTGTCCGCCGCCAACGGCGCGCACATGTACCTGGCCGGCGCCTACCTGAGCTAAACAGGACCATGACCCAGACCGTTGTTGACAAGGCTGGGCGCCCTCCGACCCGGAGGGCGCCCAGCCGCGTGCCGTACCTCGTCCGCCAACTGGTGCGGCTGGTCGTCACGCTGTTCGCGATCACCATCGTGATCTTCGGACTCACCGCGATCGCCGGCGACCCGGCCCGGGACATCCTCGGCCAGTACGCGACGGACGACCAGGTCGCGGCGTTCCAGGTGCAGCACGGGCTGAACCATCCGGCGCCCGTGCGGTACCTGGACTGGCTCGGCGGGATCCTGCACGGCGACCTC
>Ga0157369_10009541_pt1 | contig 11100 bp, 8 predicted proteins | sample C25metaG_FD_113461 | JGI IMG/M metagenome (GOLD analysis project Ga0157369, IMG submission 113461) | Corn rhizosphere microbial communities from Kellogg Biological Station, Michigan, USA - C2-5 metaG | ecosystem: Host-associated > Plants > Roots > Rhizosphere > Soil | place: USA: Michigan... | reverse complement strand
TCCTGCCGATGCCGTAAGGCGAAGCTGCGGCCTGAGATGCCGCGATCGTCGGAGCCCGGTCAGCTGACTCGGTTGCGCAATCCTCGTCCGCGCGTAGGGACATGCAAGACCCTCTGCGGACGGAGCTGTGATGACTGCGCATCGGCGACGCGCTCGCCGCCTGCACCTGCTGGCGGCGGCCACGGTGGGACTGGCATGCATGGCGTTGGTTCCGGCCGGCGCGGCAACCGCAGCGAAGCCGCTGCATTTCGGCAAACCGGTCGCGCTGTCCGACGGCAACGGACGAACCGAGCCGTCTCTCGTCGTCGACTCGGCGGGCCGCATCTTCGTCTCGGCCATCGGCGGCGTGCCCGGCCGGATCGGCGGTAACCCCACGGTGCCGTCGGCGGCGCCCGGCACGCCGGTCTGGCGGTCCACCGACGGCGGACGAACGTTCAGCGAACACGCGACCTGCAGCGCCGGCCCGCTGCCGACGAACCTGGCCGGCGGCGACAGCGCGCTCGTACTCGACAAGCGCGACTACCTGTACGGCACCGACCTGTGGGTCGGTGACGACTCCGGCTGGTTCTCGACCAACCACGGCGACACGTGCCTTGGCACGCCGACCTCACACCGCCCGATCGACGACCGCAACTGGCTCGCGTACTCGCCGGCCGACGACGCCGTCTACCAGGTGTACGACGGCGTCGACGCGCTCTGGGTCTCCCGCGCGGATCTCGACACTCCGGCCGGACCGGCCACCTCGATGTTCGACGCCGTCAACGTGCAGGTGGCGCCGGAGAACGCGGCGGGTCAGGGCAGCGACTCGCCTTACGTACGGGCGGGCGTCTACCCGCCCGGCGGGATAGCGGCCGACCCGCGCAGCGGTGCCGTCTACGTCGCCTGGCCCGACCAGGAAGGTGTCGCGATCGCCCGGTCCACCGACAAGGGAGTCCAGTGGAGCATCGGTCACATCCCGCAGACGTCGGTCACCGGCAGCGCGGACGACGACCTCTGGAATTTCACCCCGGTCGCGGTCGACAGCCGCGGCACCGTCTACGTCGCGTGGGCGCAAGTCGCCGGATCGGCGGCGAACCCGAAGGGGATCACCGTGTGGCTCGGTTGGTCCACCGACGGCGGCAAGTCCTGGCACAAACAACACCTGCCGGCCCGGCGTACCGCCGTCTTCCCGACGCTCGCGGTGTTCGGGCCGGGCAAGGTGGCCGTCGGCTGGGTCGATGCCGCCGCGACCGGGGATCCGAACAGTGGCTCGTTCCGCGGGCAGCAGTGGCGGCTCCAGGTCGCTGTCGTCGACCGCCTGTTGACCGGTCGGCCGAGCATGCGGTTCGGCACCGTCGACCAGAACGTGCACGACAACAGCTTGTTCGTCGGCCCGCAAGGTGGCGACCGCGGGATGGGTGATTTCTTCTCGATGGCCGCCACCCCGCGCGGCAGCCTCGTCGTCGCCTACACCCGCGGCCAGGACGGCCAGCAGGGAACCCCGATGACCGAACAAGCGGTGGTCAGCGTGCTGCCCTCGACCCGCTAGCAGCCCCGTAGGCCAAACCGAAGAAGCCGCCGAAGCATTCGCCGCACCGAGACTGCGGAACGCTGCGGCCGACCTCGATCCCGCCCGGCTCCTACATCCTCACCACCGACTCGGTCTCGATCGATCCGACCTGCCCGTCCGTCGGGACCAACGGAACGATCACGGTGAAGTACGCCAACTATCGCTGAGCCTGGTCGGAAGTCCGGGCTCAGATGTTCATCGTCAGCTGGTCGGCTACAGGGCGCGGTTTGCCCGGTGACGGGGGCTCAGTGAGAGTCGTAAGGTCTTCGATGGGCGCGGCTCCAAGAGACACGAGCGCGACATTCCCTGGCCCCTTGCCCGCGCCGCACCACACGACGACGTCACCGTTTCTGGCTCGAATGGCCTCCGTCGCGCCTGCCCAGGTGCCGCCGCGGCCCTCGTCGGTGGAGACGACCAAGGTCTTTCGCGCCAGGGCGTAGATCAGCTTGTTCCGGCCCATCGCGTTGGCGGCGCTGAAGCCCGTCTCGGGCGCGTACGGCGTGACCAAAGCGACGAGACCGTCGTGGACGGCTGCTCGCATCTCCGGCTGCCGAATCGTTCGCATCAACGCGTCGGCGAGGACGCCGAGGACTGTGCCGCGTACTTCGAAGGCGGCTGCCATTGCCTGCTGGTCTACGCCGCGAGCGGCACCGGAAACGACGACCAGGCCGGCACTGACCGCTAGCTCTGCCGCCCGTCGCGCGACATGGGCGCCCTCCGGGCTCACGTTGCGGGATCCGACGATTCCGATCGCGTCCGCATGCATTGCCGATGGGTCTCCGACCCCGTGCAGAACGGGAGGGGCGGAGTCGCCGAGTCTGTCGATCAGCCGCCTCGGATATGCCTCATCATCCGGCGTCGCAGTCCATACGCCCGCTTGCTCCAGGCGCTCCATGGCGAGGGCGACGGCGGTTGAACGATCGAGCAGCCCGAGGAGTCGCTCGGATTCGGCGATCGGGATCGACGCCTCTCGCGCCACGTCGGTCGCGTTCATCCCAGCGAGCTGCGAAAGGGCGACGCGGCGCAGCAACGGCCAGAATTCTCTCGACGACAGCGGCTTGATCTCGGACGGAACCATCCGTGTCGTGAGCGCCAGCGTCGTGAGAGTCGGTGAGGTCACGGTCACCCCTTCGTCCGCGCAAGTGCCAAGGGGAAGACCGGGCCACAACCCGCGCCGCGCAACACCGATGTCACGACCGCAACGGTCCACCGAGAATCAACCACATCATCCACCAGGAAGACGGGATCACCCTCCAAGGTCTCCTCGACTGCGTACGCGCCGAGGACGTTTCGTACCTGTTGGGAACTATTCTCCATCAACTTCTGCGGCTCAGTGTCCCGGACCTTCATTACCCATTCGACAGCCGGCAGCCCGAGGCGGGCCGCCAGCCGGCGGGCCAGGTCCGGCACGAGCTGTCGCTTGGGGTTAAGGCTGGGCACGTAGGCGATCGCCGCTGGCCAGGGTTCGGGATTCCATTCTCGGGCGAGGTCCGCGAGGGCGTTCACGAGATCGTTCGGGAACGGCAACCCGGCGTGCTTGCAGTCGAGGACGACTTGGCCCCATCCGCCGTCGCCCAGCCTGCTCAGCGCCCGACCGACTTCCGGCTGCTGGTCGGGAGGGATGGCGCCGCTCAACGGGCTGCCGGGCCACCGCTTGTGCGGCTTGACCTCCACCGGCCGCCGCCGCAGGAATCGTGCGGCTTCCGCCACTAGCGCGGGCTCGACCTCTAGGTCGAAATGAGCGGAGGTGCAGTTGTCGCAGCGCTCGCAATCGACGGCGCCCGGATCGTCGAGCGACTCTCGGATCCACTTCATGCGGCACGCCGTGGTGTCGGCGTACTCGCGCATGGCTTCCTGTTCGGCTACCCGCTGCTCCGTCACGCGGTCGACCCGATCACGGTCGTATGTCCAGGGGCGCAACGTCCGCTGCCACCGTGAGCCGATTCGCTCGACTGCGCCGTCAACCTCGAGCAGTTTGAGCATCCCGGTGAGCCGTCCCGGACGAATGTTCGCCGACATCTCGATGTCGGTGCGGGACATCGGCCGCCCTGACTCCTGCATCAGCCGAACGACGAGCTCCGCGTGATGCTGAGGTGGAAAGGACGTCCGCAGGAAGTAGTCCCAGATCTCGGCGTCTTCGGTGCCCACGAGCAGCACGGCGTCGGCGTGGTCGACCGCTCTGCCGGCGCGCCCCACCTGCTGGTAATAGGCGATCGGCGAGTTCGGCGACTGGAAGTGCACCACGAATCCGAGGTCTGGCTTGTCATATCCCATCCCCAATGCCGACGTCGCCACCAGGACCTTCACCCGGTTCTCCCGCAGCGCCGCCTCCGCCTCGAGCCGCGTGATCGGATCGGTTTCACTCGAGTACGCCGCGGCGCTGATGCCCCGAGTCAGCAGCCAGTCCGCCACGCGCTCCGTGTCTGCCTTCGTCAAGCAGTAGACGATGCCGCTCCCTTCCATCAACGGGACCGCTCGCGCCAGCCATGCCAGCCGCTGCGGCTGGGTGTCCAGCCGTCGGACCTCGAGGCGCAGGCTCGGGCGATCGAGCGGGCCGCGGATGACGGCCAACTCATCGCCCAGTTGCGCAACCACGTCGCCGATCACTCGGTCGTTCGCGGTCGCCGTGGTGCACAGGAGCGGCACGTTGGGCGGTAGCAGTTCGAGGAGGCGCACGATCCTCCGATAGTCGGGCCTGAAGTCGTGACCCCAGTCGCTGATGCAGTGTGCTTCATCGATCACGAGGAGACCAGTTCGCGCAGCGAGTGGCTCGAGCAGTCGCTCACGGAAGTCTGGGTTGTTGAGCCGCTCGGGTGAGATCAAGAGGACGTCGATCTGATCGTCGAGCAACTCGGCCTCGATGGCTTCCCAGTCATCGGTGTTGGCACTGTTGATGGTCGTCGCTCGGAGTCCCAAGCGTCGGGCCATCGCGATCTGGTCGCGCATGAGCGCCAGAAGTGGCGACACGATCATCGTCGTGCCTGCGCCCTCGTCGCGCAGGAGCCGTGTTGCGATGAAGTAGACGACGCTCTTGCCCCAGCCGGTTCGCTGGACGACGAATGTTCGAGCCCGCCGACCGACGACGGACTCGATCGCGTCGAGCTGTTGGTCGCGGAACTGCGCGGCGTCGCCAAAGACCGCAGCCAGCGCCCGCCGCGCCCGTTCGCCGATGTCGCTCATGGAGGGGGCCCCTTCGTTTCGCGCCCGGCCCGACCGTAGCGGCCATACCCGACGGTTTTTTCCTGACTAACCAGGAGGAGCCAAGAGAACGGCTTCGCGGGATGCGGCGGTGCAGGCAGGAACGCCGGCTGATAGAGAAGAAACATGGCTGACCGTCGGCGCCTGGGCGAGATTCAGCGTGCGATCTTCCAGGTATTGCTTGATCACCCGGGCGGGCTGCCGATCAAGGAGCTGGCTCAGCGTGCGGAGGAAGTCTGCCCTCCCACGTCGTTCGAGAACGAGGAGTATCCGAACAAGCCGGGCGTCAGGCGGTATCCGAAGACTCAACGGTTCGCGACCATTCCCGCGGTCAAGGCCGGCTGGCTGGTCAAGGAGAAGGGCATCTGGCGGCTCACTGATCGGGGACGCGCCGCATACGCCGAGCACACGGATCCAGAGGACTTCGAACGGGCCGCGATCGAGGGCTACCGGCAGTGGCAAGCCGAGAATCCAGCCGCGACGTACGACCCTGCTGAGGAGGCAGAGGATGCCGAAGCGGCGCGGCTCGAAGCCTCGGAGCAGCCGCGTCGTCGACGAGCTTGGCTGGTGCGCGGCGCCAACGTCGACGGCGTGAATCTGCTGCCTCGCTGGCTCGCCGACGGTTTCTGCTCGATCCAGTGGGTCGAGGTGCCGGAGATCGCGGCAGGGACGCCGAGGCGGGAGATCGCGAAGCTGGTGAAACAGTTCTACCCGGACGCGACCGCGGTCAGCCAGGGCCTGTCCGTCGGGGTGCTCGACCGGTTCGTCAACGAGATACAGGTCGGCGACGTCGTCGTCACGGTGGACGGTCCCCGGGTCTACGTCGGCGAGGTCACCGGCGAGCCGACGTATACGGGGGAGAAGCTCGTGACGCGTCAACGGTCGGTGGCCTGGAAGAATGCCGGCAACCCCTTCCTGCGTGCGCAACTCTCTTCGGACGCCGCTGATGGCCTGCGCGGCCAGCTCGCGCTCAGTGACCTCACCGCTCACCTTGCCGAATTCGCCACGCTCGGCGGCGTCGAGGTCGACCCGTTCATCGAGGTGCCGGTCCCGGACGCCGTTATCCCCGAGCCGGACCAGGCGCTCGCGGACAAACTGCTCCTCCCGCTCGAGTGGCTCGCGGAAACCGTCGACCTGCTCAACGACAAGAAGCAGATCGTTCTGTACGGGCCGCCGGGCACCGGGAAGACCTACCTCGCGCAGGAGCTCTGCAAGGCCCTCGTCGAGACCGCCGGCGGTGAGTACGACGTCGTTCAGTTCCACCCTTCCTACGCCTACGAGGACTTCTTCGAGGGCTTGCGGCCGCGCTTGCAACAGGATGGTTCCGGTGGGGTCTCGTTCGAGCTAGTCCCCGGGCCGCTGCGGCGAATGGCCGCGCGGGCGGCAGCGAATCCGTCCGCGCCTTTCGCCCTCATCATCGACGAGATCAATCGAGCCAATCTGGCGAAGGTCTTCGGCGAGCTCTACTTCCTGCTCGAATACCGGGGCACGTCCGTCTCGTTGCAGTACTCGGATGACGCGTTCTTCCTGCCGCGCAACCTGTACTTCATCGGCACGATGAACACGGCCGACCGCTCGATCGCGCTCGTCGACGCAGCCATGCGAAGGCGCTTCTACTTTCAGGGACTGTTCCCCACCGAGCCACCGGTGGACGGTCTGCTCGGTCGATGGCTCACGCGAAAGGGACTGCCGATCGAAGCCGCGCGGTTGCTCGCCGCACTCAATGACACGATCGACGACGAGGACTTCGCAATCGGGCCGTCCTACCTGATGACCCCGAAGGTCGGCGAACCCGGAGGACTCGATCGAATCTGGCGGACGGCCATCCTGCCCTTGCTCACCGAGCACTACTTCGGCGAGGGACGGGACATCGACGCCGAGTTCGGGCTCGCCGCGCTTCGCGCGCGCGTGCAGCCGGCACCAGAGAACCGACCGTGACATCTGTTTCCGTCACCGCTTGGTCCACCGTCGAGGTGGACGACCTAACGGTGGGGCAAGCGAGGGCGCTGGCCGCGAGCGGTGCAGTCACCGTGGCGCCCGGCTGGGCATCGGGCGCGTACACCGTGTCAGCCGGTCGATACGTCGGAGTCCTTCATGCGGACGGCGTCGACCTGCGAATCCTTCCCGGGATCGGCGTCGCGCGGCTGATCTTCCTACTCGGATACGCCCAGGATCCTCGGATGTGGCGTGACGATCCCGTCGGGCTCGACGACCAGGCCGAGCTGTGGCCCGCCATGGCGCAGGTGTTCCTTCGACGGGCGGACAAGGCGCTCGAGCGCGGGCTTCTGCAGGGATACCGGACCGAAGAGTCGGCTCAGATGGTCATGCGAGGCCGGCTGCGCGAGACGGACCAGCTTCGACGGCACGCCGGTCTCTTGGTTCCGCTCGAGGTACGGTTCGACGAGTATGACGTCGACATCCCCGAGAACCGCGTCATGCGGGCGGCCGCGGAGCGCTTGCTTCGAGTCCCGCGGATGCCGGCGGCTGCGGTAAGGCGGCTTCGGCACGTCGTCGGACGGCTTGCCGACGTGCAGCGACTCGTTCCGGGTCAACCCCTCCCGCCGACGCCGCCCTCGCGGCTGAACGCGCGCTACCTGCCGGCTCTCGCCTTGGCTCGAATGGTGCTGCGCTCTCGTTCTGTCGACGTGCGCGACGCCGGCGTCCGTGCGACTGGTTTCTTGGTCGACATGAACAAAGTCTTCGAGGACTTCGTCACGGTCGCGCTCACCGAAGCGCTCAGCTCTTATGGCGGTCGATGCGTGACCCAGGACACCCGCCACCGACTCGACGAGTCTCGACGGATCCGGTTGATCCCAGATCTCGTTCGCTACGGTCCGGATCACACTCCGCAAGCCGTGGTCGACGCGAAGTACAAGACCGAGTCACCGGCCGGTTACCCCAATGCCGACGTCTACCAGCTGCTCGCCTACTGCACCGCCCTCGACGTACGGCTCGGCCATCTCGTCTACGCCGAAGGCCGTCAGACGCCGATCGATGTCAGGATTCGCAACGCCGACGTGACCATCCGTCGGCACGCCGTCAATCTTGCGCAGGCCGTTCCGGATCTGCTCGGTCAAGTGGCAAGAATCGCGCAGTCGGTGGCCGCCTGAGACGCGGGGCGCGCAGCTGGTCGGACAAGTCGTTGTCCGACATGACGAGGTAGACGAGCGGGCAGGGGACTAAGTCCCGACGCAGCGAAAGAGGCCCCGGAGATCCCGGGGCCTCTTTCGCTACCGGTGGTGATTGCTACCGCTCGACCGGAGCCGGCGTGCGGGCTCCCAGCTTTGCGAGCACCTCCACATCGGGAGATACGCGGCGCTGGTGCCAGAACCCGAGTGCCGACAGCAGCAGCATCACTCCGGCGGCGATGAAGGACGCGATCGCCGCGGTGAGCGCGATCTGGCCCATCTTCCAGAAGCCGTACGCGTTCAGCAACATCCCGCGCAACGTCTCGCCCATGAACAGGGTCTGCCGTTGCCCCGCGACCTTCTGGTAGTTCGGGTCGGTCGGCGCCATCTTCAGGAACGCGCTGGAGACCTGGCTGTACGTCTGGCCACCGGCGACCTCGGAGAGGTGCACCTTGATGTAGTGGTCGGCGAACACCTCGGCCTGTTGTCCGTTCACGACCTGCTTGCCGGCGGGCGGGGTGACGTACTTGGTGATCTCCGCGCTCTGCTGCGCGGAAATGCCGGCGGCGCTCGGGAAGAAGATCTTCTGCTGAGCGAGCTGGTCGTGCACGTTGCTGTTGGCGAAGCTGTGCGCCCACAAGCCGAGCGCGCCCGCCACGATGAGGATTGCTGCCACGACCAGACCACCGGTCGAGAGCAGGGCGTCGAATGTCTTGCGGCGCATCGTCTTCTCCTTCCGCCGCGGGAACCCGGTCGGTTCCTTCTGACGTCCACGTTGCCGCCTCGCGCCGCTGGCCGTTAGGGCGCAACGTCCCCAGTCGTCCGGGACCAAAGTCCCGAGTCGTCGAACCGGTCGAGTCGATGCGCAAGCCGGGACCTAAGCCCCTGGCCGGACAACAGGAATCGCGCGCACGGTGGCGACGACCGAGGAGGCACACCATGACCGCACCTGCCCGCGCCCTGCCGGACCTCTCGACCTGTTACGCGCAAGTGCTCGTGCCGGTCGACTTCTCCGCGTTGAGCTGGAAGAGCATGTCGGCGGCGACCGCGCTCGCCCGCGGCTTCGGCGTGCCACACCGCCTGGTCCACGTCGACACGTCCTCACCGTGGCTGGACCTGCCGCCGCAGAAGCTGACGCTGCACGCGTCCCGCAAGGGCCAGCGGGTCGAGGTCGAAGTCGTGGCGGCGAGCACGGCCGCGCACGGAATCGTCCAACTCCTCGGTGACGACGAATCGTCGCTGCTGGTCATGTCCAGTCACGGACACACCGCCGCGGCGGAGCTCGCCTTGGGCAGCACCACCGAGGACGTGCTGCGACATTGGCGGGGTCCCGTCGTCGTGACCGGCCCGCGCTACCGGAGCATGCGACCCGCCATCACCCGCATCGTCGTCGCCGTCGAACCGTTCGGCGAACCGCCGGCCGCACTCGCCGCCGACGTGCGCGCGTGGGCCAACAGGTTCGGCGTGCCCGTGCAGGTCGCCACCGTCATCGACGAAGCGTCGTACGGCTACGACTTCGAGCGGCACCGCGAAGAGCTGTTCCACCTGAGCAAAGTGGCCGAGTCGATCGGGGCAGAGGCGGTGCCGCTGCGGGGCGCGCGGACCGCGCACGAACTCGTCTCGTACGCCGACATGGAGCCGGGCACGTTGCTCGCGATGGCGCCGCGGGTCAAGCCCGTTGCGGCTCAACTCCTGCTCGGCAGCGTCTCCAAAGCAGTGCTGCGCCACACCACGAACCCGGTCCTGTTCCGTCACGCCTGAAAGCGGTGATCAGCAATGCGCGCACTCGTCTACCACGGTCCCGGCCGCAAGAGCTGGGAAGAGCACCCCGACCCGGTCCTGCAAGACGCCACCGACGCGATCATCGGCGTCGACACGACGACGATCTGCGGGACCGACCTGCACATCCTCAAAGGCGACGTGCCCGCGGTCGAGGACGGCCGCATCCTCGGGCACGAAGCGGTCGGCACCGTCGAAGCAGTCGGCGATGCCGTCACCACGCTTCGACCCGGCGACCGCGTCCTCGTCTCGTGCATCAGCGCCTGCGGCCGTTGCCGCTTCTGCCGGGACGGCCGCTACGGGCAGTGCCTCGGCGGCGGCGGCTGGATCCTCGGCCACCTGATCGACGGCACCCAGGCCGAGTACGTCCGGGTGCCGTTCGCCGACACCTCGACGTACAAGCTCCCGGCATCGGTAAGCGACGAGCAGGCCGTGATGCTCTCGGACATTCTGCCCACGTCGTACGAAGTCGGTGTCCTCAACGGTGCCGTGCGACCGGCCGACGTGGTGGCGATCGTCGGCGCGGGCCCGATCGGTCTGGCCGCGACGTTGACCGCGCGGCTGTACAGCCCGCGGCACATCATCGTCATCGACACCGCCGACAGCCGGCTCGAGCTGGCGAAGCAGTTCGGCGCCGACGAGGTGATCAACCCGCTGAATCACGACGCGCAGGCGCGCGTTCGCGCGATGACCGACGGCCTCGGGGCCGATGTGGCGATCGAAGCGGTCGGCGTGCCGGAGACGTTCGAGTTGTGTACGCAACTGATCCGTCCGTGCGGCCGGGTCGCGAACATCGGCGTGCACGGAAAGCCGGCGATGCTGGCTCTCGACAAGCTGTGGTCGGCCGACGTGACCATCACCACCGGCCTGGTCGACACCTACAGCACCACGACGTTGTTGCAGATGGTCGCATCGGGGCAGCTGTCGACCGCCGCCTTCGCGACTCACCATTTCGACCTCGGTGAGATCGAGCAGGCGTACGCGACGTTCGCGGACGCTGCGACGACGCACGCGCTGAAGGTCGTGCTCGGCAAGTAGCACAAGGGGAGGCGACAAAGGTGAGCGGCACGCCGATCGTGCATGACGATGGTGATCGCGTGCTGCTCACCGACGGTCGCCAGGTCGCCGTTCGCCCGCTGCGGCCCGACGACGGCGCGGCACTGACCGCCGCCGTCGAGCACGAGGATCCGTGGGATCTACGGCGCCGGTTCATGGGCCCGCCCCCGCCGGCGAAGACTTTGGTGCGGCTGCTCGCGCGCGCCGATGGGTTCCACGACCTCGCCATCGGAGCGTTCGCCGACGACGGGCGGCTCGTCGGCGTCGCGCAGTTCGATCGCACCGGCGACGGGCCGCGCGCCGAGGTCGCCATCGAGGTGGCGCACGACTGGCAGCAGGCGCGGCTCGGGACGGTGCTGTTGACCAGGCTCGCGCAGCTCGCTCGAGACC
>Ga0157369_10009540_pt1 | contig 11100 bp, 10 predicted proteins | sample C25metaG_FD_113461 | JGI IMG/M metagenome (GOLD analysis project Ga0157369, IMG submission 113461) | Corn rhizosphere microbial communities from Kellogg Biological Station, Michigan, USA - C2-5 metaG | ecosystem: Host-associated > Plants > Roots > Rhizosphere > Soil | place: USA: Michigan... | reverse complement strand
GGTCGCACCGGCGGTGCACCCGGGGGTGCGACACCTGGTACGCCGGGACCCTGACCGGCTGAGGCCGGGGGCGGGGCCGGCGCCGGGGGCGCCGTCGCAGGTCGGGCCGGCGCACCGGGCACGGGGGGTGCGAGGGGCGGTGGGGCGCCAGCGCCGGCGGGGCGTGGCGGCGGCGCGCCAGCGGTGCCCGGCGGCGGCGACGGCGTCGGTGTCGCTGACGTCGGTGTCGCCGGCGCGACCGCTCGGGTCTCCAGGTCGCGCAGCTGCCCCTCGAGATAGGCCTTGAGCCGCGTGCGGTACTCGCGCTCGAAGCCGCGCAGCTCCTCGATCTGCGCCTCCAGCACCCCACGCTGGCGCTGCAGATCGGACATCGCCTGCGCGTGCTGGGCCTGGGCTTCGGACTCGATGTTCGACGCGCGGGTCTTGGCCGAGCCGACGATCTGTTCCGCTTCCTGCTTGGCCTGCGCGATGGCTTCGTCGGCGGTGCGCTGCGCGAGCAGCAATGTCCGCAAGGCGGCCTCGTTGGGTTCCTCCGACGCAGCCGGAGCCGGCGGAGCGGCGGCTGCCGCTGGTGCAGCCGGAGCGGCAGCAGTGCCCGGCGAGGCGGGCTGGGTGCGCAGATCCGAGTTCTCGGTGAGCAGCCGGCGCAGCTCCGCTTCGATCTCGTCCAGGAAGGCGTCGACCTCTTCCTCGTCGTAGCCCCTCTTGAATCGCGCGGAGGTGAACGTCTTGTTGCGAACGTCCTCCGGAGTCAGTGGCATGAGGTCACCTCTACACGTAGTTCTGCAGCACGGCAATGAGCACGTAGCAGACGATGAACAGCAGCAGGAACGCAACATCCAGCGCAAACGAGCCGAGACGCAGCGGTGGGATCAGCCGGCGCAGGAACTTCAACGGCGGATCCGTCACCGAATAGGCGAGCTCGAGGACGGCCGCCGCGGCTCCGGTCGGGCGCCAACTGCGCGCGAGCAGCATCACCCAGTCGATGATGAACCGCACGAAGAGCAGCCCGATGAAAGCCCAGAGGACATAGATCGCGACAGCCGCGACAACGTGCACGGGGGACGTTCCGCGCTAGCTCTGGTTGAAGAAGCCGCCCTCGGCGATCGCCGACTTGTCCTCGGCAGCGATGTCGACGTTGGCGGGTGTCAACAGGAAGACCTTCTGCGTGACCCGCTCGATGCTGCCGTGCAGGCCGAACACCAGCCCGGCGGAGAAGTCGACCAGACGCTTCGCGTCGGCGTCGTCCATGTCGGTGAGGTTCATGATGACGGGCACTCCTTCGCGGAAGTGCTCGCCGATCGTGCGTGCCTCGTTGTATGTGCGCGGATGCAGGGTCGTGATTCGGTAGGCGTCGACCGCCTCGACAGCGGAACGGCGCGGAGGTGGCGAGTAACTCACGGCAGTCTCGTCCGATCGGGTCACCCGCAGCGGGCGGGCGTCGGGGGCATGGTCGGAGCGGCGGACGACCGTCGGAGCCGGCTCGTCGTAGCCCTCGTATTCGTCGTAGGCCTCGCCCTCCTCGTCTTCGACGAGGCCGAGGTAGACCGCCATCTTGCGCATCGCGCCTGCCATGGGCGGGACATTACCTGACCGGAGCGCCGCGACGGCCAAGCAACGCCGTACCGATGCGCACGTGTGTCGCGCCGTGCCGGATCGCGGCGTCGAGGTCGCCACTCATGCCCGCCGAAATGACCGTCGCCTCCGGATATGTGGATCTGACGTCGGCCGACACCGCCGCAAGATCGGCGAAGGCCGCGTCAGCGTCGACCCCTTGCGGCGCGACGGCCATGACGCCCCCGAGCCGCAGGTTCGGACACGCCGCGACCGTCGCGCAGACTCGACCCACGGTGGCCCCGGAAGCTCCACCTCGCGACGGGTCGGCATCCAGCGAGACCTGCACGAGTGCCAGGACGCGGCGGCCGGCTCGCGCGGCTTCACGATCCAGCATGGTCGCCAGCTCGACGGTGTCGACCGAGTGAACGACGTCGGCGTACGACGCAACCGAGCGCGCCTTGTTGCGCTGCAGTCGACCGACGAAGTGCCAGCGAAGGTCGAGGTCAGCGCATTCGCCATGTTTTCCGCGGGCTTCCTGGTCGCGGTTCTCCCCGACGTCGGTCACGCCGAGGTCGGCGAGCAACCGGACGTCACTGCTCGGGAAGGTCTTGGTAACCGCGACGAGGGTGACCGACTCGGCGTCACGACCTGCGGCGGCGCAGGCAGCGGCGATGCGCTCGCGCACACCCGACAAGTTGTCGGCGATCTCGTCGCGACGACTCATTCCAGGAGCATGGCAACCGCGGCGAACCTTCCCGTGGGCGCGTCGCGGCGATGGGAGAAGAAGCGATTGTCTTCGAGCGTGCACGGCGCAGTGTCCGGCGCAACCTCGACGTCGAGCCGGCGAAGCTGTGCGCGAACCCCGGCCGGCAGGTCGAGAGCCGTTGTGCCCGCCCGCGTGGTGGCGAGCGTCGCTGCCTCGACCCCGGCGACCTCGGACTGCATGTCCGGCGGCACTTCATAGCAGCGACCGCAAATCGCCGGTCCGACGTGTGCCCGCAGTGTTCCGGCTCCCAGCGCGCGCAAGCGGCCGACCGTCGCGCCGACGATGTTGCCGGCAACTCCCAGTCGTCCGGCGTGCACAACCGCAACGCCATGCGCGCCGGTGATGACGATCGGCACGCAGTCGGCGACGAGCACTGCGACTGCCACGCCTGGCGTCGTCGTGATCAGCGCGTCGACGTCGGCGATGTCCTCGTCGGAAGCTTCGTCGACGACCGCAACACCCGTGCCGTGCACCTGACGCATGAACTGCACCTGCGCGACGCCGATCCGCTCCGCCAGCCGGGCTCGGTTGGTGCGCACGGCCGTCTCGTCGTCATCGACGTGCAGCGCCAGATTGCCGTGGTCGCGACTGGTCACGAACACCCGCGACTTGTCAGACGGTGCGGTCGCTATAGCGACCAGAGGGTCTGACAAGTCCGCGTTATTTGAGGAAGTCGGGGACGTCCAGCTCGTCGCTGTCGTCGAAGACGATGGTGCGCCGGGGTGGCTGCGGCCGACTCGCGGTCGGCGTGGTCCGCGGCGTCTCCTGCACGCGCACGTGCACGGGCTCTTCGGCCGCAATGAGGTCGACGGTCTCGTCCTCCTCCGGCTCGTCCTCGTTGGTCGCCGACGGCGTGTAGGTCACCTGCTGCTGCTCGCGAGCCGGCGCGCGCCGCTGCTCCTGCTGCGTCCTGGCCCTGGGGGCACCCCCGTCGAACCCGGCCGCGATGACGGTGACCCGCACCTCGTCACCGAGGGCGTCGTCGATCACCGCGCCGAAGATGATGTTGGCATCGGCGTGGGCTGAATCGGCCACCAGCTGCGCAGCCTCGTTGATCTCGAACAGGCCAAGATCGCTGCCGCCGGAGATGTTCATGAGAACGCCGTGGGCGCCATCGATCGAGGCCTCGAGCAGCGGGCTCGAGATCGCCATCTCGGCCGCCGCCACGGCCCGGTCGTCGCCGCGGGCGGAGCCGATGCCCATGAGGGCCGAGCCGGCGCCGCTCATCACTGACTTCACGTCAGCGAAGTCGAGGTTGATCAGGCCGGGTGTCGTGATCAGGTCGGTGATGCCCTGCACACCGGAGAGCAGCACTTGGTCGGCGGAGTGGAAGGCGTCGAGGACGCTGACCTGGCGGTCGCTGATCGAGAGCAGCCGGTCGTTCGGGATGACGATCAGGGTGTCAACCTCGTCGCGGAGCGCGGCGATGCCGGTCTCCGCCTGGTCGGCGCGGCGCTTGCCTTCGAAGGTGAACGGGCGGGTCACGACGCCGATGGTCAGGGCCCCGAGCGAGCGGGCGATGCGAGCCACGATCGGTGCGCCGCCGGTCCCGGTGCCGCCGCCCTCACCGGCGGTGACGAAGACCATGTCGGCGCCCTTGAGGACCTCTTCGATCTCCTCGGCGTGGTCGTCCGCGGCCTGCCGGCCGATGTCCGGGTTGGCGCCCGCGCCGAGCCCTCGGGTCAGCTCGCGGCCGACGTCGAGCTTGACGTCGGCATCGCTCATCAGCAGCGCCTGGGCATCGGTGTTCACCGCGATGAACTCGACGCCCTTGAGGCCGACTTCGATCATGCGGTTGACGGCGTTGACGCCGCCTCCCCCGATGCCCACGACCTTGATGACGGCCAGGTAGTTCTGTGGTGCGGCCACGAGCGTTGCCCCTCTTCGGCAGGTTCCGGGCCGGTCCCCCGTCGGCCGCGGTTTGCGGCCGGGGCAGGCGTCACCGGCGGTGGCTGGTTGGGGAAGTCCCGCGGCGTCGGTGGCCCGGGGAAGATGCCACCGATCGACGCGGCGTGTCGGGCCCGACGCTGGACCCTCACCCTCAGGTAGACCGTTATAGTTATGTCAACTCGAGAGCGTGTCCGGACAGTAGGGGGATTCGCCGCAGCCGGTCAAGCGACGTTGCGCGACGCGCCGCAAGGACGCTCGAAAATCACCCGGCGCCAAGTCTCACGCTCACCTTTCGGGCCAGCCTCCACACCGCCAGTGGGGGTCAGCCGGAGGTGACAGCGAACGACGGCGTGCTCACGTCGTAGGTCTTGGCCCGATGCTGCAGCAGCGCGGTCAGCGCGGTGATCTTCGCCGCGGTCTGACCAGCGCTCCCCCACACCACGGTGGCGTTGTGCGGCAAGCCGAATGAGACCGAGTTGGGCGTCGTCGCCGAGATCCACTGCAGCTCGCCGCGCAGCTGGCCCGGGAGCGAGCTCCATACGGCGAGAGCGGCGCCGGCGTCGGCGGCGCCGGGGCCACCCGCCGGTGCACCGACCGAGACAGGCGCGCCGAGGCGAAGGTCGAGCAGATGCAAGGCCGATGGGGGCGCCGGCAGCGTGGCGTAGGGCACCCCGGAGCGGTCGACGACCGTCACCGCACCGGTGGCGGTGGCGACCGCCGCCACCGGCGTGCGTTCGACGACGTCGATCTCCAAGCGGTGCGGCCACAGTCGCCGCACCTGCACCCGGGCGACCGCCGGCAGCGCAGCGACGTGCTCGCGCACCTGTCCCGGTTGCACCCGCAGCAGCGAGCGGCCGAGCGGCGCGTCGGCAGCGGCAAGGACCTGTGGCACGGTGAGACTCGAGGTGGCGTTGCTGCTCACGCCGTGCACCACGACGCTGTCGAGGCTCAACAACGGCGACGACAGTGCGGCCCACGAGCCGCCGGCGAGAAGAGTGGTCGCCGACGCGGCGATCAGCATCGGGCGCACGGTTCGCCGGCGGGCCGCCCGCCGGCGCGCTCGAAACCGACCCTCGGCCCGCACCAGGCCGCTCACGGCGCCGCTGCTTCCGGCTCGAGCGCGGCGAGGATCTCGCCGGTCAGCATGGTGACGTCGCCGGCGCCGATGGTGAGGACGATGTCACCAGGGCGTGCCCATCGCGCGACGTGCGCCGGCACGGCGGACCACGACCGCTCGAACACGACGCGGTCCGGCGGCAACGCGATGGCGTCGGCAACCAACGCCCCGGTGACGCCGGGCATGGGGTCTTCCCGGGCGGCGTAGACATCCATCACGACGACGCCGTCGGCCGCGGCCAGCGCCCGCCCGAACTCGCGCGCGAAATAAGAGGTGCGGGTGAACAGGTGCGGCTGAAAGACCGCGATCACCTGGGCGCCGGCGCCGGCGACCTGCCGAGCAGCGGCAAGCGCGGCGCGCACCTTGGTCGGATGATGGGCGTAGTCGTCATAGACCCGCACCTGCCGCGCGACGCCGCGCAGCTCGAACCTGCGCCGAGCGCCGGTGAACTCGCTCAACCCCCGCGCCATGTCGGTGAAGGGGAGCCCGACCGCGAGGCCGAGTGCCAGCGCCGCCGCCGCGTTCAACGCGTTGTGGCGCCCTGGCACCTGCAGCGTGACGTCACCGAGCCGCCGCCCCCCGGCGACGAGTCCGAACTGGGAGCCGGCCGCGACGAGCCGCAGGTCGTCGATGCGCACGTCAGCGTCGTCGGCGGTGCCGAAGAGCACCACGCGCAGGCCACGCGACCGCGCAGCATCGGAGAGCGCGCGCGAACCCTCGTCGTCGGCGCCGAGGACCGCGGCTCCGTCGCCGGCGATGCGTTCGACGAACTGCGCGAACGCCGCCGCGACCGCGTCCGCGGCGCCGTAGTTGTCGAGATGATCCGGCTCGACGTTCGTGACGATGGCGGCTTCCGGCGACAGCAACAGAAAGGAGCGGTCGCTCTCGTCCGCCTCGGCAACGAAGAACTCGCCGGTGCCGGCGTGCGCGTTGGAGCCGGGTTCGTTGAGGTCGCCGCCGATCGCATAGCTCGGATCGCGCCCGCATGCCTGCAGCGCGACAGTCACCATCGAGGTCGTCGTCGTCTTTCCGGCGGTGCCGGCGACGGCGAGCCCGCGGGCGCCGGCCATCACCGACGCCAAGGCAGCGGCCCGCGGCAGCACCCGAAGGTCGGCTTCGCGGGCCGCGACGAGATCGGGGTTGGTCGAGCGGATGGCACTCGAGGTGACCACCGTGTCGGCGTCCGCAATGTGCTCAGCGCTGTGACCGACGTGGACATCGGCGCCCAGGACACGCAACGCGGCAATCGCGCGCGAGTCCTTCGCGTCGCAGCCGGAGACCGGCAGACCTCGCGCCAGCATAATGCGCGCGATGCCACTCATGCCTGCGCCTCCGACGCCGACGAAGTGCACCCGGCCGAGGTCGGCCGCGGCCGGGATCTCGTCCGGAGTCTCGACGAACGCCATCAGCCACCACCGGCCCGACGTACGAGGTCGGCCAGCCGGCGGTCAGCGTCGAGCACCCCGCAAGCCCCGGCCGCCGACCCCATCGCCTGCAATCTTGCGCTGTCGCCCAGCAAGGGCAGCACGTCGGACCGCAGCCAGTCAGCTGTGAACGCTGCGTCCGCCACGAGGAGGCCACCCCCGGCGGCGACGACGGGTTCCGCGTTGAGCCGCTGCTCGCCGTTGCCGATGGGCAGCGGCACGTAGATCGCCGGCAGCCCGAGCGCGGTCAGCTCGCTCACGGTGTTCGCACCGGCGCGGCACACCGCGACGTCGGCGGCCGCATACGCCAGCTCCATCGCGTCGACGTACGGCACGACCACGTACGGCGCCGAACCACGTGCGCCCTCGGCGCGGCTCGGCACCTGCAGGTCCTTGCCTTCGCCACAGATGTGCAGCACCTGGACACCCCTCTCGGCGAGCTCCGGCGCCAGTTGCGGCACCACCTCGTTGAGATGCTGCGCGCCGAGGGAGCCGCCGAAGACCAGCAACGTCAAGCGTTCCTGGTGCAGGCCGAAGTGCCGGCGCGCCTCCCCGCTCCGGGCCGTGCGATCGAGCGACGTGATCTCGGCGCGCAGCGGCAGACCGGTGCGCACCGCGTGCGGCAACGGCGTGCCCGGGAAGGTCACCGCGACCCACCGGGTGAGTCGAGCGCCGAGGCGATTGGCGAAGCCGGGCCGGCTGTTCTGCTCGTGTACGACGATCGGCACGCCCGCGCGCCGCGCGGCGAGGTAAGCGGGCGCGGCAACGTAACCACCGAACCCGACCACGACATCGGCCTCGATGGCGCGGATCGCATCGCCGGCTGCGGCGACCGCCCGACGAAGCCCACCTGGCAGCCGCAGCACGTCTCCGCTGAGCCGGCGAGGCAACGGCACCCGGGGAATCTCGTGCAACCGGTAGCCGCGCGACGGGATCAGTCGCGCCTCGAGTCCGGCCGCGGTGCCGAGGGCGAGCACCTGCGTCGCAGCGTCGTCGGCGACCAGCCGGTCGGCCAGCGCGAGCAGTGGCGAGACATGCCCGGCGCTGCCACCACCTGCGAGCAGCACCCGCACGATCAGGTGCTCCGCAGACGCCGCGCCATCGCCTGCTTTCGGGCCGCCCGCCTTGCGGCGAGTGCTTTGGCCGCGCCGGGTTCGCGACGCGCAAAGGAGCCCAACATGCCGATCGCGAAGAGCGTCGGCACGAGTGCGGATCCACCGAACGACACCATCGGCAGCGGGATCCCGGTGATCGGCAGCAGCCCCACGACGGCGCCCATGTTGACCAAGGCCTGGCCGAGCAGCCAGGCCGTGACGCCCGCCGCGGCGAGTTGGCTGAACCGGTCGGTCGACCGCTGCGCGATGCGGATGCCGGCAAAGCCGAGTACGGCGAAGAGCACCAACACGACCATCGTGCCGAGGAGACCGAGCTCCTCACCGATGATCGCGAAGATGTAGTCGGTGTATTGGTTGGGCAAGTAGCCGAACTTCTCCCGGCTCGCGCCAAGACCAAGGCCGAACCACCCGCCGGACGAGAGCGCGTAGAGCCCCTGGCATGCCTGGTAGCCGGCGTCCTGCGCCTTCGCCAGCGCGCACGGATTGGTGAACCCGGTCAGCCGGGCAAGCCGATAGGGCTCGGTGACCGCGAGAAGACCGCCGCCGATGCCGACGAGCACGCCGAGCCCGGTGAACACCGACAACGGTGTGCCCGCGGTCCACAACAGCGCCAGCATGATGATCATCAGCACCGTCGTCGTGCCGAGGTCAGGCTGGAGCATCACCAGCAGCACCATGAGCAGTGTCAGCGGCACCAGCGGGATCAGCAGATGCCGCGTGTCGACGAGCCGTTTCTCCTTGCGCGCCAGCAGGTCCGCACCCCACAGCACCAGCGCGAGCTTGGCGAACTCCGACGGTTGCACCTGCATGCCGCCGGGGAGCGCGATCCACCGGGTGGCACCCCCGACCTGCACGCCGATGTGCGGGACGAGCACCGCGCACATCATTGCCAGCGCGGCCAGCAGCAACGGATATCCCATCCAGCGATACGCCCGCGCCGGAAGGCGCATCGCCACCCACATCGCCGGCAAACCCACGGCGAGCCACATCGCCTGCTTCTCGGCGATGGTGAACGACGAGCCGGATGAGGCGTACGACGTGACACTCGATGCCGACAGCACCATGACCAAGCCGAGCGCGACGAGCAGACCACAGCTGCCGAGCAGCAGGTAGTAGGACGACAGCGGCCGGTCCAGCCAGCTCTGCAACAGCGCGACCGGCGAGCGCGCCTGCCCGGCGCGACCGGCCGCCACGGGCACCGATGTCATTGCGGCACCGATGTCATCGCGGCTCCGCGATCAGCTGCACGGCTGCTGCGAACAGGTCGCCGCGCTGTGCGTAGTCACGGAAGATGTCCCAGCTTGCGGCCGTCGGGGCCAGCAACACCGTGTCACCGGGACGCGCCAGCTCGCTGGCGGCGCGCACGGCAGACTCCATGACTCCAGTGTCGGTCGCGCTCAGGTCGACGACCGGCACATCCGGTGCGTGTCGCGCAAGCGCGTCGGCGATCTGCGCGCGATCGCGACCGAAGAGCACCACGGCGCGCAACCTGGCCGAGTGCGTCGCGACCAGCTGTTCGACATCCGCTCCCTTGAGCAGACCGCCGGCAAGCCAGACCACGTGCGGATAGGCCGACAGGCTCGCGTCGGCGGCGTGCGGGTTGGTCGCCTTTGAGTCGTCGACGTAGCCGACTCCGTCGACCGTGGCGACGAGCACGTTGCGATGCGCGCCCGGCGCGTAGCCGCGCAGTCCTGCGGCGACGGCGTCGGCGCCGACATCGACGGCACGCGCCAGCGCCGCCGCTGCCAGGGCGTTCGCGACGTTGTGCGGCCCGGTCACCTGCAGCTCGTCCGCGCTGACCAAGGCGAGGCCCGACGTCGTCTCGGTCAAGAGGCCATCGATGACCGCGTAGTCCGCGGTCGCCGAAGTGAGTGAGAAGGTGCGCCCGCCGCTCGGCAGCCTGGCGGCAACCAGCTCGTCGTCGGCGTTTCCCACGGCGATCGCGTCGGCCCAGATGTGGAACTTTGCGTCGGCGTACGCGGCCATCGTGTCGTGCCAGTCGAGGTGATCGGCGGCAATGTTCAGCACCGCCGACGCGACGAAGCGCGGCGACGGCGACCACGCCAGCTGCTGGCTCGACATCTCGACGGCAAGGACGTCGTACGCGGGCACAGTGCGCACCGCTTCCACCAGCGGCAGCCCGACGTTGCCGGCAGCGACGCTGCGCCGACCGGCCGTTCGCAAGATGCCGGCGAGCATCCCCACCGTGGTGGTCTTGCCGTTGGTGCCGGTGACGCCGACCCACGGCGCGGCGCCCTCGGGACGCAGTCGCCAGGCGAGCTCCGGCTCTCCGATCACCTCGATGCCGTCTGCCCGAGCGGCGACGAACAATGGGTGGTCGAGTCGCATGCCCGGCGCGGCGACGACGACGTCGGCATCAACCGGCGTCATGTCGTCGCCGAGCCGCACTTGCGCACCCGCCGCCGCGAGTTGCTCCGCGACGGCTTGTTGCCGCTCTCCGTCGTTGCGGTCGACGACGAGCACGCGCGCATCGACGTCGAGCAGCGCAGTTGCCACTGCCAGCCCGCTGACGCCTGCACCGGCGACAGCGACCCGCTTGCCGGTCAGTCCTGCACCGGTCACCGGGTGCCTTGGGAAAGGAACTCCGCGTAGAACACGCCTAACCCGAAGGCAACGGCGAGGCCGGCGATGATCCAGAACCGCACGATGACGGTGTTCTCGTTCCATCCGGCCAGCTCGAAGTGATGGTGCACCGGAGCCATGTTGAACAGTCGTCGGCCGAAACCGCGGAACGCAGCCACCTGCAGGATGACCGAGATGGTCTCGACGACGAACAGGCCGCCGAGCACGAGCAGCAGCATCTCGGTGCGCGTCGTCATCGCGATGCCCGCGAGTGCGCCGCCGAGGGCGAGCGAGCCCGTGTCGCCCATGAAGATGCGTGCGGGCGACGCATTCCACCAGAGAAAACCGAAGCACGCGCCCATCGCGGCAGCGGAGATGATGGCGATGTCGAGCGGATCTCGCACGTTGTAGCAATTGGTCGAGTTGACCACCGCGCAGCTGTTGCCGAACTTCCAGAAGGCGATGACGACGTAGGCACCGAAGACCATCGTCGAGGCACCGGTGGCGAGGCCGTCGAGACCGTCGGTGAGGTTCACGCCGTTTGACGTTGCCGCCACCATGACGTAGGCCCAGACGACAAAGGCGATCGCACCGAAGTCGAGACCGTAGTCGCGCACGAACGACAAGTGCGTCGACACCGGAGACAGG
>Ga0157369_10009537_pt1 | contig 11102 bp, 9 predicted proteins | sample C25metaG_FD_113461 | JGI IMG/M metagenome (GOLD analysis project Ga0157369, IMG submission 113461) | Corn rhizosphere microbial communities from Kellogg Biological Station, Michigan, USA - C2-5 metaG | ecosystem: Host-associated > Plants > Roots > Rhizosphere > Soil | place: USA: Michigan... | reverse complement strand
CGTCGCCCTGGCCGACCTCGACGCCGTCGCGGTGACGAGTGGCCCCGGCCTGTCCGGCGCACTCATGGTCGGCGTCGGTGCAGCGAAGGCGCTCGCTGTCTCCCTCGGCAAACCGCTGTACGCCGTGAACCACCTCGTCGGTCACGTCGGCGCGGACGTCCTCGACTCCGAAGACGGGGCGATCGAGTACCCGACGATCGCCCTGCTCGTATCCGGCGGGCACACCTCGCTGCTCCTCGTGCGGGACCTCGTGTCGGACGTCGAACTGCTCGGCGAGACCATCGACGACGCGGCTGGCGAGGCCTTCGACAAGGTCGCGCGCATTCTGGGCCTGCCCTACCCGGGCGGGCCGCAGATCGACCGTGCGGCCGTCGGCGGCGACCCGAAGGCGATCCGCTTCCCCCGCGGACTCAGCCTGCCGAAGGACATGGAGCGGCATCGCTACGACTTCTCCTTCTCCGGCCTGAAGACGGCCGTGGCACGCTGGGTCGAGGCGAAGCAGGACGCGGGGGAGCCGGTCCCCGTCGCGGACGTCGCCGCCAGTTTCCGCGAGGCCGTCGTCGACGTGCTCATCTCGAAGGCGGTCAGAGCGTGCACCGAGCTCGGCGTGCCCCGCCTGCTGCTGGGGGGCGGCGTCATCGCGAACGCGCGGCTCCGCGAGGTGGCCGCCGAACGCACCACCTCGGCCGGGATCGAACTCCGCATCCCGCCGTTGCAGCTCTGCACCGACAACGGTGCGATGATCGCCGCACTCGCCGCGCAGCTCATCTCCGCCGGGCACGAGCCGTCCTCGCTCGACTTCGGCGCCGACTCGACCCTGCCGGTCACCGAGATCCAGGTGTACTGACCGCTCGACCAGCCGTCTCCCGGCCGTCGACCGGGTGCGCGGACGTCGGCGCATAGGATGGGCCGGTACCCGGTCACGGATCGAAGGAGCGGCGATGGATCAGCACGAGCACCCCGACGGACGACCTCAGCACCAGGACGGTGCAGTGGACGGGCAGTCGCGCCCGCCGCAGGCCGAGCAGCCCACCGGGCAGCCGCAGCAGCAGTGGGGGCAGCAGCCTCCTCACCAGCCGCAGGCCCAGCAGCCCTGGTCGCCGTACCAGCCGCCGCAGCCCTCCCAGCAGGCTGTCGCGCCGCAGGGCCGGCAGCAGCCGTACGCGCCCCAGCAGCCGTACCAGCCCCAGGGCCGGCAGCAGCCCTACCAGCCTCAGCAGCCGTACCAGCCCCAGGGCCAGGCCTCCCCTCCACCGGCGGGTTGGCAGGGCGATCACGCGACCTATCTCCAGACGGTGCCGACGGCGGTCTACCAGGCACCGAGCCAGGGCGGCTACGCCGCGTACCAGCAGTCGCAGACGCAGACCCCTGCCGCGTCGACCGGGACCTCACGGAGCACCTGGTCGCTCATCACCGGTCTCGTCGGTCTCGTCGTGTCGGTCTTCGTCGGTTGGGGCTTCCCCCTGTCCATCGCGGCCATCGTCCTCGGATTCGGAGCCAGGCGTCGCGAGCCGCAGGGCCGAGGCCGCACCCTCACGGGCCTCGTGACCGGGTTCGTCGGCCTCGCCTGCTCCGTCGGCTGGCTCGCCTACAGCGTCGTCGTGATCATCGGGTACGTCTCGACCTGATCCGCCTCGGGGCGCTGCGGCTCGGCGGACACCGTCGGGTCAGGCGTCAGCGGCCGGTGTCACCCGTTCGACGAGCAGCGCACTGTGTTTGCCCGCGATCCTCGTGAGGATGATCGTGGCCGAGCCGTCTCCCTTGAGCGCCATGCGCTTCCGGAACGCCGCGGGGTCGACGTCGACGCCGCGCTTCTTGATCTCGAGGACACCGATCCCGCGATCCCGCATCGTGCGCTTGAGCACCTTCTCGTCCATCGGTAGCCGCTCGAGCACCCGGAAGGTCGTGGCGAACGGCGAGGTCGTCGCCGTGTCGGAGGTCAGGTAGGCGATGCCCTGGCCGAGCATGCCGGCCTCCAAGCGGACGGCGAGGTCGCCGATGAGTCGGGCCCGGATCACCGACCCGTCGGGTTCGTGCACGTAGTCGCCGAGTTCCCGCACGGGGGCGTCGTCGGCGTCGGCCTCGGCGTGCAACTCGTGGTGGATGCCGTCCGCGAGGAGGAGCGCGGACCGTCGGACGTCGGGACGGGCCAGCGGGCCGAACCAGAGCGCCATCTCGACGAGCTGTCCGTCGACCGACACCCACTGCGCCTCGGCGTCGTCGGGGATGAGTGAGCGGTCGAATCCGGGCCCGAGCTTGACCCCTGTGGGGAGGCTGGTCGCCGCACCGAAGACCAGGTCGAGGGACGGGGTGTAGTCGGCGGCATTGGACAACCGCGCGGTGTCGGCGTGTCCTGCGGTGCGCCGCGCGGGATCGAACCAGACCGCGTCGAAGTCGTCGAGCGAGACGTCCTCGGCGGCGGCGTTCCGCACGGTCGCCGTGGGGAACGGGGCGAGGTTGTAGCTGGCGATGGCCGCGGTGACCTCGTCGATGTCGACCGCCGTGACCTCCAGGTCGAGCGAGGCCATGGCCATCGAGTCGGCGCCGATGCCGCTGCCGAGGTCGGCGACGCGCGTGAGGCCGGCCCGGGCGAAACGTCCGGCGTGCAGCGCGGCGACGGGAAGGCGCGTGGCCTGTTCGAGGCCCGCCTCGGTGAACAGCATGCGGCCGGCGAACGGACCGAACTTGCCGACGGCCTTCTGCCTGAGCCGCGACTGCGTGAGGACCGCCGCGACCAGCTCGGGGGAGTGGCCCTCCTTGCGCAGGCGCCCGACCAGGCGGACGGCCTCGTCCTTCGTCGGGTAGGGCGGCAGGGAGTCGAGGAGCCTGAGGCCGTCGGCAGTGAGGAGTTCGACGAGTTCCGAACGGTCCATGGTCAGTGGGCCTCGGGCGGAGCTGGATGCATCCGGCAACGGTAGCAGCCGCTGATTGGCACTCGCATTGCATGAGTGCCAGAAGATGCCTACACTGGAATCAGCACTCTCGCAGTGTGAGTGCTAACCACGTCTTCGTTTCAAGAAAGAGGTCAACCGTGTCGGTCTCCATCAAGCCGCTCGAGGATCGCATCGTCATCAAGCAGGTCGAGGCAGAGCAGACCACCGCTTCCGGTCTGGTCATCCCCGACACCGCCAAGGAGAAGCCCCAGGAGGGCGAGGTCGTGGCGGTCGGACCCGGTCGCATCGACGACAACGGCAACCGCGTCCCGCTCGACGTCGCCGTCGGCGACAAGGTGATCTACTCCAAGTACGGTGGCACCGAGGTCAAGTACGCCGGTGAGGACTACCTGGTCCTGTCCGCGCGCGACGTCCTCGCAGTCGTCGTCCGCTAGTCACCAGCGCACGGATCCGGCGGCTCAGGCCGCTCGACAGCCCGAATGGCATTCGCCGTTCGGGCTGTGTCCGTTTTCGGAGGGTGTCGCGGGGAGTCGCGGGTCTAGCCTGGACCAGTGCAGAACCCCAGCGATCCAGCCGACGTCGACATCCACCCCGTCTCCGTCGACGGGGGAGTGGATCGACGTGCGAGTGTGGCCGTGCCCCAGCAGGGGAGCCGGTCCGGACTGCTCTCGGCGGTCGCCGCCTACTGCCTCTGGGGAGCGCTCCCGCTCTACTTCATCGCCCTCGCACCGGCCGGCGCCTTCGAGGTCGTGGCGTGGCGGATCCTCTTCTCCCTCGTCTTCTGCGCCGTCCTCATCCTGGCGACCCGTTCCTGGCGTCGACTGTTCGGCATCCTCCGCCAGCGCCGCATCGTCCTGACGATGGGCCTCGCCGGAGCGCTCATCTACGTCAACTGGCAGACCTACGTCTACGGCGCGCTCAACGGCCAAGTGGTCGAAGCGTCGCTCGGGTACTTCATCAACCCGATCGTGACCGTCTTCCTCGGCGTCTTCTTCCTCCGGGAGCGGCTGCGTCCGGCCCAGTGGGCCGCGGTGGTCGTGAGCGTGATCGCGGTCCTCGTCCTCGCGATCGGACACGGCAGCGTCCCCTGGATCGCCCTCATCCTGGCCTTCTCGTTCGGCCTCTACGGCTACATCAAGAAACTGGTGGGCGGCTCGGTCGACGCCGTGTCCGGGTTGACGCTCGAGACCGTGTGGCTGATGCCGGTCGCGATCGCCCAGCTCATCGCGGTCGGCGTGACCGGTGGGCTGACCATCGGCACCGCAGGCGTCGGGCACGCCCTGCTGCTCGTCGGTGCCGGCGTCATCACCGCCGTCCCGCTCCTGCTGTTCGCGGCAGCGGCGCGCCGCCTCCCGCTCACCTGGATGGGTTTCATCCAGTACTTCGCACCGATCATCCAGTTCGTCGTCGGTGTCGCGGTCTTGCACGAGGCTATGCCGCCGGAGCGCTGGTTGGGCTTCGGTCTCGTGTGGCTGGCGCTCGCGATCCTCACCGTCGACATGCTCGTCGCCTCCACCCGTGGTCGTCGGGCCGTCGGGGCCGAACGGCGCCGCTCGACGAGCATCTGAACAGCGGATTCCAGCGCTGATCGCGCGACCACTGCAGGAAACGCGCGAAACAGCCCCTCCTGAGGTAACGATTTGGTCGTGTTACACGCTTGTAACGTCAACGACATTGTCCAGCGCACGTGCAGCGGATAACTTGACTCAACGGCAGCCCCTGGAGCTGCCACTCTTCTGACAAGCAAGGAGTACCATGAGCGTCTTTTCGAAGGCCACGGCCGCTCGCTCCCGCCCACGTTCCATCGTTCTTGGTGGTATCGCACTGATCGGAGCCAGCGCGCTGGTTCTGAGCGGTTGCGCCTCGAGTGGTAGCGGCGACAGCGGCAGCAGCAGCAAGCCTGCTGGCGACCTGACCCTGAAGCTCGGCACGGCGTTGCCGCAGACCGGTAACCTCGCGTTCCTCGGCCCGCCCGAGGAGGCCGGTGTCGGTCTCGCGGTCAAGGAGGTCAACGACGCAGACCTCGGCATCAAGATCGACCTGACGCTCGGCGACTCGGGTGACTCCGACAACAAGGCGTACGCGACCGAGGTCCCCCGTCTGCTCTCCGAGGGCGTCACGGCCATCATCGGTGCAGCGTCCTCGGGTGTGTCGAAGCTCTTCATCGACGAAGTCACCGGCGCAGGCGTCATCCAGTTCTCCCCGGCGAACACCTCCGCGGACTTCACCACGTGGGACGACAACGGTCTCTACTGGCGGACGGCGCCGTCCGACGTGCTGCAGGGCGAGGTCCTCGGGAACCTGATCGCGGAGGACGGCAACGCCACCCTCGGCATCATCTACCTGAACGACTCGTACGGCACCGGCCTCGCGAAGTTCACCAAGGAGGCGTTCGAGAGCGCCGGCGGTGAAGTGGTCGCCGAGCAGTCGTACAACACCGGTGACACCTCGTTCGACGCGCAGATCAGCGCGGTCAAGGCGGAGAACCCCGACGCGATCGCGATCATCGCGTTCGAGGAGACCAAGACGATCGTCCCCGGTCTCGCCGGCTTCCCGTCGGACAAGCTCTACTTCGTCGACGGCAACCTCGCCGACTACAGCGCGGACTTCGCTCCGGGCACCCTGACGGGCGCCAAGGGCACGCTGCCCGGTCTCGACACCGCGAAGCTCGGTGACTTCACCGACCGCCTCCAGGCGTTCGTGAAGGACGAGGGTGGCGAGCCGCTGAAGGACTACAGCTACGCGGCTGAATCCTACGACGCCGTCATCCTGCTCGCCCTCGCGGCGCTGCAGGCCGGTTCGACCGAGGGTGCCGACATGGCGGCCGAGCTCCAGTCCGTGTCCGGTGGCAAGGACAAGGGCGAGAAGGTGACCACCTTCGAAGAGGGTGCGAAGGCCATCGCCGACGGCAAGAAGATCGACTACGACGGCAACTCCGGTCCGATCACGTTCGACGAGAACGGCGACCCGACCGAGGCGACCATCGGTATCTACCAGTACGGTGACGACAACAAGTACACCCGCATCAACTAGTCGCCCACGCGACTGACGAGGCCCCGGAGTGATCCGGGGCCTTCGTCGTGTCCGGCAGCTGTAACTGCCCCCGCGTGTGCTGTGCCGTGTGTGGTGGCGCCAGCGCGGTGCGCTGACGCGAGCGCGGGTCCAGCGCGTGAGCGCGGGTCTCCGGAGACCCGCGCTCACGCGCCTGCGACGCGCTCACGCCGATTCCGAGCCCATGCGGCACAGCGGGTGGCGCTCACGCCAGCGCACCGCGCTGACGACGGGAGGGGCTCCTGCCAGCGCACCGCGCTGACGGAGGATCCGGTGCGCTCACGCCGGCGCACCGCGCTGACAGCGACCAGTCGATTGCCCGGGTCAACGGAACGCGCGTTGCAGCCCTGCGCGCTCGAGCTTCGCGGCGAGCCGACTCGGATGCACGAGGTCCTCCCAGGTGGCGCGGACGACGGTGTACCCGAGCGCGCGCAGACGGTCCTCCCGATGCTTCTCCGCCAGGACGATGTCGGCCACGTCCCGCCCCTGCGTGAACTCCTCCCGCACATACTTCTGTCGGCCGTCGAGTTCGAGGATGATGCGCTCGTCCGGCCAGACCGCATCGACCACGCCGACCGGTCCGTCCGCGTCGGAGAAGGCATGCTGCAGCACCGGCAGGGCGAAACCGAGCTGCGCGATCACGACCCGCATCTTCGATTCACCACCGTTCGCGGCGAGCGGGTCCGCGAACTCGATCGCAAAGCGCACTTGGCGTCCTCCCCGCCGGCCCGGCAGGTCTCGTGCGAGCGAGCGGAGCGCCGTCTCGTCGGTGAGCTTGAGCCGGAGGGCAGCGTCGGCGACGGCGACGGCGTCCTCGAGGCGGGCGATCCGAGCGAGATCGACGACGGTCCGAGCCGGGTCCGTGACCGCGAGCCCGTAACGCATCCGTCGGGTCACGGAGCCCTGCGTGGTGTGACGGATGATGCCGGGTGCCGAACGTCCTCCGCGATCACCGCTCGTCAGCGTGTGCACCTCGGGAGGCCACGGACCCACGATCGGGAGTCCCCACAACCGCGCCGCCGAGTAGTGGCTGAACAGTGCGTCCTTTCGGAGCGCAACGGCCGCGGCATCGATCCGGACCCGGTAGCGGTCATCGGGGGACAGGGAACGCCATATCGGTTCAGGGACGTAGATGCCCTTCCGCAGACGCACCAGGTCGCCGTCGCGGTGGGCGGCGCTCACCAGGCGCTCGGCACCGACCCGGCGTGCATCGCGGACGAGCAGGAGTCCGTTCGGGCGGAGGAGCAGGTTGAGGTCGAAGGATTCCATCGCCTCACCGTGCCCGTTCGACTCCGACAGCAGCTCGTGTCGTGGAGGCGATGTGGAGAACTGCTCCCATCCAGCCTCCGGTGGAGCGAGGGTGGAATGGCACCCAGCGCGGTGCGCTGACGCCAGCGCGGGTCGTCGGCCTCAGCGCGGGTCGCTGTGCCGCAGTGGTGATGACTCGGCGTGAGCCCGGGTCCAGCGCGTGAGCGCGTGCCTCCGGAGACCCGCGCTCACGCGCCAGGACCGCGCTCGCGTCAGCGCACCGCGCTGGCGAAAGGGGGAGGGAGAATGCACAACTCCTCCGTCCCCGTCTCAGGAGGCCGTCTTGGTACGACGGTGCCCCTCGGGGGAGGGAGGAGTTGTGGTTCGTTCACCGGTCGGGATCCGGTGGCTTCTGGCTCGTCGCTCGGCGCGCGGCCGGGACAAGCATGTTCGAGGGTACCGAAGTCCCCGCCGACCCGCGAGTGGGGATCGCCCTGATCAGTCCTCGTCCTGGCCGAGGGTGCCCAGGTAGAGGCCGATCACCTTGTCATCCGAGAGGAGCTCGCGGCCCGTCCCGGTGTAGGCGTCACGACCCTGGTCGAGCACGTACCCGCGGTCGCAGATCTGCAGACAGCGACGTGCGTTCTGCTCCACCATGATCGTCGTCACGCCGGCCTTGTTGATGTCCGAGACGCGGATGAACGCGTCGTCCTGTCGGACCGGCGACAGCCCCGCGGACGGCTCGTCGAGGAGCAGCACGTGCGGATCCATCATGAGGGCCCGCGACATCGCGACCATCTGGCGCTCACCACCCGACAGCGAACCGGCGCGCTGCTTGAGCCGCTTCCCGAGTTCGCTGAAGATCCCGGTGACGAACTCGAGGCGCTCGTTGTACTGCTTCGGCTTCTGGAACAGCCCCATCTTGAGGTTGTCCTCGATGGTGAGGCTCGGGAACACGTTGTTCGTCTGCGGCACGAACCCGACGCCGCGCGCCACGAGCTTGTTCGCCCGGAGCCCCGTGATGTCCTCACCGTTCAGGAGCACCTGTCCGCTGCGCACCTTCACCTGTCCGAAGATCGCCTTCAGCAGCGTCGACTTCCCCGCACCGTTCGGTCCGATGATGCCGATGAGCTCGCCCTTCCGGGCGGTCAGGTTGGCACTGTTCAGGATGTTCACGCCGGGGAGGTACCCGGCGGTCAGATCGGTGACCTCCACGACCATCTCGGCGGTCTTGACCGCGGTGCCGCCGACCGGCGCACCCTTCACGTCGCTCATTTCCGCTCCTCCTCAGGCTCGGCACCAGCCGCGAGCCGTTCGTCCTCGATCTCGGCGAGCAGCTCCTCGGCCGCAGCGCTGTCCTCTCCGGCGATCCTGCCGGTCACGACCCCGAGGTCGACGTCCTGGTGGCTCCCGAGGTAGGCGTCGATGACGGCGGGGTCCTCCATGACGGTGTCGGGCGGGCCCTCGGCGACGACACGACCTTCGGCCATGACGACCACCCAGTCGGCGATGTGCCGGACCATCTGCATGTCGTGCTCGACGAACAGCACGGTCATGCCCTCGTCCTTCAACGCCAGGATGTGGTCGAGGAGGGACTGCGTGAGCGCCGGGTTGACGCCGGCCATCGGCTCGTCGAGCATGACGAGCTTCGGATCGCTCATGAGCGCCCGCGCCATCTCGAGGAGCTTTCGCTGCCCACCGGACAGGCTGGCCGCGTAGTCGTCGCGCTTCGTGTCGAGCTTGAAGCGACGCAGGAGGTCCATCGCCTTGACCTCGAGGTCCTCCTCCTGCTTCCGCCAGAGCGGCTTCACGAGGCTCGAGAAGATGCGCTCGCCGGTCTGGCCGGTCGCGCCGAGCTTCATGTTCTCGAGCACCGTGAGCAGGCCGAGCGCCTTCGTCAACTGGAAGGTCCGGACCTGACCCATGCGGGCGACCTTGAACGCCGGGACGCCCCCGAGGCTCTTGCCGTCGAAGTTCCACGTCCCGGTGTTCGGCTTGTCGAAGCCGGTCAGCAGGTTGAACAGCGTCGTCTTACCGGCGCCGTTCGGGCCGATGAGGGCGGTGATCGCGTTGCGGGGCACCTCCAGGTGCTCCACGTTCACCGCCTGCAGGCCGCCGAAGGTCCGGGTGACCTGGTCCGCGATGAGGATCGGGTCGACCTTCTTGACGCCGGGACGATCTCGCCGACGTGGAGGCCGGTGGTCTTGACCGGTCGCGAGGTGGGTGAGCTGTTACTTGACAAAGGTCAGCTCCTTCTTGTTTCCGAGGATGCCTTGCGGCCTGAAGATGACGATCAGCATGAGTGCGACACCGACCAGCACGTAGCGGAGCGTCGACGCCTGCGTCGAGCTCATGAACGGCAGGACGTCCGCCTTCACGAGCGCCGGGAGGACGTTCGAGAGGAACGCCATGATCACCCAGAAGATCACCGAGCCGAGCAACGGCCCGAAGACCGTCGCGGCTCCACCGAGCAGGAGGATCGTCCAGATGAAGAAGGTGAGACTCGTGACGTACACGCTGGGCACGACCGCGGAGGGGAGCGCCAGCACCACCCCGCCGAGCGCACCGAACACGCCACCGACGACGAGCGCCTGCATCTTGTAGGCGAACACGTTCTTGCCGAGGGCGCGCACGGCGTCCTCGTCCTCGCGGATGCCCTTCAGCACGCGGCCCCAGGGGCTGCGCATGAGGAGGAACACGAGGAGTGCGGCGACGGCGAGCAGCAGGATGCCGAAGATCCGGACCCACCACTGGTTCGCGTTGAGTTCCCAGGGCCCGAAGCCGTACGTGCCCGGCGGGATCGGGTTCGCGGCCCGGAAGCCCTCGTGGTAGTTACCGAGTCCGTCGGCCGAGTTCGTGAACTCGTCGAAGACCTGCGTGGTGAAGAGGAGTCGGACGATCTCGGCCGCCGCGATGGTGACGATGGCCAGATAGTCGGCTCGCAGTCGCAGGGTCGGGATGCCGAGGATGAAGGCGAAGACCACCGAGGCCAGACAGCCGACGATGATGCCCGCCCACCACGGGAGGTTGAAGCTCAGGATCGAGATGGCGTAGCCGTAGGCGCCGAGCGCCATGAACCCCGCCATACCGAAGTTCAACAGACCGCCGTAGCCGAAGTGCACGGCCAAGCCGAGTGCTGCGAGCGCGTACGCGATCGTCTCCGGGCTGATGACCCAAGCGAGCGTGTTCGAGAGAATGCTTCCCCAGTCCATGCGCGTGCCCCTAACCGATTCTCTCGCGACGTCCGAGGATGCCCTGCGGTCTCACGAGGAGCACCGCGATGAGCACCACGAGGGCGCCGACGTACTTGATGTCAGACGGGATCCAGAGCGTCGAGACCTCGACGAGGATGCCGATGATGAGGGCGCCGACCATGGCGCCGAAGGCGGTTCCGAGCCCGCCGAGGGTGATGGCCGCGAAGATGAGCAGGAGCAGCTGCGCTCCCATGTCCCACTTGATGCCCGGTCGGAAGTACGCCCACAGGATGCCGGAGAGACCCGCGAGGGTCGCTGCGAGGATCCAGACGATGCGGACCACTCGGTCGACGTCGATGCCGCTGGCCGCGGCGAGGCTCGGGTTGTCCGAGATGGCTCGTGTCGCCTTGCCGGTCTTCGTCTTGATGAGCCACCAGGCCACGCCGAGGAGTACCACGACGCTGACCGCCATGCTGATCATGTCGGTGACGCTGAGCGAAACCGTGCCGAACAGCTTGATGTTCTCCTCTCCGGAACCGGGCAGCTGGAACGTCCCGCCGCCGATGAAGTAGAGGAACACGTAGCGGAGCGCCAGCGACAGGCCGATCGAGACGATCATGACCTGCACGATGCCGACGCCCTTGCGTCTCAAAGGTCTCCAGATGCCCGCGTCGAGCGCGAAGCCGAATGCGGCGCTCAGGGCGAGGGCGATGAT
>Ga0157369_10009536_pt1 | contig 11102 bp, 10 predicted proteins | sample C25metaG_FD_113461 | JGI IMG/M metagenome (GOLD analysis project Ga0157369, IMG submission 113461) | Corn rhizosphere microbial communities from Kellogg Biological Station, Michigan, USA - C2-5 metaG | ecosystem: Host-associated > Plants > Roots > Rhizosphere > Soil | place: USA: Michigan... | reverse complement strand
GCCACCCGGTGCGCCCAGTACACGGCCAGCGTGGTCTTGCCCACCCCGGCGGTACCGCCGATGGCGGTGACCGCGACCGTACCGGCGGCCCGCGTCCCGCCGGGCAACCCGGCCAGGCCGGTCAGCTCCGCCAGTTCGGCGAGTTCACGTTCGCGACCGCCGAAGTGCCGCGCCGCCGGCGGCAACTGGCGGGGCACCACGCGGTGCGCGCGATCGGCCACGGGGCGCTGCGCCGGCGCGGGCTGCCGCGATGGCGCGGGCCGCGCCGGGCGGCGATGTTCGTCGATGCGGTCCCGCGCGCTCGCGAGCGCACCCTGCTCGGCCGGGTCGGCACCGAGCAGCACCAGCAGCGCGTCGAACCGGTCGGTCGGCGGCAGTCTCCTGGCCGTGAAGTACTCGGCGATCGACGTCAGCGACCAACCCGTACGCTCCGCGAGGTCCCGGTAGGTCAGCTCCCGATCCCGCCGCCCCCGGGCATGCCGGCGGCGCAGTGTCCGCAACAGTCCGGCCAACTGGTCCAGCGTCTGAACCTCGGCCGCCTCCCGCGTCAGCGACCCGGCGTACCCGTCGACTGCGCGGTCGACCATTCCCAGCTCCCGTGAGGATCGTCAATGGGTGGTCCTTGGCACGACAAAGAGTAACGAGACATATCGACGCCTGACGGACACACTCAATTCCGGTTGTCGATGGCGCGCATCCGTACGGGCAGCCGGCCCAGCGCGGTGAGCAGTTCCCGGGAGCCGATCCGCCGCCAGAGGCTGGTCCGCCGGTTGACCATCGCCCGGCGCACGTACGCCATCGGGTCGGCGACGGACCGCCAGTGGCGCATCGTGGTCAGCAGCGTCCCCCTGGACGAGGTCCTCCGCCGCCCCACGGTCCCCGGTGAGCAGATAGGCAGTACGCAGCAGGTCCGTGTAGCGGACCTCGACGAACTCCTGGAACTCAGGAAGCTGCTCGTACTTCTCCCTCCGTCGCCAGTCTCGACGCGGCGGGTGGCGGGAAGGTTGAGTGGCCGGGCGGGCGGGACGGCGCCGCCGAGCCCGGGTATGTCCGATCGGTGCCCCCGGTGGGATTCGAACCCACACTGTATGGATTTTGAGTCCATCGACTCTGCCGTTGGTCTACAGGGGCGCGGGTCGCTCCAGCCTACCCATTACGCTGATGGCTGCGGCAGCCGACACGGCTGTCGAGAACGACATGTGGGGGTCGACGTAGGTGGGCGATACTCAGGAAGGTGCGGCGCGGCACCGGGTACTCATCGCCGAGGACGAGGCGCTGATCCGGCTCGACCTGGCCGAGATGCTGGTCGAGGAGGGCTACGACGTCGTCGGTGAGGCCGGCGACGGCGAGACCGCCGTGCGCTTGGCCGAGGAGCTCAAGCCCGACCTCGTCATCCTGGACATCAAGATGCCGATCATGGACGGGCTGGCCGCCGCCGAGCGCATCGCCGAGAGCCGCATCGCCCCGGTCGTCATCCTGACCGCGTTCAGCCAGCGCGATCTGGTCGAGCGGGCGCGGGCCGCGGGCGCCATGGCCTATCTGGTCAAACCATTCCAAAAGACCGATCTGGTACCGGCGATCGAGATCGCCCTGTCGAGGTTCGCGGAGATCTCGGCGCTGGAGTCCGAGATCGCGTCCCTGACCGACCGGCTGGAGACCCGCAAGGCGGTCGAGCGTGCCAAGGGCGCGCTGATGACGCAGTACAGCATGACCGAGCCGCAGGCCTTCAAGTGGATCCAGCGGACCGCGATGGACCACCGGATGACGATGCGCGAGGTAGCGGACCGTATCATCGCCGAGTCTGCCGGCAGCGGTAACGCCGCAGGTCAATCCGTACCCTGACACGGTGAGTAACGGTTAGGTCAACCCAGCCTCTCAACCCCTTACGGTCCTATCCGAAGTGGGATAACGTCCCCGGCCAGATCGGCACAGCGATCTGGCACCGGGGCGACACGGCCGGGCGACGAGCCCACTGTGCCCTGGACCACTGATGGAGGAGGGTTCGAAGCCTTGAGGCAGGGACTCGTACGGGTGCTCGGCGGCGCAGCCATCTTGGCGCTCCTCGCCGGAGCGGCGGCGTGCAACAGCAAGAGCAACAGCACGACCGGCTCGTCAAACAAGAACTGCGGATACAAGATCGCGTACTTCGGTGCGCTGACCGGTTCCTCGGCGAACCTGGGCGTGAACATCGAGCAGGGCGCCGAGCTCGCGGTCGACCAGTACAACGACAAGAACGGCGCCAACTGCATCACGATCCAGAAGTTCGACTCCCAGGGCAGCCCGGACGTCGCCCCGGGTCTGGCGCGCAGCCTGGTCACCGACAAGAAGATCATCGGCGTCGTCGGCCCGCCGTTCTCCGGCGAGTCCGAGGCCGCCGACCCGATCTTCAGCGACGCGGGCATTCCGCTGATCACCCCGTCGGCCACCCGGCCGTCGCTGAGCACGCACGGCTGGAAGGTCTTCCACCGCGCGGTCGCCAACGACGACGCGCAGGGACCGGCCGCCGCGGCGTACATCCAGAACGTGCTCAAGGCGACCAAGGTCTTCGTGGCCGACGACCAGTCGGCGTACGGCGCCGGCCTGGCCGACGTCGTCAAGAGCAAGCTCGGCTCGGCCGTGGTGGACACCGACAAGACCGCCGCCGACGGCAAGCAGACCGACTTCTCGGCCACGGTCCAGAAGATCGTCGCCAGCGGGGCGACCGCGTTCTTCTACGGCGGGTACTACCAGAACGCCGGCCTGCTGCGTAAGCAGCTGACCGCGGCGGGCTGGAAGGGCGTCCAGGTCGGCGGCGACGGTGTCAACGACCCCGGCTTCGCCAAGGCGGCCGGCAACGACGCCGCGGCCGGCAGCGTCGTGACCTGCCCGTGCGCCCCGGCCTCGAAGGCCAGCGGCACCTTCGTGAGCGACTACAAGACCAAGTGGAACACCGACGCCGGTACCTACTCCGACGTGGCGTTCGACGCGATGAACATCTTCCTCAAGGGCATCGACGCCGGCAACACCACGCCGGACAAGATGAACACCTACATCAACTCGGTCAACTACAGCGGCGTGGCGAACACCTACAAGTTCACCAGCACCGGCGAGCTCGACTCGAGCCTGATCAAGGTGTGGGCGTTCAAGTTCGACGCCTCCGGCGCCGTGGTTCCCGACCAGGAGGCTCCGAAGAGCTGATCGGCTGGTCCGACCAGCAGATCACCATCAATGTCGATGGCGCGGTGCGGCCGGTATCCTTACCGGCCGCACCGCCCTCTTCGCCGCTGGAGCCCCCATGAACTTCTCCGGTCTCTTCCATAGCTTCGGACCACTCACCATCACCGGGCTCGCGCAGGGCGCGATCATCGCGCTGTTCGCGCTCGGCTACACCCTCGTCTACGGCGTGCTGCGACTGATCAACTTCGCGCACTCCGAGGTCTTCATGGTCGGTACCTTCGCCGCCCTGTACACCTGGGGTTTCTTCGGTCTCGACCAGAACTCCCCGACCCCGTCGCTGGGCGCCGTCATCGGGTACATGCTGATCGGCCTGGCCGCGGCGATCGTGGTCTCCGGGATCACGGCGCTGCTGGTCGAGTTCGTCGCCTACCGCCCGCTACGCCGGCGCAACGCCCCGCCGCTGGCCTTCCTGATCACCGCGATCGGCGCGTCGTTGGCGATCTCCTCGACGGTCGGCGTGTTCACCCACCAGAACATCAAGGGCGTACCCCCGCTGATCCGCCCGGCGACCGTGGTGCACCTTGGCAACTGGGCCATCACGAACCTGCAGATCCTGATCATCGGGCTGGCCCTGGTGCTCATGTTCGCGCTGGACCGGTTCATCAACTACACCCGGCTCGGCCGCGGCATCCGCGCCGTGGCCCAGAACCCGGACAGCGCCGCCCTGATGGGCGTCAACAAGGGTCGGGTGATCTCGCTCGTCTTCCTCATCGGCGGGCTGATGGCGGGGATCGCCGCCGTCATGTACGTGTTGAAGATCGGCGACACCAAGTTCGACTCCGGCTTCAACCTCGGCATCGAGGCGTTCACCGCGGCCGTGCTGGGTGGCATCGGCAACCTGCGCGGCGCGCTTCTCGGCGGTCTGCTTCTGGGCGTCGTGGAGAACTACGTGGCCGGGCTGTTTGGTACGCAGTGGCACACCGTGGGCGCGTTCGTGATCCTGATCGCGATCCTGATGTTCCGGCCGACCGGGTTGCTGGGCGAATCTCTCGGAAGGGCACGCGCATGACCGAGCCGACAGCGAGCGGGCCTCGCGAGGCCGAGCCCTTGGCCGAGGCCGCACCCGCGGTACCGACACAGCCGCGGGCGGGCACGACCGCGGTGCAGAGCCCACCGGTGGTACCCGCCGCCGTGGTCAGGCGGGCGACCGTGCGCGGCTGGATGGCGCGCCAGCCCTGGCCGGTGCGTGCCGGGCTGATCCTCGTCTTCGTCGTGCTGGCGTACCTGCTGCCCTACGCCGGGGACATCCCGGTCATCGGGCCGCAGATCGTCACGCAGGGCATCGACTGGCCGAGCGCGTTGTTCGACATGTCCTACTACGTGCTGCTGGCCCTGGGCCTGAACGTCGTCGTCGGCTTCGCCGGCCTGCTCGACCTGGGGTACGTCGGCTTCTTCGCGGTCGGCGCCTACACGGTCGCGCTGCTCACCTCGCCGGACAGCGTGTTCAACACCAAGTTCGTGTGGTTGGCCGCGGTGCCGGTGGCGATCGTGGTGGCGTTGCTGTCGGGCCTGATCCTCGGCTGGCCGACGCTGCGGTTGCGCGGCGACTACCTGGCCATCGTGACGCTCGGCTTCGCCGAGATCATCCGGATCACCGCCGACAGCACGCCCAACTTCCTGCGTGGTGACCGGGGCTTCGGCGGCCTGCCGCACCCTCCGGGCAACAAGTCGGACGGCACGCCGATCTTCGGCGTACGCGACGCGACGCCGTACTTCTGGCTGGGCCTGAGCGTCATCATCCTCGTCATCCTCGCGGTCCGGAACCTGGACCGCAGCCGGGTGGGCCGCTCCTGGCTGGCCATCCGCGAGGACGAGGAGGCGGCCGAGATCATGGGGGTACGCACGATCAAGTTCAAGCTCTGGGCGTTCGCCATCGGTGCCGCCGTCGGCGGCTTCGGCGGGGTGATGTTCGCGGGCGAACAGGGCTTCATGAACTCCAGCACCTTCCAGTTGCAGTTCTCGATCCTGATCCTCTCGGGCGTCGTGATGGGCGGATCGGGCAACATCGCCGGGGCCATCCTCGGCGGCGCCCTGATCTCCTACATTCCGGACCGGCTGCGCGGCATCAGCGACCCGCTCACCCACACCGACCTGTTCCAGTGGCGGTTCGTGTTCTTCGGCATCGCGATCATGCTGATCATGATCCTGCGCCCGCAGGGCATCATCCCGAGCCGGCGGCGGGCCATGGAACTCAAGGACCGCGCCAAGGAGGCGGCACCCCAATGAGCGAGCGTCAGCGAGCGAATCATGGGCACAGCGCTTCGGTGCCTCATGCCGGACCGCGGCGGAGCGAGGATTCGGCATGAGCGAACCGCACGTCGAGTCCGCCGGCTGGGAGGCGTACGCCGCCGGTCACGAGGTCGACGAGGCCGAGACGACCGGTCCGACCGGCGACCCCGGCCCCATCCACGAGCCCGATCCGAGCGCGCTGCTGGAGGTGGACAACGTTTCCCTCCGCTTCGGCGGCGTACTCGCCCTCGACCAGGTCAGCTTCACGCTGCGCGAGGGCGAGATCTTCGGCCTGATCGGGCCGAACGGCGCCGGAAAGACCACCTGCTTCAACGCGATGACCGGGGTCTACCGGCCGTCCGGGGGCGAGATCCGGTTCCGCGGCGACGTGGTCACCGGGCGCAAGAAGCACGAGATCACCCGGATGGGCATCGCCCGTACCTTCCAGAACATCCGCCTGTTCCCGGAGATGACCGCGCTGGAGAACGTCATGGTCGGTGCCGACGCGCACCACCAGACCAGCGTGGTCAGCGCGCTGCTGCGGCTGCCGCGGTTCTGGCGGGAGGAGCGGGAAGGCCGGGAGACGTCGATGGAGCTGCTGCGCTTCGTCGGCATCGAGCACCGGTACGGCAACGTCTCCCGCAACCTGTCCTACGGCGAGCAGCGGCGGCTGGAGATCGCCCGGGCGTTGGCCACCCGGCCGAAGCTGATCTGCCTGGACGAGCCGGCCGCCGGGTTCAACCCGACCGAGAAGGAGGACCTCCTCGGGCTGATCCGCAAGATCCGCGACACCGGGGTGACCGTGCTGCTCATCGAGCACGACATGCGCCTGGTCATGGGGGTCTGCGACCGCATCGTCGTGCTGGAGTTCGGCAGGAAGATCGCCGAGGGCGCTCCGACCGAGGTACGGGACGATCCGGCCGTGGTCGCCGCTTACCTGGGGGTACCCGCAGATGCTGCTTGAGATCGACAACATCACCCTGCAGTACGGGCGGATCCAGGCGCTGCACGGGATCAGCCTGCAGGTCGACGAGGGTGAGGTCGTCGCGCTGATCGGCGGCAACGGCGCCGGCAAGACGACCACCATGCGGGCCATCTCCGGGCTGCGTCCGGTCGCCTCCGGCCGGATCCGCTTCGCCGGTCAGGACATCACCAACCTGCGCGCGGATCTGCGCGTGGTCCGCGGAATCAGTCAGGCGCCCGAGGGCCGGGGGATCTTCCCGGGCATGACGGTGCTGGAGAACCTCGAGATGGGGGCCTACACCCGCCGGGACGTCACCGGCGTCCAGGCGGACCTGCGCCGGGTGTACACCCTGTTCCCGCGCCTGGAGGAGCGGCGCAGGCAGGTCGGCGGCACGCTGTCCGGCGGCGAGCAGCAGATGCTCGCGGTCGGCCGCGCGCTGATGAGCCGGCCCAAGCTGATGCTGCTGGACGAGCCCTCGATGGGCCTGGCGCCGATGCTCATCCAGCAGATCTTCGCGATCATTTCGGAGATCAACCAGCAGGGCACGACGATCCTGCTGGTCGAGCAGAACGCCCAGCAGGCCCTGTCCAGGGCGCACCGGGCCTACGTCCTGGAGACCGGTCGGATCGTCAAGTCCGGCGCGGGTTCGGAACTGCTCAACGACCCGACCGTGAAGGATGCGTACCTCGGCGTGGCTTGACCGGCCAACCCCGGTAGCCGGCCAGCCGATTCAATTAAGGGGATTACAGATGTTGTTGAACACCAGCCGCCGCCGGGCGGTGGCGGGCCTGATCGGCGCCGCCGCGCTCGCGGTCACGCTCGCCGGCTGCGGCGGCAACTCCAGCGGCGGCAGCGGGTCGAACCCCGCGCCGTCGACGACCGTCGACTCGGCGCTGGCCGCGAAGGTACCGGCGTCCATCAAGTCGGCCGGAAAGATCATCATCGGTACCGACTCGACCTACCCGCCCAGCGAGTACCTGGGCTCCGACGGCAAGACGGTCCTCGGCTTCGACGTCGACCTGTTCAACGCGGTCGCCGCCAAGCTGGGTCTCAAGACCGAGTGGCAGTCGGCCAAGTTCGACGACATCATCCCGGGCGTCGGTACCGGCAAGTACAACATCGGCGTCTCGTCGTTCACCGTCAACGCCGACCGCGAGAAGCAGGTCACCATGGTGTCCTACTTCTCCGCCGGTACCCAGTGGGCGTCCAAGAGCGGTGGGAACGTCGACCCGGACAACGCCTGCGGCAAGAAGGTCGCCGTGCAGACCAGCACCGTCCAGGTCGATGACATCACCGCCCGGTCGAAGAAGTGCACCGACGGCGGCAAGCCCGCGATCACCATCGAGCAGTACCAGGCGCAGACCGACGCCACCAACGCGGTGATCACCGGCAAGGACGACGCGATGCTGGCCGACTCGCCGGTCTGCGCCTACGCCGTGAAGCAGACCAACGGTCAGCTGGTGCTCGCCGGCCAGATCTACGACTCCGCGCCGTACGGGTACGTGCTGCCCAAGGACCAGACCGACTTCGGTGGCGCGATCGCCTCGGCGGTGCAGGCCCTGATCTCCGACGGGACGTACAACACCGTGCTGAAGAAGTGGGGCGTCGAGGCGGGTTCGATCAGCACCCCCGCGGTGAACCCCTCGGTGTCCTGAGCGGACCCGATGACATCGGATACGCAGACCGCACGGGTACGGCCTGAACCAATCAAGGCCGTGCCCGTGCGGCATCCGTGGCGCTGGGTCGCGGTCGTGGTCATCGTCGTGCTGGCCGCGATGTTCGCGCACATGCTCGCCACCAACAAGTTCATCGACTGGCGGTTCATCCTCATCACGACCGGCGACGGCCAGCGTGGTGCGATGTTCACCCCGCCGGTACTGGAGGGCCTGCGCGGTACGGTCCTGCTGACCATCAGCGCCATGCTGATCGGCGTCGCGTTCGGCGTGGTGCTGGCGGTCATGCGGCTGTCGCCCAACCGGATCCTCAGCTACGCCGCCTGGGTCTACACCTGGTTCTTCCGCGCCATGCCGCGGTTGGTCCTCGCCGTGCTCTTCGGCAACCTGGGCATCCTCTGGTCGAAGGTCGGCTTCGGGCTGCCGTTCGACCACGAGATCGGCCTGCTGTTCGGCGTCCACGACTTCACCGCCAGGTTCTACAGCTTCAACGCCCGGGACCTGCTGTCCGGCTTCCTCGCCGGCATGCTCGCGCTGGCCCTGTCCGAGGCGGCCTACATGGCCGAGATCGTGCGGGCCGGCATCCAGTCGGTGGACCCTGGACAGACCGAGGCCGCCAACGCCCTGGGCATGACCCGGGGACAGGTGCTGCGGCGCATCGTGCTGCCACAGGCCATGCGCGTCATCATTCCGCCGACCGGCAACGAGACGATCGCGATGATCAAGGACACCTCGCTCGTCGCGTACACGCCGGTCACCATGGAGCTCTACTTCCAGCTCAACGCGATCGCGGCGCGGACCTTCCAGCCGGTGTCCACGTTGGTCGCGGCCTGCATCTGGTACCTCATCCTCTGCAGCGTCATGATGATCGTCCAGTACTTCATCGAGCGGCACTTCGGCCGGGGATACGGCACGGCCGGCCGCGCCCGGCAGCGGCTGCGTGGCATCCAGACCGAGCAGACCGGCCGCGCCGCGGTGGTACCGGAGCCGAGGGAGGCGGCATGACGCAGCAGGCCGGCGAGATGGTGCGCGCCGAGAACGTACACAAGTCCTTCGGCCACCTCGAGGTGCTCAACGGCATCGACATGGTGGTACGCCAGGGCGAGGTCTGCGTCGTGCTGGGCCCGTCCGGCTCCGGCAAGTCGACGTTCCTTCGCTGCGTCAACCATCTCGAGAAGATCAACGCGGGGAAGATCTACGTCGACGGCGACCTGATCGGGTACCGGCAGCGCGGCGAGAGGCTGCACGAACTGCGCGAGCGGGAGGTCGCCGCGCAACGCCGCTCGATCGGCATGGTGTTCCAGCGGTTCAACCTGTTCCCGCACATGACCGCGCTGGACAACGTGATGGAGGCGCCCTGCCGGGTACTGCGTGAGCCGAAGCCCGAGGTGCGCGCCCGCGCGCTGGCCATGCTCGACCGGGTGGGTCTCGCGGACAAGGTGGACAGCTACCCCGGACAGCTGTCCGGCGGGCAGCAGCAGCGGGTGGCGATCGCCCGGGCGCTGGCCATGAAGCCCAAGCTGATGCTGTTCGACGAGCCCACCAGCGCGCTGGACCCCGAACTGGTCGGCGAGGTACTGGACGTGATGAAGGACCTGGCCCGGGACGGCATGACGATGATCGTGGTGACCCACGAGATCGGCTTCGCCCGCGAGGTCGGCGACTCGTTGATCTTCATGGACGGCGGCGTCGTGGTGGAGGCCGGACCGCCGCGCGAGGTGATCGCGGAGCCGAAGCACCAGCGGACCAAGGCGTTCCTGGCCAAGGTGCTGTAGGCGGCCCGATGCTCCGCCGCCCGGCGCCGGCCGGTTGTCGGTGGTTGCGACTAGGCTCGCCGACGTGAGTGACAACGACCGCCGCCTGCTCCTGTTGGACGGACATTCGCTGGCCTACCGGGCATTCTTCGCGTTGCCCGTCGAGAACTTCTCGACGTCCACCGGTCAGGTGACCAACGCGGTCTTCGGCTTCACCTCCATGTTGATCAACATGATCCGGGACGAGAAGCCCACCCACATCCTGGTCGCCTTCGACGTCTCCCGGCAGTCGTTCCGCTCCGAGGTCTACCCGGAATACAAGGCGAAGCGCTCCGAGTCGCCCAAGGACTTCGCCGGCCAGGTCAGCCTGATCCACGAGGTGCTCGACGCGCTGCGCATCCCCAGCGTCGAGAAGCCGGGTTACGAGGCCGACGACATCATCGCCACGCTCGCGTGCCAGGCTCGCGACCAGGGCATGCAGGTGGGCATCGTGACCGGCGACCGGGACGCGTTCCAGTTGGCCGGCAACGGGGTCACCGTGCTCTACCTCAAGCGCGGGGTCTCCGAGATGGACCGGATGGACCCCGACGCGGTCACCGCGCGCTACGGGGTCGGCCCCGACCGCTACCGCGACCTCGCCGCGCTCGTGGGCGAGGACAGCGACAACCTCCCTGGGGTGCCGGGGGTGGGGCCGAAGACCGCCGCGAAGTGGATCAATCAGTACGGCGGCCTGGACGGCGTGGTGGCGCACGCCGACGAGATCAAGGGCAAGGCCGGCGACAGCCTGCGCGAGCACCTGGCCGGCGTGATGCGCAACTACCAGCTCAACTACCTGCTCACCGACCTCGAGCTGCCGGTGGCGCCCGAGGAGCTGACCTGGCCCGGCTGGGACCGGGAGGCCGTGCACCGCGTCTTCGACGCCCTGGAGTTCCGGATCCTGCGCGACCGCCTCTACCAATACCTGGAGGCCGTCGAGCCGGAGGCGGAGGCGGGCTTCGACATCTCCGGCGCGGTACTGGGCACCGGCGCCGTGGCCGGTTGGCTGGCCGAGCACGCGCCGGCGGGGCGGCCGGTGGGCGTCGCGGTCGCGGGCCGGTTCGGCCGCGGTACGGGCAGCGTCACCGGGGTCGCCGTCGCGACCGCGGACGGGCCGGCGGCCTGGTTCGATCCGTCCACATTGGACGCCTCCGACGACGCGGCGGTCGGCGCCTGGCTGGCCGATACCGCCCGACCCAAGGTGCTGCACGACGCGAAGCCGGCCCTGCT
>Ga0157369_10009531_pt1 | contig 11103 bp, 10 predicted proteins | sample C25metaG_FD_113461 | JGI IMG/M metagenome (GOLD analysis project Ga0157369, IMG submission 113461) | Corn rhizosphere microbial communities from Kellogg Biological Station, Michigan, USA - C2-5 metaG | ecosystem: Host-associated > Plants > Roots > Rhizosphere > Soil | place: USA: Michigan... | reverse complement strand
GGCGAATACGGAAAAAGTCCCGGTGTTGCCGGGACAATTTCCCGAACCGCCTCTGATTTAGCAGTGCCCCACAAGGCCTGCTACCAACGGATGAGAACCCGCCCACCAAAGCAGCATACGGGTCCTGCCGGGTGCTTCCTAAGATGGTTGCCATAGCCTCTGCCAAGAGGTTTTGCGTGCACTCCCGAGGGAAAAAATAATGACAACAAAGCGCAACGCCTTGATTACCGCCTGCCTGCTCGCCAGTGCAATCAGTAGTGGATCCGCCTGGGCTCACGGCAACGTGACGCCCACCGCCGTGGAAACCAAAGGCCTCACCCCGATCAAGGACGCAGGCGTGCCGCTGGACGCCGATGGCTGGGCCGCCACCAACCCCTATCGCACCACGCCCGAACATGACAAAGCGGTGGAGGTCGGTGCGTCGGCCTATAACCAGAACTGCGCGGCGTGCCATGGCCTGGAAGCCAAGTCCGGTGGCATCGCCCCCGACCTGCGCATGCTCGATGCCGGCGACGCCGGCGATGAATGGTTCGTGGAACGTGTGCGCCACGGCGCCGTGCGCGATGGCCGGGTGTACATGCCGAAAATGGCCGACTTCCTCAGCCAGGAAGCCCTGTTGGCGGTGCGCACCTACCTCGACAGCGTGCACGTCGAGGAGTAAGCCATGGGCCTGCGCGGGTGGTGGCTGTGCTGTGTGCCGATGCTGGCCTGGGGCGCGCCCGTGGACCCGGTGCCCTCTGAGATGTGGGCCTACTATCACCAGCGCTTGCTCGACAATGCAGCGTTTGTGTTCGACGAGCGGGTGAAGCTCCTGGCGCCGCCGTTCGCCGAGGATGCGCGCCAGGTGCCGCTGGAGATCGACGCCCGCGCCTTCAAGGGGGACGTGGTGAAGATCCTTGCCTGGGCCGAGCTGAACCCGCTGCCGCAGATCGTCGATTTCCAGCCGTTGGGGCCAGTACTGCCGTGGCTGTCGCTGCGGATTCGTATCGAACAGGCCACGCCGTTGCGTGCAGCGGTGCTCACCCGGGATGGCATGTGGCATGTCGGCTCGGCCCTGATCGATGCCGCCGGTGGCGGCTGCACCGCGCCCAGCGTGGTGCGCACCCAACCCGGCTGGGAAGAACACCTGGGCGAAGTGCTCGGCGGCCGTTACCCGCGTGCCGAGTTCAGCCGCGTGAAACTGCAAGTTGCCCATCCGATGGATAACGGCATGATCAGCGGTATTCCCGAATTCTTTATCCACCAGGCCGAGCTGCGTGGCGCAGATAACCAACTGCTGGCACGCCTGGAACTGTTCCCCGCCGTCAGCGAAAACCCCAGCCTGGCCTTCGACATCGAAGGCCGCGAGCCCACGCGCCTGACCCTGCGCGACACCAGCGGCAACCAGTTCGAGGCGGCCATCCCATGAGCCTGCGCTGGATTGTGCTGTGGCTGCTGCTGTTCAGCCTGCCGGTGCTGGCGGACCTGGATTACGTCCTCAAACCTCGGTTGATCGCCGATAACACCTGGCTGCTGGAAGGCAGCACCGACAACTTCACCAGGGACAATGGCGGCAATATCGTCAATGTCGGGTTCATCGTCACCGAGCCCGGCGTGGTGGTGATCGACACCGGACCGTCCAGGCGCTACGGCGAAGCCCTGCGCCAGGCCATCGCCCGTGTCACCGACAAACCGGTGATCCAGGTGCTGCTGACGCACCACCATCCCGACCACGCCCTGGGCAACCAAGCCTTCAGGGATGTACCGATTGGCGCCCTGGCCGGCACCAAGGATTTGCTGCATGAGCAGGGCGACAGCATGGCCGAGAACCTGTACCGCATGGTAGGTGACTGGATGCGTGGCACCGAAGTGGTGTTGCCCAACGAAGCCCTGCCAGCGGGGGGGAAAACCTTCGGCAGCCACGACCTGCAACTGCTGCACCTGCGCGGCCATACCGGCGCCGACCTGGCGATCCTCGACCGCAGGACCGGCGTGCTGTTTGCCGGCGACTTGATGTTCTACCAGCGCGCACTCACCACGCCCCATTCACCGGGGCTGGCGATCTGGCTGGCGGATATCGCCACCCTGCAAGGCTTGCCCTGGACCCTGATCGTGCCCGGCCACGGCCCCATTGCGACCGATGCCAAACCCTTCGAACAGATGCGTGACTACCTCACCTGGCTCGATCAATTGCTACGCGACGGAGCAGCCCATGGCAGCGACATGCCAGAGCTGATCCGCAGCCCGATCCCCGAGCGATTCGCGGGCATCAACCTGAGCCGCTATGAACTGACCCGCAGCGTGACCCACTTGTACCCCCACTACGAACGCACCCAGATGCAGCCCATCAACACCCAACAATAAGCAGAGGCCTCACCATGATCTACGCCCAACCTGGCACCCCCGGCGCCATCGTCAGCTTCAAGCCGCGCTACGGCAACTACATCGGCGGTGAGTTCGTCGCGCCGATCAAGGGTGAGTACTTCACCAATACCTCGCCGGTCACCGGTGAAGTCATCGCCGAGTTCCCGCGTTCCAGCGCCGCCGATGTCGATAAGGCCCTTGACGCCGCCCACGCCGCCGCCGATGCCTGGGCAAGACCTCGGCCCAGGACCGCGCCCTGGTGCTGCTGAAAATCGCCGACCGTATCGAGCAGAACCTGGAAGTGCTGGCTGTGGCCGAGACCTGGGACAACGGCAAGGCCGTGCGCGAAACCCTCAACGCCGACGTGCCCCTGGCCGCTGACCATTTCCGCTACTTCGCCGGGTGTATCCGTGCCCAGGAAGGCGGGGCCGCCGAGATCAACGAGCACACAGCGGCTTATCATTTTCACGAACCATTGGGCGTGGTCGGGCAGATCATCCCGTGGAACTTCCCATTGCTGATGGCGGCGTGGAAACTCGCGCCAGCACTCGCCGCCGGTAACTGCATCGTGCTCAAGCCGGCCGAGCAGACGCCGTTGTCGATCATGGTGTTTGCCGAGCTGATCGGCGACCTGCTGCCGCCCGGCGTGCTGAACATCGTGCAAGGTTTTGGCCGCGAGGCCGGGGAGGCCCTGGCTACCAGCAAGCGCATCGCCAAGATCGCCTTTACCGGCTCCACCCCGGTGGGCGCGCACATCATGCACGCGGCGGCCGAGAACATCATCCCGTCCACCGTGGAGCTGGGCGGCAAGTCGCCGAACATCTTCTTCGAAGACATCATGAGCGCCGAGCCTGCGTTTATCGAAAAGGCGGCCGAAGGTCTGGTGCTGGCGTTCTTCAACCAGGGCGAAGTGTGCACCTGCCCCTCGCGGGCGCTGGTGCAGGAGTCGATCTACGAGCCGTTCATGGCCGAGGTGATGAAGAAGATCGTCAAGATCAAGCGCGGCAACCCGCTGGACACCGAGACTATGGTCGGCGCCCAGGCCTCGGAGCAGCAATACGACAAAATCCTGTCCTACCTCAAGATCGCCCAGGAAGAGGGTGCGGTGCTGCTCACCGGCGGCGCGGCCGAGCGCCTGGAAGGCGACCTGTCCAGCGGCTATTACATCCAACCGACCCTGCTCAAGGGCCACAACAAGATGCGTGTGTTCCAGGAGGAAATCTTCGGCCCGGTGGTGGGCGTGACCACCTTCAAGGACGAGGCCGAAGCCCTGGCGATTGCCAATGACAGCGAGTTCGGCCTGGGCGCCGGCCTGTGGACCCGCGACATCAACCGCGCCTACCGCATGGGCCGGGCGATCAAGGCGGGTCGGGTGTGGACCAACTGTTATCACCTGTACCCGGCGCATGCGGCGTTTGGCGGGTACAAAAAATCGGGCGTCGGGCGTGAAAACCACAAGATGATGTTGGATCACTACCAGCAGACCAAGAACCTGCTGGTGAGCTACGACATCAACCCGCTGGGCTTCTTCTGACCCTCTGATTGCAACGCGGTCCCCTGTGGGAGGGGGCTTGCCCCCGATAGCGGTGTGTCATTGACATAAATGTTGACTGACCCGCTGCCATCGGGGGCAAGCCCCCTCCCACATTTTGGCCTCTGTACATTCGCGACTAATGCAGTGCGCTTGATACTTCGAAAGTAGCATTCGCTGCCCCATCTCCCCCATGCATTAATGACCCCACCGGAATTTTCCGGAACAACAAGAGGACTGCCCCCATGTGGATCAAACCTGCGTTTACCGACCTGCGTATCGGCTTCGAAGTGACCATGTACTTCGCCAGCCGTTGATCGCGGGAGCTGTCGGAAGGATGCCTCTTTGGTCTGATTGCATTCGCAGCCGGATCGGTTAGTGTGGAGCGCATTCTTCCAAAATAATAAAAACAGGCTTTCCAATGAGCCCAAATCTGAGCCTCCTGCGTAAATTCGTCTCGCCTGAAATCATCTTTGGAGCCGGTTGCCGGCACAACGTCGGTAACTACGCCAAGACATTCGGCGCGCACAAGGTGCTGGTGGTCAGCGACCCCGGCGTGATCGCCGCCGGTTGGGTGGCCGATGTGGAAGCCAGCCTGCAAGCCCTCGGCATCGACTACTGCCTGTACAGCGCCGTCTCGCCCAACCCGCGTGTCGAAGAAGTGATGACCGGCGCCGAGGTGTACCGCGAACACCACTGCGACGTGATCGTAGCCATCGGCGGCGGCAGCCCGATGGACTGTGGCAAGGCCATCGGCATCGTGGTGGCCCACGGGCGCAGCATTCTTGAGTTCGAGGGCGTCGACACCCTTCGCGTGCCCAGCCCGCCGCTGATCCTGATCCCCACCACCGCCGGCACCTCGGCGGATGTCTCGCAGTTCGTGATCATTTCCAACCAGCAGGAACGCATGAAGTTCTCTATCGTCAGCAAGGCGGTAGTGCCGGAAGTGTCGCTGATCGACCAGGAAACCACGGCCAGCATGGACCCGTTCCTGTCCGCCTGCACCGGCATCGACGCATTGGTGCATGCTATCGAGGCGTTCGTTTCCACCGGCCACGGCCCACTCACCGACCCCCATGCGCTGGAGGCGATGCGCCTGATCAACGGCAACCTGGTGCAGATGATCGCCAACCCCACGGATATCGCCCTGCGCGAGAAGATCATGCTCGGCAGCATGCAGGCCGGGTTGGCGTTTTCCAACGCGATCCTCGGCGCAGTGCACGCCATGTCCCACAGCCTCGGCGGCTTCCTCGACCTGCCCCATGGGCTGTGCAACGCGGTGCTGGTGGAGCATGTGGTGGCGTTCAACTACAGCTCGGCGCCGGAGCGTTTCAAGGTGATTGCCGAGACGTTTGGCATCGACTGTCGCGGCCTCAATCACCGGCAGATCTGCGGGCGGCTGGTGGAGCATTTGATAGCGCTCAAGCGGGCCATCGGCTTCCACGAAACCCTTGGCCTGCATGGTGTGCGCGTGGCGGATATTCCGTTCCTGTCCCAGCATGCGATGGGGGATCCGTGCATCCTCACCAACCCGAGAGAGTCGAGCCAGCGTGACGTCGAGGTCGTCTATGGCGAAGCTCTCTGACGACCAGCAACGCGCACTCGCCGGGTTGCTGGGGCTGGGCGACCAGTCGGCGCGCAAGAGCCATTACCCGTAACTCACGGCGCGGCTGGATGAGCTGGAGGCTGAGCGCAAGCGCTATATCCGTCTCAATGACGAGTTGGAGCAGCGGGTCGCCGCACGCACCGATGAACTGTTGGAAGCCAACCACAACCTGCAACAGCAGATCGCCCAGCGCGAGCAGATCGAACAGGACCTGCGCGACGCCCGCGACGCCGCCCAGGCCGCCAACCGCAGCAAGGACAAATACCTCGCCGCCGCCAGCCACGACCTGTTGCAACCGCTGAATGCCGCACGCTTGTTGATCGCCACTTTGCGTGAACGGTCGTTGCCCAGCGTCGAGCAGGTGCTGGTGGAGCGCACGCACCAGGCGCTGGAGGGCGCCGAGGACTTGCTCACCGACTTGCTGGACATCTCGCGGCTCGACCAGGCGGCGGTCAAGCCAGATGTGGCGCTGTCCCGCCTCGACGAATTGTTCGCGCCGCTGGTCTCGGAGTTCCAGTCGGTGGCCCAGGCGGCCGGGTTGAACCTGCGGGTGCACACCGGCTGCTATGCGATCAGCACCGACTTGCGATTGCTGACGCGGATCTTGCGTAACTTCCTCAGCAATGCCTGTCGCTATACCGACGAAGGTTACATCCTGTTGGGCGCGCGCAAGCGGGGCGATGGCCTGCGCCTGGAGGTCTGGGACACCGGGCGCGGGATTGCGGAGGACCGGCTGGAGGCGATCTTCCTCGAGTTCAACCAGCTTGACGTCGGCCGCGCTGCGGACCGTAAAGGCGTTGGGCTGGGGCTGGCGATTGTCGAGCGGATCGCCGAAGTCCTGGGCTACCCGATTGCCGTACGCTCGTGGCCGGGACGGGGCTCGATGTTCAGTATCGAGGTGCCGTTGAGCAACGAGATCCCTCTGCCGATCAGCCAGTTGCCAGCCCAGCCGACCACCGGCAACCCGCTGCCGGGACGGCGTCTGCTGGTGATCGACAATGAGGTGAGCATCCTCGACAGCATGCGCGCGCTACTCGGGCAATGGGGCTGTGATGTGGTCACCGCCACCGACCAGGCCGGAGCGTTGCTGGCGTTGGAGGGCAGGGCGCCGGAACTGATCCTGGCCGATTATCACCTCGACCATGGGGTGGTGGGGTGTGCGGTGGTCAAGCACCTGCGTGAGCATTTCGAACTGAACATCCAGGCCGTGATCATTAGCGCCGACCGCACCGACCAGTGCCGTAGGGCGTTGCGCCGGTTGGAAGCGCCGTTGCTGAACAAGCCGGTCAAGCCCGGCAAGTTGCGGGCCGTGTTGAGCCAGTTGTTGGCCTAGGTCAACACGTCGCAGGTGCTTTTAGCCCATGCTCAAGGCCTGATCTAGAGCCTTGGAGTGGCCCATGAGTGCGGCATCTTTCAAATTACCCCTGGGCCTGGTCGTCGCCGTGTTGGTGATGGCCGGGGTGCTGCTGTTGCCGGTGCCCGCCGACTTGCCGGTCGCCGGGCACCGCATGCTGGCGATCCTCGCGTTTGCCGTGGTGGTGTGGATCACCGAAGCGGTGTCCTATGAAGCCAGTGCGATCATGATCACGTCGCTGATGGCCTTTCTGCTGGGCACCGCGCCGTCGTTGCAGAACCCCGCGCATGTGATCGGCACCAGCCCGGCGATCAGCATGGCGCTCACCGGGTTTTCCAACCCGGCGCTGGCGCTGGTGGCCGGGGCGCTGTTTATCGCAGCAGCCATGACCCACACCGGCCTGGACAGGCGTATCGCCTTGGTGACCCTGAGCCGGGTCGGCACCAGCACCCGGCGCATCCTGCTGGGGGCGATTGCGGTGACGGTGCTGCTCAGCCTCGTGGTGCCCAGCGCCACGGCGCGCAGTGCCTGCGTGGTGCCGATCATGATGGGCGTGATCGCCGCGTTCGGCGTGGACAAACGCTCGAATATCGCCGCCGGCATCATGATCGTGGTGGCCCAGGGCACCAGCATCTGGAACGTCGGTATCCAGACCGCCGACGCGCAGAACCTGCTCACCGTCGGTTTCATGGACAAGATGCTTGGCCAGCGCGTGTCGTGGATCGACTGGCTGATTGCCGGCGCGCCGTGGGCGTTGATCATGTCGGCGGTGTTGCTGTTCCTCGTGCTCAAGTTGCTGCCGCCGGAGACCGACAGCATCCCCGGGGGTAAAGAGGCGGTGGCGCAGTCGCTGGTGGAGATAGGGCCGATGACCGGCGCGCAGAAGCGCCTGTTGAGCGTTTCGGTGTTGCTGCTACTGGCCTGGGCCACGGAAGGGCGCCTGCACAGTTTCGACACCACCTCGACCACCTACGCCGGCCTGGTGTTCCTGTTATTGCCGGGTATCGGCGTGATGACCTGGAAGGATGTGCAGTCGCACATTCCGTGGGGAACGGTGATCGTGTTCGGGGTAGGCATCAGCTTGGGAACGGCGCTGCTGACCACCCAGGCCGGGCAATGGCTGGGCGCGCAAGTGGTGGCGCATACCGGGCTTGACCAGGTGGGGCCGCTGGGTGTGTTTGCGATTCTTGGTGCGTTCCTGATCCTGATCCACCTGAGCTTTGCCAGCGCCACCGCGTTGACCTCGGCGCTGTTGCCGATCCTGATCGCGGTGTTGCAGACCTTGCCGGGGGATTTCAGCCGGTTGGGCATGACCATGCTCCTGGGGTTTGTGATGAGCTACGGGTTTATCCTGCCGATCAATGCGCCGCAGAACATGGTGTGCCTGGGGACCGGGACGTTCACGGCGCGGCAGTTCGCCAAGGTGGGGGTTCTGGTGACGCTGGTTGGCTACCTGTTGATGCTGGTATTCGCTGCGACCTACTGGAGTTGGCTCGGCTGGATCTGAATACGCAGGACATCCCAGGGGGGCAGGGCGACGAGTCGAGTTGCCCTCGTACATTTCAGGTTCTTCGCATCAATTATGCCCTCGACATGGCAAGATGAACTCCGCTCAGGTTTACTGTCTCTGAGTATGGGTTTACCTGAGTCATCGAATGAACAAATACACCCCCCACACCTGGGAGCCCCACGAGCGCCCGAGCCTGCCCGGTTCGCCGTCTACGCCGCTGCACCCGACGCACAAGCGTTGGCTGTTCGCGATGGTGGGCGTGCTGGTGGCGATTACCGGTGGGTTGGGAAACGCGCTGGTCATCGCCAACCTGCAATACCTGCAAGGCGCACTCGGCGCGACCACCGCTGAAATGGCCTGGCTGCCCGCCGCCTATGTGATGACCAACGTGTGCATGAACCTGCTGCTGGTGAAGTTCCGCCAGCAGTTCGGGCTGCGTGCATTTACCGAGGTGTTCCTGGTGCTGTACGCCTTGGTGACTTTCGGCCACTTGTTCGTCAACGACCTCAGCTCGGCCATCGCGGTGCGCGCGGCCCATGGCATGGTGGGGGCGGCGCTGCGTTCGCTGGGTTTGTACTACATGATCCAGGCGTTCCCGGCCAAGTGGCGCTTGAAGTCCCTGGTGCTGGGGTTGGGTACGGCGCAGTTGGCGTTGCCACTGGCGCGCCTGTTCTCCGAAGACTTGCTGCAAATTGCTGAATGGCGCGGGTTGTATCTGTTTGAACTGGGCATGGCGCTGATCTGCCTGGGCTGCGTATTCCTGCTTAAACTCCCGCCCGGCGACCGCTTCAAGACCTTCGAGAAACTCGACTTCCTCACCTTCGCCATCCTTGCCACCGGTGTCGCCTTGCTCTGCGCCGTGCTGTCCCTGGGCCGCATCGACTGGTGGCTGGAAGCACCGTGGATCGGCGTGGCCTCGGCCTGTTCCCTGGTGCTGATCATGGCCGGGCTGGCTATCGAGCATAACCGCGCCAACCCGATGCTGATGACACGCTGGCTGGGCAGTGGCGTGATGATCCGCCTGGCGCTGGCGGTGATCCTGATCCGCATGGTGTTGTCCGAGCAGTCCACCGGCGCCGTGGGTTTCATGCAGATGTTGAACATGAGCTACCAGCAGATGCACACCCTGTACGTGGTGATGCTCGCGGGGGCGATTGCCGGGCTGGCGGTGAGTGCGTTGACCATCAACCCGGCGCACCTGTTGATGCCGCTGGTGATCTCCCTGGCTCTGATGGCCACCGGGTCGGTGATGGACAGTTTTTCCAGCAACCTGACCCGGCCGCAGAACCTGTATGTCAGCCAGTTCCTGCTAGGCTTCGGCGGTACATTCTTCCTGGGGCCGACCATGGTGCTGGGCACCAGGAACGTGCTGGCCAACCCGCGCAACCTGGTGAGTTTCTCGGTGATGTTCGGTATCTGCCAGAACCTCGGCGGCCTGATTGGCGCGGCGTTGCTGGGCACGTTCCAGATCGTGCGCGAGAAGTACCACTCCAGCATGATCGTCGAGCACCTGACCCTGCTCGATCCGCGTGTGGCCGCGCGGGTATCGAGCGGCGGTTCGGCCTATGGCGGCATTGTCGCCGACCCCGAGTTGCGCAACCTCATGGGCATTCGCGGCCTGGCCACGGCGGCGACCCGCGAGGCGAACGTGATGGCTTACAACGATGTCTTCATGCTGATCGCGATCATCGCGATACTGACCATGATCTGGATCTTTATCCGCAGCCTGTGGCTGATGAGCACGACCAAAACAGCAGCCCCTCCCGTTCAACCCAGCGGCGCTTCTTCATGACCGAACCGACTTCCACCACCACGACCACCACCGCCATCGCCGCCACCCCGGAAGGCACCACGCCGCCAGGCGCCTCGGTCACCGAGCCACGTTCCCTGCGGGTGCGCATCGTCTCATCGCTGGGGTTTGCCGCGATTGCCATTGTCGGGGTGCTGATCGTGTTGTATGCCTGGCAGTTGCCGCCGTTCAGCAGCGCCGTGGAAACCACCGAGAACGCCCTGGTGCGTGGGCAGGTGACGATCATCGGCCCGCAACTGAGCGGCTATGTGTTCGAAGTGCCGGTGCAGGACTTCCAACACGTCAAGGCCGGTGACCTGCTGGTGCGCCTCGACGATCGCATCTACAAACAGCGCCTGGACCAGGCGCTGGCGCAACTGGCGGTGCAGAAGGCCTCGCTGGCGAATGTGGTGCAGCAGCGCAACAGCGCCGAAGCCACCATAAAGCTGCGCCAGGCAGCCTTGGTGGACAGCCAGGCACAAGCCCGCAAAAGCACGGCCGATTTGCGCCGCAATGAAGAACTGATCAGCGACGGCTCAGTGTCCAGGCGCGAGCTGGACGTGACCCGCGCCGCCAATGCACAGACCATCGCCGCCGTGGCCCAGGCCCAGGCCAGCCTGGAAATCGCACGACAGGACCTGCAGACAGTGATCGTCAACCGTGGCTCCCTGGAAGCTGCCGTAGCGAGTGCCGAGGCCGCGGTGGAGCTGGCGCGTATCGACCTGTCCAACACCCGCATCACTGCGCCGCGTGACGGTCAGTTGGGGCAGATTGGCGTGCGCCTGGGGGCCTACGTCAACTCCGGCGCGCAACTGATGGCGCTGGTGCCGCCGCAGCTGTGGGTGATTGCCAACATGAAGGAAACCCAGATGGACAACGTGCAGGTCGGCCAGCCGGTGACCTTCACGGTGGATGCCTTGAACCACCGCAAATTCCACGGCACGGTGCAGCATATTTCCCCGGCCACCGG
>Ga0157369_10009530_pt1 | contig 11104 bp, 10 predicted proteins | sample C25metaG_FD_113461 | JGI IMG/M metagenome (GOLD analysis project Ga0157369, IMG submission 113461) | Corn rhizosphere microbial communities from Kellogg Biological Station, Michigan, USA - C2-5 metaG | ecosystem: Host-associated > Plants > Roots > Rhizosphere > Soil | place: USA: Michigan... | reverse complement strand
AGCGGCTTCAGGAACGAGTGCCTGGAGCGGATGCGCGCGATCTCTCCGGCATCGGGTGCGATGAAGCGGGCGCCGCCCGGGCTCTGCGCCATGGTGGTGAATCCCGGCCAACCGATGCCCGCGCCCCAGAGTGCCGCGGCGCGCCCATCCAGCACCATCGCCGGACCGTCGCCGGCGCGATCGAGATAGATCGACTTGAAGTCTTCATCCTGCCTCAAGCCGAGGCCATCGAGCATGTAGCGCGACAGGATCGGCAGGCCCGAGCCCTTGGCGCCGAACGCGACCGGCTTGTCGATGAGATCACGGATGGTCTTGTAGGGACTATCCGCACGCACCACGAACATGCCGGGCGAGGAATACATCGCGGTCAGGATCTTTGCCGAGGTCTTCGACCGTCCGCCAAGCCCCATGAAGGCTTCGTAGGAAGGCTCACCCGCGACCAGGCCGATATCGATCTGGCCGGACTCGAGCAAGGGAATGTTCTCGTTCGAGCCCTTGGTGTTGCGCGGCTCGATCGAGAGGGTCGGGTCCGCGGCGTTCACGATTTCAGCAAGGGCGTTGCCATAGAGCGGAAAGCCGCCACCGGGCGTAGCGGTCCCGAGGCTGATCACCGTCTTTGAAGCTGCTTTGGAAATGGCCTTGTCTCCCTCTTCCGCCCGCACGCCACACGCCATCAGCAAAATGCCGGCGCCGACGAGTGAGGCGAGTTTCAGTTTCCTGGTCGCGTGCTGCTTGATCGGGCTCTTGTTGATTGAAACCATGTTGCACCGCTTTCGCGTAGCAGCCTGTCCATTTTGATGCGCCGCTGGTTGTAGGCAAGTCCGGTATTTTATGAAAGCATGGGGAAAACAAAATGACGGGAGGAATGATTGCCCCGCTTCCTGCGCGCCGCCCTGCTGGGGCTCGCCTGTGCTGTCGGCCTTGCCACAGCGCCGACGCCGTCACAGGCCGGCGACTATCCTGACCGCCCGGTACGTTTCATCAATGGTTTTGCCGCCGGCGGGCCGGTCGATACGGTGACCCGCATCATGGCGGATGCACTGTCCCAACATCTCGGCCAGCAATTCGTGGTCGAGAACCGCCCCGGCTCCGGCGGCAATATCGCCACCGGCGTTGCGATCAATTCCGCGCCCGACGGTTATACGGTGCTGTTTTCCGGCGCCAACAACGCGATTTCCGCCTCGCTCTACAAGCACCTCACCTTCGACTTCATGCGCGATACCGTGCCGGTCGCCATGTTCACCCAGGTGCCGAACATGATGGTGGTGTCGAATGCGATGCCGGTGAAGACCGTTCAGGAGTTCATCGACTATTGCAAGGCGAACCCCGGCAAGATTTCCTTTGCGTCCTCCGGCAATGGCACCACCGTGCATATGTCGGCCGAATTGTTCAAGGCCATGACCAAATGCGACATGGTGCACGTGCCCTATCGCGGCTCGGCGCTGGCGATACCGGACGTGATCTCCAACAAGGTGCAGCTCATCTTCGACAATCTGCCGACCGCGCAGGCGCAGGCGCGTGGCGGCAACCTGCGCGCGCTCGGCGTCACCTCGGCCCAACGCTGGCCGAGCGTGCCGGATGTGCCGGCGATTGCCGAGACCGTGCCGGGTTACGAATCCTCGGTGTTCTACGGCATGTCGGCGCCGAAAGGCACGCCGCCGGAAATCGTCGCCAGGCTCAACAAGGCAGTCAACGAGGTGCTGAAGGACCCCAAGCTGATCGCGCGCTTTGCCGATATCGGCGGCGTGCCGAAGCCAATGACGCCCGAAGAATACGGCAAGCTCATTGCCAGCGAGACCCAGAAGTGGCGCAAGGTGGTGGAATTCGCGGGCGTGTCAGTGGATTGACGCGAAACCGGAAGGCGCGGCATTGCCGGAACGGCGCGCCCCCTGTAAACGGGGGCCGCACCGTTGCCTCGCCGCCCTCCCTGGGCGGCAGCCGCGGCGGGGCCTGTAGCTCAATGGTTAGAGCCGGCCGCTCATAACGGTCTGGTTGCAGGTTCGAGTCCTGCCGGGCCCACCAGTGTTTCAATAGGTTATTAGCGTCCGTTTTCGAGCGAATGGAATTACCGCACCAGAAACCTCTTGCTTGATCCAAGCATCTACCAGCTTCAACGAGACTACTGCTGCACTTCCTGCGAGACCAGCGCTCTCGCTTTCTGATCGTAGAATAGGCGAGCTTATCGTACAAAAGGGCTAGCTTATCGGCTCAACGCTCCCTATCGTCCTAACACTGTGTGGTGTGGTTGAAGCCAAACTTCGCGATATCCTTTTCTCCGGATCGAAGAAAATTTAGAAAATCGAGACCTCGATATGTGCAGGTCTCCGAGACGCTGAGCAACGTGAGGTATTCGTCGACCCCTTTCCTTGTGGAGGATCCCGAGATTACATCACGAAGGCGCGCAAATGCTTTGATCGCGTGTTCGGCATTATTGTTGTTCCAGGGAACGCCATCATACCGCAGGAATGTGAATAGCCTGTCGCGATTTCTGTCAAATCGATGCTTCAATCTATCAGCAACCTCGCTTTCGAAGCTTTTGCTGTCGAGAAATTTGTAAAATCGATCAACCTCTCGAAGGTGCTTTCCGAGGAAGCGCGCCCTTAACCCTCGTGTGTCAATGGTATCCACGATAGCTCTTAGCAGGCCGGCGAATTGGAGCGCGACCAGCTTTGCCTCCTCGTCGAATGGATTGTTCAAAATCTCGTCGTTCAGGTCTCGCATGAGATGAAGGAGGCATTTTTGCTGAGCGCAGTTGATGGAATCGTATCCGGCATAAAAATCCGATACAAGCACGCCTCTGAACTCTTTCAGAAGTTGCTGAACGGTCTCCCCTTCACGGCTTTCGGTGAGAATATAGACCACATCCGTGAGGTTGGTCAGCACCCAAACATATGCCACTTGTCCCTTAATGTTGGCACTGGTCTCATCGGCATGAATCAAGTTACCCGAAATAATTCGATTAAGGATCGTCGCTTTGGTATCCGAATAGAATTTAGAGGCCTTGACCTTAAATTCATTCAACGAGCTTCGAACCAAGCAGCACCCAAACAGTCTATTGATGCTGTGCTGTAGGGTGAGCTGCGGGATGCGCAAGCCAATCGCGTGATAGACAAAATAGGACACGAGGTTCCAACCCCAATCCCGACCGTTTAGAAGCAAATTGCTCAGCCCATATTCACACCCACAGCTTCGGCAAACGTATGCTTGAGCCTCGTAGCGGACGATCCTTCTCTTGATACTGTGCTTGCCGAAAATCAGGTCTTGCACCATTCTGGAACGTAGCACTCCTTTCTTGCGCCATCTCTTCTCACACTTTGGACAAGCTGTTGGCGCTGGCAGGCAAACAACCTTCTGGACTCTCTTGACCTGAGGGCCTGCGCTGAATCTCGCCGTTCCTCGCCTTTTTGCAGTGCCTGACCTAACGAAAACACGATCCCTCTGGTAATCCCAACGAGCCGCGAGGCTGATCTTTTCCATGTCCGAAATCGGACTCTTAAAGGGCTTCCATCTCTGCGGGTGCTGCTTTACCGCGTCTGCGTGGACAACTTGCATCGTTGATGACGTCTCTAATCCGCTGCCAGACTCAAGATTTGTGAGCTGACTGACCGCTCGGGTCACAAGAGCGAGCGCATCGCAGTCTTCTCGATTGTAAGCGATCAGCTTTTCTCGAAGGATCGGATCGAGTGAGTGTTCCCATGAACGACGCCAAACAATAGCTTGGAGGCCGTTTGCTGAGATATCGCTCCACTCAAAGCCCAGAAAACGGGCATTCTCTTTGAGACCGTTGGAAAAGGAAGGAAAATAGACTGTCCCGAAGATTCGCGATAACAGGTTGAGAGGTGACGCTGTCGCTTTGGCTGCGATTGATCCCTCGGGCGGCGGACCATAGCGGTCACACATCTTCTTCAGGAATCTCGTTTCTGAACTCCCGTAGTGAATCAATATCGGATCTTGGACCGTCGATATGATCGCAAGAAATTCTGTCCAATTGACCCGTTCTTCCGAAGACGTGTTTGCCCAAAGGCTGTAGCCGGTTGACTGCTGCTGGACATCAATCCGGATACCAACCAGGTAATAAAAGTCTCGGTCCGGAATCGATTCGACGTCGAAAAAGATGGGAGTGCCGTCGATGCTAAGGTCCAGCTTTCCGACGACGTGTATTCGTTTCTCTCGCAATGCCAGTGCTCTCAGCGAGTGATGATATCGCTCCGGCTTGGCTGCGAGCCGCTTGGGGCGGCGTCGGGGACGAAACGTGTAGGAAAGTTGACTGATTGTGAAGATGCCTTTTCGAGCCAGACGGCCTCTCTCTTTGTCTCCCAAGCCTGCAAGGAGGCTAAGACTGTCCTCCTGAATTGCCCTATCCCGGCATCGATCGCGAAATCCGCACGCTGGACAATGTCGATTGAGAACAAGAGCCGGCGGATCGGCGCCAGCCAATAGAAGCCTTAGTTTGGCGATTGTCTTTGTCAGCTTCTCACCTTGAGCAGCAACTCGAACGTTATCGTCGACCCAAGCGTCGCCGTGAATAATTTTCGCGATGCTGATGGGCTTCCGTGCAACCATAGAAAGGACCATCGCATCGAATGCGGCTGCCAATCGATGCGCGAGCGACAATCTATTTGTATGGATGAACCGTATGGGAATGAGTTCATCGGCCTTTCCCGTTCTCGGAACACGCTGAATACCATCTATCTTGGCTGACATGTCCTTGACATCGAACTTCTGATCGAGCGCGAGCTGCCATTGGCCGTTTAATAGCTGCGCGGCGTCCAGTGGATCGCAGGCCAGTCCATTAGAAACGCCTTCCCCCAACCTCTTCGTACTCGCAAGACGATAGGACTCCTGTTGTGCGTCGTTCCAAGCAGCGAAGCTGTTTTCTGCGGATTTCTCACCCTTCGACTGCAGGTGGCACTTCAAGGGACAGGCCAAGTAGGCCTCTATTAGCTCCGAAGTAATCACGTTCACCTCCGTGATCCGGACAAACAGCTTCGGTAGTGGTACGCCTTTCCGACTATGTAGTGGGAGTAAACAGCGGGGCCCCTAGCCCCTGCCCAAAATCGCGCTGCCGCCGACATCCATGCCAATTAGGTTTTCAGATATTGCAGTTAGATGCGTCGAGCGTTATATTGGGGTCTAAAAAGGGCCCCCAGGCATGACCACCCATGTGCTGCAATTCGTCGAACTCACGGATCAGGACCGCAAGGCGGCCAAGGCCTTGGGCAAGCTCGGCAAGGGTGATCAGGTTGAAGTCCGGGTCCGCCGCAAGTCGGGCGAGGATCAGGTGGTCCGGTTGCCGCCGAAAGCCGCGGCCCTGCTTGAGGCTGCACTCGGCCGTCTCCTCCAGGGCGAGCGTGTTGCCGTCCTCACCGAGGATCAGGAACTCAGCCCGAACGACGCGGCAGATATCCTTGGGATCTCTCGACCTCTCGTCGTGCATCGCATGGACGTTGGCGATCTCCCGTTCCGATATGTCGGAAAGCACCGCCGTACGAAGCTGAAGGACGTATTGACGCTGAAGACGAAGATGGACGCCCAGCGGAAGGCGCTGGAGGCCCTTGCTGCCAATGCAGAGGAAAACGAATTGGTAAGTTCCCCGAAGAAGTCGAAGAAGAGCATCGGACGCTCTTCCAACCGCGCCTCCGCGCCAAAGGATATCGATCAACTCGTTCTTGGTACAACCAACGCTCCGTACCGCAGGACGATCAATTCGACTGATCTTGTTGCTCGCCTCACATCGAGAGATTGGCAAAATTGGATCGCACATGTCGTCACATTCTTCACGGAGGTGCGACCAGAACTCGTTTTACGGTTCGCTCGGATTCACGCCATTCCCATTCAAGATTTGGCTGCCGCTTATCGGTCGATGAAGTTGGCCACTGGCGAAAACAATCCTGCATTGGAGCGCGCACTTGAGCGGCTGGCGTAGGTTACTTGGTCGAACGCTCGGTGGGCTTTCGGACCTGGAGCAACAGGGCCGGCCGGTGCCCGACTGGGTGCTAGGTGGTGGCACCGCCCTGATGCTCTCTGCCAATCATCGATTGAGCCGAGACGTCGATGCATTCATCGACGACCCGCAATATCTCGCCTTGTTGTCGCCAGAGACCACGGACGTGTGGAACTGCACCGATTGGGACAAGGCTGCCCACTATCTCAAACTCAGATATCCGGAGGGCGAAATCGACTTCATCGTCAGCGGCGCAATCTCTGATCTTGATCCGGTTGAGAAGGAGATCGACCTGACGTCAATTCGAGCCGGGTGGAAGCCAACGATCATGGTCGAGCCGCCGCCGGAGATCGCTCTCAAGAAGATGCACCATCGGGCGACGATGCTAAAGCCTCGCGACATTTTCGATATCGCGGTGGTTAAAAAGATCGACGGCGGCCTCCTCATCGCAAACTTAGACAAAATTGCTTCCAAGAAAGACGACCTCGTCCGCCGTCTCGCCAGCATTCGCGTCGACTACCTGAAGGCCGACCTTGCCGAATTGGACATCCAACCTGGATGGGAGCACGAGCAGGAAACATGTCTCGAAACCGTTCGCTCGCTCGTGGCGCAGATTCCAAAAGCAGGCTAGGTGCACGATACGGGAGCTGTCCTCGGTTCCGGCTCCCAACCACCGCACCAGTTTCGCACCAGAAACGATCTCATCAAAACGCCAACAAACGCGACCGAAAGCAAACGAAAGCACAGCAAAATCAACGAAGCCGACCATTATCCCGTCGCTCATAACGGTCTTGGTTGCAGGTTCGAGTCCTGCCGGGCCCACCACATGGTTAGTCCGTCAGTGTTCGCAACGATGCGCCTCCATCCGCAGAGACGATCATTTTCCCAATTTTCCAATGGCTTGCGGCGTTCAAGCGTTTGCCCACGTTCATACGCCGTTTGCTAACATCCGGCCGTTTTGTTGGCATATTTGTTGGTATCTTATCGAAGCCAAGCGAGATACCAACATGCCGCTCACGGATACGAAATGCCGGAATGCCAAGGGGCAAATCAAGCCACGCAAGCTCTCCGACGGCGGTGGCTTGCACCTCTTAGTCAATCCTGACGGAGCCAAATACTGGCGCTTGGCCTATCGGTGGCATGGCAAGCAACGCACCCTTGCAATCGGCGTCTATCCGGCCATTGGGTTGATGGAGGCGCGCGCTGCGCGGGATGAAGCCAAACGTAACCTTGCTGCTGACATCGATCCTTCTGTGATGAAACAGGAGCGCAAGCGGGCCGCAAAGATTGCGACTGACAATACCTTCGAAGCCGTCGCGCGCGAGTGGCACGAAAACTGGAAAGGTGCGCGTAGCCCCTACTACGCGGCCCAGATCCTCCGACGCCTGGAGGCGAATGCTTTCCCGACGATCGGCCGCCGTCCGATTGCGGAGCTCGAACCGCCGGAACTGCTGGACATGCTGCGCAAGGTCGAGAAGCGGGGGGTGAACGAAACGGCACGACGGCTAAAGCAACTCGTCGGACAAATATTCCGTTTCGCTATCGCGACCGGCCGAGCGAAGCGGGATCCCTCCGTTGATCTCAAGGACGCTTTACGAGCCACCGGAGAACCGCAGCGTCACAGGGCGATGCCGCTTTCGGAGCTGCCAACGTTCTTGCGGAAGTTAGAGTGTTACAGCGGCGAGCCGCAGACCAAACTTGCATTGAAGCTGGTAACCCTGACGTTTCTCCGAACGACTGAGCTGCGCGCCGGCAAGTGGAGCGAACTGGAAAACCTGGATGAAAATTCCGCTGTGTGGCGCATTCCGGCCGAGCGCATGAAAATGCGCCTGGAGCATCTGGTGCCACTGTCACGCCAAGCCGTCGCGGTACTGCGCGAGCTCCGCGCACTTTCTGGCGGCAGTCCCAACATCTTTCCTTCGCCCGGGAAAGGCGACTGCATGTCCAGCAACACCATGCTCTATGCCATCTACCGGATGGGATATCACGGCCGCGCCACGACGCACGGTTTCCGCGCCGTCGCTTCCACGATCTTGAACGAAACTAACTTGTTCAACCGAGATTGGATCGAACGCCAGCTTTCGCACGTAGAACGAAACGAAGTGCGACGCGCTTACAACGCCGCGGAGTGGATGCCTGACCGTCGAAGAATGATGCAGTGGTGGGCAGACCATATTACAGCGTTGGCTCTCGAAGGCGACAAAATCATTCCGTTGTCGCGCGGGCTAACTAAATGAATTGCACCAAGCAGTCGTATTGCGCCTGGCGTGGCAAATATTTCTTCTCTGCTCAGGGTGAAGAAGAACATTCAATTCGGCGAGGCTTGACAGCCAGAGATGAATTCAATGAATATTGAGACAGCAACATTGGGGATTGGTCATGCGGCCCCCTCGCCTGGCGGGTGCGCCGCCCTATTCGAATCTCGGTGGGCACCGCGGCAAACCCACTATTTCGGAAGCCCTGTTTTCTTAGCGGAGAGCACGTAAACGGCCCCGCGAGGCGCTGGATCAAAACTGCGCACCTACAGCCCAAGCCCAGACTTGGGGGATGGTTTGGTTTGCTCCCGAAGCCAGCGCTCTGAGATGCCATGTCGTAATCTGCGGTGCAGCTGTCGGGGGTTCGAGTCAGTGGTCCGCTACATCGCGAAACCCACTATTTTGGAAGCCCTGTTTTCTTATCGGAGAGCAGCCTAACTCGGAACGTCGGACCTCGACAGTTCGCCAAAAGCCACGTTCGTGCGAAATCCGTCGCCAGCTAAAATGGTCGGCGAGTCGGTTCAAATCGGGGACATGTAACCATCTCAAATTGCTGTTTTCAGGCGATCGCTTAGCGTTGTGGCGTCGGCATCGTGGAGGCGCTCCCTCCAGGTTGGGTGTTCATCGGACCGGTTGTCGAGCTTTTGGGCATCGTGGACAATTCAGCCGAGTCTGGTTGGTTCGATCGAAAAACACTTCCATGATCGCCATCTTGGCTATGGAGAGGGACAAGAGATGGTCAGTTCGTTGATATTGTTGGCATTCGAAGCAAATGGCGTGATTGCGCTGCGGATAATGAAACTGATGCGCGGCGGCAGAAGCGCTCGTCGCGAAGCTGAATTGATGGTCAGCGAAAAGATCCATGCGGCTTGCGAAGCTACTACAAGTCTCATGGCGGGAGCGTCGGGCGATGACGTCATTCGTCGATATCGGAGACACGTAGCGGTAAATGCGAAGCGACTGAGCGGGCTCAATTCCGGCCGAAGCCGAAAACGCGCGCTAAAGCGAACACGGTCTCGACGGAAATAGCTCAAGAGTCCTCAGCTCGAGATACCGCGCTGCTGATCCTGATCGAAGGACATGGCATGGAATCCAGTCAACATGTGATGTCTGCTTTCTGTAGGAGGTGGAACTTTCGGAACGTTGCAGCGAACGGCATGTTGTTGCTTGACAGCGCCCTTGTGCGTGACCAATCATTCTTGGAGTGTCAAATGAGCAAACGTAAGCCGGCAATAGCGTCAAAGCACGCCCACAGCTCGCGAATTGTCACGAAAGCCCAACGGGCCTCCCAAGCTATTATGAGAAGCCCGAAAGATAGCGTTTCGCGCTCCATTGGCGCGGGTTCGCCTGAACGGTCTCAAGAGCATCACAGCAACTTAGAGCCAGACGCCCTTGTTACTGAGCATGCGGAGCCTCTGATTAAGAGTCCGGAGACTGCCTTCCAAGGAGACCCCAAACAGGTAATGGAAGACGGTTCGAAGAAAGGGATTGATTTTCTCTCGTCAGCCAACGCGAACGTCCAAATTTATCAAGCCAAGCTACTGGAAGTGGCACAAGCCAATATGCAGTTCACCTTTGAATTCGCGCAGAGGCTTGCGGCCATTAGGTCGCCCGCTCAATTTCCGAGCGTCATTGCAGAGTTCACAAGCAGACGAATCGCCATGTTCCGGAAGCATTCGACAGAGCTGAGCGAATTGAGCACGATGCGATGGATATCCTGAGACCAAGTTTCACGATGTACTGGCAGGCGCTGCTCAAACGCATGTTCTATCCGTTGGCATCCAGCCAGGTTGATGGGATGGCTTTCCGGCCACAGCTTATGCCGCTATCTCCTTCGTTAGTTTAGGCCGCTTGCGACGACGACCAACAACTCGATCAGACAGGCCGCCTGGCTTTGCCGACCTCAACGCCTGCGCTTAAGGTTTTTGTGCCCATCGCCTTTCGAATTTATCCACAATGGGGCGCGGTAAGTTCGATCCATCCATCGACTGGTTCCTCGGACTCCGCTGCCACGACGCGCACTATCGACAAATGGGACGTTGTCTTTTCTTGACGCCCCGTGGCGCCTATAGGTCCAAATCGTCGACCTTACGAGACGGCAGGTTTACGTCGTCGCTCGCAGTTCGCCCCGGAATCCGATATTCACGAGACTTCATTGGGTCGGCAAGACGGACCATGCCCTGATGAACGTCTTCGCAGGCAGCTTCCGGCGAGTCGGCCGCGTCGATTGCTTTTGGTTTGTTTCGGAGTCCGATGCAGCTCATGGGAGGTTTTGGCCGCATGCCGTCCGAGATCTTCTTATTTTCGAGCAAGTTTGGATGGCATCCCGGCGCGCCATACGTTGTCTCGCGACGCGATAGTCGCTAGCTCAACAAAGTACGGATCTTGGTCGCGGCGTCATAGATTTCGATCTGGAGCCTCGGATAGGCCGACTTGAGCTCTCGCCCCGATGTTTCAGCAGCCTCGACAGTGTCGAACTCTGTCTTGAAGTGACCATCGACGATCGTCGCAAACCCTTCGGTGGGAGGCCGATCGGCTCGCATTGCCTTCTTCGGCGCTGGCCCGTCAATTGAGAGAGCGCGTCTTTCATCGTTGCTTCTTCGCGGTTGCTGAAATCATTTCCTATGAAACGCTGGCGGCAAAGGTTCACGTACGAGTTCTGCTAGATTTAGATCCTCGCCGCTTTCCGTGATGTCCGAGAACAATATCTCGACAAAGGGATGCTGCCGGTTGGACGTGGCGCCTCGCTGGTATTTCCCGCTCACGATGCGCTGAAGTGCGGCAAGGTTCAACTTGCCAAGCGCGTTATATTGATCACGGAACAGACTTTGTCGTCCTCCGCTGTGCTCGACGGACTCCGCCCAGACGTCCAGTACCTTGCGGCCTACGAACGCCTCGACCCGTT
>Ga0157369_10009529_pt1 | contig 11104 bp, 10 predicted proteins | sample C25metaG_FD_113461 | JGI IMG/M metagenome (GOLD analysis project Ga0157369, IMG submission 113461) | Corn rhizosphere microbial communities from Kellogg Biological Station, Michigan, USA - C2-5 metaG | ecosystem: Host-associated > Plants > Roots > Rhizosphere > Soil | place: USA: Michigan... | reverse complement strand
GAACTCCGCCGGCATCAGCGGGGACAAGCCGATGGTGCTGATGAGCCACGCCGACTGGACCAGCGTGCTCGACACGAACCTCAACGGCACCTTCAACTTCTGCCGCACCGCCCTGCTGGGCATGATGAAGCGCCGCCGTGGCGTGATCGTGAACATGTCATCCGTGTCCGGCGTGTACGGGCATGCCGGGCAGACCAACTACTCGGCCGCCAAGGCCGGTATCAACGGGATGAGCCGGGCCCTGGCCAAGGAGGTCGCCGGGCACGGCATCCGGGTCAACACGGTGGCACCCGGGTTCATCGAGACGGACATGACCGCGTCGCTCACCGACAAGACCCGGCAGCAGGCGCTGGAGATGATCCCGCTGCGCCGGTTCGGCTCGGTGGAGGCGGTGGCGGAGTTGACCGCGTTCCTGGTGTCCGACCGGGCCGACTACATCACCGGCCAGGTCATCCAGGTGGACGGCGGGATCGCGCTGTGACGGCCGTACCGGTGACCCGGCCGGTGGTGCGGCTGGACAGCGTCGAGGTCGACCCGCTCGGGGCGTCGGGGCGCAAGAAGGTACCGGCGGACGACCCGTACCTGGCCGGGCACTACCCGCAGTTGGCGCTGTGGCCCGGAGTGTTCCTGATCGACTCGGCCGCACAGGTCGCCGCCCGGCACTTCGCCGCGCACCAGCCGCGGCTGGCCGAGGCGCTACTGGCCGAGGTGGCGAGCGTGCGGTTCCTGCGCCCGGTGCTGCCCGGCGACGAGTACGAGGTGCGCGTCGAGCCGGCCGGCCCCGCCGGCGTTGTCCGGGTGCGCTGCCTGGTCGGCCGGGAGCTGGCGGCCCGGATGACGCTGCGGTTGGCCGTACCGGAGCCGGCCGTACCGGAACCGGCCGCGCCGGAACCGATACTTCTGTCGTGTCCCGTCGACGCGGACCCGCGCCGGCTGTTGCCGCACCGGCCGCCGATGCTGCTGGTGGACCTGGTACTGGCGGCCGGCGCGCTGAGTGTCGTGACGCAGAAGGTGGTCCGCCCCGACGAGCCGTGCTTCGCCGGTGCGCCGGCCGGCGCGCTGGCCTGGCCGTCCCCGTTCGTACTCGAGTCGTTCGCGCAGAGCTGCGGCGTGCTGTGGGCGCTGGCCGCCGAGCGCGCCTGCCGGCCGGTACCCGGACTGCTGGTGTTCGGCGCCGCCCGCGGGGTGACGTTCCCGCGTCCGGTACCGGTGGGCGCGGTGCTGACCCACACCGTCCGGCTCGAGCAGGCGGTGGGTGAGGACGCGGCGATGTTCACCGGCTCGGCCCGCGTCGACGGGCAGCTGGTGCTGTCGGTCGAGGGGGCCACCGCCCTGCTCCGGCCGGCCGAGGCGCTCGCCGGCACGCCCTGACCTGTACCGTCCGAAGTGGACAGTGTGAGGGCGGGTGCCGTCGGCACCCGCCCTCACACCCTCCCGGCAAAGGATCAGGTGAGCAGCGCGGCCTCCGGGAGCAGCGCGCGCAGCCGGGTCAGCGCCCGCCGGCGCAGCGGGCCGATCGAGCCCCGCGGCAGGCCGAGTTCCCGGCTCACCTCGTCGTAGCTGGGCGCCGGGTCGACCATCAGGACCCCGAGCAGTTTCTGGTCGCGGGGCGGCAGCTTGCGGAAGGCCGACCGTACGCCGCTGTGGCCGCCGTACCGCACCAGCACGTCATCGGGCTGGTCGGCCGCGGTGGCCGGCCGGTCGAGCAGCATGCTGTCGCCGACCGGCACGTGCTTACGGTTGCGCTCGATGCACTTCAGCGACTCCCGGCGGGCGGTCGTCGTAATCCACTGGGTGAACATCTCCGGAGCCCGCAGCTTGCTCAGGTACTGCACCGTACGCAGCCAGGTCAGCTGGTACACGTCCTGGCAGTCGGCGAGTGACAGCCGATGGGAGCGGGCGATCGTCCAGACCCGCGGGGAGAACCGTTCCACCAGCTGCCGCCAGGCCCGGTCGTCCCCGGCCAGACAGCGGCTGACCAGACCGGCCACGCTGTCGCCGGCCGCCGGGTCGTCCCCGGCCGGCGGACCTCCGGCCGGGGACGACAGCGATGCGCGTTCCCTCGTCAGCGTGCTCATCGGCGCCGCACCACCAGAGCACCGACCACCCCGTCCTGCCCGATCGACGTGACCAGACCGATCTCGCCGGAGCCCGCGCCCGCCGACCCGTCCGGCGCCCAGTGCGCCAGCAGGGCGGCCAGTTGCAGGGCGCCGCTGGCGCTGAAGCTCTCCCCGGCGACCTCGGTGACCCGCACCGACCCGGCCGGGACACGGCCGCCCAGCGCGGCGCGGACGCCGCGCAGTTCGGCGCGCTCCAGGCCGACGTGGCCGGTACAGCCCCAGGACACGGTGGACACGTCAGCCGGGGCGACCCCGCTGCGTTCCAGTGCCCGCCGCACCGCGGCGGTCGCCCGGTGGCTGATCACCGGCCGGTCGTCCGAGCCGGCCGAGACGACCTCGCAGGCGAGCAGTTCGGCCAGCGGGGTACGCCCGGCGGCGGCCGCGCTGGGCAGGCTCTCCACGAGGAACACCGCGCAGCCCTCACCGACGGCGGTGTCCCCGGTCAGCCTTCCGGACAGGTGCCAGCCCCAGGCGGACTGCGGGCACAGCTCCTCCACCCCGCCGACCAAGGCGCCGTCGATGTGACCGCCGACGATGGCGTTGCGGGCGTACCGGATCGCCGAGAGGCTCGACAGCCGGCCGCCGGCGATGGTGGCGTTGACGCCGCGCAGGCCGTTGAAGATGGCCACCTGTCCGGCGCAGCAGTTCATCACGGTGTTCGGGAACAGGTTGGCGCGCACCAGGTACGGCTTCTCCTGCACCAGAGTCTCCCGGGAGAACTCGCTGGAGCTGCGGATGCTGCCGGTACTGGTGCCGATGACCACGCCGGTGCGGGTACCGGCATCCGGTGCCAGCGGCGGATCCAGCTCGGCCAGCGCCCGATTGCAGGCGACCAGCGCTATCTTCGTCGTCCAGTCGAGGTGGCGCACGCCCTTGCGTCCCAGGTACTGCTCGGGGTCGATGCCTTCGATGCCGACCAGCGGTATGGGCGGGTAGTCCTCGTCGCGCCGGGGTCCGCTCAGCGCGGGTTGCGCGGCTCCGTCCCAACCCCGCAGCGCGGCGAGCCCGAACCCGGCCGGGGACACGACCCCCGCGCCCGTGACCGCCAACGCCTCGATCTCGGTCATGCCACTCTCCCCAGGATCGTGATGGCGTTGTTGCCGCCGAAGGCGAACCCGTGGTTCTGCACGACGCGCGGGCTGGCCGGGCGGGACCGGCCGGGTACCGGGTCGAGGTCGGGGCCGAGCGCCGGGTCGACCTCGGTGATGTTGGCGGTCGGCGGCAGGAAGCCCTCGTGCAACGCCAGGCAGCAGATCAGCGCGCCGAATCCACTGGCCGCGCCCATGGTGTGGCCGATCATCGACTTGATCGAGCTGATCGGGGGCAGCCGGTCGCCGAACACCTCGCGGACCGCCTTGACCTCCGTCGCGTCGTTGGTCGGGGTGCCGGTGCCGTGGGCGCAGATGTAGTCGATGTCGGCGGGTGACACCCCGGCGTTGCGATGGGCGGCCCGGATGCAGGCGGCGATGCTGGTCGGGTCCGGGGACACCGGGTGGCTGGCGTCGCAGTTGACGCCGTACCCGAGGACCTCGGCGTAGATGCGGGCGCCCCGGTTGACCGCGTGCTCCAGCGGCTCCAGCAGCAGGGCGACGCCGCCCTCCGCGGTGAGGATGCCGGAGCGGTTGCGGTCGAACGGCCGGCACACCGACTCGGCCAGGGCGCCGAGCCGGTAGAAGCCCGCGTGTGCCCACCGGTTGATGGAGTCCGCTCCGCCGCTGATCATGAAGTCGGCCTCGCCGGTACGCACCATGTCGTAGGCGTAGCCGAGCGCGTAGTTGCTTGCCGAACAGGCGGTGGCGATGGTCTGCGCCTCGCCGCGCAGGCCCAGTTCACTGTTGACCGCGGTGGCGATCTGGTTCGCCGGTACCTGGCGGATCAGCGCCGGGTCGAGGCGCTTGAACCCGTCCCGTACCCACTGGCCGGTGAGCGCCTCGATGACGGCGGACTCCCCGCTGGTGGTACCGACCACGGAGCCGGTACGGGCGGCCGCCAGTACCCCCGCGTCGAGGCCGCTGTCATCGGCGGCCAGCCGGGCCGCCGAGGCGGCGAACAGCGCGGTGCGGCCCCAGTCGCCGACCCGCAGCCGCCGCACGACCTCCTCGGGGACGAACTGGTGTACCTCGCCGGCGACGGTGTGCGGGAACCCGGTGGCGTCGAAGGCGCGGATCTGGGACACGCCGCTGCGGCCCTCCCTGATGCCGGCGGCGAACGTGTGGGCGCCGATGCCCAGGCTGCTCACCGCGCCGAGCCCGGTGACCACGACCCGGCGCGGGGTCCCGCTCATCGCGCGGCACCCGGGCTGCGGTAGGTGTCCACCACGCGGCGCACCGACGTGAGGTCGGTGAGCTCGGACAGGGCGTCCTGCGGGATGTGCACGCCGAGGTCGCGCTCGATGCGGGCCAGGATTTCGATGGCCATCAACGAGTCGGCGCCGTGGTCGGCGACGAAGTCGCTGGTGTCGGTGAGCTCATCGGTCTCGATCTCGAGGACCTCGGCGACCAGGACGCGCAGTTCGTCGAGGTGCTCGGTGGTGGCGGTGGCGTTCTCGGGCATCGTGGGGCCTTTCTCTGAGTAGGTCGGGCTCCGGTCGGAGGTCGGTTGACCGGTGGCGCTTGTGTCCGCCCGTGGGCGGGCCGGGGTCTTCAGTGGGCTCGGGCCAGTTCGCGGGTACGCCCGGCGCGCATCCGGTGCCGCGCGTTGACCAGTGCGGCCCGGCTCAACGCGGCCGGGGACAGGAACTCGCGCACCGGGATGAGGCGGGAGCCGAAGCGGTGGAACTGGGTGGCCATCCGCTCGTCGCGGGCGGCGGCCGAGAACATCAGCGACTCGATGTGGTTGAAGGGCCGGCCGCCGGCGTAGTCGGAGATGAGGAACTGGTACCCGTGCAGCCGCTTGTGCTGTTTGCGGTACGCGCCGAGGGCGGCGTCCACGCTGCCGGCACCCTGTACGGCGGAGCCGGTGGTGCGGGCCAGCCACTGCGCGCTCTGCAACGCCCAGCCGCAACCGACGCCCCACAGCGGATCGCTGGTCAGTGCCGCGTCGCCGATGAGCGCGTACCCGGGGCCGGTCGGCCTGCGGACGATGAGCGGGTAGTTGACCGTACCGATGATCTTGCCGACGAGCTCGCCCTGGTCCAGATCCGGCGCGCCCGGCAGGGCGGCGACGAACTTGCGGTACGCGCCCTCCAGGTCGGCCCGGAACTCCTCCAGCCGGTTCTTGGCCGGGATGCAGGCGACGATGGTGATGTCACCGTCGTTGGGCATCGCGTACGCCACGTCCGGCTCGCGGAACCAGGACAGCGTGACGTCCCGCTCGGGCCGGGGCAGCCCCTTGAAGTGGGCGAAGTAGCTGAACCGGTCGTTCTCCACCACCTTGGTGGGCGTACCGGCAAGCTCGGCGATGGCCGAGTCGCGCCCGTCGGCGCCGACCACCAGCCGGCCCCGTAGCTCGAACGGTTGGCCGGCGGCGATGCCGCCCACGCCGACGACCCGGTCGCCCTCCCGTACCAGCCGGTTGACGGTGTGGCCGAGCCTCAGGTCGATGCCGGACGTGGTGGCGACCAGTTCCCGCAGGATCGGGTCGAGGGTCTGCCGGCGCACGTTGTACCCGTGCGGCAGGGCATCCGGCCGCGCCTCGTAGGGCGGCCGGATCCAGCCCCACCGCGTCCAGTAGTGGGCCGAGTTGCGTACCGCGCCCGCGGCCTCCAACTGCGGGATGACCCCGAGCTCGGCGAGCACCGGTACGCCGCAGGACTGGATGTAGTGGGTGCACAGCACCTTGAATGCGGCCGGGTCGGAGCGCCTTTCCACCAACGCGACCCTCGCGCCCTGGCGGGCGTACAGCACGGCGGCGGTACAGCCGGCGATACTGGCGCCGTTGATGACGACATCGTAGATTTCGGGCATTGTTCCTTCCTTCCGGTCAGGCTCCCCATTCACGGCCGATAACCGCAACAGTTCGCCACATGGACATCTGGGATACGCAGCGAAGGCATGGCACGCCGCAACCCCCACTGTGTGACGTACAACATGCGAATGAACCGAATCCGGCGGGTGGCCGTGCGACAATTGATACGTCGCATGACAGACAATAAATGTGGCAAATACAATTGCGCCACAGCTACTTGTCGCAGCAATGTTCGGCTGCTACATCCCCCTCCGCGCGAGCAGCCGTGCCCAGCCCCGAGCCGCCGGAAGCACCCCGCGCCCCTCCTCGCGGAACCCTCCGGGTCGATGTCGCTTAACTAAGTTAGTAGTTGCTAACCGCTTTCTTGACCAAGTTAGCGAGCGTCCCGCGCGTCTGCCAAGTAGTCCGGTAAGAACGGCTGGTAACGCGGTCGGATCCCCGTCGGGTAATCGACGCCAGTCAAGTAGCCGACATTGGGAATTCACAGCCTGGCAATGATTGCGGGGCGAGCGGTAACCATTGGACATCAGTGGACAGGAGTGGACGCGAGCGGTTTTCGCTCCGTACGCCCGGGCGTGTATCTACCGGTCCGCTCCCCGATCTGTGGGGACGAAACCGGCCACCCGGGCCGCGGCAACGAGGAGCGACCATGACATCGACCCACACCCTGCAGCACCCGGACTGGCTTCTGCCCGACGACCTGCCCGCCGATCTCGACGCGCTCATGCGGGCCGAGGGCTGGGGAGCCGGCGGGCTCTACTGGAAGCTCGGTATCAGGATCCTGAGCGCCAGCGGGCGCGAGGTGACCGGCACCATGCCGGTGGCCGGCAACACCCAGCCGCACCTGCTGCTGCACGGCGGCGCGTCGATCGCGTTCGCGGAGACCCTCGCCTCAACGGCCGCGGCGCTGCACGCCGCGCCCAACCGGATCGCCGTCGGCGTCGAGGTGAGCGCGAGCCACCACCGCGCCGCCCGTTCCGGGTCGGTGCGCGGCGTGGCCACCGCCACCCACCTCGGCTCGTCGCTGGCCAGCTACGAGGTGGTGGTCAGCGACGAGGACGAGCGGAGGCTCAGCTCGGTGCGGGTCACCTGCATGCTCCGTCCCCGGCCCACGGCCGGCTGACCGCCACGCGTCGCGATGGCGCGTGCGGGCCGGACCGGCCCGTCCGCCCACGCGGCGCGGCAAACCCAACCACAATGACAAGACGTGGAGTGCGGCGATGAGACTTGGTACGGGCCTGTCGCTGGCAGCGGCGGCCGCATGGTATCCACCCGGCCGGGAGTACCTGGCTGACATGCTCGCCTGTGGACGACTGACCGCGCAGGACGCCGAGGGCCTCGGGGTGAACGAGGTGCCGGTGGCCGACGAGCCCGCGCCCGACCTGGCCGTCCGGGCCGGCCGCGAGGCCCTGGTACAGGCCGGGTACCCGGCCGAGCGTATCGGTTTGCTGGTGCACGCCTGGACCTGGCACCAGGGCCACGACTTCTGGTCCCCGGCGCACTACGTGGCCTCAAGGCTGGGTGCGCGCAAGGCCCTGCCCTTCGGCGTACAGCAGATGTGCAACGCGGGCGCGGCCGGACTCGGCGTTGCCGCCGCCCGGCTGCTGGCCGACCCGGACACCGAATCCGCTCTGGTGACCACGGCGGACAACTTCGCCCGCCCCGGATTCGACCGGTGGGCCGGCGACTACTCGGTGGTGTACGGCGACGCCGGTACCGCCGCGCTGCTCGGCCGGCCGGAGGACGCCCCGGCCGGCGGCCTGGTGCTGCGGGCGCTGGCGTACGCGACGGCGGCCGAGTTCGAGGTCATGTACCGGGGCAACGACCCGTTCAGCCCGGCTCCGCTGTGGCACAGTCCGCACGTCGACGTGCGGCGTACCAAGAAGGCGTACCTGGCGGCCAACGACGGGATGGGCCACTTCCAGGACGTGGCCAGCCGGTGCGTGTTGGATGTGGTGAACCGCGCGCTGGCCGACGCCGACCTGGCCCCCGACGACCCCCGGATCCGGCTGATCGCGCTGCCCCGGCTCAGCGACAGCGTGCTGGACCTGATGTACGTCTCGGTGCTCGAAGGACGGGTGGCCGGCAAGGTACTGCGGCTGCGGGAGGGCAGCGGGCACCTGGGCGCCGGCGACATGGTGGCCAACATCGCCGCCGTGGACGCCGCCGGCCTGCTCGACGACGACGAGATCGGGCTGTTCGTCGGCGGGGGCGGCGGGTTCACCTGGTCCTGCGCCGTGGTGCACCGGCCACCGGAAGGCTGGCAAGGGTGAGCGGTCGCGGCCGTCGTGTATCCGCGTGTGGCCGGAACCGCTCTGTTCCAACGGATGGGCCGGACCGCCCGGCCCGTCCGGTCCGCAGAAGGCACCATCCGAAAGGGGCGTTAGCCGATGAATGTTGAGTCCGGCCCGGCGGTGGATCCGACCGTCGACCACGAGACCGCCACCGCCCTGTGGGAGCGCTGGCTGGTCATGTGGAACGGCCAGCCCGAGGTGGCGCACGAGATCATCGCGCCCGGCCTGCAGATGTGGTACAACGGCCGGTCGGCGATCGACGCGTCGCACATCACCGACGGCGCCGCCATGGCCATGTGGGTCAGCGCGTTCCGCACCAAGTTCGACGACATGGTCTTCTCCACCGACTTCGGCCCGATGGTCGACGGCGAGATGTATTCGATCCGCTGGTACCTCAACGCCAAATACAACGGCTCCTCCGGGTTCCCGGAGGACGTGCCGGGTGAGCCGTTCACCCGGGCCGGCGTCGACCTCTGGCGGGTCACCGACGGGAAGATCGCCCAGGTGTGGAGCATGAGCACCGCCGCCTGACACCGACCCGGACCGCAGCGCCCGGATGCCCCCGCACCATAAGGGCATCCGGGCGCCTCTGTCTGGATACCGGCTGTTGGTGTTGTATCCACACAGGACCGACGGCGCTCTGTTGCGGTGAGCCGGACGATCGGATCCGGCCCGCACACACGGGAGCGGCGGTGGCGATGGAGCACGAACTGTGGGTCCTGCTCGGACCCGACTACGCGGGCAAGTCGACCATCATGTCGCAGCTCGCCGAGCGGGCCGACCTCGGCTGGGGGTACGCCTCCTACGACGACCGCTTCCTCGGCGAGGGCGACCAGTTGGTACGCCGGCTGCGCGACGACGTGAGCCAACACCTGGCGGAGCTGGTCGGCCGCTGCTCCACCGACTTCGCGCTCACGCTGGTGCAGAGCGCGGTGGTGTTCCTGCGCGACCGCGCACTGCGGCTGCGCGCGGACGGACCGGTGCTGGTCGACTCGTACTACTACAAGTTCCTCGCCAAGTGCCGGCTGGCCGGCCTGGTCAACGAGGCCTTCTTCGACAGTTGGCGGGCCTTCCCCCGGCCCGACCGGGTGCTCTACCTCGACGTGCCGCCCGCGGTCGCGTGGCGGCGCAGCGGTCACGGCACCCGGGTCAACTCGTGGGAAACGCGGTCCGGCGGCGTGCGCCGTTCCCGCTTCGAACAGTTCCAGCGCCAGCTGCGCGACCGGCTGCTGGCCGAGACCGCCGGGGTGTCGACCACGGTCCTCGACGGCGACACCGACCGGGAGGCCGCCGTGGTGGCCGTGGAGAAACTGCTGAGGAGTTGCCATGCCTGACGTCCGCCACGCTCCGTCCACAGTGGACATCTCGGCGTACCGGCTGCGGACCGGTACCGAGCGGGACACGTTCCGGGGGCACCTGGCCGACCCGGCCCTGGCGCAGCACCGGGTACTCGCCGACGTGATCGAGTTCAACGCCGGTACGGCTTTCGGGCGGGCACACGGTTTCCAGCGCCTGCGCAGCCTCAAGGACTTCCGCCGCGCGGTACCCATCCACGACTACGACGGGCTGCGGCCGTGGATCGAACGGGCGGCGGCCGGCGAGCCGGGGGTGCTGAGCGCCGACCCGGCACTGGTCTTCTTCACCAGCAGCGGCAGCACCGGCGACCACAAGAAGATCCCGGTGACCGGCCGGTTCATGCGGTCGGTGTTCTTCCCGTTCTACTTCACCGCACTGGCCGCCATGGTGGAGTACCACCCGGAGGCGGTGGCCGACCCGGACGCCACCCTGAACCTCAAGTACGACCTGCCCGCCCGGCCGGCCACCACCTCGTCCGGCCGCCCGCACGTCGGCGCCAGCCAGGTCGACCTCGGCAAGGTGTTCGGCGAGCCGCTGGCCGCCGAGCCGGGCAGCCGGGCCAGTTGGGCGAGCCTGTCGGTGCCGGTCGCCGACGACGACCACCTGGGCAAGGCGTACCTGCGGCTGCGGCTGGCCGTCGAGCACGACGTGCGGGCGGTCATCGGGATCAACCCGGCGATGGTCGCCGCGCTCCCCCGCCAGTTGGACGACTGGTGGCCACGCATCGTGCGGGACCTGCGCGACGGTACCCTCGACGGCCGGCCCGGCGGCACCGCGAACCGCGACCTGGCGGCGCGACTGGAGAAGCTCGCATCCGCGGCCGGCACGCTGCGCCCCGCCGACGTGTGGCCGAACTTCCGGCTCATCTACTGCTGGGCCAGCGGCCTCGCCTCGCTCTACCTGCCCCAGGTCAGGCGGGCCTACGGCACCGACGTCGAGGTGCTGCCCGCCCCGGTCGCCGCCTCCGAGGGCCCGCTCGGCGTTCCGGTCGACCGGCACCCCACCGCCGGGCCACCGGCCCTGGGCTCGGTGCTGTACGAGTTCATCGACGCCGACGAGGAGATCCGCCCGGACAGCGCCACGCTCACCGTTTCGGACCTGAAGCCCGGGCGGGACTACCACGCGATCATCACCCACGTCGGTGGCCTGTACCGCTACGCCCTCGGCGACGTCGTACGGGCCATGGATCCGGTGGCCGGCGTGGTACGGCTCGGCTACGCCGGTCGCAACCAGCGCAGCGACGCGGCCGGCGAGGCGCTGCGCGAGTCGCAGGTGATCGACGCGCTGACCGCCGCGCTGAAGCGGGCCGGCCGGACCGTCGCCAACGCCACCTGCCGGGTACGGCCCGGCCCGGCCGGGCTGCCCCGGTACACCTTCCTCCTGGCGCTGGACGACGGTGCCCCGGACGACGGCGGCCGTGACGACGGT
>Ga0157369_10009528_pt1 | contig 11104 bp, 12 predicted proteins | sample C25metaG_FD_113461 | JGI IMG/M metagenome (GOLD analysis project Ga0157369, IMG submission 113461) | Corn rhizosphere microbial communities from Kellogg Biological Station, Michigan, USA - C2-5 metaG | ecosystem: Host-associated > Plants > Roots > Rhizosphere > Soil | place: USA: Michigan... | reverse complement strand
TTGGGCTTGTTTCCTCCGTTATTGGCCATGCGGCTCCTCAGTGTAAAGCGTCGGTTCGATTCGGACGTTCTGGCGCAGCGCCCGCGGGAATGCACGCTGTGAGACCGCGCGCGCGAAGCAGGCGGCGTCCCGGCACGTCCACGCTCCGCGGCCGGGCGCCGTCCGGCTCGCGACGAGGACGCCGTCCTCCGCCGCGAACCGTACGAGCTCGGCCTGCGGCCTCGTCCGGCCGCACCCGATGCAGCGCCTGTCGGGCGCCGTTACTCCGACGCCTCGCTTTCGCTCTCGACCGGGACGCCGGCCGGCACTTCCTCGAGCGGCGCCTCCTCGGCCGGAGCGTCGACGTCGGCGTCTTCGACCTCTGCGACGTCTTCCGGCTCGGGCTCGCCGCCGACGCGGTCGGAGCCCGTGCCCTCGAGTGCCTGGTGCGCCGGCACGCCGCAGAAGCGCGAGCCGGGCAGCGCGGCGTTCGGGCAGCGCTTGCCGTTCGTCAGGATCGCCGAGCAGCGGCCGGAGATGTCCTCACCCTCCTCGCCGCCACCGCCGCCGAAGGCCGCGTCGGCCTCCGCCTGGGCGAACTCTGTGTCGCTCTGGATGTCGATCTTCCAGCCGGTGAGACGAGCGGCAAGGCGGGCGTTCATCCCCTCCTTGCCGATCGCGAGCGCGAGCTGATCGTCGGGGACGACGACCGTCGCCTCCTTGCCGTCGTCGTCGAGGTACACCTCGCGCACGCGGGCGGGCGACAGCGCTTTCGCGACGAAGCGGGCCGGTTCCGGGTTCCACGGGATGATGTCGATCTTCTCGCCGCGCAGCTCCGAGACGACCATGCGCACGCGTGAGCCGCGCGGGCCGACGCACGCACCGACGGGATCCACGCCCTGCGTGTGCGACTGAACGGCGATCTTCGAGCGGTAGCCCGGCTCGCGCGCGACGCCCTCGATCGTGACGAGGCCGTCTGCGATCTCCGGCACCTCGAGCTCGAACAGCGTCTTGATCAGCTCCGGGTCGCGGCGGGAAAGGATGACCTGCGGGCCTTTCGTGCCCGAGCGCACCTCGGTGATGACCGCCTTGATGCGCGAGCCCTGCTCGTATCGCTCGCCGTCCACCTGCTCGGAGCGCGGCAGCAGCGCTTCGACCTTGCCGAGGTCGACGAGCACGTTGTTGCGGTCGCCGGCCTGCTGCACGATGCCGGTCACGACCTCGGTGACGCGGTCGATGTACTCGTCGTACATCATCCGGCGCTCTTCCTCGCGGATGCGCTGCAGGATGACCTGCTTCGCGGTCTGCGCCGCGATGCGGCCGAAGCCCTCCGGCGTCACGTCCTCGCGCTTGATCTGGTCCGCGGGGATGTCGGCCCAGTCGATATCGAGATCGTCGTCGTTGATCAGCGTGTGCTGGCGCTCGCCGGTCTCTTCCTCGAGCCGCTCGAGCTCTTCGAGCTTCCGCTCGCGTGCGTCGTCGAGCAGGCGCTCCTCGATGTCCGGCGGCAGCTCGATCGAGAAGACGCGGAAGTCGCCGCGGTCGTCCATCTCGACGGCGGCATGGCGGGATGCCCCCGGCGTCTTCTTGTACGCGGCGAGCAGCGCGTCCTCGAGCGCCATGACGAGTGCGCCCTCTTCGATTCCCTTGTCGCGCTCGATCTCGCGAACCGCGTCGATGATCTCCTGGCTCATGGCCTACCTCTCGTCGATCAGATTTGCCCGCACGATGTTCGCGTACGGAATTGCTTTTTCGTCGACAGTCACATGTGTCTCGTCTACGGCGACGACCTCGCCGCTCACCCGCTGCTTGTCGCTCGTGCGCAGCTTCACGCGGCGACCGATGACGTGCGCAAAGTGCGACGGGGTGCGCAGCGGACGCTCGAATCCCGGTGACGAGACATCGACGCTGTACTCGCGCGTGTAGTCGCGGAGCAACCCGGAGATGTGCTCGCACAGCGCGAGGTCGACGCCCTCCGGGCGGTCGACGTAGACCGTGAAGTGGTCCGGGCTCTGCAGCTCGACGGCGAGGACCTCGACGCCGGGCAGATCGTGCTCGACCCGCGGTGCAATCTCGAGCTGCAGCTGCTTCTCCTTGTCGTGGGTGGTCGTCATGTCGAAAAAAAATGGGCCCGATGGGGCCCATTTCGCCAGAACTGCCGGTCAAAAATGGTGTCAGAAGTGTAGCAATCCGCGGGCGCGCGAGGAGTCGAGCGCCACGTTTCGAGGCCGCCCCGGCGGCGTCTGCCGGCTCCGCACCGGAGCTCCTCGCAGGCGCTCGGCGAAGTCGGTCCGGGAGAGCGCCTCGGGGCCGGCGATGTGCAGAATCCCGGCGAAATCGCGGCTCGCGAGCTCGAGCAGCGCTCCCGCGAGGTCGCGGACGCGGATGGGCGAGCGGATCTCGTCGCTGTGGAACTCGACGTCCTCGCGCCGTGCGAGCGCCTCCTGAGGGCCGTCGGGCGGGCCGTAGAGGAGCGACGTCCGGACGATCGCGGCCCCGGGATGGATGCGGGCAACGAGCTGCTCCGCCTCGAGCTTCTGCTGCCCGTACTCGAGGATGGGCCGCGGCTCGTCGTCTTCGGTGTACGGCGCGCCGTGCATGCCGTCGAAGACGAGGTCGCTGCTCAGGTGGATGAGGCGCGCGCCGGCACGGTGAGCGGCGAGCGCGACGTTGTAGGCGCCGCGGACGTTCGTCTCCGCGTCGCCCATCCGGTAGGCGGTATGGACGACGACGTCCGGGCCGTGCTTGAGGAAGCACCGCATCACCGCGTCGCCGTCATTGACGTCGAGCGTGTCGTGGAAGGTCGACAACGCATCCGGCTCCTGCCGCAGCAGCTCGCTGCCGAGATAGCCGGCGGCGCCCGTGACGAGGAGCGTCACTCCAGGGATGCGTACAGATCCACGGGCACGCCGTTCGGGTCGCGCAGCTGTGCATAGCGCTGACGCCAGAACGCGTCCCACGGCTCCTTCTCACCGGTGAAGCCGGCATCGGTGACGCGCGCGTACATCTCGTCCACCTCAGCCGGAGAGGCGCACTCGAACGCGAGGCCGAGCTGGTTGCCGGTCTCGCGCGTCCAGTCGGGGCGAAAGCTCTTCACGACCTCCTCGCTGTCGAGCATGAAGCGGACGCCGTTCGGCAGGAACGTGTCGATGTGTCCCTCACCCGGCGTCTCCGGCAGCTCGATGCCGAGCAGCCGGTAGAAGCGGATCGATTCCGCCATGTCGCGGACGACGATTCCGAGGGCATTGAGGCTTGGCATCCCGTGAATCTAGAACACGATGGCCACGGGCCCGTCGTTGACGCACGCAGCCCGGCGACGGCCTGTTCGACTGACTAGATCTTCTCCCGTTTCCAGACGCCGGAGTACAAGCCGATGGAGTACGCGCAGGTGTCCTGGAGCTTTGTCAGGGTGAGCTGCCCTGCGGCGACGCTCCAGTGGTACACGCCCTTCTTCTTCCCGCAGCCGAAGGCGTTGCTGATGACGATCCGATGGCCGGAGAGCGGCGTGAAGCGCACGTCGGTCTTCTCTGCGGCGATGACGGTGCCGTCCGGGCTCACGAGCATGGAGAGGCGCTCGGTCGGCTCGGTCGCGATTCCGAGCTGCACCCAGTTCGCCTTGGTGACGGTGTGTTCCCATGCCCCGACAAGCGGGGCCGGGAGCTTCACCGCGGTCTGCGCGGCTGCGCGCGCGACCGCGCCCGTACACACAGCGATCGCGACCGTCGCTATCGCTCCGAGCACGCGCCAGCTTCTCATGACCGCCTCCCTGGTCGCAGCGTCCGCGTCGGAAAGCGACGCTAACACGAGGTACCGATCGCTACAAGGATGGCCTGACCGTCAGCCGTCGAGGATGATCGTCACCGGGCCGTCATTCAGTAGCTCGAGCTGCATGTAGGCGCCGAAGATGCCCGCCTCGATACGGACCCCGAGCGTCCGCAGCTCCTCGCAGAATCGCTCGTACAGCGGTTCGGCGTCCTCTTTCGGCGCCGCCGTTGAGAAGTCGGGTCGAGTTCCCTTCTGGCGCCTGCTATCGGCGAGAAGCGTGAATTGCGACACCACGAGCGCTGCGCCGCCCACATCCAGCAGCGACCGGTCGAACCGGCCGCCGTCGTCGGGAAAGATGCGCAGCCGCGCGATCTTGCCCGCGAGCGCGACGGCTGCCTCGTCGGAGTCGCCTCTGGCGACGCCGAGCAGGACGCAGAGCCCCGATCCGATCTGCCCGACGACTGCACCGTCCACCCGCACCCGCGCCTCCGAGACGCGCTGGCAAACGGCCCTCATGGCCGCTCAGTCGAGCTCTTTGATCCGCGCCTTGTACTGCTTCGACCGCGGCCGGAGCGAGCTCGCGAGCTTGTAGTGGCCGTTCGCCTCGTGGTCGCGTCCCTGCTTCTGGAGCGCGCGGCCGAGCGCGTAGTGGGCGTAGTCGTCGGTCGGAGACAGCTCGAGCACCTTGCGGAACTCCGCTTCGGCCTCCGCCCAGCGGCCGATGCGGAAGTACGCGATCCCGAGTGCCTCCCGGATCGACGCCTTGTCCGGCTCGCGGCGTTTCGCCTTCTCGAGGGCGACCGTCGCCTGCGCCGCCATCCCCTTCTTGAGGTGCGCCCGTCCTTGCTGGAAGAGGCTGTACGTGGTTTCGCTCATGACTCCAGATAGGGAAAGTTCTCCCGCACCAAGTCTGCTGGATGCGTCAAATCGCGGGTCTTCCCCACCTCGATCGCCTTGATCTCGAGCCCGGCTGCGATCGCGCGGTCGAACGCCTGCGAGAGCTCGTACGGCGGGCCGCCGAGACCCTCCAGCCATGGAACGAGCTCCGCGCCGAGCGCCCACAGCGGCGCGCCGGACGTCGTCGTCGCGGGATCTCGGTCGAGCACGTTGACGACGAGGCCGTCGACGACCCGCATTCCGAACCGGTGCGGCGGATCGGGTGGCGGCTCGTACCGATAGGCGAGCGCGCCGGCTGCGCCGTGCGCCGCAGCCGCGAAGCGCTGCACGTCTCCCGGCTGGAAGACGGTGTCGGCCGCGACGACGAGGAGCGGCGGCACGGCCCCGGCGGCGATGCCGCGCTGCACCGTGTCGGCCGAGCCGAGGACGGACGGCTGTCGGGCAACCGTCACGCGCAGGCCGAAGGCGGCGCCGTCGCCGACGAGCTCCTCGACCTGCTCCGCGAGATGCCCGGTGACGACGTACGCACGCTCGACGCCGGCGCCCGCCAGGTCGCGCAAGAGCGTCGCGATCACCGCACGGCCGTCGATCGGCAGCACCGGCTTCGGCCACGCCTCGGTCAGCGGGCGGAGGCGCGACCCCTCGCCCGCCGCCATCACGACGGCGTCTCTCATTCGGCCAGGCCGAGCGAGCGCAGCGAGAGGACGCCGCGCACGCGCTCGTGCAGCTCGAGACGCGACCTGATCTGGCGCAGCAGGCGGCGCAGCTCGCGACGGGCATCGCGGGCGGCTGCTTCGGCTCCGGCCGGGGGCCCGAAGCGCGCGGCGGTGGCCGCGGCGACGAACGCATCCGGTTCGACGGAGAGCTCGTCGCGGACGAGCGCCCCGAGCTCGTGCAGCGTCGCGCTGCGCGCGCCCTCGATCCGCTGGTCGAGTAGGAAGTCCGCGAGCTCGCGCCGGCAGGCGGCTGCGAACCGTCTGGGATCCCGCGTCGCATAGCGAACACGGCGAGCCACGAGCTTTGCGATGACGATGAGGGCGCCGACCGCTGCACACACGAGCAGCAGCAGCAGGATCAGGTTGGCATGGCTGCCGTGCGACCGCGTCGCGCTCTGTCCGGTCCTCGCAGTGCTCGGGTTCGATTCGCCGTGCCGTTTCGGGTCGGAGCGGTCATTCGGGCCGGCGTTCGGTGCTGCAGCGCCGGGTGCGCCCGGGATCGCGCCGACCGAGCTGCGCGCGTACGGGGCGCTCAGCTCGCCGCGTTCCGGTCTCCCGACCGACGGCGTCGGGTCGAACGGCAACCACCCGTAGCCGCGAAACCACGCTTCCACCCAGGCGTGCGCGTCGTGATCCGTGACGACCCAGCGATGGTGCTTCGCGTCGTACCGCCCACTCGAGAAGCCGACCGCGACGCGCGCCGGCACGCCGAGGTAGCGCAGCATGAGTGCCATCGCGCCCGCGAATTGCTGGCAGTAGCCCGCGCGCGTCTGCGCGACGAAGCCGACGAGCGGCGGTGCCGATGTCTCCGCCGGGCGGTTCGTGTAGCGGAAGCCCCCGCCGACGCGGAACCACCGGACGAGGGCGGTCACGGCCGCGTACGGCGAGTGCGCGTGCGCCGTCACGGCGACCGCCGCGTGCAGCAGAGGCGCGTACGCGGCGAGCGCCGGATGGTCGTCGATGAGCGGCCCGCGCCGCGCGCCCCACAACGGGGCCACAGCTGTCGAGCCGACGCGCCGGAACTCCGCGAGGGCTCGTGGATACCTGGCAGGGACACGCTCGAGCTGTGCCGCCGTCGGCCGCGGCGCGTAGCTCTCGACGTCGTACGTGAACCCTTGCGTCAAGCCGGACGGCAGCCGCGCGAAGCCCGGGCCGATGTCGACGACGGGGGCATCGCCGGCGTCGAAGCGGATGGGCTCGCTCGCACCCACGAGTCGCGTGTCCCGCAGGCCGACGACGTGCACGCGCTGCCGCACCAGCGGCGTGTTCTTCGACACCGGTTCGAGCGCGTCCCCGGGTCGCGGCGTCGACTCGACCCAATGGTCGTCCTCGAAGACGTCGAGCACCGCGGCACGCCAGAAGAGCGAGCGCGGCGGCGCGTCGATCTGCAGGACGGTCGTGCGCTTGCGCGGGAAGGTGATGCCCGAGTAATCGGCGTCCCAGACGAACGCGACGCTGACCGGCTTCACCGGCGCGTTGTAGAAGTCCCACTTCTGCCAGGCGACGAGGCCGCCCGGCGAAACGGCGGAGGATGCCGTCGCGGCAACCGCGGCCAATGAGACGAGTGCGAGCGCGGGCACGGCGGCGCGCGGCAGGCGCCTGCCCGTCATGCCTGCGAGCACCACGAGCGCGGCAAGCAGGATGGCGATACCGAGCCGCCCCGCGTGCAGCGCGGGGCCGAGCGTCGCCGGCCATCCGGCTCCGACGAGCACGGCGCCGACGGCCGCCCCGGCCCACCGGCGGGCCAGCGCGAACGCGAGCAGCAGCACGAACCCGAAGACGGCGGTGAGGACGACGCCGCGCATCTCGGAGTGCACGCGCGGGTCGAAGGGCGTCTTCACGTCGTAGAAATCGAGGAAGCCCCGGCGGAAGTCGCCGCCGGCGCTTCCGAGATGTCGCGGCCACTCGCCGAAGGCGACGCGCGTCGCGAGGACGATCGACACGACTGCCAGCGGTTGCCAGACGAGCGGCGCAAGCGCGAGAACGAGGATCGCAAGCACCGAGCCCGAGCCGTCGTGCGGCGATTCGAGGCGAAGCCACGCGAGTGCGATCACGAGCGCCGGCAGCACCGACGTGGCGAGCCGCCTACGCAACGCGTTCCTCCTTCGGCGCCAGCTGCTCGGCGAGGTCGCGCCCGGGGCGCACAACCGCCACCGGGATGCCGACGGACTGGAGGCGCAGTAGCTGCGGCTCCTTCGTCGTGCCGACGAAGACGAGCGAGACGCCCCGCCGCGACAGCGCGCGCTGGACGAGCCGGTCGGCGAGCGCGCCGTCGACGCGCGACGTGACGACGACGAGCTCGAGGGAGCGCGCGGCGACCCCGGCCGCCGATTGCAGGAGTGCGTGCAGCGGCGTCTTGCCGTCGGGCTCGGCGGAAGCGAGCAGCTCGAGCGCGCGATGCCAATCGCCGGGCGAGTTGACGGCCTGGACGGGGCGGCCGGCCGAATTGATCACGAGCGCACAGCGGCGCCCGCGCCGCACGTGCGTGCGCAGGATCGATCCTCCTGCACGCACGGCAACGTCGAACGTCACGGGATCGGTCGCGTCGAGCAGGACGACGACTTCGTCGCGCGGCGCATCCTCGAGCTCCTTGACCATCAAACGGCCGCGTCGCGCCGTCGAGGGCCAGTGCACGGCGCGCAGGGACTCGCCCTGCATGTGCTCGCGCACGCTGTGCAGCTCGTAGCCCGTCGGCCGGCGCATGAGCAGCCGCCTCCCGTCCTGCGCGTGCGAGCCGCCCTCCGAAAAGAGCGCCGACAGCTCGACGAGCCGCGGATAGACGACGAGCGCTTCCGGCTCGCCCTTCACGATCTCGACTCGTGCGAGGCCGAATGGATCTTCGATCGAGAGCCGTACCGGATCGAAGACGTACCGGCCGCGTCGCACGTTCTGCAGCACGTAGCGGCCGCCGCCGTTCTTGATCTCGACGGTGCGCTCGGGGATGCGACCCGCACGCTCGACGGCAACGAGCGTCGGCGGCGGGACGAGCGACCGCATCGCGACTTCGAGCCGGATCCGCACGTCGCTGTCCTCGACGACGTTACCGAGGCCGTGGCGGCGAATCGACGGCGCGCGTGCGCTCGCGCGCACCCATGCGACCGCGAGCAGGACCGCGACGAGGAGCCCCGTCGCGACGGGGTAGAGCGCCTGCGAGCCGAACACCCAGGCGACGACGTACACCGCCGCGCCGAGGGCGAGGATCGCGCGCCCGCGGCGCGTCATACCGGGACGGGCGTCTTCTCGAGCGCGTCCGTGACGATGTCCGCGCCGGCGAGGCCGGCGGCGCGCGCCTCCGGCCCGAGGATCAGGCGGTGCGAGAGCACCGGCACGGCGACCGCCTTCACGTCGTCCGGCACGAGGTACTCGCGCCCGTCCGCGAGCGCGCGCGCCTTCGCGACACGGAGCAACGCGATGCCCGCGCGGGGGCTCGCGCCCAGGTACAGGCGCTCGTCGGCGCGCGTCGCACGGAGGACGGCGACGACATAGCGGCCGAGGCTCTCCTCGACGTAGATGTCCCGCGCCTGCCCCGCGAGCCGTGAGACGTCGTCGCTGTCGGCGACCGGCTCGAGCGCGTCGAGCGGCGGCACGTGCGTCTGCTCGTCCAGCATCCGGGCCTCCTCCGCGAGGGTCGGATAGCCGAGCTGGACGCGCATCGTGAAGCGGTCGAGCTGCGCCTCGGGAAGCGGATACGTGCCCTCGTACTCGATCGGGTTCTGCGTCGCGATCACCATGAACGGCCGCTGCAGCTCGTACGAGAACCCGTCGACCGTGACCTGGCTCTCCTGCATGCACTCGAGCAGCGCGGCCTGTGTCTTGGGCGACGCGCGGTTCACCTCGTCGACGAGCAGCAGATTCGTGAAGACCGGGCCCGGACGGAACTCGAACTCGTTCGTTCGCTGGTCGAAGACGTTGACGCCGGTGACGTCGGACGGAAGGAGGTCGGGCGTGAACTGGAGGCGCGAGAACGAGCAGTCGAGCGTGCGTGCGAGCGCTTTCGCGAGCATCGTCTTTCCGACGCCCGGGAAGTCCTCGATGATCAGATGGCCCTCGGCCACGAGGCAGAGGACGACGAGCCGTAACGTGTCGTCCGATGCGTGGACGACGCGACGCAGGTTGCCGACCACTGCCGCAACGAGGTCGTTCGCAGCGGGCCCTCCGCCGAAGGCGGGGTCTTCCGGCCGGGCGCCGGCGGCTTTGTCGGCGGCGCTTCCAGCGGCCGCGGCCGGCTCAGCCAAGAAGGCGTTCCACTTCGTCGAGGATCGCCGCCGCGATCTCCTCCTTCGGCGCCTTGGCGAGCGTGCGCTCGGGGATGACCTCCGACACCAGCGTCACCGCGTTGTCGGTCGTGTCGAAGCCGATGTCGGTGCGCGACACATCGTTGTAGACGACGAGATCGACGTTTTTGCGGTGGAGCTTCTCCCGCGCCCGCTCGAGGCCCTCGTCGCCCTGGTCGGCGGCGAAGCCGACGAGGACCTGTCCGTCGTGCCGCGAGCCGCCGAGCGCCTGGAGGACGTCGATCGTCGGCTCGAGCTCGACGGTCCACGTCGCTGCGTCCTTCGGCCGCTTCGCCGCAAGGGCCTGCGCCGGGCGATAGTCGGCGACGGCCGCGGCCATGACGACGACATCTGCCGCGGCGCCTCGCTCCAGCGCCTCGCGTTCCAGGTCGGCAGCCGAGGGCGTCTCGATCACGTCGACTCCTACGGGCGCGGGCACCGAGAGGTTCGAGGCCAGAAGCGTGACGTGCGCGCCGCGACGGCGCGCTTCGGCGGCGACCGCGACGCCCATTCGTCCGGACGACCGGTTGCCGAGGAAGCGGACGGCGTCGAGCGGCTCGCGCGTTCCGCCCGCCGAGACGAGCACGTGCTTCCCGCGCAGGACGCTCTTCCCGGTCAGCAGCTCCTCGGCCGCGCGGACGATCTCGTCCGGCTCCGACATCCGCCCCACGCCGAGCTCACCCTCCGCCGTCTCACCCTCGTCAGGCCCGACGAGCGCGACGCCGCGCGCGCGCAGCGTCTCCGCGTTCGCCCGCGTCGCCGGATGCGCCCACATGCGCGGGTTCATCGCCGGGGCGACGAGGATCGGCCCGCGGTGCGCGAGAGCGGCCTCGGTGAGCACGTTGTCGGCCAGCCCGTGGGCGAGCTTCGCCAGCGTGTTCGCGGTGCAGGGCGCCACGAGCAGCAGGTCCGCCTGCGTCAGATGGAGATAGACGTCCTCGGCCGGTGGCCGCCGCGCGAGCGCGCTGAAGGTCCCGGCGGTGACGAAGCGCTCCGCGCCGGGCGTGACCAGGGGAACGACCTCGTGGCCGGCCTTGACGAGCAGGCGGCAGACCTCGCACGCCTTGTAGGCCGCAATCCCGCCGGACACCCCCAAGAGAACGCGGGCCATAGGTCCAGGATTGTGCCTGGAAAACCCCCCAAGACGGAGCTCGCGCAACGCGCAAGGGGCGGCCGAACTCCAAAGAACGAGTCCGACAGCGTGGAGCGCTCGGGAGACCGCGCTCTCCCGAGCGCGGAACACCTAACTTGACCTACGACGCGTAGTCGTAGGTCAGCATGCCCTCGGCGACTTCTTCGAGGGCCATGGTGAGGTAGTTCTTCGAGCGCGACTCCACGAGCGGCGGCGGATTGTCGTCGAAGGTGCCCTCACCGAGCTGGTGGTGGTAGTTGTTGATCTGCCGGGCGCGCTTCGCGGACACGATGACGAGCGCATAGCGCGAATCCACGTTGTTCAGCAGGTCGTCGACTCTT
>Ga0157369_10009527_pt1 | contig 11105 bp, 13 predicted proteins | sample C25metaG_FD_113461 | JGI IMG/M metagenome (GOLD analysis project Ga0157369, IMG submission 113461) | Corn rhizosphere microbial communities from Kellogg Biological Station, Michigan, USA - C2-5 metaG | ecosystem: Host-associated > Plants > Roots > Rhizosphere > Soil | place: USA: Michigan... | reverse complement strand
GGGGAGCGTCGAGGTGATCTCCGCGACGGTGCTCCGTCCCGCCGAGCGGCCATGGGCGGTCTTCGGATGCCTAAATCGCAACACAGTGCCGGCGAGCGTCGATTGGGACGACGACATCGCCTATCCGATGGCCCCTCCTCTCCAAGCCATCGCTATCGAGCTGCTGAATGTCCAAGCGGTTCTCGATGTGTTTCCTCACGTGCTCAAGGATGTGACCGCGCGATGACCGGTCACCGGACTAGCCGAGCCCGAGCGCCTGCCGAGTTGACTCCGGAAGGACCGTCGGTTCGTACGCCGTGATCACTGCTGCCGCGTCGGCGACGCAGCTCGAGCCTTCGCCGACGAGCAGCCTCCCGAGGGCGCTCTTGATGTCAGGGTCGTCGGTCTTGCCGCGCGGCTTGTAGTGCACGACCTCGCCTCGCAACTCATTCAGTCTCTTGAACTTTTCCCACGCCGCCTTGCCCTTGATCGAAGCCACACCGGAAGCTTTAGGTACGACGAGGTCCAGCTTCTCTTCGAGTGAAAGCCGTCTGACCGTCTCGCTCTGGGGGATTGTCTGCTTTGCACCGCGGCGCTCGACGTCGACGGTGTTCGAGTCTTCGAGGCGGTCGACGCATTCGTTTGCGTACGCCTCGACTGCCGCAGCTGACAGGATGATTGCCGAGGCGATGTTGCCGATGGCATCGAGCGCGGCTGAGTCGTCACTTACGTTGACATCGGCGTAGTCGAGCCGGTCAGGCGGCACGCGTATCGCCGTGAGCACCTCTTGGCGTTGCCGTTCGCCTTCCTCTAGAAGCTGCTTGGCGGTGACAAGGAAGAATCCCGGCATCGTCGGCTGGTGGAAGGCCAGGACGCGTTTGTCGGGAAGGCGCAGGCGGTCGACTGGGAACATGAACGTCGGCTCCGAGACCGGCTTGCCGTCAAGTTCCTTCACAGGGAACGTCAGTAGGCGGGGATCCGGGAACGCCTTCTCCGCCGCGGTGGCCTCGGCTGCAGCTGCTTGTTGTTGTCGCCGCAGCTCGCGGCTCTTGCGGCCGCTGGTCACGGACTGCTCTTTTCGAGGCTGCCACTTCCTGGTGGCCAGACGCCGCCTCCGTACCAGTCGTCTGTGGCGAGCCAGACCTCGTAATGAACAAGCCACTCGGATGTCCATGGGATCGTGCTGGTCGCAAGCCACATGTGTCCGTTCCACTGTCCGGCCTCGTACAGACAGAGAGTTCCGTCGTCGTAGGTGTGGGGGAGCCTCTTGTCGTTCCGCGTCTCAAGCGCATCAAGGACGCGTACCTTTGGTACGCGCCCCTGTTGGTAAGTGAGACGCACGCTGTACTGACGACTGAGCGGCGTCGGCTGCAGAGGCCCGACCCACTCGAGGCGTCCCGCCTTCAGGCGAAGCGTCGCCGCCGGAAAGTCGCGGCGGAGAGCAAACGCCTGTTGCGTCGCCGTTAGCGGTCTAGCCTTCGGGATCACCGTGGAACGTGTGTGAGGGGATCGCCGCCTTGCTCTTGGATGCGGCGCCGAGCATTCCCGTCCCCGCCGCCATGCCGAGCTTGCCGCGATCACGGGTCTCGGAAAGAGACGTCGCGTAACTCGCGCCGGCGCGCTTCGCCGACCGCTCGCCGAAGGACTCCGCCAGTTTCCGAACGACGCGATCAACGCCGGCATCGGCGCCGAAGCCCGCGAAGTCTGCGTGGGCCTGCTCGATCCAGCGGAAGAAGGCTTCAGCTCGCGTCGGCCGTCCCTCCCAGCGGTCGGCGAAGTTCTCTTTCTCGCGGATGGGGTTGGGAACCCACCAGACGCCGTCGCGTCGTTCGATCAGGCCAGGCATCCGGCTCGTGGTGTCGACCAACACCTCGTTGAGTTCTCCGGCGCCGTCATACGCGCGTGCAGCGAGCGTCGTGATGATGATCGACGCAGGACGGTCGTCGGGCCGCTGCTCGAAGTACAAGTCGCGGTGTCTCTTGAGTGCTTGAACCGTTCGCTGGAGCGTGGTCTTGACGTTCCAGTCAGGAACGTCGTCGACATCCATGCGCTTGGCGAGGACTGCGCGCGCCTCAGCGAACTCACGGGCCATCCGGCCCTCGAACCACTTCGCGTAGTCGAGTGGGTTCGAGTGCTGCCAGTTCCGGAGCTCGCGGTCGGTGATGAGAATCGCGTTCGGCGTCGCGTCTGCATCAGGGATCGCCGGAAGCACGTCCATGTGGAACGGCTCGTGCGGATAGTTGAGCGTCCAACAGCGCTTGCTCTCGGCCTGAGTTGGCGTGCCGGCAGGAGAGGAGGAAACGTAGGAGCACAGAGCGGTTCCGACGGACTGCTTCAACTCCGCCTGCGTCACCGATGATTTCGGAAGGTCACGGCGGCAGACGAGGTCGATGTCGTACTCGCAGTTGTTCAAGATCGGCTGGACAACGGTGCCGAGGAGGAACGAACCCTGCGGATAGATCACGCCATCGGCTGCGTTTCCGTCGTAGTAATCGGCGAGCCAGTCGCCGACGTCGCGGTAACGCTGCTCGGCAATACGCCGCACGTCGTCAGGGATGTCGAAGTCGGCGATGGAGAGTTCGAGCAGCGTATCGAGCTGCTGCGTCGGGCTACTGGTGAGCACTTTGCACCTCGCTTCCGCGGGTTAGGTCGACAGATGGAACAGACGTCTGAGAGATGTGGGAGCCGAACGTTTCTTCGAACGTGGGGCAGAAGATTCGGCTGTGATGAGCGGCCTTGGCGATGAGGTCGAGTGCGTCGCAACGGTCGAGCAGCGCGCGCTCATCCGGGGCCTGTGGGTTCAGGCGCTTCGCATTGGGGACGCCGATGAGGTGCTGCACCTCGGCGAACGCTCCGATGCTCTGACCGGCGAGCAGCACGTCGACGATGTTGGTGCTCTTGCACCATTGCGCGAGCCCCGCTTTGTCAAGCCGACTAGGTCTCGTCCGATTGCTCGTTGTCGTGCCGAGACTGAGTAGCCGGATTTCGTCGAGCGGGCGGTCGAACATGCTGACCGCTTCGGTGACCCCGACGACGGCCGGATTGTTGGCCCAGACGCCGCCGTCGATCAGCCGGACATGGCTCCCCGGCAGGCGGAACGCCGGGAAGTAGATCGGTGCGGCTGTCGTCGCCATCGCAACGGCCCACATCGGAACCTTGTAGTCGCGTCTGAGACGCTTGTGATGCGGCGTCTTGAAGAGGTAGACGTCGTTCTCGCCGAGGTTGTACGACGGAATGACCAGAGGACGTTGGCTCTCACCTAGTGTGCGCTCGCCGAAGACTCGCTTGAGGGCTTGCTCGAGGCCGCTGGGGTCGTACTTCGCTCGCACGAGCTGTTTGAGCGTTCGCAGCCGATGTGGCCCTGGGAAGATTTGCTTCCTCTCGGCGATGTAGAAGTCGAGGATCTCGCGGGGCGAGAGTCCAGCACCGAGGGCGAGCGCGATGACGCCGCCTGTTGACGTGCCAACGATCAGGTCGAAGTGGCTGATGATCGGCCGGCCGAGATCGTCCTCGAGCTGCGCGAGCACAGCGGCCGTGAAGATGCCGCGCACTCCGCCTCCATCGAGTGCAAGAACTTGGAACCGATCCGCCCGTTCCGTCTCAGCCATCGCTCACCTCGTCAGGGCTTCTTCCGTCCGCGTTGCGCCAGGTCTGACGCCGCGGCGCTCTTGGCGGCCTTGGACGCGCCCTTCGACCCGAGCGTTTTGCCTGCCGCCGACGCCGCCTTGGCACCGGTCACCTTGCTGTTGCCGACCTGCGCAAGGTCTGACGCCGCGGCGCTCTTGGCGGCCTTTGAAGCGGTCTTTGAACCCAAGGTCTTGCCGGCAGCAGATCCGGCCGCCTTGCCTGTCTTTCCACTAGCCATGTGTCCTCCCGATTCGCTGTTCCACCGTGACGCAGGGTAGAAAGGCGATCGGACGACCTGAGCCAGCTGGCTGGTCCAGCTGGCAGCACCAGCTCTCGAACGGGGGGATTTCGCGGGATCTCGCGGGGGGCGGATGACTCGTCGCGCGCTGCGGAGCCTGTGACTGGCCCAGCGGGCTGCTGTCCGATAGGCGGCCTACGCTCCCGCCATGCCTAAGGCCCCAATCGAGCTCTCGCCGGAGTTCAAAGCGATGGCGGCGGTCGAGCGCGAGGCGCTTCTAGTGCGCTACGAAGAGTGCAAGGCCCGCGCCGACCATCACGCCGAACTTGCGGCGGATGCCATGCGTGAGGCCGAGCGCTACGCACGGACGATCAGGGAACTCGGCGAGATTCTCGAGGTAGAGGATCAGCTCTCACTGGTCGACCTTTCCGACCAGCTGCGTGGCGAGCGTCTGCGCGGCATCGCTGCCGAAGTGCTTTGGCGTCACCACGGCGCGGGTGAAGTTGTGCACTACAAGGACTGGTTCCAGCTGGTCGTCGCAGACGGCTACCGCATCGGCGGTAAAGACCCCTCGGCGACTTTTCTTACGCAGGTCGCCCGCGTGGACTCAGTCGAGCGCGTCGGCCGGCGCTCCGGGTTGTACCGCTTGGTCGCTTAGCCGGCCGTCCTCGAGCGCACCCCAGGGTCGGGAGCCGCTCGGACGACTCTAGGATCCTCTTGTGCGTCACCTAACGGACTCGAACGCCGTTGCTGGTGGGTTCCGCTGCCCGCTTCCTCCACAGGAGTGACCGTGCCTGAACGATCACCGCTTGACGAGGCCATCGAGCGTCACGAGAAGCTTCGTGCTGAAGCGCCGTACCAGGAGCAGTTGAAGCGCCTCGACGCTCTGACGTTCGGGTTCATCAACACCATCCGTGTCTGCTGGTTCGCATCAACTCGAGATCCGGAGAATCCACGATGTTTGTTCTGGCGGTTTATCGACGATCTCCTCGCCTCTGCGATGGCGATTGCGCTACTCGTCCGTCAGGGAGTTGATCGGCCGGCCCGGCGTGAGCTGCGGTTCATCCTCGAGCTCGTGATCCGGAACCTCTATGTAGACACTGTCTTCGCCTCGCGTGAGACGCCACTCGAGACGAGGTTGGCGTATGTCGAACATCGTCTTGAGCAGAAGGACATCCAACTCCTCGCTGAGCTGAACTGGAACTTGATCGACGACGCTGAGCGGTTCGAGGCGGTGACGAAGCGTCTCTACGGCGAGCTCTCGACGTACACCCATCCGTCGCACGTACAGATGGCGAGCCGACTAGATCAGGCGGAGCGCGGCGCGTACCTGGGATTCGAGACCTCGGTAGAACTCTCCGCTTTCAACGATCTCCTCGAACGGACCTACGACGTCATTCTCGTCTACGTGTTCGAAGCGCTCGGGCCGTCATCGACCGGGGATGTCTTCATCAACGTGATTGATGAGCTGCCGGACTGGCCTTTCGCAGCTACCGCGTTTCTGTCGGCTATCTCTGCGTCGTACGACTACAAGCACGAGAGGCAATCGAAAGAAGCTGGGCCTTGATGATGGCTGTCGCGCCGTGAGTCACTGGAACGAATCTGCAGGCAGGGTGACGCGCAGCTTCAGTGAGTCACGGGGCTTTAGTGATCGTGCAGTAACTGCTGAATGGCAAGAGGAACGTCAATCGCGGAAACGTTTCGGTCCGACAACCTCGTTCCAGCGCAGGTTGGCGGCCTCTCCTTGTTTCCACTCGACCTCGGCGAAGTAGACCCGATGATCGTCGGCCTGCATAACATCGAGAGACACTCCGTCGAATGCCGGCCGCTGCGTCTCTTCATGCATCGTTGAGGGTTCTACCTTGCTCGCGGGCGAGATGAACAGAACGATTGGCGGCCCGTTTTTCCCGCGCACCAATGCCTGTAGGTCAGTCTGAAGCTGGCGTTTGACGGCGTCGTCATGACGCACACCCGGCACGGGCAACAAAACTGAGTCGGCAGGAGGCGCTGCCGGAAAGACGATCACTGGCGAAATCGCCTCCTTGGCTTCAACGGAGGCAATCAGGACGCCGACGAGCTGAAAGCCGAAGGCGACGGCCTCGTCGATGTTGGTTAGGTAGAGCGGATTAGAGTCCGCAGCGGCTTCAGGTTCGGTGCCCATGTCCACGAACCTAGGCTCCCTCTTCAAGGCAAGTGGGCGTTTTCGCTAACGGCTCCCGCGCCGCAGTGGTGCCTTCTTGTGGCGAGACCTAGACCAGGAACTGGAGACGCCCACTGGCAACGCGCGTTTCGGTTGGCAAGATTAACCCGTGACTGACGGGCGGTGGGGCAGGTTTTGATGACCGGGACTCCAGAAGAGTTGCGTGCTCGTTATCAGCCCCGCGACGTCCGTGTCCTGTTCGTTGGAGAGTCACCGCCGGCCGGCGGCACCTTCTTCTACGCCGCTAACTCGAAGTTGTACGCGGCGACGAGGAGTGCGTTCTTCGCAGCGGTCTCCGAACTTCTCAATGAACCGTTCCTCGAGTCCTTCGCCGCGCTCGGCTGCTACCTCGATGATCTCTGCCTGCGGCCCGTCAACCATCTGAAGCTGTCCATTCTCGATCAGAAGCGTGAGCGCCTGGCGGAACGACGAGCTGGCGAGGCCGCCCTCGCAGAGCGCATGCAGGGACTCAATCCAGACGCAATCGTTATGGTCATGAGCGGCATCGAGGAGAACGTTCGTCGCGCAGCGACCGCCGCTCGAATGCCCGACCGCGTCTTGGCGGTGCTTCCGTTTCCAGGCCGGCCTGAGCACCTGAGACGGTTTGATGCCGGCCTTCAGGAAGTGCTTGTGGGTCTCAAGGAGACGGGCGTTCTCACAGCTCGCGGCCCGCTCTCATAGCATCGCGTCGTCCCAGATAACGCCGCAGCCCCCGGAGTGGCGTCCGTCGGCTATACCGACGGAGTGTCGAAAGACGCCGAGCCGAAGCGCCACCACTACGTGCCTCGATGGCACCTGAAGCGCTTCTCGAACAACTCCAAGAACCCGCGGCTGTGGGTCTTCGCCAAGAGTCGTGATGCGTTCTACGAGACGTCGATCACCAACGCCGCCGTCATCCACCAGTACTACCGCTGGGACTCAGGAGACGAGCGTGCAGGAGTCGTTGAGCAGGGGCTGGCGGCGCTGGATGCGCGGGCCGCTGAGGTGCTACCTCGGCTTGAACGAGGTCATGCTTTGCGCGGTACAGAGCCGAACGTGGTTGCGGCGTACGTTGCCACTCAGCGCGCTCGGGTTCCTGCGATGCGCGAGTCGATTCAGGAACTGATCGAAACCGTCGGCGCCTACGGAGCCGAGCAGACCTTTGCCGCCCAGAACGAGGACGAAATGTTCGCCCGAGCGCTCGAGGAGGGACGCGTACGTACGCGAGAAGAGTTCGACCAAATGCGTCGTGAGTCGCTTGAAGCGGTACGTGAGCGCAAGGTCAAGGTGACTATGGAGCCGATCATGAACTTCGCGCTCCACATGCAGAACACAGAGCAACTTGCCTGGTACATCGAGGAGATGTCCTGGGTCATTCTCGAGGCTGCACCCGGTAGCGAGTTCCTGATCTCCGACAACCCGGTGACTCTCCGGAGTTCTGCTCCTGAGGTCGCGGGGTGGCCGCCGGCCTTTGGCGACCCCGACGTCGAGATCACGCTGCCCCTGAGCGGGCGTGCGTTACTCCGGATTTCGCACGACGGATCGCTGCAGGGGCGAGGCTGTGCTGTCTACGCGGAGGTAGAGAGGTTCAACCGGCGGACCTGGGAAGACGCTCAGGAGTACGTCTTCGGCTCCTCACGCGGAGTGCTCGAAAGCATGGCCGCGAACCTCGGTCAGGAAGAACGCTGCAAGCCCGGCGGCCGAGTCGCATTCGCCTGGGACCACGAGCGCCAGACGTTCCTGCCGAGAGCAACCGCGTAGAAGATCGCTTAGCTGTTCGGGTCTTCGACCGCTCGACGAATCTTCTCGTCGCGCCCTTCTAGATCGGCGAGTTCAACGCTCTTGACGTAGCTACAGGCTGCACACGTTCCTGCAGGGAACTCATCGACATAGCTGTCGCGGGCGCTCTCGATCAGCGCCTCGAACCCGCACACTGGGCAGTCGTGCGGAGTCTTGTAGCGCTCCCCATCCTCGATCTCGACGTATTCCTCCTCGTAGTCGATCTCTGCTCTGCGTTCCCACTCCGCTACGGAGAGTTGGTCGAAGTACGCGCGGGCGCGGGCACGCTCCACTGCGTCGGCCAGCGTGACTCGCTCCTCGTGCTCGTCGGCATCTTCGAGGTAGTCGAGCGAGCACCGGAGTGCCGCATCGTCGTTGAGCGCCGCAAGAGCGTCGACATGGCGCTCCTCGAGCGGCCGAGCCTCCGCCTCACGTGCATGACGAATGACCTGCGTCCTCTTGATGGCGTCACGGAGCAGTTCGACATCGACCCGAGTTGGCGTGGGTTCGAGCGGGTCCCCGAAGATGGCGATCTGAGGAGGCGGATTGAGGTCTTCGAGCTCGTAGATCCCGTCCGCGTTAGCGTCGGTGTTGGCTACGACGACGTCGAGCAGAGCGCTCGCGGGTTTCATGAATCTTCGTCCCATCGTTTCCTCACCAGGCCAGCGGACAGCGACGATGGCCGCGAGGCCGTTCGTAAGCGCCGTGTCGTAAATCCCTGAAGCGCCCTCGCGGTCGCGGTCGGCGACGAGAGCGCGGGTGCAGTTGCCATATTCGTGTCGGCGGTCGTGCATGCCCAGACCGTAGCCACGCCTTATGGCTTCGGGATCAAAACCACCCGAGCGTCAAGCCCGTCATCATCCACAGATTCGGTCTCGATCACCCGCCATACTCCGTCGTCGAAGGTGATCTCGGTACCGGGGAGCGGCACACTCTCGCAGTCGATGGAGCGCCTTGTCTCCTCGCCCTCTGAAGGGCGGAAGGTGAACTCGACGTTGTATCGGGCCGGCGGCCCCTGCGATTCGGGCCGCTCAAGTGTGCACACAGCTGTCGTCTGGTCGACCCAGATCCACTGTGGCTCGCGTAGCACGCCGTCTGACTTCAGGGCGTCGACCAATGCGCCTACAGCGCTCCGAAGGTCGCTGAGGGCGCGCTCGGCCTCCAGTAACCGTCGTGCGAACACTTCTGCTGCGTCGAGCGTCTGGATGCCCTCGTTCCAGCGCTCTGGCACCCAGCGGACAACGCTGTAGCCGTTGACCATGATTCGTCCGTCGCGGTGGACGACTTGGATGAATGGAGCAAGGTCATCGACGGACGCGAGCGGAGCCAGACTGTGCATCACTTGGTTGCGCCGCAGTTCCGCGCGGGTGCCCCCGATCTTCGACCGGCGTTCGATCAGTTCGCGGGTGGCGTCCGTGTCGACCTCGCGCAGTCTTTCCTTGTTGCGGTCGGGATTCGGCCGCATCTCAAGCCGCGTCCGCTGCTCTGTCTGCGGCCGCAGCGGCTCTCCTCCAAACGCGATGGAGACGAAGGCATCGAACTTTTCCACAGCGGACGCAAGCCGCCAGAAGCACTCCTCTAGCGAGGCGATCTGGTCGTCATCCGGCTGCTCGCCCCCTGCGGGGCGGGCAGCGGCCAGCGCGGATGTCGCCCGGCGAAGATCACGGCCAAGGCCGCGCGCCCAGTTCCGCAGCGTGATGAGAACAATGTCAGGCCACGCCTTCTCAACGAGGTCGGGCAGCCGGTCTGACGAAGCGGCCGGGAGGCCGACGATCACCGCGAGAAGTTCGTCGGCTAGTTCATCCACCGCCACTCCCCGTCACGCTGCCGGACGGTCGGCTATGCCGATGTCCGTCGGCGCGGGAAGCTCGAGAAGATCAACCGCCGGCAGTGCCGTGCCCATCAACGCCTCGAGGTCGCCGTACATCCCGGCGGTGTTGAGCGCGAGCTGGTTGAGCTGCGTCTCGCGCTTCGACCAGCGCTTCTCCATCGAGCGGCGCTCGAGGTCGAGGTCGCTCTTCATCTCGACGAAGGTCTCGACCGCCGAGCGGATGCGCCGGGCGAAAGCCGGGCTCGACAAGTACTCGTAGATCGCTGCCATCGCGTCGCTGCGGTTCGCGTCGACACTCTTCGCCTGCGCGACGAGGCGCAGGGAGTCGCGGAGCGCGTCGGCCAATGCCGGCACGCACTGATGCTCGATGACCCAGACGCCGTCGAGCTGCTCCATCAGCCGCACGTTCGCCGGCAGCGTCGAGCATACGAGCACTGCGAAGTCGGCGTTCGCGGCAGTCTGATCCTGCTTCAGCTTCGTGATCCAGGTGTTGCTGAAGTTCCGGGCGCGTTTCGACTCCCAGAGGATCTTCCCCGAGACCTGGCCGCGATGGTTGACGGTCTGTAGGACGTCGGCGCCGCGTGTGCCCGCCTTGATTGGCTCGACCCGATCCTGCGGGAAGCGCTCGCGGAGAACGTGCTCGATTTCGCGTTCGAGCGCTTCGCCGAGCAGTCCCGACCGGCGCTGCTGCGACGACTCCTGCAGGTCCTTGATCTGGCGCTGCATCTGTTCGAGCTCGATGTCCTTCTCACGCAGCTCCAGCTGGTGGGTCTCGATCAGATCTTCGCGGGCCTTCGTGACGATCTGCTTGCGCTCTGCGTCGACGCGACGGGCGACGTCGAGCTCGAGAGCCTCGCGCTCCTCCTTCAGCTTGCGCTGGTCGCGCCGTAGCTCGAGCTCGCGCTCCTTGGCCTCTCGCAGCAGGTCGTCGCGCTCCTCGAGCGTCGCGCGCAGATCCGCGACCTCGGCCTCGACCTTCTTCTCGGCGCGGGAGGCGGCGCGCTCCTCGCGCGCTTTCTGCTCAGCCTCGAACTCGGCGCGCAGCGTCAGCTCGCGCTCCGCGAGCGCTTCGGCCTGCGCCTGATCGCGCTGGCGACGCTCGGCGGCGAGCCGCGCTTCGAGTTGCTCTTCGATCTCGTGGTCGATGACCTCCGTGAGGGGGATCTCGGCCTTGCATTCGGGACACTTGATGAATCCGGCCATCTTCTCCACCTTCAGTCGATCTGCTCGAAAGGGGCACGGACCCTAGAGCGGCTCCCGGACGGTGCCCCCGCTTTCTCCGATTTGACCCCTCGCCAGGTAAGAGTCCGCCGCCGACCACGTTGTGACAGCCGGAGAGCACGCCGCCAGATTCGGGCTACCTGTCACAACAGGCCAGGTGCGAGACTCATCTCCTCGTGGCAACCGAATCCACGAAGCCGACGCTGATCGAGGCCCTCGAGGAACTCGTCGCCGGCTCGGACCATTTCCCG
>Ga0157369_10009526_pt1 | contig 11106 bp, 11 predicted proteins | sample C25metaG_FD_113461 | JGI IMG/M metagenome (GOLD analysis project Ga0157369, IMG submission 113461) | Corn rhizosphere microbial communities from Kellogg Biological Station, Michigan, USA - C2-5 metaG | ecosystem: Host-associated > Plants > Roots > Rhizosphere > Soil | place: USA: Michigan... | reverse complement strand
CAACAAACTGCGAGGCTCCGCCAGAATTGCGGGTAGCACCCGCTTGGTCGTAATGTCTCCCACGCCGATAACAATCCAGCGAATCGCCACAGATTCAAATATAACGGCGAGTTCAAGTCGATTCGATAAACCGTTGTGTAAAAGAGGAAATTCTCGACTTCGGTGACGGCCAGTGGTACCAAGCGCGACAATTTGATCGAAGGAGGTTCAGATGATCGAGCGTAGAGAATTTGGTAAGACGCTGGTAGGGGGCATGGTGAGCACGTCCACTGTGGCGGACGTCGCAATCGCCGCGGAGAAGGAGCGCCGCGCGCGCCCGGCCAAGAATCTTCTGATGCACGTCGGAGCTGACTACCATTGTGTGGCCGGAGGCGCCAGGGCCGATATAACTGGCAGGGCAAACCTCGAATACAACTTACGGCACGGCGTCAAGCATCTCACCGCACAAGTGCGCAATGTGTCGGCGGATGGCTCTTGGAATGTCGATGAGCTCAAGCACATGAGGGACAATTGCGACTCGGCGGGATTCATTTTAGAAGCAATCAGAATGGACTCCGAATATATCATGCTGCGGCCAGGCCCGGAGCGCGATCGCAGACTCGAAGCCATTGTGGGAAATATCCAGAAGGCTTCCCAAGTGGGCGTAAAGGTGATTACTCACCATTGGACTGTAATACCGATCAGGAGAAACACAGAGCTGAAAGGCCGCGGCGGAGTGACGTACGCCGCTTTTAAGCTCGAGGACAATTGGAAGGGTCTGCCGATTGGAAAGGCGGGTAGAGTCACCTCCGACGAATACTGGGAGCGTATCTCGCATTTTCTCCAAGCAGTGATTCCTGTATGCAAGCAATACGACGTGAAGATGGCCGCCCATCCTTACGATCCGCCAGGGCTTCCGTTTGGTTATGAGGGCGCTGAGAATTGGGATTCGCCGTCCGTGTTTGATGCCTACAAACGATACGAATCGATTGTCGACAGCCCATATAACGGCTTCCAGTTGTGTCTGGGGACAACGGCGGAGGGCTTAAGAAAGCCAGCCACGGAGGTTCTTCCTATTGTCGAATACTTGGGTAGTCGGGGCAAAATACATCAAGTTCATATGCGCAATATCCGTGGAAGCCTTCACAATTTCGCGGAAGTTTACCCTGACGAAGGAGAGATGGATTTTCTCGAAATCATGCGAATCCTTAGAGATGTGCAATTCAGCCTCTCCATCTGTCCCGATCACATGCCGAGCCACCCGGACGATCCGGGCAGGCTTCAGGCCTATGCATTCGGGTACGGTTATATCAACGCTCTAATACATGCCGTGAATTCGGAAATCAAAGCGGACACCCAGTCTGAAAATAAAAGGGCGTAGTAGCGCCTTCGCCAGACACCGATCACACTTTCGCCGGCACTCTGTGTTTGTGGCTAGAGTTAAGTCGTCAAATGAATGGGCAGGTGGGTACCACGTTGTAGTCGCCCGCCAGCAGAACTCGGGCCATGGTATTGACTGGCGTTAAAGTTGAGCTCGTGTTGTCGTGACTCGGAGACATGATGGCCCTTCGCTATTCGGCGCTGGTAGATCTATACATCGCCGTCACACAGCAAGTCCGCCATTTTTACTTAAAGCTGCAAATTCAACAGGAATGCAGCAACACTACCCGCGGAAAGCGTTTCTTGCCACGCACCCGCGGTCATTTCGGTATAAGAATAGACCTCATCAGCCAAGCCATTGAAAGCAAGGCTTATTTGCGCGGGTGACATCAGCAGTGGGCGGTTTCGTAGTAGACTGTGTCCTACCTAGATAAGCGATTACCGGATGGCAACTCAGCCCCAGTCGGCGGCTCGCCTGAACTTCGGACCATTCGAGGCGGATGTTCCAGCGGGCGAATTGCGCAGGAACGGCGTTCGTGTCCGATTGTCCGGCCAACCTCTCCAAATCCTGCTGATACTGCTGGCACATCCGGGCGAAGTGGTTACCCGCGAGCAACTGCGTGAGGAGATCTGGGCAGAGACTACATTCGTCGATTTCGAGCATGGTCTGAATGCGGCAGTGAATAAGCTCAGGCGGGCGCTGGGCGATGCCGCCGAGAAACCACACTACATCGAAACGTTGCCCCGCAAGGGCTATCGTTTCATTGCACCCATTGCCGGGCTCGCAGCTATAGTTCCGAGCGTGGATTCGCCGCAGATCTCTCCGGCGCGCCGGCAGCGTTCCCTCTGGATTCTCAGTTTCAGCGCCATTGTCGCGATTGCCGCCACGGCCGGCTGGATCATTGGTTCGCGGAAGGCGCCGCGGATAATCGCCTGGACGCCCGTTCCCTTGACGACCTATGCCGGCCGCGAAATGCAGGCGGGTTTCTCTCCGGACGGCAATCAAGTGGCGTTCGTCTGGAATGGGGAAAAACAGGACAATTTTGACCTTTACGCGAAATTGGTCGGTTCGGATACGCTATTACGGCTCACGAGCAACCCGGCTCCTGATTTCAGGCCGGCGTGGTCCCCCGATGGCCGCTCAATTGCGTTTCTGCGCGAATTCAGCGCTCACCGTGTCGGTGTGTTCCTGATACCCGCGATCGGAGGAGCCGAACGGAGACTGGCTGAAATCGATTGCTGCGCGATGTCCATGGATGGCAGCTTGACGTGGTCTCCGGATGGCAAGTGGCTGGCGACAACGGAGAGAACCTCGGCCGGAGCAACCCAGGGTGTGCTTCTGCTCTCAGTAGAAGACGGTGAAAAGCGTCAACTCACGTCCCCGTCCGGGCGGGCGTGGGACAGATTTCCCGCATTTTCTCCTGATGGCCACAAGTTGGCCTTTGTCCACCAAATAAATGAGGGCATTACCGAACTGTTTGTACTTCCGCTGTCGGACGATGCACATCCAAATCGAGAGCCGATTCAAGTTACCTTCGGCCAGCGGTGGGTTGGAGCACCGGCCTGGACTTCGGATAGTTCGGAGGTCATCTTCTCTTCTGGCCCCACGGAAGAGCGCCGGTGGCTTTGGCGGCTGAGATTTCCGGGTGGGGGCGGGCCAGAACGTCTGCTCTCGCTTGGAGAGGCGGCCGGCGAGCCTGCAATCGCCACGCGGCAGGCGCGCTTGGTCTACACCCGTGCCACATGGAGGACCAATACGTGGCGTTTGGACCTGCACTCTAAGGGAGCGAACGGGAGTCCGCTAGCAACGAGACTGTTGTCGTCCACTCGAGCCGACTACAACGCGCAGTACTCCCCGGACGGGCGGCGTATCACATTTCACTCTATGCGCTCGGGTTGGTCCGAGATCTGGGTCTGCGACAGCGATGGATCGAACGCGCGGCAATTTACCTTCTTACGAGCGCCTATGACCGGAAGCCCCCGCTGGGCCCCCGATAGTAATGGTATTGTTTTCGATTCGAACGCCGAAGGCCAGTTTGAACTCTATATGATCAGCGCCGATGGCGGGAAACCGCGGCGCCTCACAATCAATCCGGCACAAGATGGGCTCGGAAGCTGGTCGCACGATGGGAAGTCGATCTACTTCGTGTCCAGTCGAAGCGGTAAGCGGCAGGTATGGAAGATGCCCGCGGAAGGAGGCAATGCGATTCAGCTCACACGGCACGGGGGAGAGGCGGCATTCGAATCTCCGGATCGCCGCTTCGTGTACTACTCCCAAGGAAGGGGTCAAACAAGCTTGTGGAGGGTCCCGGTGGACGGCGGGGAGGAGCAGAAGGTGCTCGACTCCGTTCTGTTTCTGAACTTTGCGGTGGCGCCCGATGGCATTTTCTTCGTGCCCGCGCCTACCGATGGCGCTTGGTCTATCCGATTCTTCAGTTTTAAAACCGGCGCTACCACGTTTGTCGCGCCGATGGACGGACCAGCCGCCATGGGCTTGTCCCTCTCCCCTGACGGAAGATACATCTTGTATTCGGAAACCGGACAGCAAAATACCGAATTGATGCTGGTGGAAAATTTTCGGTGATCAACGCTCCCCGGAGCGCGACATCATCCAGATATTGCCGGTGTCCTCGACGAGCACCATGGCAATTCGCCCAGCCGCAGCGGACCAACCTCCTTGCTGATAGGAAACGCGACCGTGAAAATGCTGTACGGCGAAAGGCTCGCCCATCGGCTGATGGGAGTTTGTTTCGATCCGCTGTCCCCATAAGCAGAAATGTCCGTCCCTTGCGGACGTGAAATAAAGCGTCTTCCCATCTGGCGACCAGTTTGCCCAGTCTTCGCCGGCACCTTCCGCGATTTTGATCCAGAGGCGCTCCGGAACCGGTTTAGGTCTGTCGATAGGTGCGATCATAATATGCGCGCGATTTGGCTGAATCCGAGCTGTAAAACTTATCCAACGGTTATCGGGGGAGAAATGGCCGTACAGTAAATTCCAGGTTGCGTGTTTCAATAGTGCGGTCTGTCGATGGGACGCCACGTCCAGAATATTGATTTGATAAGGGCCGCTGCCGAATAACAACAGCGTCTTCTCATCTTGAGACCAGTCCGTAGCTCGCAGGCAGTCTTCGCACATCTTCTCCGGTGCGCCGCCCTGAGTGAACAGGTACACCGACCTCCTGCCGTTTACTTCGTAGACGGAAAACGCGATTCTGCTGCCGGATGCGTTGATCACCGGAAACCGCTGCATTAAGGAGGAGCTGACCACATGCGACTCTTTTCCAGTTGCGAGGTCTCGTACCCAGATGTTAGAGCGCCCCGACTGAGCCGAAGCAAACGCCAGGTAACGTCCATCCCTCGAAAGAGACGCGTGTTCTCGCCAGGCGGGGCCCTCCGTGACGCGCTCCAGCACGCCGTTGAGCTTTCCTTGTTTGAGATCGAACGGTAATGACCAGATGTCTCTTCTGATTTCTAAGTGTGTGAATGCCAGCGAGTCGCCGGTCGTGGAAGAGGGTTCCATTTCGTTGCCCGCGCCCACCGTCAACCTCCTTAACACGCCACTGACTTTTCCGGTATTGACTTATATTCCTGTCTCCCAAAGGCTCCGTGTGTCCCCGTTCTCGATGGAGAAGATCACCCGGCTGGGAGCTGCCAACCAACAACTTGGCGTGGGAACATTTGCGTACGGCGTCGGAGGATGGTTGCGGAAGTCTCGCGCGTCGAGCCCGGCTCGGACCAATGCATCGTGGGCGCCGGTGCGTACTGGATGGCCTTCATTTAGCGGCACTCGCCACCAATGAATGGCGGAACTTTCGTATGCCTTCTGCGAGGTATATCCAATCAAAAGAAGGCACTTGCCATCCGGAGACCAGATCGGATAGCGGGCGGAAGTGAAGTTTGGCCCCACTTGTCGCGATTGCCCCCCGCCGCGAGCATCACCCAAACCGCGCCGCTCCCGGGTACCCGGTTATCTACGTTTTCGTCGCCTATCCAATAGGCGACTTGCGAACCGTCCGGTGAGAATCTAGGATTTAATCCCTCCCTGGCCAACATCCTGGGCTCACCGCCAAGTGCCGGAATCTCGTAAATTCCTCCCCCCATTCCGTTTTGAATGAAACACGATTTCACTGCCGTCTGGGGAGAAATCCGGACTGGTGTTTCCTTCGCCATCAAAGGTCAAGCGGATCGGCTGTCCTCCGGCAACATGTCTGATGTAGAGATCCCGTTCGCCGTCCATACCGCGGTCAGATGAGTAAGCGACCAGCCTTCCATCGGGGGATAGCGCCGGAGCATCGGAGAGCCCGGCGTCAGTTGTAAGTTGCGCAATGTTCCAGGAAGGAACCGAGACCGGAGAACGATGAAATAGCCACCCGAGAGCAAATGAAACATCCATGAGCACCACGCTGGACGCAAGCCACCGCCAGATCCGTGGGCTCCGCCTTTCGCGCTGGGTCTCGGGAATGACAGAGACATTGACCGGAAAAGCGGGCGCGGCGTGATCAGCTTCCGAGATCCCAATGAATCGATAGCCGCGGCCCGGCACAGTTTCGATGTATCGTGGGTTCTCCGCCGAATCCCCCAGCGCACGTCGCAGTTTATTCATCGCTGCGTTCAAGCCGTGCTCGAAATCCACAAAGGTGTTCTGACTCCAGACTTCCTCACGCAATTGCTCGCGTGTTACCAGGTCGCCGGGATGTGCAAGTAGGGTGAGCAGAATCTGAAAGGGTTGTCCGGACAAGTGGAGGCGAACGCCTCGCTTGCGCAATTCACCCGCGGAGGCGTCCACTTCAAACGGTCCGAACACGTGGCGAACCGGGCATCCGGGCTGAGTCGCCATAGACAATCGCTTATCTGAGGTGGGACACAGTCCACTACGAAATCACTACCGCTGATGACATGCGTCGGAAAGACTGTATTTTCAAGCGATTGGCTGATGAGGCGAATTCCTATCCCAAAATGACTGCGCGTGCATGGTAGCGCAGGCGCTTTGTCTGTATCGTGAACTGGCAAATCACATCCAGCCCCAGGGAGGCACAAATGAAATACATAGCAACTATCGCGCTGATGTTTACTTTCGGTGTTGCAGGCGTCTACGCGCATCAGAAGCCCTTAAAGATGACGTTTTCGGGAACTGGCGGGGCCAGCGCGATCAATCTACAGATCCCGAACACACGTACAGGAGAAGACAATTTCGCCGGGGACGGTACCCTGGGCTCATTCACCGTTCGTATTGTGGAGGCTGGTCCAACTTCTCCGCAGTTTTCCAGCACTTGCTCGGGCCCAACTAACCTATATTTTCAAACTGTGGCCGCCTCGGCCGTGTTTCGCTTCGAAGACGGGAGTCTATTGAAGGTCAGTCTCGTGGAAGGAAACGATTGTATCGATTTCCAGGCTCGGGAAGCCCACTGTACCAGGACTTTTAAAATCATTGGTGGCACCGGCCGTTTCACGGATGCGTCCGGCACCCTTACGTTGACATACGCCCCGGTCCCTGTATTGGCCGACGCCTTCAATAACCCCGTCTTTTTTGCCGCTACGGGGGAGATAACAGGAACGGTTTCCGGAGTAGCGAGAGACGATGACGACGACCGGAACGGGCGGCACTAGGAAAAGGCTTACACGCGTGCTCCGAGTCGCTGTGCCGGTCGTGATCGGCGACATGGCACAACGGTGCTGGTAAATTGTGCCGCGAAAGAAACTCGATCGTGAGACCGGCGGGCGCCGCAACCTGAATACGGGTGCGGCGCCTCGATTTATATGCAGCTTAGGCCCCGCCGATGGCAATTCTCGGTGAAGAGAGCCGGTAGAAAATAAGTTCGTATTATCAATTCAGACGCCGCTCCTATACACGACCTGCGAGTGCCGCGACAAAGTTGAATTGCCCGTTGAAAAAATATGTCGATCCGAAGTCTAATCGAGACCATAAGGCCCGTAGCTGCTCAGTGAAGATCACCTCCGTAGAAACATTCATCTTGCACGTGCCCGTCACGCGCCAAAACATTGCCGACAGCACTCACCGCTTAACACATTGGGGCGCGCCGGGTGTGATTCTCCGGACCAATGAGTCTATATCCGGCTTTGGCTACACCGGAACGCATGCACACCTGCCGAGCGATCGGCTGATTACGCAGTTTATTGGTGAATGCTACGCGCCTTTACTGATTGGAAGCGATCCGCTGGAAGTGCGTTCGCTATGGAGCAAACTACTACATCACCCTCCCCTGCAGTGGGTCGGTCGAGCCGGAATTTCGCACCTCGCGCTGAGCGCAGTCGATATCGCGCTTTGGGATCTGAAGGCAAAGGCTGCTCAAACTCCTCTCTGGAAACTGCTTGGCGGCTGCGCCGAGAAGAAAATTCGCGCCTATAACACGGACGGCGGATGGCTGAACTGGAGCATTGACCAGCTCGTTGCGGATGCCAAGAGTCTGTTGGACTCCGGCTATCGCGGCATCAAGATGAAAGTGGGGACGGGCCGGGTGCAAGAAGATCTGCACCGCGTACAAGCCGTTCGAGAAGCGATTGGGCCCGGCATCGATTTGATGGTGGATGCAAATGGTCGATGGCTTTTTCCCGAAGCTTTTGAGTTCTCGAGACGCGCCGCTGATTTCCAGCTCAAATGGCTGGAAGAACCGATCTGGTACGACGACGTCGAGGGTCATCGTCAATTGGCCGCTCGGTGCGGAGTGCCGATTGCGTTAGGCGAACAGCTCTATACGGTTGATCATTTCAAACAGTTCCTAGCGGCAGGGGCAGTGGACTACGTTCAACCCGATGCCGTGAGGTTAGCAGGGATCACCGAATGGCTGATGGTAGCGGATCTCGCATTTGCCTACCGGCTGCCCGTCGTTCCACATATTGGCGATATGGCCCAAGTGCACCTGCACCTCGCGACAGCGCACCCCTCTTGCGATTTACTCGAATATATTCCCTGGCTGAAGGATTGTTTTGAAGACCCAGCGACCGTTTCTGAAGGCTACTTCGCAACTCCCTGGCAGCCGGGCGCGGGATCGACTATCCGGCCACAGGCACTTGATAGGTATCGCGTGGCCTGATTGCGCCAACTAATTTGAACGAGGGCACTGTTCCCTATATTCGAAGAGCGCTACTGGCAAATTAGCTAATAACTGCGGAGAGGATACGCGCATCTACAGATCATGCGCACTTCACGATGGGTCGGAGCGACGCTAACGGCCGCAGGCATTTCCGTGCTGTTTCTTGCTTGCAGCAAGAAGCCCACAGAAACTGACTCGCAGGCGGCAGTGAGCGAATCGACTCCGATTGATTATTCGCCGCGTATCGGTATTGCCGTTCGCACGGCTTCACGGACGTGCGTGGCGATTAAGAATGGCTCCGTAGCGTCGAACAGTCCCGTGACGCTGGTCCTGGCGATGTCGCCACAGAAATTCGCGGAAGCGCAGATATCCGGCCCGAGTCCGAACCCTTGCCCGATTACGAAAGAAGTAGCAGCGGAGATGAGTAACTACGAGATTTCGGTGCCGGGATCGTCCAATGTTCCCGAACTTATTCCTTTGATCGCTGTTGTCGGGGGCGCTGCATCGAATGGCTTTTTCCTTGAAAATATCAGTGTACAAGCGGACCTGGACCAGACTCACATAAAAAACACGTTTCGGGCTTGCGGGGCGAATGACGGCATCTATCTGACGGTATGGCGCGGGATTCCCGTCACCGGGACTCGGATTTGGAGCGGGCATTATTATGAGGCGGGCAATCCGGGTACGCTGCCCACATGCGCCGTAGCGGAGCTTGCGCCGGCTGGCCCATGATCCAACTACGAATAGGAGGAAGAAGATGGCACGTGCGTGGAGGCCGCTGTTCATTAGGCCGCTGAGCTTGGCTGCGAGGTCACGATGCAGTTGTGACGACAAATGAACTCATCTGACAGGTTAAAGGGCAAAATTGCAGTAGTCGCCGGAGCCAGCCGAGGTTGCGGCCGTGGCATTGCCGTGGCGCTTGGCGAACAGGCCGCTACTGTCTACGTCACCGGCCGTTCCGTCCGCGGTGGTCCACCACCTATCGATGGAATCTCCGGCACGATCGAAGAGACTGCGGAGGAGGTTACGCGCCGGGGCGGCGTTGGCATACCCGTCCCGATCGATCATACGAAGGCGGGACAGAGCGGGATTCTTTTCGACCGCGTGCAGACCGAATATGGCCGGCTCGATATTCTCGCCTGTGCAGTTTGGGGCGGTAATGCCCGCTTCCTGGATCCCATATGGAAGCAGCCCTTTTGGAACCTGCCGTTGGAATTCTGGGACGATTTTATGGGCGCAGGGCCGCAGGCGTTCTGGATCGCGGCCTGCGCGGCCGCAAAGCTGATGTCTCAGCAATATTCAGGATTGATCGCGGCGATCAGCGAGCCGATGATTGAGCCAGGCAAGCTCAGCGGTAACCTGCAGTGGGATCTATTCGAGCACCTCCCACACTATGCTCTTAATCGTCTGGTCGTAAGCCTGGCTTCCGATTCGCGCAAGGCCGGTTTCACGGTGCTCGGTCTGCTGCCCGGATTCATGAAAACCGAGCGCGTACAGGTCCACATGCAGGATAAAGCGCTCCAGAAGCTTTACCGCTACGATCTGGCCGAATCACCTGAATACACTGGCCGCGCGGTCGTCGCACTGGCTTGCGATCCGAATGTGAGCGCAAAGTCAGGGCAACTAATCTTCGTCGGAGATGCGGCAAAGGAATACGGTTTCACCGATATCGACGGTCGCTACATCCAGAATTTCTATCAAGCCACCGGACGGTTGTAATACGGTTCGCCGTCAGCGTTGCCTCCGAGCACGATTCTGGTGGTTCGAGCTAGTAAGATGATTCGCGTGAACTATTTCTTGTTCAGGTTGACCCCTCCACGACCGACATTTTCTCAAGATATGACCTCAACGGAACGGGAAGTCATGCAGACTCATGGAGCATATTGGTCTTCTCTGGCTGATGAGGGGGTCGCAATCGTTGTCGGCCCAGTTGCAGATCCGGCCGGCACGTGGGGCGTTGCAATCGTCGAATCAACCGATCAGGCCGCGGCGCGCGCCCTGGCGGATGCAGATCCCGTGAGTACGTCTGGACTTGCATTTCAGTACGATATCTTTCCGATGCCGCGAGTCATCCTGCGGAAATGAACGGGGCACTGACTCGGAGCTTTGCCCACGGAGGGCAGCGATCGGAACCTGCGCCACTGCCGGTCAGCTTCTATACGACGTCGTGGTAGTTTATTGCGGCAGCTCTTCGCCGGCCTGTTCGCGGACCATATACTCGGCGTACCAGTCGGCCAGTTCGGGTCGGCTTTCCCTATCCGCGCCTCGTGTTGCCCGTGCGCGGCCGCGGCGCGCTGCAGCGCCTGCGACAGATCGCCTGCCGACGCATACGTTGTGTTGCCGGCGACCCGCCCGGGAAGCCGCGCCGTGATCTCCTGCAGCAGCCAGCCGTTGCCGTCGGGATCGCTGAAGGAGACAAACGAGCGGTAGCTGCGATGCTCGGGATCCCGACCGCTGACTCGGAGCCGCCCAAACAGGTAGGGCTGGTCAGTGCCAGCGTACACGCCGCCGGCGTCGTGGAACACCTCGCTCGCGTCGACACCGTGCGCGATGAGTTCATCGCGCGCAGCGTCGATGTCGGAGACGATCAGGTACAGGCCCTGGGCGGAGCCGGGTGCCGCCGCGGTGACGTTCTTGCCGAAGATGATCGAGCACCCGGAGCCCGGCGGCGTGAACTGGATCACCCGGAAGTCGT
>Ga0157369_10009525_pt1 | contig 11106 bp, 15 predicted proteins | sample C25metaG_FD_113461 | JGI IMG/M metagenome (GOLD analysis project Ga0157369, IMG submission 113461) | Corn rhizosphere microbial communities from Kellogg Biological Station, Michigan, USA - C2-5 metaG | ecosystem: Host-associated > Plants > Roots > Rhizosphere > Soil | place: USA: Michigan... | reverse complement strand
GGCAGCATCTCGAGCGTCGTCGCGACGCGCGGGAACTCGACGCCGCCTGCACGGGTCGGGATGACGACGCTGTCCGCCGCCGCGATCGAGGCGCGGACGAGCCGCTCGTCGCCGGGCGGCGTGTCGATGACGACCAGGGTGCCCTCGCTGCGCAGCGCTCGCGTCAGCGTGCGCTCCGAAGGCGCCTCCACCACGGCGACTCCATCGAGCGGGCGCTCTTCGAGCCAGATTGCAGACGAGGCGTGCGGGTCGGCGTCGACGAGGACGACATCCTCGCCGCGCTCGGCGGCAACGGCCGCGAGGTACACGGAGGTCGTCGTCTTGCCGACGCCGCCCTTCACGTTGCAGACGGCGATGTTCACAGCCCGAGCTCCGATGCGATCGGCTGCAGCGCAGCGACGACGTGGCGGATGTGGTCGTCGAGGTCGACGCCGAGCTCCTCCGCCCCCTTGTAGACGTCCTCGCGGTGCACGCCCGACGCGAACGACGGCTGCTTCAGCTTCTTCTTGACCGATTTCGGCTCGAGACCCTCGAGCCCGCTCGGGCGGACGAGCGCACAGGCGTGCACGAAGCCGCTCAGCTCGTCGCACGCGAACAGCGCCTTCTTGAGCGGCGTGTCGCGCGGGATCCCGAGGTGCTCGGCATGGGAGAGCACGGCCTCGATCACCTCTTCCGGATAGCCCTCGTCGCGCAGGATCGGCGCTCCGTCCTGCGGGTGCTTGTCGAGCGTCGGGTGCATCTCGTAGTCGAAGTCGTGGAGGAGGGCGGCCACCCGCCACAGCTCTTCGTCGCCGTCGAACTTCGGCGCATACGCCGCGGTCGAAGCCTCCACGGCGAGCGCGTGCCTGAGCAGCGACTCGCTCTTCGTGTACTTGGTCAGGGTTTCCCAGGCCTGGTCGCGAGTCGGCGTCACGGGCTGGCTAGCATAGCCCGCCATGGCAGTTGCTCCCGCGCTCGCCGACGCCTTCGTCATCGAGGGCACGCACCCGCTCAGCGGCCGCATCCGCGCCGCCGGCAACAAGAACGGTGCACTACCGATCCTCGCAGCGTGCCTGCTCGCGGACGAGCCGGTCGCGCTCGCGAACGTGCCGCGGATCCGCGACGTCGACACGATGCTCGACCTCCTGAGCGACCTCGGCGCCGACGCGCGCTGGACCGGCCCGAACGACGTGCAGATCGACACGAGCGGCGTGGACAAGTCCTCGCCGGACGTCGCTCTCTGCTCGAAGATCCGCGCGTCGTTCCTCCTCGCCGGGCCGCTGCTCGCACGGTTCGGCAGAGCGACGATGCCGCCGCCCGGCGGCGACGTGATCGGCCGCCGCAGGCTCGACCCGCACATCCATGCGTTCGTCGAGCTCGGCGCGACGATCGACGTCGGCGGGCCCCTCCACGAGATGTCGACCGAAGGCTTGCGCGGCGCTCACGTGTTCCTCGACGAGGCGAGCGTCATGGCGACGGAGAACACCGTCATGGCCGCCGTCACGACGCCGGGCGAGACGGTGATCGGGAACGCAGCGTGTGAGCCGCACGTCCAGGACCTCTGCCGCTTCCTCGTCTCGCTCGGCGCGCACATCGAAGGGATCGAGTCGAACGTGTTGCGCATCCACGGCGTCGAGCGGCTGCACGGCGGAGAGTGGGCGATCGGCTGCGATCACATCGAGGTCGGCAGCTTCATCGGCATGGCTGCGATCACCGGCGGTGACGTGACGATCGAAGCGGTGCGCACGAAGGACCTGATGTCGATCGTTCCCGCCTTCGGCAAGCTCGGCGTCCGTGTCGAGGTGGGTGAGGACAGCGTGCACGTGCCGGCGCGGCAGCAGCTGATCGTCCAGGACGACCTCGGGGGCGCGATTCCGAAGATCGAGGACGGCCCGTGGCCGGCGTTCCCGTCCGACCTGACGTCGATCGCCCTGACCGTCGCCACGCAGGCGTTCGGGACCGTGCTGATGTTCGAGAAGATGTTCGAGAACCGCCTCTTCTTCACCGACAAGCTCGTGTCGATGGGCGCGCGGATCATCCTCTGCGACCCACACCGTGCCGTCGTCACGGGACCGGCGAGCCTCGTCGGTCAGCGGATGGAGAGCCCGGACATCCGCGCCGGCATGGCCATGCTCCTCGCCGCGCTCTGCGCGCAGGGGCAATCGACGATCGGCGCCGCGCACCAGATCGACAAAGGCTACGAGCGGATCGACGAACGGCTGCGTGCGCTCGGGGCGCACATCGAACGCGTCGACTCCTAGAAGCACTCAGCGAACGACGAACGTCGCGGGCGACGAGATCGCCGTCGTCACGCCGTTCGCATCGAGCGCGCTGACGGTGAAGGCATACGAATGACCCTTCGTGACGCCAACTGCCGCGGCCGTCTTCTCGGAGTTCGGAATCAGCGTGCGCACCGTGCGGCCGTCGACCGTGACCGCGAGCGTGTAGCCGCTCGCCGGGCCGCTCCAGTTCAGCTTCACGAGATTCTTCACGAGCCGGCCGCCGAGCAGCACGCCGACGCCCCGCAGGCCCTGCTGTGCACGAGCGACAGCGGCCGCGGCGTCGACGACGCCGAAGCCGAGATCCGTCGTCCGCCTGCCGCGCCCGGACGCCGTCTCCTTGAGGATCTGCGCCACCTCCTGCGCCGTCAAGGCCGGGTTTGCGGCCCACACGAGCGCGGCGGCGCCCGCGACCTGCGGCGCCGCGAACGACGTGCCGCTGCCGTAGCCGTAGAGCCCCGACTTCGCGCCGGTGAGCGTCGAGCGCGGATACGTGACTGTCGACGAGGCGGACGAGACGGCGCCGAGAACGTGGTCGCCCGGCGCCGCGAGCGAGACCCATGAGCCGGTGTTCGCAAACGACGCCCGCCGACCCTCGACTGTCGAGGCGGTCACGGCCAGGCCGGCGCCGCCGACGCCGCCCGAGCCCACCGGCTGCAACAACGCCGCCGGATACTCGACCGGATTGCCCGCCTCGTACTCGTTTCCGACGGGAGCGACGACGAGCGCGCCGTGGTCGATCGCGTACTGCACCGCACGGCGTTCGGTCGCCGACGTCGTCGGTCCTCCGACACTGAGGTTGATGACCCGCGCGCCGTGGTCGACGGCCCACGTGATCCCCGCTGCTTCGTCCACGTCGGTGAAGGAGCCGCCGTCGCTTCCCGACTTCACGATCATCAGCCGCGCGTCCCCGCCCGAGCCCGACATCCCGTCGTCGTTCGTCACCGAGCCGGCGGCGAGCGACGCGACGAACGTGCCGTGGCCGTTCGGGTCGCGGACATCAGGGGTGGCGGTGCGTGTGTTCCATACGAGCGGCGTCTTGGCCGCGAGGTCCGGCGCCGTGAGGTCCGCGCCGGTGTCGATGACTGCGATCGCGATGTTCGCCGCGGCGCGCAGGACCGCGTCCGGGACGGCGTCCGTGTGCGTTGCGCGCAGCTGCCATTCAGCGGCGGCCGCGGTCGCGTACGCTGCGGCCGGCTCCGCTTCCGAGGCACGCGGCGCGACGGGCTCGACGAAGCGGACTCCGGGCTGCGAGCGGAGCGTGCGCGCATCGCCGCGAACCTGCGCCACGCGCAGCGCGCCGATGTCGCGGACGAGCGTCGCGTGACCTGCGACGAGCGCATGCGTCAACGCCGGACGGCTCGCGTATCCGACCGCGAGCTCTGTCCCCTCGCCTCCGCGTCCCGCTGCACCCGCCGACGCGACTGCAGCGAGAGCCACGGAGACTGCCGCAGCTGCCCTCGCCCCCGACATGTCCTACGCGGGAACCTAGGTCGGAAAGAGCTGGGAAGGGATAGGCCGTTCGGCCTATCTTTAGAACCTCAGGGCGGCCCTGTTGCAAGACGCATCAGGGGCTGCTGTAGCCTCAGCACCGACCATGGCGGCTGCGGGACGGAGCGGGATTCGCCTCGAATTACGAGGCAGCGGCGTCGCGAACGTCGACTCCGGCCTGCCGGTGCTCGACCACCTGCTCGAGCGTCTTGCGCAGTGCGCGCGCTGGGATCTCGCCCTCGAGGTGGAGCCCGGGACCGGTGAGGCGGAAGTGGCGGAGGCCGGCCGCGCTCTCGGGAGCGCGCTCGCCGAGAGCCTGCGCAGCGGCCGCGGCTACGGATTCGCGTCGATGACCTCGGCCGAGGCTCTTGCGAGCGTCGTGCTCGAAACGTCGGAGGAGCCGCTCGTCGTCACGAACGTCGACCTCACACAGGCTCGCGTCGGCGGGCTCGGAACGGACGTCGCGCGCCGCTTCCTCGACCGCTTCGCAGAGGGTGCGTGCGTGACGCTGCACGTGAGGCTGCTGAACGGAACCGATACCCAGCACGTGCTCGAGGCGATCTTCAAGGCGCTCGGCGTCGCGCTCGCGCAGGCGTGCACGACCGAAGGAGGACGAGAGTGACGGGGCTGGACAAGACGGTCGTGCGCACCGAGGCGGCCCCGGCGCCGTTCCAGGGGGCGCCGTACTCGCAGGCGATCCGCGCCGGCGACTTCGTGTTCGTGTCGGGCCAACTCGCGCTACGCCCCGGGGACAAGGAGCTGTCGGGCGGCACGATCGAGGAGCAGACGGAGCAGGTCCTCGCAAATCTGCGCGCGATCCTCGAGGAGGCCGGCAGCAGTCTCGAGCGTCTCGTGAAGACGACGGTGTTCCTGCAGAACCTCGACGACTTCCAGGGGATGAACTCGGTGTACGCGAAGCACGTGGGGGACCGGCCGCCGGCCCGCTCGACGGTCGAGGTGGCGAAGCTGCCGTCCGGCGCGCTCGTCGAGATCGAGGCGATCGCGCATATCTAGGCAACGGCTCGAGGAGTACGTCCGCTCCCTCGAGCTCGACGCCTACGTCGTCGGCGGCGCGGTCCGTGACGAGCTGCTGGGCACCGACTCGACGGACGCCGACTTCCTCGTTCCCGGAGTCGACACCGAGGAGCTGAAACGGCGGCTCGCAGCGCACGGACGCGTCGAAGACCTGGTCGTCGCCGGACGGCTGGTCGGCGTGCGGCTGCATCCGAAGGACAAGAGCGTGCGGTCGCTCGCGCGCGCAGGCATCGAGTTCGCTCCGCCGCGGAAGGAGGTGAGCACCGGACCGGGGCGACACGACTTCGAGATCGTCGCCGACGCGTCGCTCTCGGTCGAGGAGGACATGCGCCGCCGCGACTTCACCGTCAACGCGATCGCGAAGCGGCTGTCGACCGGCGAGCTCGTCGACCCGCTCGACGGTCGGGCCGACCTGCGCAAAAGGGTGCTGCGCACCGTTTCGCCGAGGAGCTTCGCCGAGGACCCGCTGCGGCTCGTCCGTGCGCTCCGCTTCGTCTCGCAGCTCGACTTCGACCTCGACGACGAAACGGCCCGGCAGATGCGCGCGGAGGCGGCGGCGATCGAGCTCGTCTCGGCGGAGCGGATCGGCGGCGGCCTCGCGGCCGACGGCATGGGCGAGCTCTCGAAGCTCCTGCTCGGTGCACAGCCGGCGAAGGCGCTGCGGATCGCGCGGGACACGGGCGTGCTCGTACAGGTCCTTCCCGAGTTCGAGCCTGCGATCGGATTCGACCAGGAGTCGCGCTACCACGACCTCAGTGTCGACGAGCACACCTTCGCCGTGGTGCAGGCGACGGCAGACGGAGCGCGGGCGCTGCCCGTCCGCCTCGCCGCGGTGTTCCACGATCTCGGGAAGCCGCAGGTCGCATGGCGCGGGACCGACGGGCGACTGCACTACTACGCGAAGCCGGGCTACGCCGATCGCAGCCACGAACAGGTCGGCGCCGAGCTTGCCGGCGGGGCGCTTCGGCGACTGCGGTATCCGAACGCGCTACGCGACCGCGTTTGCCGAATCGTGCGGCACCACATGTTCCAGGTCGGGAAAGGCGACGCCGTGCGCGCGCGGCGCTTTCTCGCGAAGCACGGCGACGACCTTGCGTTCCAACTCGTCGACCACAAGGAGGCGGACTTTCTCGGCAAGCGCGGGAGTGCCGGGCCGCCGCCGCTCGACGAGATCGAGAGGCTGCAGCGTTTCCGGAAGGTCTTGGAGCGGGAGCGGAGGCAGCCGCACCGGCTCTCCGACCTCGCCGTGGACGGCAGCGACCTGATCGAGCTCGGCTACCGGCCTGGGCCCGACCTCGGCCGCACCCTGCACGAGCTGCTGCGCGAGGTCGTGGACGATCCAACGAAGAACGATCGCGCTGCACTGCTGAAGCGTGCGCGTGCGAAGCTACGGGCGTGACCGAGCTCGATCTCATCCACTGGGACGCGCCGGGGCCGTATCGCGTCGCGTTCTCGACGCGCATCGGCGGCACGAGCGAAGGGCCGTTCGCATCGTTGAACCTCGGCATCCTCACCGAGGACGATCCTGCGCGCGTCGTGCAGAACCGCGCGATGCTGTGCGATGCCGTCGGCGCCGATCCGAACGAGGCGACGATGGCGTGGCAACGTCACGGCGCGAACGTTACGCGTGCGGACGCGCGCGGCATCGTCCTGCCGGGGACGGTCTACGACCATTGCGACGGCCTGTGGAGCGACGAGCCCGGTCGCGCGATGCTGCTGCTGACGGCGGACTGTATGCCGATCGCGCTTGCGCGTACGAACGCGGATCGTCCTGCGGTGGGCATCTTGCACGCCGGCTGGCGCGGGCTCCTCGCCGGGATCGTCGGCGCGGGCGTGCGTGTCCTCGGCGCCCGCGGGATCGCTGCGGCGATCGGGCCGAGCATCGGGCCGTGCTGTTACGAGGTGGGCGAAGAGGTCGCCGGCCCCTTCCGCGAGGCCTTCGGCGAGGATGTCGTGCGCGGCGACTCGCACCTCGATCTCTGGACTGCGGCCGAGCGCGCGCTGCGGGCGGCCGGCGTCGAGCACGTCGAGCGTTCCGACCTCTGCACGTCCTGCAACGGTGACCGCTTCTTCTCGCACCGGCGCGACCACGGGCGCACCGGCCGCCAGGGGGTCATCGCCTACGTCGCCTGAGGAGATTCGCGAGCGCTATCTGCGCGTGCGCGAGGATGCAGGGGACGGCGTGACCGTGGTCGTCGCGACGAAGTACGTGAGTGTCGACGAGCTCGGCCTGCTCGCGGACGCGGGCGTCGACATCGTCGGCGAGAACCGCGCGCAGGATCTCGAGGAAAAGCACGCGCGCTGGGGCGACCGGTTCCGCTGGCACTTCATCGGCCATCTGCAGAGCCGGAAGGCCAAGACCGTGAACGAGATCTGCGAGCTGTGCCACTCGTTGAGCAGCGAGTCCGCAGCGGCGAAGCTCACGATCCCGGCGCTCGTGGAGGTGAACCTGAGCGGGGAGGAGTCGAAGTCCGGCGTGACGCCGGACCAGCTGCCGGCGCTCGTCGCGGCGTATCCCCACGTGCGCGGCCTGATGACGATGCCGCCGTTCACGGAGGATCCCGATCGGTCACGGCCGTACTTCCGACGCCTTCGCGACCTCGCCGAGCAGCACGGGCTGCGCGAGCTCTCGATGGGGACGAGTCAGGACTGGCGCGTGGCCGTCGAGGAGGGCGCGACCTACATTCGGGTCGGAGCAGGGATTTTCCGACCGGCTGAGTAACATCTGAGGCGAGATGGGCTTCGCGGACGTCTGGAACAAGACCCTCGTCTACTTCGGCATCGCCGAGGAGGAGGACTGGGACGAGGACGGGTACCTCACCGACGAGGAGCTCCAGCGTGCGTACGCCGAGCGGCCGAACGTCCGCCGCCTCGCCCCTCGGCGCCAGGCACGCGACGAGTACTCGGACGACTGGACCGATCCCGAGCCGGCGACTGCCCGCACGAGCGTCCTGCGTCCCTCGGCGCAGCAGCGCGAGGCGCCGCGCCGGCTGCGCGGCGTCGAGGGCCTCGCGTCGCCGAACGTCAAGGTGCACCTCGTCCTCCCGCGGAGCTTCAACGACGCGCAGCAGATCGCGGATCGCTTCAAGGATGCGGTCCCCGTGATCCTCAATCTCCAGCAGAGCGACCAGGAGCTGTCGAAGCGTCTGATCGATTTTGCGAGCGGTCTGACCTACGCGCTCGACGGCGGCATGCAGCGGATCGCCGACAAGGTCTTCCTGCTGACGCCGCGCAACGTCGAGGTCTCCGCCGAGGAGCGCGCGCGGATGATCGAGCGCGGCGGCTTCTTCAACCAGGCGTAGGAGAAGCTACCGGGGCGACGAACCGCCCTTTGATGGGCCTGCTTGCGGACGCCGTCACGTCGGCGCAGAGATTCGTGTGGGTCTTTGCGACCGTCTACACGCTCGTGATCTTCGCGTACATCATCACGAGCTGGCTTCGCCTGCCGTATTCGCCCTGGCTGAGCCGCATCCAGCGGTTTCTGTACGACGTCTCCGAGCCCTACCTGCGGCTCTTCCGGCGGCTCCTGCCGTCGATGGGCGCGATCGACCTGTCGCCGTGGATCGCGACGATCGTGCTCTGGGTGCTCGCGGAGGCGCTGATCAGGATCCTCGATCAATTCCACTAGAGGAGAGACATGTCACTCACCCCAGTCGAGATCAGGCATCTGTCGCCGCCCACTGCGTTTCGCGGCTACGAGAAGGATCACACGGACCGCTTGCTGGCGGAGATCGCGGCAAGCTTCGAGGACGTCTGGCGCGAGCGTGCCGACCTTGCAGACAAGGTCGAGGCGGTCGAGGCGGACCTCGTCCGCTACAAGGAGATAGAGGCGCTGCTGCGCACGACGCTCGTCTCGGCAGAGCGCGCCGCGTCGGATCTGAAGGAGCAGGCGCGGCGTGAGGCGGACGTCATCCTCGCCGAGGCGCACAGCGAAGCGCGTGCGGTGAAGCGGCGCGCGATGGCGGAGAACGAGCGGCTGAGGCTCGAGACGAGCCTCTTGAAGGAGCGGCTGCGCGCGGTGTTGGCGGTCGTCGAGCAGGCGGAGGACACGCTGCACGGCGTCAAGCTCGATGTGAAAGACGCAGAAGCCGCCTAGACTTTTACGCATGAGCGTTGCGACGACGCGGCTGCGGCTTCGCGTGAGCCCGGGATCCGGGCGCGCGTCGATCGTCGGACGCCACGGCGACGCGTGGAAGATCCGCGTCACCGAGGCGCCGGAGCACGGACGCGCGAACGAGGCGGTCGTGCGCTTGCTGGCGAACGCGCTCGCCCTGCCGCGCGATGCGGTCGCGATCGTTTCGGGCCACAGTGGCCGGGACAAGATCGTGGAGCTGACCGGGGTCGGGCCGGCGCTCATCGAACGCCGCCTCACCTCCGCGTCGACGCCCGCCCGCCTGAGAAAGGACAGACGCTGATGAGCATCGACACCGATCGTTTCCGCACGCTGCTGACCGAGGAGCGCGAGCGCGTTCAACGTGCGCTCACGCATCTCGAGGACGAACACCCCGGTTCGATCGAGGACGAGACCGACGAGCTCGCGACCGCGGGCGACAACCATATGAGCGACATGGCGAGCGCGACCCTCGACCGCGAGATCGACTACTCGCTCGAGGCCAGCTCGGAGCAGCACCTCGCCGAGATCGATGCGGCACTGAAGCGGCTCGACGACGGGACGTACGGCAAATGCGTCGTCGGCGGTGAAGACATCGGGGAGGAGCGCCTCGAGGCGATGCCCTGGGCGTCTCTCTGCATCGACCATGCACGCGAACGAGAGCAGCGCGGATGAGCGTAGGCTCGCCGGAGCTCGTCAAAGAGCGGAGGCGCCGGCTTTGCCGGCGCCTGGAGCGGGAATGAGCGACCGCGAGGTCAGGGTCGGTTCGTCGCCGGCGGCCGTTTCGCCCGAGCTCGTGGGCGAGCGCAGGCTCGGCGCGGGACCGTCGCATTGGCTCGCGCTCCTCGCGATCGCGCTCGCCGCTGTTGCGGCGGACCAGCTGACGAAGCATCTGGTCGCAAGTCAGCTGCGGCTCGACGACGGCGTGCACGTCGTCGGCCCGTTGTGGATCCGGCACGTTCAGAACTCGGGCATCGCGTTCGGGCTGTTCTCGCAGGCGACCGCGGTCGTGATCGTGCTGACCGGGCTCGCGATCGCCTGGATGCTCTTCTACTTTGCGCGCAGCGGCGCTCGCCATCCGGTGCTGCCCGTCGCGCTCGGCCTCGTGATCGGCGGCAGCATGTCGAACCTCGTCGACCGTGTGCGCCTCGGCTACGTCACCGACTTCATCGACCTCCGCTGGTGGCCGGCGTTCAACCTCGCAGACAGCTTCATCGTCATCGGCGTGCTCGTCCTGCTCGGCGCGCTCATGCTCGCGGAGCGCGAGCCGCGCGGTCCGCAGCGAATACGTCGTGATGCGCCTCCGCGTCCCTCCTGAGTCGAGCGGCACGAGGCTCGACCGCTTCCTGGCGGAGCTGCCCGAGATCGGCTCGCGCGCCGTGGCCGAACGGCTTGTGCGCGACGGCGCCGTGCTCGTCGACGGACGGGCACGGTCGAAGAGCCATCGGCTCGACGGCGGCGAGGAGCTCGAGTTCGAACCGCCTGCGCCGAGGCCGAGCGTGCTCGAGGCAGAAGAGATGGATCTCACGATCCCGTACGAGGATGAGCATCTGCTCGTCGTCGACAAGCCCGCCGGGCTCGTCGTGCATCCCGCTGCCGGACACCACACCGGCACGCTCGTGCACGGCCTGCTTGCGCACGACGTCGAGGGTGGGGAAGAGGCGGAGCGGCCGGGGATCGTGCACCGGCTCGACCGCGACACGTCCGGATTGCTCGTGGTCGCACGCTCTCCTGAGGCGCACCGTCGCCTCGAAGAGATGGTCCGACGGCGCGAGCTGACGCGCGAGTACGTCGCGCTGGTCGTCGGCCGGCCGCGCTCGTGGCGCGGCACCATCGACGCGCCGATCGGCCGCGACCGTCACGACCCGCTTCGCCACTCCCTCGACACCGACTCGCCGCGGGCTGCGATCACGCATTTCGAGGTCGTCGAGTTGCTCGGCGGCCATGCGCTGCTCCGCGTCACGCTCGAGACGGGACGCACGCATCAGATCCGCGTCCATCTGGCCGCCATCGACCTGCCGGTCGCCGGCGACCCGACCTATGGACGCGCCGGAGATCTCGGCCTCGAGCGTCAGTTCCTGCACGCGGCGCGGCTCGCCTTCGAGCACCCCTTCACCGGCGAGCCGGTGGATGTGACCTCCCCGCTGCCGGCCGATCTCGGCGAATCGCTCGCTACACTGCGCGCGTCCTAGAAAGCAATCGACCCGGCGG
>Ga0157369_10009524_pt1 | contig 11106 bp, 8 predicted proteins | sample C25metaG_FD_113461 | JGI IMG/M metagenome (GOLD analysis project Ga0157369, IMG submission 113461) | Corn rhizosphere microbial communities from Kellogg Biological Station, Michigan, USA - C2-5 metaG | ecosystem: Host-associated > Plants > Roots > Rhizosphere > Soil | place: USA: Michigan... | reverse complement strand
CTCGAGCACGAATCCGGCCGACAGGGCGAGCGGCCGTGCTCCACTCATCGCGAGGTCATTGACCGTGCCGTTGACGGCGAGGTCCCCTATGCAGCCGCCGGGGAAGAACAGCGGCGACACGACGAAGGCGTCGGTTGTCACCGCCAGCCGCCCGCCAAGCAGGTCCAGCACGGCGCCATCGTCGAGTGGCTCGAGCGCCGGGTTGCGGAAGGCAGGATAGAAGTAGCGCCCGAGCAGGTCGTGCATCATGCGCCCGCCGCCGCCGTGCGCGAGCACGACCCGGTCCCGCGTTCCGAACGGCGCCGGGCATTGGAGCGTGATTGGTTTTTCGCTCACGAATGTGCTCCAACCCGTTCGCGCTGCCGCCGGTACTGATAATAGGCGGCGCACGCGCCTTCGTTCGAAACCATGGTCGCGCCGAGCGGATGCTCCGGCGTGCAGCGCAAGCCGAATGCCGGACACTCAACCGGCTTCTTCACGCCGCGCAGCACTTCGCCGCTGGCACATTCGGTGTCTTCCTGCGCCGCGTACGTCGCGACGGCGAAGCGCGTTTCGGCGTCAAACTCAGCGAAGCCGGGCGCCAGCGCAAGTCCGCTGCGCGGGATTTCGCCGAGTCCCCGCCACTTGCGCGGGACAATACAAAAGACCGTTGCCACGAGATGCTGCGCGGGCACGTTGCCCTGGCGACGTACCGCGCGCGTGTACTGGTTCTCGACCTCGGCGCGCCCCTGCTCGAGCTGGCGGACGCACAGGAAGATGCCCTGCAGGATGTCGAGCGGCTCGAATCCGGTGACAACGATCGGGACGCGGTACTGCGCCGCGATCGGAAGATATTCTTCGTAGCCCATCACCGTGCAGACGTGTCCGGCGGCGAGGAAGGCATGCGTGCGATGGTCGGGCGCGCTCATCAACGTTTCCAGGGCCGGTGGGACGAGCACGTGCGAAACGAGCACGGAGAAATTGCGGATGCCCTCGCGCTGCGCCTGGTAAACGGCCATGGCATTGGCGGGCGCGGTAGTTTCGAAGCCCACGGCGAAGAACACCACCTCGCGTCCGGGGTTATCGCGCGCGAGCTTGAGCGCGTCGAGCGGGGAATAGACGATGCGCACATCGCCGCCACGCGACTTTACGTCGAACAAGTCACAATCCGTGCCAGGAACGCGCAGCATGTCGCCGAACGAGCAGAAGATCACCTCGGAACGCGCGGCAATCTGCGTGGCCTTGTCGATCAGCTCGACCGGCGTCACGCAAACCGGGCAACCGGGCCCGTGGAGCAGCGTGATCTGCTTCGGCAGAAGCTCGTCGATGCCGAACTTGACGATCGCGTGCGTCTGGCCGCCGCAGACCTCCATGATGTTCCACTCGCGCGTGGTGATGCGCGCGATGGCGCGGGCATAGCGCTCGGCGGCCCGGCGGTCGCGGTACTCGTCCACGTACCTCACGGCGCATCCTCGATTTCGGCGAGTTCGCCCATCTGCCGCAGGTACTCGAAGGTCTGATTCGCTTCGCGTTCGTCGATCACGCTGAGGGCGAATCCGACATGAACGATGACATAGTCGCCGGGCTTCACTTCCTGAACGTAGGCGAAGCTGACCTGCTTGAGCACGCCGCCGAAGCTCACCTGGCCCGTGCGGTACTCCTGCGCGCCGGAGACGGAAATGACTTTACCGGGCACTGCGAGACACATCGCCTCCTCCTGCGGGTTCGGCGCGACCTGCGCGTCCGGCGGCCATGATCTGCCCGAGCGCGATGCCTCCGTCGTTCGGCGGCACGCGCTGGTGCCAGTAGGGAGTGAAACCGGCGGCGCGCAATTTCACGATGAAACACTCTGTCAGGTACTTGTTCTGGAAGCATCCGCCGGTGAGCGCGACCTTCGGCTCGCCGACGCGGCGGGCGATCTCGACGCCTGCGTCGACCAGCGTATGGTGAAACTTCGCGGAGATCTGTAATACCGATCCCCCTTCGGCCACGATGGCGCGCACCATCGGACGCCAATCGAAGATGAAAGCGCCATCGCGTTCTTCGATGTCGAAGGGATAGGCGCCTTCCGCCGCCGCGCTGCCATCGATCGCGAATTCGAGTTCCATCGCGGCCTGGCCCTCGTGACGGCAAACTTGACGAATCCCAGCGATCGAAGCAATCGCGTCGAACAGGCGTCCCGCGCTCGAGGTCTGTGGAGCGTTGACGCCGCGCTCGATCATGGACCGCAGGATGTGCAGTTCGCCCTTGCCGAATGCGTCGAGCGGCGGGAGCGCCAGGGTCCATGCGTCATCGCCGAACGTCTCGTAAAGCAGGGCGATGGCTGAGCGTCTCGGTTCGCGTACAGCCCGCTCGTTTCCGGGAAGTCGAAATGTGCGGAAGTGTCCGGAGCGACGCATGCAGGTCTCGTCGATCCGCAGGAACTCGCCGCCCCACACGGTGCCGTCGGGACCGTAGCCGCTGCCGTCCCACGCAATGCCGAGCACCGGCGGTTCCATCTCGTTTTCCGCTATGCACGAGAGTACGTGCGCGTAGTGGTGCTGCACGGGTATGACGGCGGTGTCCTGGCGTTGCGCGTATTGCGTCGAAATGTACGCGGAGTGCAGGTCGCAGGCGATACGCTGAGGCGCGAATTCGTACATCCGGCGGAATGACGCGATGACGCGCTCGAACGCGTGCAGGGAAGCGGTCGTTTCCAGATCGCCGATGTGCTGGCTGATGAATACCTGCCGGCCGACGGAAGCCGCGATGGCATTCTTCTGGTGCGCTCCCACGGCGAGCGTAGGAGGCAGCTCGTCCCCGATTTGCACCGGCAGCGGCGCATAACCGCGCGCGCGGCGCAGGACCAGCTCCCGTCCCGCGACCATGCGTATGACCGAATCGTCGACGTGGCGCGCGATCGGCCGGTTATGCACGAGGAAGACGTCCGCGATATCGCGAAGACGCTTGAGCGCGTCGCGCTCATCGGTACAGATGGGCTCTTCGGAAACATTGCCGCTGGTGGCGACCACGGGAAATCCCAACTCGGAAAGAAGGAGATGATGCAGCGGCGTGTAAGGCAGCATCGCCCCGAGATTCGGATTGCCGGGCGCGACGAGGGCCGACAGATCGTCGGACTCCCGGTGGCGGTCGAGCAGGACAATCGGCGCTGCCGGCGAGCGCAACAAGTGCTCCTCCGTCGCCGACACGCAGCAATAGCGCTCGACCGATCCGATGTCACGAAACATGACAGCCAGCGGCTTCTCTTCGCGATGCTTGCGCGCCCGCAGTTCGGCCACGGCGGCGTCATTGCGCGCGTCGCACATCAGGTGGAAGCCGCCGAGTCCCTTCACGGCGACGATCTGGCCGCGCCGGATCAAGTGCGCCGCGGCGAGAAGCGCATCGTTGGCGAGGTAATGAGCGCTTCCTGCGCGATCCCACAGTTCAATGTGCGGACCACATTCCGGGCACGCATTCGGCTGTGCGTGGAAGCGACGGTCTTCCGGATCGTGATACTCGCGATAACACGCCGCGCACATCATGAAGTCCGACATCGTGGTCCGGCGGCGATCGTAGGGAAGTCCCTCGACGATGCTGAATCGCGGTCCGCAGTTCGTGCAGTTCGCGAATGGATAGCGATGCCGCCGGTTCCGCGGATCGAAAATCTCGCGCAAGCAATCCGGACATGTGGCGACATCGGGGAGGACGATCGCGGTCTTCCGCCCATCCTCGCTGGCGCGAATCTCAAATCGCGTAAAACCAACGGCGTCGAGCAACGTGGATTCGAGGCTCTGAATAAAGGAGATGGCCGGCTTCTCCTGCTCGAGTCGGTGGAGGAAGTCGCGCAGGTCTCCTTCTTCGCCTTCGACCTCGAGAAAGACGCCCTGAGAGTCGTTCCGCACCCAGCCACGCAGGTCAAGCGAGGTGGCGAGCCGATACACGAATGGCCGGAAGCCGACGCCTTGAACGGCGCCGTGGATCACCACGCGCATGCGGCGGATGGCGGATTGCTCGACGATCGCAATGGTCCCAGCCAAAAGTCCTCCGAAGAGGAACTGGCTCGATTATTCAGGAACGGTGCGGCTTTGCGGGGTGATGGTCATCACGCTTGGGCGTGTTTTCGCGCGGGAAGTTTTTCGTGGACTTTCCGCATGGCCGCGACAAAACGCGGTTCGTCGCGCAGCACGTCGAACGCCTGGTGAGGCGCCATATAGATGAGGTAGTCGCTGCGCTCCTCGATCATCTCGTCGAGCGCATCCAGGGCTTCCTTGAATTGCTTCAGCCCAAGACGAACGAAGAGCCTGGCGTGCGCGGGGATCCACTCGCGGCGGCGCATCTCGTCCAGTTGCTGCAGGATGGCGAGAGCTTTCTCTGTTTCACCCGCGAGGCCATACGCATAGCCCAGCCGCGACAGCGCTACGACGCTCGGAGAGTCGGCGGGCGAAAGCTTGAGCGCGTTGCTGAAGGCGGCGATCGCGCGCTCCGGACGCTTTACCGCGCACTCCGCGTATCCAGTGAACAAATGCACCATCGGATACGAAGGCTCCAGCGTCGCCACGGGGCGCAATCGTTCCACCGCGCGCTCATATTGCCGGTCGTAGAAGTTCACGATGGCCGGCAGCGTGCTGCCGATGGGCGAGAGCGGATCGAACTCGTGCGTCTTCCGCGCTTCTTCGTGCGCTTCGTCGATGCGGCCGGTGGCGATGCAGTGCAGGCAATGCCAGAGGTGCGCGGTTGGATAACTCGGCTTCAGGTCCTGCGCGCGCCGGAAGCGCGCCTCCGACTCCTCGAAGTCCCGCTCATAAACGAGGTTCACAAGGCCGAGCGTGGTGTGTGCTTCGGCCAGGTCGGGATCGATCTCCAATGCGCGCTGTGCGGCTGCCTTGGCGCGGGGCATCGCTTCGCTCGGCGCGATGTAGCAGTAAGGAAAGATGCTGAGCACCGCAAAGCAATCCGCAAGGCCGGAGTGCGCGAGGGCATAACCCGGATCGGCGGCTTGCGCCTGCTGGAAGCATTCCACTGCCTTGCGCACTGCGTCGAGTTCGCGCTTGTTCCAGTTGAAGACCCCACGCAGGTACAGGTGATGCGCTTCCAGGCTGCTGGTAGGACGCTTCTGCACGCGGTCGAGCTGTTGCTTGGTCAGCGTGAGGCGCAGCTTGTCGAAGATGGCGGCCGACATCTCGTCCTGCACGGCAAACAGATCGGCGAGAGGACGCGTGTACTGCTCGCCCCAGAGGAGCGAACCATCGCGCACGTCCACCAGCTCGGCGCTGATGATGAGCGACTGCCCGCGCAGCATCAGCCGGCCGGTCACGATTGAGTCCACGTTCAGTTCGCGGCCGATGGTTTGCGCGTCCAGCGGCGTCTTGCGGTACTGGAACGCCGTGATGCGCGCCATTACGCGGAGTGACGGCAATTCCGCAAACCGGTAGATGAGCGACTCGGCGATGCCGTCGCCAAGGTAATCGGCGTCGCTCATGCCGGAATCGTTGGTAAAGGGAAGAATGGCAATGGAGCGCGGGGCGGTCGTTTCCGACGCGGTTCCCGGACGGCCGGCAAACGTTACCGGCATAAGGAATCGATAGCCGCGGCGGGGAACGGTCTCGATAAAGCGAGGGACCTCGGCGGAGTCGCAAAGCGCTTCGCGCAGCTTGTTTACCGCGCGATTCAGCCCGCGCTCGAAGTCGACGAACGTGTCGTCGCTCCAGAGTTTCTGGCGCAACTGTTCGCGGCTCACGACCTCGCCGGGTTTGTCGATCAGCAACGCCAGGATTTGGAAAGGCTGGTCGGGCAGACGGACGCGTATGCCGCTCTTGCGGAGTTCGCCCGTGTTCAAGTGCAGTTCGAAGCTTCCGAACCGCGCAATTGTCGGTATTGCCGAGCCGCCCATCGTCGTCCCCCGGCGCCGCGAAGCATACCACCGTAGCGAACATTTTTCTGTAACACGGATGCCTTCAGTCGGTTAGCGGGGGACATTTCTCCAATCCGTAAATGACAGCGCAACCATTTCCTGCTTCGTCTTCCAGACGCATACTCCGCCGCGATACGGCGCTTGTAGTTACTGAAATTCTGGAGACGATACATGAAGAACCGAGTTCAGCTGTTCCTGGCGTTGACCTGCATCTGCCTGCTGACGGTGACGGCGTCGGCGCAGAAGATCGATCGCGTCATCTTCTTCGGCGACAGCTTGTCTGACGCCGGCAATCACTTCATCTATTCGAATGGCGCCAGCAGCCGGCAGCCATTCTCGTTCGAGCCGCCCGACGCCAGCTACGACATCGGCGGACATCACTTCAGCAACGGCAACACCTGGGCGGAACAGCTCGCGACGTCGCTCCATGTGCCCAACAGCGGGAACCCGTCGCTGCGCGCGCCGGGAACCTTCACCGATTACGCCATGGGACGCGCCCGGGCTCGCGCTAACGCTCCCTCGTTTCCGCAGTTCGACCTGTCGTCCCAGGTCAACCAGTTTCTGAGCGACTTCGGCGGGCAGGTTCCGGCGAACTCGCTGGTTGTGATCTGGATCGGCGGAAATGACATTGACGACGCGCTGACTGCTCTCTTCGTCGATCCCAGCGGGCAGACGAGCGCGGGAATCGTTCAGTCGGCGGCGACGGCAGTCGCTACCAACGTGCAGACGCTCTACGGCGCCGGCGCGCGGATGTTCCTGATCGTGAACGTCCCTGATCTCGCCAAGACGCCGTACGTGCAGTTCCTCGGCGCGAATGTGAACCCCGGCATTCCGGCTATCGCGACGCTGTTCACCGGCTATTACAACGGCGGGCTGAACCAGCTCGCGTCCGGCTTCCCGTTCCTTGCACCGCCGGACCCCGTGCACCCGCTCCGCTATGTGCGCTTGCTCGACGCGAATGCTCTGTTCGACCAGATTCGCGCGACGCCGGTCACGTTCGGGATCAGCAACTCCATCGAGCGCTGCACGCAAGCCGGTGTTGTGGGCGGCGGCATCTGCTCCACCCCGAACCGCTACCTTTTCTGGGACGGGATCCATCCCACCACGACGGTGCACAGCGCGGTCGCAACCGCTGCGCTGCAGTTGGTCACGCAGTAAGAGCCCGGTAGCCGCGGCGCCCGGACGACCCGGACGCCGCGGCAAACCGGCAGGGAAACAACAAAGGGAAGAAAGGAGAAGCGCGATGCTACGGCGACTGTTGCTTTTCGTCCTCGTCCTGACCGGCAGCGGCTTCGCGCAGGACACGTGGGGACGCATGGAAGCCAACGTCGACTACGGATACCTGCGGCTCAAGGTCCCGAACGCGAGCAAGCCGGTGAACATGAACGGCGTTCAACTTGGCATCAGCACCAATGTGAACCGCTGGCTCGGCTTCGGCGCGGATTTCGGCGCCTACTACCACTGCGTTGCCGGCTGTAACCAGTCGAGCTACGGCTACGGCAGCTCCGATCTCGCGCATAACACGGCGTACACGCTGCTGGTCGGGCCTCGGATCCGGCTGGCTCCCGGGCACAAATGGCAGCCGTTCGTCCAGGGTTCGGGCGGCCTGATTCGCGTTGGCTACAACGACTCCGTGAGCTACGCGCCCAGTCCAACCGGCACAGGCGTCGTCAACCCTGCCAACCAAGGCCACAACGGCGTCGCAATCAGTGGTGGTGGCGGCGTCGATTGGGTGGCCGGCCATTTCATCGTTCGCGTCGCCCAGATTGATTTCTTTCGTTACGACGTCGGCCTGCGCACGGGCAATAGCGCGCGCTTCATCGCAGGCATTCGGTACCAGTGGGGAATGAGGAAGTAACGGCTCTGGGCTCTCGGCCTTGCAAGCGAAAAGGAGAAAGTCATGATGGCAAACGTGAAAATCACGGCGAAATGGGTGGCGGTTTTGCTTGCGGTTTGTATTGAAGCGTCGGCCCAGCAGGATGCAAGCCTGGTCTACAGCGGGCCCAAGCGCCTGCACTCCAGTTATCGGGTGAAGGTGTCCAACGGGCTTGTGGAAGCTCCAGGCACCCTGGTTCTCGAGCGAGGGCAGGTGACGATCCGCAACAAGTCAGGCACCGACGACATTGTCATTCCGGACCAACAGTTGCTCGATGCCGTTGATGAGGCGCGCGGCCGCAGCATGCCGTACATCCGCCTGTCGACCGCGTTTCAGTGTGACGATGCGCGAGAAGCGGCCATTTTTCTCTCCACCGCAGTCGCGTGGGACGCGGTCGTCGGCGTCGTGTCGCTGTTCCACCACAAGCGCCACTTCCTGACGATCAACTACGTGCGCGATGGCGAAACTCGTTCGGAAACCGTCCAGGTATCCGGCCGCGACGCGCAGAAGCTGGTGAAGGAGCTGCAATTGCGTCGCGGAATCGCGTTTGTCCCGGGAGAGTTCTAAGGAGGATGCCATGAAACCGAGCACGAACTGGTTCGCGAAGCTGCTGCGTTTCGCCGGCATCATCCTGATTGTTCTTCCGGCCGCCGGAGCGCAACTGCAAGACGATGTCTGGATGGAGCCTGTGGTCGAAGCGAGGCCTTTGGCAACGCGCTGCGCAACCGTGTCGCTGACATCGACCAGCGTATGGCTCTCACCGCGCATCCTGACCGGCACGTTGACCGGACGCGCCGAGTTTCAGCAAGCCGGCCTGAGGCTGGTCGATCTCGCGGACTCGCCGGACGTCCAGCTGACGGTCAAGGACGAGTTCGACGAAAACCAGAGCTTCCAGAATCCCGGTGGCCATGGTTATCGCGATGCCTTCGTTCACGCCTTGCGCGTTCGCGACGGCAAGTCGAGCGACACGAAGGTGACCGCGCTCGGCTCGTATGAGGGAATCGTTGCCGGGGCCGTGATCGACGCGCTCCATGAGGTATGTCCGGCGGTGCTGACCACGGTCGAGGCTCGGCGTCTCTCGGTGGAAACGCCAGACCCGGTTGTGATCGCGAGCTTGCGGCAGGCGACGAGCCTTACCATCGACTCTTTTACTTATCTCGACGACAAAGCGTTTCGACGGCGGCTGCTTGCGCGTCCCGAGGTGCGGGGATGGCAACTTGCGGTCAACGCCGATGGCAGCGACTCGGACATGCGGCTCGAGATTCGCCGTATGCGGAATAGCTCCACCTGGAGGTGCGAACTGTTCGATCGTGCGCATCGCCTGCTGTGGATGCATTCCGCCGGAGCGCTCACCGAAGAACATGCGGTCGACGGCATCGTCGACGGATTGATCGACCAGATCGCCCGTTACCGCGAGACGCCGGTTCGCGCGCCGGTTCCACATCGCGCCAAGCGCGTCGTGCGCGGCGCGTGGAATGCCAGGCTCATCACCGGCGACTTTCGTACCACGCTCCAGCCGCTGGAGATCGCGGTCGATGGTGAACGCTTCATCGCGCGGGATGCCTTGGGGAAGGCGGTCTTCACCATCGGGGCAGAGCAGCTCGAAGACGTGGAGCACTCGACGGTGCGCGATCCGATCTTCCAGCTGCCCGTGCCCACACCCGGCATGAACTACCTGGACGAATCAGACGAGAACGGCGCCACCGTCCACGCTTTTGGCGAGGTGGTCGCCGCCGTAATGGGAGTGGGCGCTTACGTCGTATCGGCCGGCGCGATCACGGCGCTTCTTTTCCCTTTCGCGGCGAGACAACACTTCGTGGAGATCGCCTGGCACGACAACGACCTCGAGCAGAAGGCCATGTTCCAGCTTAGCGGCAGAGACGCCGGCCGACTCCTCGACGCCATCACCAGCTTGAAAGACTCGGAAACAGACCGCCGCCACTCCGTCACCGCTCGCGTTCGTCCAGCGCCATCGCCGAATCCCAACAACTGAGGCGCGCTTCGTTCTCTCTCCTCTCAAGACGTTTTCCACAGGTACTCTTTGGTCATGCGAAGCGAGGTTACTATGTTTCCACTCGGCCGGCCGTCGCGAAGGCCTTCCTGAATCGTCGGAAGGCCCAGTATTCATGCGGCTTTGCACGCGCGTCCAATTTGCGCTGCAACCGAAGTTGTAGAGGCCGCTACATCGCGAGGCCACCGGAGGTACATCGTCCTTACGATTGTTGAGTTCTAGACCTTCTGGGACACTACGCATGGTTACCGGGGCCGCGGGGGACGTCGGCGCGTGTTGTCCCGGGCGACCGAGCACCGCGACTGCCGGGAATCTCTCCGGCAATCAAGAAGAGCGGCTCCCCGCCGGCTCTTGAGGGCGGTCGGCCTTTCGGCAAGGCGGCCGCGCCAGTGTTTCCACAAAATTTTCAGTTCAGGTAGTCGAAGGCAGAGTTGCGTCTATTGGAACGCCAAGCCGTCGTGTGCGCAGAAGCATGCGCATTCGTGTCCCTGCCGGCACCTCCCCTTCCGCTCAACCACGAATTCACCCTAAGAGGAAAAGAATGAAACGTACGTTCGCGATCACAAGCGTTTGTCTGGTAGTGCTGTTGCTCGGCGCCACATTTGCTGTCCAGGCCGGAACAGTCTCCGCACAGTCGGGTGTCTTGCACCTGGCGAGCCATGCCATGTCTTCAGCGCGGCACGCGGTGTCGGCGATGTTCCAGGAGACGGGTCACGTCCAGGCGAACCATTTGACGTCCTCGGCGCACATGGTATCGGCGCGCAGCAACGCCTGCTCGGTCACGCTGAAGGATCATCGCGTTCTCGTCACCGGCGGAGCCGCCGGCGAAGGCGTCCTCTCATCGGCTGAAATTCTTTCGACGAATGCCAGGTTCTCATCCGTACCGCCGATGAGGGAAGCTCGCAGCGAGCATGGATGCGCGCTGTTGCCGGATGGCAGGGTGCTGGTTGCAGGCGGCCGCACGAACAGCGGCGGCGACACGAACTCCTCTGAGATCTTCGATCCCGAGACGAACTCTTGGGCCGCCGGCCCGCAGATGATGTGGGCGCGCGCGGGCGCAACGTTCTCAATATTGAAGGATGGCCGCGTCCTGATCGCGGGCGGCGAGTCCTCCGGCAACCCAACGAACACGCTGGAAATCTATGATCCCTCGACCGCTTCGTTCGTCGCGGTTCGCGGCCAGTTGTCTGCCCCTCGTACGCAGCACGCCGCCGCTCTCCTGAGAGACGGCCGTGTCCTGATCGCCGGCGGAACCGACGGCGCGCAGTCTCTCGCGACCGCCGAAATCTTCGACCCCGCGACCGGCGAAATCACTCTTGCGGCCAACATGAACATCGCGCGCGCGGGACT
>Ga0157369_10009522_pt1 | contig 11108 bp, 10 predicted proteins | sample C25metaG_FD_113461 | JGI IMG/M metagenome (GOLD analysis project Ga0157369, IMG submission 113461) | Corn rhizosphere microbial communities from Kellogg Biological Station, Michigan, USA - C2-5 metaG | ecosystem: Host-associated > Plants > Roots > Rhizosphere > Soil | place: USA: Michigan... | reverse complement strand
TCGCGACCCCGTTCCGGCTGGTGATGATGGCGGGCTATGCGTCGCTCATCATCCTCTTCGCGACCCGGGCGGGCGCCTTTCGAGACCGAATCGCCGCCGCCGGCCGCGCCGCGTTCACCAACTATCTCGGCACCAGCCTTCTCGCGTCGCTGCTGTTCAACGGCTACGGCTTCGGCCTCTACGGCCATCTGGAGCGGTGGCAGGCCTGGCTGGTGGCGCCGTGCTTCTGGGCGGTGATGCTGCTCTGGTCCAAGCCGTGGCTGGAGCGCTACCGCTACGGTCCGTTCGAATGGGCGTGGCGCTCGCTCGCCCGATGGTCGCCCCAGCCGATGCGGCGGCCGAGCGCCGAGCCGGTCGCGGCCGCCGCCTAGGCCTGGCGCCTCTGGCGGAGCGGATTCGCTTCCGCCTCGAGCAGCGCCATCGTCCGCGCATAAAGCGGCCTCAGACGGGCGACTTCCGGCACGAGCTCGTCGGGCGCGGTGCGCATCTCGACCGCCCGGCGGGCGCCGATCTCGATCTCCTCCGCAAGGGCGCCGAGCGGCTCGGCGCCAAACTGCCGGGCCTCCGATTTCATGGTGTGGGCGGGAAGGACGAGGCCGGCCGCGTCGTTGCGGTGCATCGCGTCCTCAATCCGGCTCACGGCCTTGTCGCCGTCCTCGCGGAAATAGGCGAGGATGCGCGCGAAGCCGGCGCCGAGCTCGGCGCGCGAGCGGCTGAACATCTCCCAGTCGACCAGCAGGCTATCGTCCACGCCACGACCCTAGGCACCGGCGGGTAAAGGAGCCGTTGACGCAAGCGCCTCGCTGCGCAGGGAGCGCAGGGAGCGGCCTAGTCCTTCTTGAACGGATTTTTCGATGCGCGGGCCGTCAGCCGCACGGGGACGGCGCCGAAGCTGAGCTCCTTCCGGAGGCCGTTGGTGAGGTAGCGCAGATAGGAATCCGGGAGCTCGTCGACGCGGGTGCCGAACAGGACGAAGGCGGGCGGCCGGGTGTTGACCTGGGTGATGTAGCGCAGCTTGATCCGCTTGCCGCCGGGGGCCGGCGGCGGGTTGCGCTCGATCGCCTCCTCGAACCAGCGGTTCAACTGGCCGGTCGAGACGCGCTTCGACCAGGTCTCGCGGATCTCGAAGGCGGCGCCGAGCAGCTGGTCGATGCCCTTTCCGGTCATTCCCGAGACGGTGAGCAGCGGCACGCCGCGGGCCTGGCTGAGCCCCTCGTCGAGGGCGGCCTTGATGCCGTTGAAGAGGCCGCTGCCGTTCTCGACCGTGTCCCATTTGTTGATCGCGACGACCAGCGCGCGGCCTTCCTGGAGCACGTTGTCTGCGATGCGGAGGTCCTGCGCCTCGAGCCCCCGCGTGCCGTCGAGGAGGAGGACGACCACCTCGGCGAAGTCGACCGCGCGGCGGGCGTCCGCGACGGCGAGCTTCTCGAGCTTGTCCTCGACCTTGGCCTTCTTGCGCATGCCGGCGGTGTCGATGAGGCGGACGGGCCGCCGCTCGCCGTCGGGCGCCTCCCACTCCCAGTCGATCGCGATCGAATCGCGGGTGATGCCGGCCTCGGGGCCGGTGATGAGGCGGTCCTGGCGGAGGATGCGGTTGATGAGTGTCGACTTGCCGGCGTTCGGGCGGCCGACGATCGCGAGCTTCAGAATCCGCGCCTCTTCCTCGCCCGCCTCGTCCCCTTCCTCCTCGCGCTCCACATGGGGGCGGATCTGCTCGAACAGGTCGACGACGCCCTCGCCATGCTCGGCGCTGAGCGCGATCGGATCGCCGAAGCCCAGCGAATAGGCCTCCATGATGCCGCCCTCGCCGGCCCGCCCTTCCGCCTTGTTGGCGGCGAGGACGACGGGCGTGGTTTCGCTGCGCAGCCAGCGGCCGATCTCCTCGTCGAGCGGAGTGATTCCGGCGCGGGCGTCGATCAGGAACAAGGCGACGTCGGCCTCCCGGACGGCGGCGACCGTCTGCTGCCGCATTCGGCCGGGGAGGGTCTCGGGGTCCTCGTCCTCGTATCCGGCGGTGTCGATCACCCGGAATTCGAGGCCGAGCAGCGTCGCCTCGCCCTCGCGGCGGTCGCGGGTGACGCCCGGCCGGTCGTCGACGAGCGCGAGCTTCCGGCCGACGAGCCGGTTGAACAGGGTCGACTTGCCGACGTTCGGGCGCCCGACGATGGCGACGGTGGGGAGCTTCGGCATGGGCGGCTGCCCTGCCGGGTTAGCTCCCCGCGGTCAACTTCGCCGGGTTTGCGCTCAGCGCCAGGCGGTGAGCATCCCGTTCTCGTGGAGGACGAAGAGCGTGTTGTTGGCGACGATCGGCGCCAGCGAGATCGGCATCTTGGTCGGGATCGTCGCCTGGACGGTGCCGTCGAACGGCGAGACGTAGACGATGTTGCCGTCCGTATCGACGAGGATCAGCCGGTTGCCGGCGAGGATCGGCCCCGAATAGTCGACGACGCCGCTCTTCTTCTTGACGTTGTGATAGTGCGGCAGCTGGGTCAGCCATTTGACGTGGCCGTTGGCGCGCGAGACGCAGAGCAGCCGCGCATCGTCGGTGACGACGAAGAGCCAGTCGCCGGCGACCCACGGGGTGGAGAGGCCGGCGACGTTCATCTCCCACAGGCGCTGGCCGGTGATGAGCTCGATCGCGACCATCCGGCCGCCCTGCCCGATCGCGAAGACCCGGCCCTGGTCGATCACGGGATCGGCGTCGATGTCCGACAGCGAGGTGACGGCGGTCGAGATGCTGGTGCGGGTCAGCGCATCCTGCCAGACGACCTGGCCGTTCTCATAGCGGTAGGCGGTGAGCTCGCCCGAGGAATAGCCGGCGACGACCGTCCCCTGCGCGGCGGCGGGGGCGGCGGCGCCGAGCACGCCCGCCGTCTCGATCGAGCCGGAGCCGTTCCAGCGCGTCTTGCCGTCGCGCGGGTTGAGCGCGAACAGCTGATTGTCCTGGCTGATCACGTAGACGTTGTCGTTGGCGATCGTCGGGGCGCCGCGAAGCGGCCCCGCCGGCCGGACGATCCAGGCGACCGCGCCGGTCTTGGCGTCGAGCGCGGCCGCGTCGCCGGCGCCGTTGGTCGCATAGAGGCGGCCGTTGTCGTAGCTGACGCCGCCGCCGAAGAGCGTGCCCGGCGTGACGTCGGCGCCGCGCACCGCGGTCCGCCACAGCGTCGCGCCGCTCTGCGGGTCGATGGCGCGGACCACCGCCTGCGCGTCGATCGTGTAGAGCCGCCCGTCGGCGAAGATGGGCGAGGCGGCGAGCTGGGTCTTCTTGCCGCTGCCCTCGCCGATGCTGACGCGCCAGGCCTGGGTCGGCGAGGCGGCCATGGCGAGATGGCCCATCGATTTGGACGCGTTGCCGCCCGGCTGCGCCCAGGCGGCGTTGACCTCGGCCGCGGGCAGGGTGACCTGCGTGGCGGCGAGGGCGGGATCCACCTCGACCATGGCTTCGCTGGACAGCACGGAAATGCGCTGGCCGATCGTCGGCGTGGTCGGCTTCTTGCCCTTGCTGAGAACGCCGCAGCCTCCGACCAGGCCGGCCATCGCGAGGGCGAGAAAAATCCGCTTCATCATTTGCCTTCCTGTGGTGCGGCGCTGTCCGGGATCGCGTCGACGCCGAGCGAGCCGGCCATCTGCGCGGCGCGCGAGCGGATCGAATCCGGGACCTTCGAATCCTTGGCGAGGGCCGCGAAGAGGCGCCCGGCCTCCTGCGGCCTGTTAAGCTTCATGTAGGAGACGGCGACCATCTCCCCGGCGCTTCCGAACCAGGGCGAGCCGGGCGCCGCGAGCGGCTTCAGCCGAGCGACGACCGCGTCGGGCTTCAGCGTGTCGAATTCGATCGCCGTCAGCCGGATCGTCGCGAGGTCGCGATAGGGTTGCGGGGCGTCCTTGTCGTCCGCCACCTGGCGGAAGAGCCCGGCCGCGCTCTTGAGGTCGTTCGCCTCGATCGCGAGGTCCGCCTTGGTGAACAGCGCCGCCGCCTTGTAGCCGGGCGTGCCGGAGGCGACGAGCGCGTCGAGCTTCGTCCCGGCCGCGGTCTTCTTGCCCGACGTGATGTCGTCGAACGCCCCGCTCAGCTGCTCGCCGCGCGCGCCGGCCTTCAGCGTCCGCTGGTTGTTCCACCAGATCGCGAAGGCAAGCAGCAGGAGGAGGAAGACGACGGCCGCGATGAGCAGCTTGCCGTAACGCTTCCAATAGCCGAGCATCTGGTCGCGGCGGAGCTCCTCGTCCACCTCGCGATAGAAGGTCTCATTGTCGACGGGCTTCAGCGCCAAGAAGAATCTCCAACATCGATGGACCGGCGCCCGGCTCCCGCAAGCCTGGCCGCGCGGGCCAGAACCGGAGATGAACGGGCTTGCGCCGGCACCGCCCCCGCCGCACCTCTACCGGCGCGGCAGGCGCAAACCAAGCCTCACTTTTTGCTGCGATAGATTTGCTCTTCGCCGGGGAAGGCGCGGCTCCTGACTTCCGCTGCATAGGCCGAGACGGCCGCTTCGATGCGCCCGGCGAAATCCTCGTACCGCTTCACGAAGCGCGGCGCGCGCTCGAACAGGCCGAGCATGTCCTCGGTGACCAGCACCTGGCCGTCGCAGCTTGGCGAGGCGCCGATGCCGATGGTGGGGCACGGGACGGCCCTCGTCGCCTCGGCGGCGATCTCCTCCATCACCCCCTCGAGCACGAGGAGGAAGCAGCCGGCCTCCGCGACGGCGCGCGCGTCGGCGAGGATCTTCTTCGCCTCGGCTTCGGTCCGGCCGCGGGCGCCGTAGCCGCCGAGCGCGTTCACCGCCTGGGGGGTCAGCCCGACATGGCCGATGACCGGGATGCCGCGGCGGGTGAGGAAGGCGACCGTCTCGGCCATCGCCTCGCCGCCTTCCAGCTTCACCGCCGCCGCGCCGGTTTCCTTGAGGATCCGCGACGCACTGGCGAAAGCCTGCTCGGGCGAGGCCTCGTAGGAGCCGAACGGCATGTCGACCGCCACCACGGCGTGCCACGAGCCGCGCACCACCGCGGCGCCGTGGGCGCACATCATCTCAAGCGTCACCGGCACCGTCGAGGGGAGCCCGTAGATCACCTGGCCGAGGCTGTCGCCGACGAGGAGCAGGTCGCAATGCGGGTCGAGCAGCTGCGCCATGCGCGCCGTATAGGCGGTGAGCATGACGATCGGCTCGCCGCCCTTCATCGCCTGCAGCTTGGGCACGGTGAGCCGCTTCATCGGCGCGGGCACCGGATTGGCGCGGCTCGTGGCCGTGTCGAGCGAATGGGTGACCGACATGGCCGCCCTCCTAGCCGCTCGCGTCCGTCGTGGCAAAAAGCGCTGGTTGCGCGGGCGGCGGCGGTGTAGCGTCGGCGCGAGGGGGGAAGCGACGGCAAGGCGTCGGCACGAACGCCGCTTTGCGTGGTCCGGAACCGCCGAACTTCTCAAATCCGGCGATAGACATCGCTTAGGATAAGTGAGACTTTTTGCTTCTGAACGACAGCATCGCGCATGAGTCGTTCCAATCTGGGGGAAATCGACATGAAAAAGATCACGCGTACTATTTCCGTTGCGTGCCTGATGGTCGGGACCGCGGGCTTCTGGGCCTCGGCGGCGCAGGCGCAGGCCACCCGCACGTGGGTGTCGGGCACGGGCGACGACGTCAATCCGTGCAGCCGCACCGCGCCCTGCAAGACGTTTGCGGGCGCGATCTCGAAGACCGCCGCCGGCGGCGAGATCAACTGCCTCGATCCGGCCGGCTTCGGCGCTGTCACGATCAACAAGTCGCTGACCATCGACTGCCACTTCACCGAAGGCGGCGTGCTCGCCGGCGGCAACGGCATCGTCGTCAACGCGACGGCGAGCGACGTGGTGGTCCTTCGTGGCCTCGATATCTTCGGGGTCAGCCCGCCGACCCACGGCGTCCGGATCCTGGTCGCCGGCGCCGTGCACATCGAGGATTGCGTCATCCGCCGCTTCAATTCCTCGGGAAGCTATGGCATCTCGTTCCAGCCGACTGGCGCGACGACGCTCTACGTCTCCGACACCACCATTACGCAGAACGGCACCGCCGGAACCGGCGGCGGCATCAACGTCCAGCCCACCGGCAGCACCGGTTCGGCCAAGGTCGTGATGCGCGGGGTTCGCGTGAACGGCAACTCCGGGAACGGGTTGAGCATCGACGGAAGCACGTCGGCCGCGGGCGGCGTGCAGATCGTCGCTCAGGACAGCCAGTTCGTCGGCAACGCCGGCGCCGGTGTCACGTCCAACTCCAACAACGTGGTGGCGACCACGTTCCTCAACAGCGGCACCATCGCGCAGAATACCGGCACCGGCATCGCCGTTTCCGGGAACGCCTCGAGCATCATCGTGTCGAACACGACGATCACGGGCAACGCCATCGGCGTTTCCGAAACCGGCGGCTCGGTCATCTACACGTTCAGCGACAATCGTCTGGAGGCGAACCCGAACTTCCTCTCGCCGAACAACGGCGCCTTCAACGGCACGCTGACCAAGAAGTAAGAATCGACGGGAGTGGGGCCTGCCGCGGCGGGCCTCACTCCCATTCGATCGTGCCCGGCGGTTTCGACGTATAGTCGTAGACCACCCGGTTGATCCCGCGCACCTCGTTGATGATGCGAGTCGCGACCCGCGAGAGGAAGGCGGAGTCGAACGGATAGACGTCCGCCGTCATGCCGTCCGTCGAGGTGACGGCTCTTAGCGCGCAGACGCTGTCATAGGTGCGCGCGTCGCCCATCACCCCCACCGTCCGCACCGGCAGCAGCACGGCGAAGGCCTGCCAGATGGCGTCGTAAAGGCCGGCCGAGCGAATCTCCTCGAGGTAGATTGCGTCCGCCCGGCGCAGGATGTCGCAGCGCTCCTTCGTCACTTCTCCGGGGATGCGGATGGCGAGGCCCGGGCCGGGGAACGGGTGGCGGCCGACGAAGGCGTCGGGAAGGCCCAGTTCGCGCCCGAGCGCGCGGACCTCGTCCTTGAACAGCTCGCGCAGGGGTTCGACGAGCTTCATGTTCATCCGGTCGGGGAGGCCGCCGACATTGTGGTGGCTCTTGATCGTCACCGACGGGCCGCCGGTGAAGCTGACGCTCTCGATCACGTCCGGATAGAGCGTTCCCTGAGCGAGGAAATCGGCGCCGCCCACCTTCTTCGCCTCCGCCTCGAAGACGTCGATGAAGGTCTTGCCGATGAACTTGCGCTTCGCTTCGGGCTCGTCGAGGCCGGCGAGGCCGGAGAGGAACAGCGCCTCCGCTTCCACATGGACGAGCGGGATGTTGTAATGGTTGCGGAAGAGGGAGACGACCTGCTCCGCCTCTCCTTCGCGCATCAGGCCGTGATCGACGAAGACGCAGGTCAGCTGGTGGCCGATCGCTTCGTGGATGAGCACCGCGGCGACGGCGCTGTCGACCCCGCCCGAGAGGCCGCACAGGACCCGGCCCGATCCGACCTGCGCGCGGATCTCGGCGATCTTGGTCGCGCGGAACTCGGCCATCGACCAGTCGCCGGCGAGGCCGCAGACGTGGCGGACGAAATTGGCGATCAGCTTCGCTCCGTCGGGCGTATGGGCGACCTCCGGGTGGAACTGGACGCCGTAGATGCGGCGGTCGTCGTCGGCGGTGGCGGCGAACGGCGCGCCTGGCGACTGCGCGACGATCCGGAAGCCGGGCGGAAGCGTCTCCACCTTGTCGCCGTGGCTCATCCAGACCTGATGGGTTTCGCCCGGCTTCCACAGGCCCTCGAACAGCGCGCACTCGTCCTCGACCGTGAGGAAGGCGCGGCCGAACTCGCTATGGTCGCCGGTGACGACCTTGCCGCCCAATTGGTCGGCGATCAGCTGCTGGCCGTAGCAGATGCCGAGCATCGGCACCCCGGCCTCGAACAGATCGTGGGGCGCACGCGGGCTCTCCTCGAGCGTGAGGGAGGCGGGCCCGCCCGAGAGGATGACGCCCTTCGGCCGAAGCCGCTCGAACGCTTCGAGCGCGCGGCTGAACGGGGCGATCTCGCTGTAGACCCCGGCCTCGCGCACCCGCCGGGCGATGAGCTGGGTCACCTGGCTTCCGAAATCGACGATGAGGATGGTTTCGGAAGGCTGGACGGTCATCGGCCTCGGCTCGCGGGGAGGGGATGCGCCCGAGCCCTACGGCCCGGGCGCATCCCTGTCCAGCAAGCCGCTCAGGCGGCGGCGGGCATCGCGCGGAAGCTGTAGATCGCGCCGCCGCGGATCGTGCAGGCGAAGGTCTGGCGCGGCGCCTCGCGGCCGTTCTCGAGCAGACCCTCGACGGTGAAATAGCCGTGGCTCTTGCTGACCCGGCCGATCTCGGCGACGTGGCCGCCGGTCCGGGTCTCGGCCTCGTCGGAGCAGCTGCGCACCGCATAATCCTGCTTGTTGCGCTTCTTTTCGCCGCCCGAAGAGGCGATCGCAGTGATGCCGCCGACGACCAGCGCGCCGGCGAGGAACCCGCCGAACCCGCCGTGGCGGTGGTGGTAATGGCGCCAGCGCGCCTGCGCGGGGCTCGCGCCGGCGGCGAGCAGGGCGGCGGCGGCGGCCGCGGCGACGATCTTCTTCATCTCACTCCCTCCCTCAAGGTAATGAGATTTCGTTACTTCGCCGAAGCTTTCACCCGGCTGAACCGGAGGAGCGGGCGCGAACGCCCGCTCCCCACCTCAATAACCGCTGAAGCGGAAGTCCTGGATCCGCCCGTTGCCGAAGGCGAAGCAGGTGAAGCGGTCGGCGCCGCGATAATAGCGGTCGTAGCCGTAGCGGTCGCCGTCGACGGAGCCGCTGACCCGGTAGCTGTCGGGCCCGGTGCGCTCGACCCCGTCGATGCGGGCCGGGCCGCGGCCGATCCGCTGGGCCTCGGCGCCGCAGGCGTTCACCGCATAATTGTAGTAGGGCCGGTACGTCGAATAGGCGCGGTCTCGGCTCGCAGCCGAGGCGATCGCCGCGATCCCGCCGAGCACCGCGAAGCCGGCGATCACGCCGGCGGCATTGTCGTGGTGCCGGTAAGCGGGCCGGTAACGGTAATATTGCGCGTCGGCCGGAGCGGCGAGGCCGGCGGTCAGCATCGCGGCCGCGCCGGCGCCGACGAGAAGCTTCGAAATCCTGGTCATCCCAACTCTCCTCTACTCGCAACCGCGCGGGAGACGGCCGCGCGGCACATCCCGCTTCCTACGGCGGACCGGCTGACCGGGCGCTGAACTGGTCCGAAGGCCAGGGTTCAGCTTTTCGCGGAACGGGAGCGGGCGAGCGCGGTTCACAGGAGCGGGCGCGACACGAGCACCGAAAGAGGCGAGACATGGGCGAGCTAGGGCAGGACCACAGCTACTGGAACGCGACCGCCGGCGCGGGGCCGCAATTCCCCGCGCTGGCCGGGAACGTCGAAGCGGACGTCGCCATCGTCGGCGGCGGCATCGTCGGGGCCACCGCGGCGCGCCTGCTCAAGGACCGCGGGGTCCGCGTCGCCCTGGTCGAGGCGCGGCGGGTCGGACGCCAGGTGACGGGCAAGTCGACCGCGAAGATGAGCTCGCAGCACGGCATCCTCTACCAGACGCTGGAGCGCAAGTTCGGCGAGGACAAAGCGCGCCTCTACGCCGAGGCGCAAGAGGCGGGGATCCGCGAGATCGCGCGGCTCGCCTCCCAATACGGGATCGACGCCGACATCGAGCCGCTGCCGGCCTACGTCTACACCCTGGACGAAAGCTATGTGGAGCAGATCGAGAAGGAGGTGGAGGTCGCGCGCCGGCTCGGTCTTCCCGCCAGCCTGACGCGCGACACCGGGCTGCCGTTCGACGTCCTCCAGGCGATGCGCTGGGACAACCAGGCGCAGTTCCACCCGACCAAATATGTCGCCGGCCTCGCCGCCACCATCCCGGGCGAGGGCAGCCACGTCTTCGAGAACAGCCGCGTGGTGGACTACGATCCGAACCGGGTCGTCACCGACGCCGGCACCGTCACGGCGCGCCACGTCGTCATGGCGACCCACCTGCCGCTCGGCCAGATCGGCCTGTACTATGCCCTCGCCTATCCGATGGCGGAGCCGGTCATCGCCGCGCCGATCGGCCGGGTGCCGCCGGGCATGTACAAGAATGCCGAGCAGCCCGGCCATTCGATCCGAACCCACAAGGGGCCGGACGGGCAGGTCTGGGGCATCGTCGCGGGCAACCATTACAAGCCGGGCCATGTCGACGACGAGCAGCGCTACATGGCGGACATCGAGCGCTGGCTCGCGGAGCATTTCGACGCGGGCCCCGTCCGCTACCGCTGGGTCAACGAGGATTACAGCGCGATGGATTCGGCGCCGTTCGTCGGCTGGTCGTCGCACGGCGGCGACGGCTATCTGGTCGCCACCGGCTTTGCCGCCTGGGGCATCTCCAACGGCACCGCGGCGGCAATGATCATCGCCGACCTCGCCACCGGCAAGGAGAATCGCTGGACCGAGATGTTCGACGCGGCCCGGATCAAGCCGGTCGCCGGCGCCGGCGAGTTCGTGAAGGAGAATGCGGAGGTCGCGGCCCACCTCGTCAGCGGTTACCTCTCGCGCAAGCCCAAGAGCTTCGACGAGCTGGCGCCCGGCGACGCCGCCATCCTCAAGATCGACGGCGACAACATCGCCGCCTATCGCGACGAGGCGGGAAAGGTGCACGCCGTCTCGGCGGTCTGCACGCACATGGGCTGCATCGTCGGCTGGAACAGCACCGACAAGACCTGGGACTGCCCCTGCCACGGCTCGCGCTTCGAGCTGTCGGGCGAGGTGATCCACGGTCCGGCGACGCGCCCGCTTGGGTGCAAGATCACGGGCTGAGCTTGTCGAAGCCCTCCCTTCCCTTTGCGAGGCGTGCGCCCTAGCAGGCGCTGGATGGACGCGCCCGCTCCCGCCGAACGCACGGTGCCGCCGCTGCCGCCGCTCTACCGCGTGGGCAAGCGGCTGCGGCACCGGATCAGCGCGATCATCGCCCGCTCGTCGAAAGTGGGGGACAGGCCGGTCTACGATCCGAAGCTGTTTCCCTGGGTCGACGGGATCGAGGCGCGGTGGGAGGAAATCCGGGACGAGGTGGCGCGCCTCCTCTCGCACGAGGCCGGAATCCCGCCGCTCGCCGAAATCTCGCCCGACCACCGCCGGATCGC
>Ga0157369_10009521_pt1 | contig 11108 bp, 11 predicted proteins | sample C25metaG_FD_113461 | JGI IMG/M metagenome (GOLD analysis project Ga0157369, IMG submission 113461) | Corn rhizosphere microbial communities from Kellogg Biological Station, Michigan, USA - C2-5 metaG | ecosystem: Host-associated > Plants > Roots > Rhizosphere > Soil | place: USA: Michigan... | reverse complement strand
ACGATCTTCATCGGCGGCCCCCCGCTCGTGAAGGCGGCGACCGGGCAAGACGTCACCGCGGAGGAGCTCGGCGGCGCCGACGTCCACACGCGGCGCTCCGGCGTCGCCGACCACTACGCCACCTCCGACGAGCATGCGCTCGCGATCGCGCGCGGCATCGTCCGGCATCTCGAGGGCCGCGCGACCGGCCCGACGTGGGATGTCGCCGAGCCCGAGCCGCCCGAGCTCGACCCCTCCGACCTGTACGGCCTCGTCCCCGAGGACTTCCGCCACCAGGTCGACCCGCGCGAGCTGATCGCGCGCATCGTCGACGGTTCGCGCTTTCAGGAGTTCAAGCAGCTCTACGGCGAGACGCTCGTCACCGGCTTCGCGCGCATCGAGGGCTATCCCGTCGGGATCCTCGCGAACAACGGCGTGCTCTTTGCCCAGTCGGCGCAGAAGGGCGCGCACTTCATCGAGCTGTGCTGCAAGCGCCGCGTCCCGCTCGTCTTCCTGCAGAACATCACCGGCTTCATGGTCGGCACCGAGTACGAGGCGGGCGGCATCGCGCGCGACGGAGCGAAGCTCGTGATGGCGGTCGCGAATGCAGCAGTGCCGAAGTTCACCGTCGTCACCGGCGGCTCGTTCGGCGCCGGCAACTACGCGATGTGCGGACGCGCCTACGAGCCGCGGCAGTTGTGGATGTGGCCGAACGCTCGCATCTCCGTCATGGGCGGCGAGCAGGCGGCGACCGTGCTGTCGATCGTCGGCGACGTCGACGAGGACGCCATCCGTGCCAAGTACGAGGAGGAAGGCAACCCGTACTACTCGACCGCACGGCTCTGGGACGACGGGATCATCGACCCGCTCGACACCCGCCGCGTCCTCGCGCTCGGGCTCGCTGCGGCGGTGAACGCGCCGATCGCCGAGACGACGTTCGGCGTCTTCCGCATGTGATGAGCGTCGCTCGGATCCTCATCTGGAATCTCTACGACTCGAAGACGACACTGGACGAATTGCGCGAGCACCTGCCCGAGCTGCCGGAAGGGAGTCATTGGATCTCGCACGGGGACGAGCGGTTCGGGCTGATCGCGCTCGGTGACGAGCTGCCCGATCTCGGCGAGGTGCCGCGGCTGATCGGCATCGAGCCGGTGATCGGCGAGGAGTTCGACGTCGAGTGACGCTCCGCTTCGCGGTGGCGTTGGTCGCCGCGGTGGCATGCTGGTCGATCGCGCACCACACGAGCGACCAGCGCACGTGGATGACCGACACCGGGCTGTACGAGCAGTACGGCGACGCAACCGCGCGCGGCGGCGTTCCGTATCGCGACTTCCAGCTCGAATATCCGCCGGGCGCGCTACCGGTCCTGATCCTGCCGTCGCTCGGCCACGAGGGCGACCGCCTCGCGTACGACCGCTGGTTCGACCGCGAGATGCTCGTGTGCTGGTGCTTCGTCCTCCTCGGCGTCGCCCTGATCGCCCGCTCGTCATTGCCGCTTGCCGTGGTGGCCGCGACGCCGGTCCTCCTGGGCCCGGTGATGTTCTCGCGCTTCGACTCGTGGCCCACCGCGCTCGCCGTGCTCGCCCTCGCCGCGTTCGTGCGGTCCTGGCTGCCTGCCGCCGCGGTACTGCTCGGCGCCGCGATTGCCGCGAAGTTGTGGCCGTTCGTGTTGCTGCCGTTGTTCGTCGTCCGGCTCGGGCGGCGACGCGGCGCAGCGTTCGCGGCCGGCGCGCTCGGTGTCGCCGCAGCTGTCTTCGTGCCGTTTCTCGTGCTCGCTCCCGGCGGCGTCTGGCACAGCTTCCACCAGCAGTTGTTCAGGCCGCTGCAGATCGAGAGCCTCGGCGGCGCGCTCTTGATCGCCGCGCACCACGTCGTAGGCCTGCCCGTACACGTCGTGTCGACCTACGGCTCGCAGAACCTCGCGGGCACGCTCGCACACGCCATGCAGGCGGTGCTGACGGCAGCGCTGATCGTCTCGCTGCTGCTGATCTGGATCTTCGGCCGCGACCTGATCAAGTCGTCAGCAGGCTGCGTCGCGGCGCTGCTCGCGTTCGGCAAGGTCTTCTCGCCGCAGTTCATGGTGTGGCTCGTGCCGTTCGCGGCGCTCGTCCCCGGGCTCGCCGCACCGGCGCTCCTCGTCGCCTCCTTGCTGCTGACGCAGACGTGGTTCCCGCGGTACTACTGGGATTACGCGAACTCCCTCTACCGGCGCCAGGTTGCCGAAGTGTTTGCCCGCGATGTCGTCGTCGTGGCGCTCTTCGCGTTCACCGCGTGGCGGTCGCGTACGGCGTCAGTGCGGCTTCCAGGTCTGCGATCTCCTGTTCGCTGAGCGCGCGCAGCGGCGCGCGCACCTCGGTCGACATCGGGACACCGCGGGACGCGACGACGTGCTTGAGCGCCGAATGCCGCGGGAAACCCTCGATCGCCTCACGTAACGGAGCGAGCTCGTCGCTGCGCCCTCGCACCGCGCGCGCCACACGCTCGGGGAACGCGCTGCCGAGTGCCGACACGGCGCCGACTGCGCCCGCGTCGAGCCCTCGTCCGATGAACGCCTCCGGCCCGACGAAGACATCGAGGCCGAGGCCGAGGTAGCGCGCGAACTGCTCGTACGGCGCGTCCGACACCTTCATTCCGGCGAGGTTGGGAGCCACCGCGCGCAGCCGCTCGAGCACCGCGTGCGACACGGCGTACCCACTCGCCCGTTCGAACTCGTAGACGTAGAACGGAACCGACGCGCACGCCTGCGCTGCGGCCGCCAGATGCGCCAGCAGAGCGTCTTCGTCCAGCGGGAAGTACGGCGGGGAGATGACTGCGACCGCGTCGGCGCCGATCGCTGCCGCGTGCTTCGTGAGGGCGACCGTGTCCTCCGTGCTCTGCATGCCGGTGTGGACGGCCACCTGCAGCCTTCCGCGGGCCGCATCGACAAAGGCGCTCGCAATCTCGCGCCGCTCATCGAGGTGGAAGAGCATCCCCTCCCCCGTCGTGCCCATGACGAGGACACCGTCGAGGCCGCCGTCGGCGAGGAACTCGACATACGGCTCGACCGCGTCTGCGTCGAGGCGGTTCTCACGCAGTGGCGTGAGTGCCGCAGCAATGGCACCGCGCAACATTAGGGTGGCAGTGTGGCGAATCTGACGGTTGAGCGCGACGGCTCCGTCCTCCGCATCGTGCTGACGCGGCCCGATCGGCGCAACGCGTTCGACGCGGCGCTGATCGCAGAATTGGCGGAGGCGTTCGTCAATATCGGCCGCGCGCGCGCCGTCGTGCTCGCGGGCGAGGGCGCGAGCTTCTGCGCCGGCGCGGACGTGGACTGGATGCGCGCGTCGGCCCGCCTGTCGTTCGACGAGAACGTCGCCGACGCAAACGCGATGCGACGGATGTTCGAGTCGATCGACCAATGTCCGACGCCGGTCGTCGCGCGCGTGCAGGGCCACGCCCTCGGCGGGGGCGCCGGGCTCGTGGCCGCCGCCGACATCGCGATCGCCGCGCCGACGACCCAGTTCGCGTTCTCGGAGGTGAAGCTGGGGATCATCCCGGCAGTCATCTCTCCCTTTGCGCTCGCGAAGATCGGCGTCGCGCACGCGCGCCGCTACTTCGTGACCGGCGAGCGCTTCGACGCAGCGACCGCGCTCCGCATCGGGCTGATCAGCGAGGTTGCGGACGATCTCGACGGCACGGTCGACCGTGTCGTCGGCGAGCTGCTGTCGGCCGGTCCTCAGGCAGCGCGTTGGGCGAAACGGCTCGTGCGCGAGCGTCCCGACGGACCGGAGACGGCCCGCTGGATCTCCGAGCGCCGCACGTCCGACGAGGGACAGGAAGGCCTCGCCGCCTTCCTCGAAAAGCGCAAGCCGAGCTGGCGCTAGCGTCGCGACTACGTACCGGTGCCGTAGAGGAACGGGAAGTCGCGGATCGGCTTCGGCACGCGCCTGTGCAGCTCCCATTTCGCCGTCAGGCCGAGCAGCTCGACGATCTCTGCCGGCGTCATCCCCGCCTCGAGCGCGCGCTCGAACAGCTCGGCTACGTGCTCGCGCCACGCCTGCTGCTCGGATGCGAGGCGGGCGGCGTCCGCACGCGCAGAGACGAGCCGGTCGCGGATGTCGTCGCTCATGACACCTGAAGGAGACCGCGTCGGCGATGCGCTGTCAAGTAGCGGGCGCCGTCGGGGCCGGCGACGAGCGTGCGGGGCTCGCCCTGCGCGACGATCCGAGCCTCCCCTGCGCGGAGCTCCTCCCCGTTCAGCAGGATCGAGCCGGCGAGCACGGCGTAGACGACGTCGAGCTGCGAGACGGTCTCTCCCGGGCCGTCGCCGGGCGGCCACTCGAGGATCGTCGCGTTGAGCTCGGCGGTCGCGTCGCCCCAGACGGGGCCGCGCCTAGTAGCCAAACGACGCGAGCAGCCGCGAGGTGACGTGGACGTTCACAGCCGCGCTCGCATAGCGACCGTCGTCACCGACCTCGACGCGGTATTCGCCGGCGTGCAGCTTCAACGGTGCATGGAACGTCCCGCGCGCGTCGAGCCGCGGGTGTGCGACGACCTTCCAGCCGCCCGCGACGTAGCGCAGGACGCTGATCGCGCCGTGCGTGGCCGGCTCGACGGCGCCGGCGAGGACATTCGCGCCGGCGGGGGTCACCTCGAGCTGCGGTGCGACGTCGACGCCGACTTCGGGGCCGGCGATACCCGCCCCGACGTCGAGGCGATAGAGGGTATGGGCGCGCGGCTCGACGGTGACGCGGGCCTGTCCCCCGACGGTCGCCAGCGGCTTCCACGGTCCCGCGCCGATCCGGCGCTCGAGTCGCGCGCGGCCGAGTCCTTCCACGTCTGCGTCCAGCTGAATCTTCTTGCCGAAGCGGACGCGGGCGGGCGCCGCGTTGAGCGAGACGCGGCCGAGGTCGAACCACGTCGACTGGAGGCCGAACTGCCGGCGGAAGTCGGCCGCTGCGATCGTGCGCGTGCCGATGACGACCTGCGTGGCGCGACCGTCCCGGGCGTGCACGACCTTGAACGGGCCGGGCGGCAGCTCGGCGGCGGGCACGACCACGCGCCACGAGTGGTGCGGCCCGAAGTCGTAGGGGTCGCTGACCGAGCGCAGGTACGGCCGGTCGCCGAGCTGCGGCCAGACCTCGCGCACGTCGGCGGTGCGGCCGCCCGAGGTCGAGAAGAAGAACGTCGACGCGGGCAGGCCGTGCCACGTGAGGATCTTGCCCGCGGTGCGCTGGATCGCGAAGTTCGTCTGAGGCGTCTCGTAGGCGATGCCGCCGTACACCTGGCTCCGGGTGTCCGAGAAGAGGTCGAAATGCTTGTTCGGGTGGAGCGTCGCGAGCGCGTATGTCCGCGCCGCGACAGCCTGTGACTCGAGAGCGGCGAGACTCCAGTTGTGCGGCATCTCGCCGGCGACGACGCCCCGCACGTAGTCCTCGAGGTCGACGGAGTTGACGACCGAAAGCCGCCTGCCGCCGCGCCGGACGACCAGCAGACCGTGATACGCGCGACCGTTCCATGTCAGCGGCGCGCTCGGGCAGTCGAAGACGAGCGGCGAGCGCAGCGCTCGCTTCACCGGAACGACGATCGCCTCGTGATGTGGCTGGCGGACACGCTTGCGTCCGACCGGCAGCCTGAGGTCGGCGTTCACCGCATAGACGCCGCCTGCCAAGGAGTAGGTCCGTCCGGTGGCGTCGCTCACCTTCAACGCGCCGGGGCAGCCGACGGAGACGCGCGGCTGCCCGCCGGCGAGCAGCACACGGACGTTCGCGACCGGCGCGGGCGACAGCCGCGTGCCGGGGTAGTAGTGGGCGAGGATCCGGTCGTACCGCCAGCCGTGCTTGGCGAAGCCGTACGCGCCCCACTGGCTCATCCCGACGCCGTGGCCCCAACCGTGGCCGGTGACGACGAGCTTCGTCGCGCCGGACGCAGGCGCTGCGACGGCGAGGCAGATGACCGCTGTGACCACACTCCACCGCATTGGAGACGGGGCAAGGTACCGCACTCTAGGATCGTCCGTCGTGCTTGAAATGCACAAACTTCTCGTCGCAAACCGGGGCGAGATTGCGCTCCGGATCTTCCGCGCGTGCGCGGAGGAGGCGCTGGCGACCGTCGCGGTGGCGGCGCCGGACGACCACGGCTCGCTCCACGCACGCAGTGCCGACGAGACGGTGGAGATCGCGTCGTATCTCGATCCGGCCGAGCACGTGCGCGCCGCCCGCGAGTCCGGCGCCGACGCCGTGCATCCCGGCTACGGCTTCCTGTCGGAGAGCGCAGAGCTCGCGGAGGCGGTGCTCGCGGCCGGACTGACGTGGATCGGGCCGCCGCCGGACGCGCTGCGCGCGGGCGGCGACAAGTTGACGGCGAAGGAGACGGCGCTGGCTGCGGGTGTGCCCGTACTGCCGAGCGGGACGCCCGACGAGGTCGGCTTCCCGCTGCTCGTGAAGGCAGCCGCGGGCGGCGGCGGCCGCGGCATGCGCATCGTCCGCAGCGCGGAGCAGCTCGACGAGGCGGTCGATGCCGCGCGGCGCGAGGCAGCCGCCGCGTTCGGCGACGACACCGTGTTCTTCGAGCGCTACCTGGAGCGCCCCCGGCACATCGAGATCCAGGTGCTCGCGGACACGCACGGCAACGTCGTCTCGCTCGGCGAGCGCGAGTGCTCGATCCAGCGCCGCCACCAGAAGGTGCTCGAGGAGTCGCCGTCGGCCGCGCTCGATCCGGAATTGCGCGCGCGGATGAGCGACGCGGCGGTCGCATTCGCGCGCGCGATCGGCTACGTCAGCGCAGGCACCGCCGAGTTCATGCTCGACGGCCGCGACTTCTACTTCCTCGAGCTGAACGCGCGCATCCAGGTCGAGCATCCGGTCACCGAGCTCGTGACAGGCGTCGACATCGTCCGCGAGCAGCTCCGCATCGCGCGCGGGGCCGAGCTCGCGACGACGCGTCACGAGCCCCTCGGCCATGCGGTCGAGGTCCGTCTGTACGCAGAAGATCCGCGCACGTTCCTGCCGCAGGCGGGGTCGATCGAGCGACTTCGCCTGCCGGACGCGATTCGCGTCGACGCCGGGGTCGCCGAAGGCGACGAGATCGGCACGTCCTACGACCCGATGATCGCGAAGCTGATCGCGTACGGGCAGACGCGCTCGGATGCCTACGGCGCGCTCGGGCGAGCACTGCGCGAGACGGAGGTCGGCGGAGTCACGACGAACCTGCCCTTTCTTCGCTGGCTCGAGGCGCAGCCGCTCGTGCGCGAGGGACGTGTGACGACGGCGTTCTTGACGGAGCACCCGCCGCTCTCGGAGTCGGGGCCGCTCGCGCCGGGCGCACCGTTCGGCGGCGCGTGGCGGCTGAACCTCCCCGCGCCGCCGCCGCGCGCGGTGCCGGTCGTCGACGACACGGCCACCGCGTCGGCGGCCGCCGAGCAGGCGACGCTGACCGCGCCGATGCCGGGCACGGTGATCAAGGTGCTCGTCGAAGCGGGCGCGCGCGTCGCGGCACGTCAGCCGCTGCTCGTGCTCGAGGCGATGAAGATGGAGACGCCGCTCGTGTCGCCCTACGACGCGACGGTGCGCGCCGTCCACGTCTCCGAAGGCGACAGGGTCGCCGGCGGAGCCGTCCTCGTCGAGCTCGACGAGTAGCGGCGGAGCGAGCGGAGCGGCACCGACCGGTGCGTCCACCTGAAACCGAGAAGGAACCGCACGGGGAGCGCATCGACTGCCCATGCGCGAACCTTGAGTCCCTCGTCCGCGGCCGCCGCCGACCTGCGCGGCGGCGGCTCTCCCGCGGCTCAACCAGCATGTTGGCCGGCGACCCCCACCCCGCGAGCAGGAAAGCGGAGCGGTGCGAGCGGCTAAAACAGTTTCTGGAGCTTCATGGCCGCGCCCATGTCGCCCTTGATCTTCAGCTTCCCGGTCATGTAGGCGCTCGTCGGGTTCTGCTCGCCCGCGACGATCTTCTCGAACGTCTCCGAAGAGGCCTGGATGGTCGCATCGGCCTCCCCGGCGCCCTCGCTGACCGTCACCGCGCCGTCGTCGACGTTGACCGTCCACTGGCCGGCGCCGTCGATGTCGAACACGTACGAGTTGGTCATCCCTGCGGTCTTCGAGCTGTCGGCGCGGGACGGGAGGGTCTGGAAGAACTCCTGGATGGACTCCGCCATCACGGCTCCTTCGGTTCGTTGAATGCTGAGTCAGTCGGCAACTGTAGATAGCATCGCCGCGCCGTGAGTCTTGTGCCGATCGAGGTCGCCCTCCCTGGGCAGACGCACGCCGACGCACTCGCCGTGCCCGTCGCCCGACCGCTCGGAGGCGAAGGCGCGCGCATCGTCGACGAGAAGCTCGGCGGGCGCCTCGCGAAGCTCATCGAGAGCGGCGAGTTCCGGGGCGACCGCGGCGAGGCGCTCGTCCTGCACGTCGACGGCGAGCTCGACGCGCCGCGGGTGATCGTCGTCGGCCTCGGCAAGCGCGAGGATGTCGATCTCGACGCGCTGCGCACCGCCGGCGGCGCCGCCGCCCACGCGCTCCGCCGCGTCGGCGGCACGCTCTGCTGGCTGCTCGACGAGTCGCTCGACGTTCCGGTCGACCGTCAGGCGGCCGCGCTCGTCGAGGGGACGGTCATCGGCGGCTACTCGCCGGGCGGCTGGAAGACGCAGGAGGCCGAGAAGCGCCCGAAGCCCGTTGAGCGGATCGTCCTCGGTCACTTCGAGTCGCCCGAGCTGCGCGCTGCCGCCGAGCGCGCGTCGCTCCTCGCTGAGCGCACGAACCGTGCGCGCGATCTCGCGAACATGCCCCCGAACGAGCTCAACCCGCACACGCTCGGCGAGCGCGCGAAGGAGCTTGCACGGGAGCACGAGCACCTGACGTGCGACGTCCTCGCGACGAAAGAGCTGGACGAGCTGCAGATGGGCGCACTGAGCGCAGTCGGGCGCGGATCGCGCAACGAGCCGCGCCTGATCGTCCTGCGCTACGACCCCCCGGACGCGCGAGACGACGTCGTCCTCGGCCTCGTCGGCAAGTCGATCACCTTCGACACCGGCGGCATCTCGCTCAAATCAGCTCCAGGCATGGAGAGCATGAAGGGAGACATGGCCGGCGGCGCGGGGACGCTGCACGGCATAGGCGCCGTCGCGGCACTCGGGTTGCCGGTGCGCGCAATCGCCGTGCTCGCGGCGGCGGAGAACATGCCCGGAGGCGATGCGTTCCGGCCCGGCGACATCCTGCGCGCAGCCAACGGCAAGACGATCGAGATCGTCAACACCGACGCCGAAGGACGCCTCGTCCTCGCCGACGCGCTCTGGTATGCGCGGCGCGAAGGGGCGACGCACATCCTCGAGCTTTCGACACTGACCGGCGCGATGGAGCTTGCGCTCGGCGATCTCTATGCCGGCTATTTCACCAACGACGACGCGTGGAGCGACCGCATCTTCCGCGCCGGCGAGCGCAGCGGCGACCTCGTCTGGCGCTTTCCGCTGCACGAGCGCTACCGCCGGTACATCGACTCGGCCTTCGCCGACATGAAGAACGGCTCGACGCTGCGCCAGGGCTCGCCGGCGCTCGCCGCGAAGTTCCTCGAGGAGTTCGCCGGCGACGGACCGTGGGCGCACGTCGACATGGCGGGCCCGGGCTTCCTCGAGCGGTCCCGCGGCGACTATCTGCGCGTGCCCGGCGGCACGGGTTACGGCGTCCGCTTGATCGCGGAGCTCGCACGTGGACTATGAGCTGACCGACGAGCAGCAGCTGCTGCGCTCGACGGTTCGCGAGTTCGCGGAGACACGCGTTGCACCGGTGGCGGAAGAGCTCGACCGCGAGTCCCGTTTCCCGTACGAGCTCGTCGGGGAGATGGCCGACCTCGGGTTGATGGGGATCCCGATCCCCGAGGAGTACGGCGGCGCCGGCGCCGACACGGTCTCGTACGCAATCGCGGTCGAGGAGCTGACGCGGATCGATTCGTCCGTCGCGATCACGATGGCTGCGCACACGTCGCTCGGCACGATGCCGATCTACCTGTTCGGCACCGAGGACCAGAGGCAGGAATGGTTACCGCGCCTCGCGTCGGGCGAAGGGCTCGCGGCCTTCGGATTGACCGAGCCGAACGCCGGGTCCGACGCAGGCGCCACCCGTACGCGCGCGGAGCTGCGCGACGGGCAGTGGATCGTCAACGGCTCGAAGATCTTCATCACCAACGCCGGCACGGAGATCAGCACGCTCGTGACCATCACGGCTCGGACGGGAGAGAACGAGATCTCGAACATCATCGTCCCGAATGGAACGAGCGGGTACGAGATCTCGGCGCCGATGCACAAGCTCGGCTGGCACGCCTCCGACACGCGCGAGCTCTCGTTCGAGGACTGCGCGGTGCCGGAGGGAAACCTGCTCGGCCCGCGCGGCAAGGGCTTCACGCAGTTCATGGAGATCCTCGACGGCGGCCGCATCTCGGTTGCCTCGATGGGCGTCGGCCTCGCTCAGGGGGCGTACGACCTCGCGTTCAAGTATGCGCAGGAGCGGCAGCAGTTCGGCCGGCCGATCTCCAAGTTCCAGGCAGTGCAGTTCGCGCTCGCCGACATGTCGACCGAGATCGAGGCGGGCCGCCAGCTCGTGTACCGCGCCGCGTGGCTGAAGGACCAGGGCAAGCCGTTCGGGCTCGCGGCTGCGCAGGCGAAGCTCTACACGGGGCTGCTGTCGAACCGCGTCGTCAACGCGGCGCTGCAGATCCACGGCGGCTACGGGTTCATGCAGGAGTTCGCCATCTCACGGCTCTTCCGCGACCAGAAGATCCTCGAGATCGGCGAGGGCACGAACGAGGTGCAGCGGATGGTCATCGCAAGGCAACTCGGGCTCTGAGATGACGGTCGGCGCGCTCTGTGCCGTCGCGACGCTCCTCTATGCACAGGCAGTCGTCCGCCTGCGCCGCCGGGGCCGGCCCGATCTCGCCGACTGGACGCGCATCGCCTGCTTCGCGGCCGGGATCGCGCTCATGCCGGTCGCGCTGCTCGCGCTCGATGCGCAGGCGGACACGAACCTCGCGGTGCACATGACGCAGCACGTGCTGATCGGCGACCTCGCGGCGGCGCTGCTCGTGCTGTCGGTGCGCGGGCCGCTCGCGCTGTTCCTCCTCCCTCCCTCCGTCCTGCGGCCCCTCGCGCGCACGCCGTT
>Ga0157369_10009519_pt1 | contig 11110 bp, 12 predicted proteins | sample C25metaG_FD_113461 | JGI IMG/M metagenome (GOLD analysis project Ga0157369, IMG submission 113461) | Corn rhizosphere microbial communities from Kellogg Biological Station, Michigan, USA - C2-5 metaG | ecosystem: Host-associated > Plants > Roots > Rhizosphere > Soil | place: USA: Michigan... | reverse complement strand
CCTCGCCGATGCCGCGGACATTGCCCCAATAGGTGCCGATGCCGCCGCCGCGCGAGGCGAGCCAGACATTCTCGTTCCAGGTGTCGACGATGCCGTTCAAGCTGTCGGAGACCGAGTTCAGGTAGCAGCTGATCGGAAGGCCCCGGCCGGTGCCGCCGTTCGACAGGACGGGGGTCGCCGGCATGAACCAGAGCTTGGAGATATAGTCGTAGAGACGCTGCGCGTGCTCGGCATTGTCGGCATAAGCGGAGGCGACGCGGACGAACAGGTCCTGGTACGATTCGCCGGGGAGCAGGTAGCGGTCCTTCAGCGTGTCCTTGCCGAAATCGGTGAGCAGCGAATCGCGGCTGTGGTCGACCTCGACCGGATAGGCGCGCGGCTGGATCGATTTCGAATCGCGCTTGGCGGCCTTGGCCGGCTTCGCGCCCGCCTCGGGCGGAGACCCGGCTATCGCATTGGCGGTGCTCACGTCGCTCGCTCCCACGTCGCTGCTGCCTGACAGGTCCATCGCTCTACCCCTTGTTCTCAATTCGTTCCAGCAGGAATTAACCTGACCTTAAGCGCTTTCGAAGGGGTGCGGGGCGCTCATTTCGCCTTGTCCCCGATATCCACAGGACACGGCTTTCCCGCCTGCCTTCCAATATAGGAAGCGCAGCGGTTCTCCACAACGTCTAGCGTCACCCCCTTGGCAGCGCCACAAGTGATAGTGCCTCAACGCGAGTCCGCCGCCAAGACGGTAAATGAATTATCCACCGTTTTTCATCACCCTCAGAGGGGCGTGGGCGGCCGCTCCGAGGGACGCAGGCGAGCCGATCCAGCGCGGCGCCCCGGCGGCCCAAGGGAATGCCTGCTCCGTTCGCCCGTTGCCGCCACCGGCGGGCCGCGATACCGTCCGCCGGACGCCCTTTTTCCGAGGAGTGCCGCCGTGGCTCGAGACCGCCGCCTTGCCTGTCTTGTCGCCGCTTCGCTCGCGACTCTTCTGCTCGGCGGCGCGGCGCCGCCGCCCGCCTATGAGCGGCTGGTGAAGCCCTCCGCGCTCGATCCGGAGGTGAAGCGATTCGACGAGCCGAACGTCGTGCTCAGCCCGAAGGGCGCCACGGCCCAGACCCCGCTCGTCATCTTCCTCCCCGGCAGCTACGGCCGGCCGCAGAACGCCCTCGACCTGCTCCGCACGGTCGAGGACCAGGGCTACCGCGTCATCGGCCTCGAATATGACGACGAGCCGGCGGTGATGCAGGTCTGCCCGCGAGTCCCCGATCCCGATTGCGCGGCCAAGTTCCGGCGGATGCGGATCGACGGCACCGGCCCCGGCGCGCCGGGCATCTCCAATCCCAAAGCCGAATCGATCGAGGCGCGGCTGACGGCGCTGCTACGCGCGCTCGCCAAGGCCAATCCGGAGGCGGGCTGGGATTCCTATCTCGACGGCGACCGGCCGCGCTGGGAGCGGATCGTCGTCTCCGGCCTGTCGCAGGGCGCGGGCATGGCCGCCTACATCGCCAAGCTGCACCGGGTGCGCCGCGCCGTCCTGTTCTCCAGCCCGTGGGACTTCACCCTTCCCGGACGCAAGCTCGCCCCGTGGATCGCGGCGCCGGGCGCGACGCCGCCGTCGCGCTGGTACGCCGAATATCACCGCAACGAGAATACGGCGGACCTGCTCGCCAAGTCCTACGCGACGCTCGGCATCCCCGCCGACCACGTCCTCGTCTTCCGCCGCGAGCTTCCCAAGCGGGCCGCCGACAGCAACGGCAATCCCTATCACGGCAGCACGGTCCGCGACGTCGGCTACGCCGCCGAGTGGCGCACTCTGTTCGGCAAGCCTTCCGACCCGGTCGACTGAGGCGCCGCGGCCGCTTGAGCTTCCCTCGATGGAGGATCGCCGGGAAAGACCGCCTCCGTGACAATCCCTAATGCCCTGCGCCCGCAGCCGCGCGATCCTCGGCGAGCAAGACAGAGGGAGGCAAGGCCATGCTCGAGACGATCGGCGCCCATTATTCGGAGCTCGCCGCCGGCGCGGCGATCCTGTTCATGCTCGTCCTCGGCACCGTCAGCGTCCGCGACGCGATCCTGCGCCGCCGCGCCTGAGCCGGCGCCGCGCCGCCGGCGGGAGGCCGCTTCAGCGGCGCTCCTGGCTCTTCCTGTGCCGCTCCAGCTCGTCGCCGATCAGGCGGACGATGTGGATGACGTTGGTCGATCCGGGCGTCCCGAACGGCACGCCGGCGATGATGACGATGCGGTCGCCGCCGCGGGCGACGTCGTGGCGGAGCGCCATGCGCTTGGCCTTGGCGATCATCTCCTCGAAGCTTTCGACGTCGCGGGTGCGGACCGCGTGCGCGCCCCACAGCAGCCCCATCTTGCGCGCCGTGGCGAGCTTGGGAGTGAGGACGAGGAGCGGCACCGCCGGCCGCTCGCGCGAGATCCGCCGCGCCGTCGAGCCCGACGCGGTGAAGCAGACGATCGCCTTGGCCCCGACGGTGTCGACCATCGCGTGCGCCGCCTGGGCGATCGCATCGGCGGTGGTCGCGTCGGGGATGGTGCGGGTGAAGTGGACGCGCGCGGCATAGCCCGGGTCCGCCTCGACCGAGGTGGCGATCGAGTTCATCATCGTCACCGCCTCGCAGGGAAATTGCCCTGAGGCGCTCTCGGCCGACAGCATCACCGCGTCGGCGCCGTCGTAGACGGCGGTGGCGACGTCGGAGACTTCGGCGCGGGTCGGGGTCGGCGCGGTGATCATCGATTCGAGCATCTGCGTCGCCACGACCACCGGGCGGCCGAAGCGGCGGGCGCTCTCGACGATTCGCTTCTGCAGCGGCGGGACCTCCTGCGGCGGAAGCTCGACGCCGAGGTCGCCGCGCGCGACCATCACCGCGTCGGCGAGCTCGAGGATCGCGTCCAGCCGGTCGATCGCCGCCGGCTTCTCGATCTTGGCGAGGAGCGCGGCGCGGCCGGCGATGATCCGCCGCGCCTCGGCGACGTCCTCGGGCCGCTGCACGAACGACAGGGCGATCCAGTCGACATGATGGTCGAGCGCGAAGTGGAGGTCCTTGTGGTCCTTCTCGGTCAGGGCCGCGAGCGGCAGCACCACGTCGGGGACGTTCACCCCCTTGTTGTTGGAAATCCGCCCGCCGACCTCGACCACCGTCTCGATGCGGTCGGGCGAGGCGGAGAGTACGCGCTGGACGATCTTGCCGTCGTCGACGAGCAGGCGGGTGCCCGCCTCGACGCCGTGGAAGATCTCCTTGTGGGGAAGCTCGGCACGCTCGCCGGTGCCGGGCGCGTCGGAGCGGTCGTAGACGAAGGTCTGGCCCTTCTTCAGCATCGCCCCGCCCTCGGCGAACTTGCCGACGCGCAGCTTCGGCCCCTGCAGGTCGGCGAGGATCGTCATCGGCCGATCGAGCTCCTTCTCGAGCCCGCGAATGATCTCGATGACCTTGGCGTGGTCCGAATGGCTGCCGTGGCTCATATTGATCCGGAAGGCGTCGGCGCCCGCCTCGACGAGGCGGTGGATCATGTCCGGCGTGTTGCTCGCCGGGCCCAGGGTCGCGAGGATGCGCACCTTGCGGGTGCGCGGGACGAAGCGGCTGGGGACGGTCTCGCTTGTGGCCATGGGTGGCGGAATAGCCACTCCTCGCGTCAGTTCAACCTCCGCCTGCGCGAACCCCGCTTGAGCCGCGGCGATCCGCCTTCTACGGCTGGGCCTTCACGGATTCGCGAAGGAGCCGGGGCGGAGCGGGAGACCCGCCGCCGGGCGGCTCGCATTTGAAAAGGAACGATTGAGATGGCGGACGCGGGGACTTCGGTGGGCGAGGGCACGATGGGCGGCAAGGGAACGGTGGCGGCGGACGAGCTTCGCCTGCTGATCGAGCGCGCCGAGCGGCTGGAGGAAGAGAAGAAGGCGATCGCCGACGACATCAAGGACGTCATGGCCGAGGCCAAGGCGCGCGGCTACGACACCAAGGCGATCCGCAAGATCATGTCGATCCGCAAGAAGAAGAAGGAGGAGTTCCAGGAGGAGGAGGCGATCCTGGAAACCTACATGGCCGCGCTCGGCATGATCTGATAGCCCTCCCCTCGAGGGCGGTGCAGATGGCGAAGCTCGGAATCCTGAAGCGCATTGCAGGCATCACCGGAGTGGCGGCGGCGGGCGCTTTGTTGCTGCCGGCCGCTTTCGCGCAACCGGCGCCACGTTCGCTTGCAGTTGCAAATGCGAGGGTAGAGCAAGCATCGCCGCCGAACGGGCGGGCCTCATTCCCGGATCCAGTCGGAGGCAAGGCCACCCCGGCCGGCGCGTATCTCGATCAGGCGATCGCGCTTCTGCGCGAGCACCATATCAACAGCCCCGCCGCGGACTGGGACCGGATCGCCGCCCATGCGCGGGGCGCCATTCGCCGCACCAGCACGCCCGACGGCGCCTACGATGCTATCCGAGGTATCCTGAGGGAGCTTGGCGAGGAGCACAGCTTCCTGATGCCGGCGGGCCGTGGTTCCGGCCCCCGCCTTCCGCCGCACACGCTGGAGATGCCCGCCTATACGGCTCTCGGACGCATCGGCTTCGTTCGGGTGCCCGGATTCATCGGCAGCCCTGAAGAAGCGGCGCTCTACACCGGCGTGCTTCGGGAGATCCTCGCCCGGCTGGACCGGAAGGGTGTCTGCGGCTGGATCATCGATCTGCGGGACAACAGGGGCGGCAACATGTGGCCGATGCTCAACGGGCTCGATCCGCTGCTCGGCAAGGGGCCCTTCGGGAGCTTCCGCTATCCGGCCGGCAACCAGAACTACTGGAGGCGGCTGGGGGGCACGATCAGCGCCGAGCCGAACGAGGGCGACGGGCCGCCCGCCTTTACCCTTCGCGGCGCCGCGTTCCCGGTTGCGGTGCTGCTCAGCGCGCGCACGGCGAGCTCGGGCGAGATCACCGCGGCGGCGCTCATCGGCCGAGCGAACGTGCGCACCTTCGGCGAGCCGACGAGCGGCTTCACGACCGCCAACGGGGCATTCCCGCTGCCGGACGGTGCGCAGCTCGTCATCACCACCGCCCACATCCGGGACCGCACCGGCCTCGAGTATAAAGGACCGATTCGACCCGACGAGCAGGTGAGGCCCGAGGCGGCGCCGGCCGCTGCGCAGCGCTGGCTCACATCGCAGGGCTGCCGCTGACGCCGCAGTTGCGCGCCCGCGGGCGGCCACGCTAGAGCGCGGGCTTTCCTCAGAGAACCAAGACCAATGGCCGGCCATTCCAAGTTCAAGAACATCATGCACCGCAAGGGCGCTCAGGATAAGAAGCGCTCGGCGATGTTCTCCAAGCTCTCGCGCGAGATCACCGTCGCGGCGAAGATGGGCACGCCCGATCCGGACATGAACCCGCGCCTGCGCGCCGCCGTGCTCGCGGCCAAGGCCCAGTCGATGCCCAAGGACAATATCCAGCGGGCGATCGACAAGTCGGCGGTGGGCGAGGGCGACAATTACGAGGAGCTGCGCTACGAGGGCTTCGGCCCGGGCGGGGTGTCGCTGATCGTCGAGGCGCTCACCGACAACCGCAACCGCACCGCGACCAACGTGCGCACCATCTTCTCGAAGAACGGCGGCAATCTGGGCGCGTCGGGGTCGGTCAGCCACGGCTTCGAGCGGCTCGGCCTGATCTCCTATCCGGCTTCGGCGGGAAGCGCGGACCAGGTGCTCGAGGCGGCGATCGAGGCCGGCGCCGACGACGTCGAATCGGACGAGGACGGCCACCAGATCTGGACCGCGATCGACGGCATGCACGACGTCGCCCGAGCGCTCGAGGGCGCGCTCGGCGAGGCCGAGAGCGTCAAGCTCGCCTGGCGGCCGGCGACTCCGGTCGAGGTCGACGGCGACGCCGCCGGCCAGCTCCTGAAGCTCATCGACGCGCTCGAGGACGACGACGACGTCCAGACCGTCTGGGGCAATTACGAAGTCTCCGACGAGGTGATGGAGAAGCTTTGATCATCCTCGGCCTCGATCCCGGGCTCGGCTGCACCGGCTGGGGCGTGATCGCCGCCGAGGGGAACAGGCTGTCCCACGTCGCCAACGGCCAGATCCGCACCGATGCGAAGGCCGAGCTGCCGGCGCGGCTGCTCGATCTCCACCGCGCGCTTGAAGAGGTGCTCGCCGCCCATCGGCCTGGGGCGGCCGCGGTCGAGGAGGTGTTCGTCAACGAGAACCCGCAGTCGACGCTGAAGCTCGGGCAGGCGCGGGGCGTGGTTCTGCTCGCCGCGGCTGGGCTCGGCATCCCGGTCGGCGAATATGCGCCGCGGCTGGTCAAGAAGGCGGTGGTCGGGACCGGCGGCGCCGAGAAGGCGCAGGTCCACGCGATGGTCGGACGGCTCTTGCCGGGGGCGAAGATCGCCGGCGCCGATGCCGCCGACGCGCTCGCGGTGGCGATCACCCACGCCCACCATCTCGCCAGCGCCCGAGCGCTCGGCCGGAGCGCGGCATGATCGCGAAGCTCAGGGGCCTGCTCGACGGCGTCTCGGCCGACCATGCGGTGATCGACGTGAACGGGGTCGGCTACCTCGTCTTCGCCTCGACCCGGACGCTCTCCGGGCTCGGCGGCGCCGGGTCGGAGGTCGTGCTCCACACGGTGATGCAGGTGAGCGAGGACGACATCCGCCTGATCGGCTTCGCGACCGGCGAGGAGCGGGACTGGTTCACGCTCCTGCGCTCGGTCCAGGGCGTCGGCGCCAAGGTCGCGCTCGCCATCCTGTCCGCGCTGTCGGTGGACGAGATCCACCGCGCCGTGGCGGCGGGCGACAGCGCCATGATCGCTCGAGCGAACGGAGTGGGCCCCAAGCTCGCCCAGCGGATCGCGCACGAATTGCGGGACAAGGCCGGCGGCGTGGCGCTCGGCCCGGGCGCGGCGGGCGCTCCGCCGGCGCCGGGCAGCCTTTCGGCCGACGCGGTGTCGGCGCTCGCCAATCTCGGCTTCCGCCCCGCGGAAGCCTCGGCCGCCGTGGCCAAGGCGGAGGCGGAGCTCGGGCCCGGCGCGACCCTCGACGCGCTGGTGCGGACGGCGCTCAAGAAGGCGGCGCGCTAGGCCGTGGATAAGCTGCGCGGCTCGCGCGTTCGCGCTGTCGAAAGGATCTGAACCGCGATGAACCAAGGCTCCCCCTCCTGGAAGCTCGTCATCCACGGCGGCTGCGGCGTCATCGAGCGCGCGCTTCTGACCGAGGAGCAGGAGGCGGGCGCCCGCGCCGGGCTGATGGCCGCGCTGGACGCCGGCTCGGGGATTCTCGAGACGGGCGGCAAGGCGCTCGACGCCGTCGAGGCTGCGGCGCGGGTGCTCGAGGACGACCCGCACTTCAACGCCGGCCGCGGCTCGGTCTTCACCTATCAGGGCACCAACGAGATGGACGCCGCGATCATGGAGGGGCGGACGCTCGGTGCCGGTGCGGTGACCGGCGCGACCGCGACCAGGAACCCGGTCAGCCTCGCCCGCGCCGTCATGGAGCACAGCCCCCACGTCCTCCTCTCGCGCGAAGGCGCCGACCAGTTCTCGCGCGAGCAGGGGCTCGAGCAGGTCGGGCCCGAATGGTTCGCGACTCCCGAGCGGCGGCACCAGCTCGACCTGATGAAGGCCGACGAGAGCCATTATTTCGACGAGGAGCTGAAATACGGGACGATCGGCGCGGTGGCGTGCGACGTCCACGGCCACGTCGCGGCGGCGACCTCGACCGGCGGCCTCACCGGCAAGCGCTGGGGCCGGATCGGCGACACGCCGCTGATCGGCGCCGGCACCTATGCCGACGACCGCGCGGCGGCGATCTCGGCGACGGGCGCGGGCGAATATTTCATGCGGGTCGCCGTCGCCCACGAAATCTGCGCGCGCATGCGCATGCTCGGCGAGGACGCACCCACCGCCGCCGACAAGGCGATCGCCGAGGTGGCGGCGCTAGGGGGCAGCGGCGGGGTCATCCTGGTCACCCCCCGCGGCGAGGGCGCCTACGCCTTCAACACGCCGGGAATGTACCGGGGCATGGCCGGCCCGGACGGTCGCAGCGTCGCCATTTACGGGGACGAATGACACCCGCAGCGCGGCGGGTTATCGTCCGCGGATGCGACGCCTCGTCCTCCTGCTGCCGGCCTTCTTTCTCGCCGTTGCCGCAGCGCCTCCGCCGCCAGACGCCCTGACCCCCTATATCCATCTGGGGCGCTTCGACCCCGGCGATTATGGCTGGATGCGGGGGCGGTTCGCCGATGCGACACCGGCGGAAAGAGCGCAGACGGCGGCCATCGAGGCGTGGCTCGACCGGTGTCGCTCCGACGATATCGCCCGAATTCGTGCCGAACTCAAAGCACTCGGAATCGCCGATCCCAAGCTTGAGCGTTTTGCCTTTGCCGACCCGCTCTGCGGAGCCGTGTGGAGCATCCGCCCCGTCACCCGCGGCTCCTTCGAGGAGTTTCAGCGCGATGCAGCGGCGGCGCGGCCCGTCGCGGAGACATGGCTGTACGCGGTGCGCACCGCCACTGACGTAGGGGCGCCGCGCAGGCCCTCGGTCGCGGACATGCTGCTCGCTCGGCCCCTTGGAGAACAAATGCTGCGCCGTGCCGCCTCGTGGGGCGAGGGCGACATGAAGGGCGCACCGGCGCTCTCGCCGGGCGCAAGGGCCGTTCTCGTGTCACGAATTACAGGCGAGCTTGCGGCCGTCGACCACGCCAATACGGAATGGCTGAAGCGGATCGTAGCGACGGAAGGTTGGCCCACCATCAGCCGGGTGGGGGCGCCTGCTAGCGAGCAGGCCTGGCTGCTGGTCCAGCACGCGGATGCCGATCCCGTTTTCCAGCTCAGGGTGTTGCGTTTGATGGAGCCGCTCACGCGTTCCGGAGACGTCTCCAAGCGCAACTACGCCTATCTCTACGACCGAGTCATGCACAAGCTAACGGGCAAGCAGCGCTACGGCACTCAGATGGAGTGCCGGAACGGGCAGCGTGCGCCCCAGCCGCTGGAGGACGAGGCCAATCTCGCACGCGAGCGCAAGGCGATGGACCTTGAGCCGCTCGACTCCTACCTCGAGCAGATGCGGCAGTCGTACGGCGACTGCCCCCCGGATCCGTCGTAGTCACCCCGCCGCTGAGGCTTCCGGGTTATTGCGGGATGACCGTCACGGCGCGGCGGTTCCTGGCCCAGCTTTCCTCGTCGGAGCCGAGCGCCTCGGGCTTCTCCTTGCCCCAGCTGATCGTCGTCATCCGCGCCGGGGAGACTCCCCGCGAGGCGAGGTAGTTCTTCGCCGCATTGGCGCGGCGATCGCCGAGGGCGAGATTGTACTCGCGGGTGCCGCGCTCGTCGCAATGGCCCTCGATGGTGACGCGCACGTTCGGGTTGCGCTGGAGCCAGGCGGCCTGGGCGTCGAGCACGGCCCGGTCCTTCTCGTCGATCGAATAGTCGTCGAGCGCGAAGAACACCCGGTCCGACGGCACGCTGGCGAGGAAATCGGCGCGCGAGCCGGGGAGGGCGACGGTGCCGACTCCGCCGGAGCCGGAGCCGGGGCCGCCGGGTCCCTGACCGGTTCCCGGACCGGAATCGGCCGGGCCGGAGGCGGGGGGCGGGGGGAGTTGCTTCGGCGGCTTCTTCGCGCAGGCGCCGAGCGCCAGCGCGGCGGCGGCGGCGGCGAGAGCGAGGCTGGTGTTCCGCATGTTCATTCTCCTCGAACGCTACACTCAGGGAAGGATCGGGCCCCAGGCGGGGTCCGAGCCGTCGACGGGGGTGGGGATGCGCCGTTCGTTGACGCCGGTGAGATCGACCTGCCAAACGCTCGACGCGCCGCCGCGGCCCTGGCTGGTCCGGAAGAACTGGATGACCCGGCCGTTCGGCGACCAGGTCGGCGCCTCGTCCTGCCAGCTGTTGGTCAGCAGCCGCTCGCCGCCGCCGTCGGGGCGCATGACTCCGATCCGGAAGTTGCCGGCGATCTTGGTGAAGGCGATGAGATCCCCGCGGGGGCTCCATTCGGGAGTCGCATAGCGTCCGCCGCCGAAGCTGATCCGGTGCTGCTCGGAGCCGTCGGCGTTCATCACGTAGATTTGCTGCGAGCCCGAGCGGTCGCTCTCGAAGACGATCTTCGTCCCGTCCGGCGAGAAGCTGCCGCCGACGTCGATCCCCGGCGCGTTGGTCAGCCGCTGCGACGGGCCCCCCGAGGCCGAGACCTTGTAGACGTCGGTGTTGCCGTTGACGGCCATCGAATAGAGGATCCACCGGCCGTCGGGGGAGAAGCGCGGCGCGAAGGTCTGGTTCGCGCTCTCGGTCACCACCCGCTGCTGGCCCGTGCCGATGTCGTAGACGTAGATGCGCGGGCGGTTCTCGATATAGCTGACGTAGACGATCTGCCTGTAATCCGGCGAGAAGCGCGGGCCGAGCACGACCGACTGGCCGTTGGTCAGGAAGCGGTGGTTGGCGCCGTCCGAATCCATGATCGCCAGCCGCTTCACGCGGCGGTCCTTCGGCCCGGTCTCGGCGATGTAGGCGATCCGGCTGTCGAAGAAGGGGCTCTCGCCGGTGAGCCGCGAATAGATGGTGTCGGCGCATTTGTGGGCGGCGCGCCGCCAGTCGCGCGGATTCACCTGATAGCCCTGGCGGGCGAGCTCGGTCTTGAGCGCGACGTCGTAGAGATAGCAGCCGACGGTGATCCGGCCGTCCGCTTCGGCGCGGACGAAGCCCTGGACCAGCGCCTGCGCGCCGGCGGCGGTCCAGGCGCCATATTCGGGCGCCGTCACCTCGGGATAGCCGATCTCGCGGATCCCGCCGGGGCCGATTGGGCGGAACAGGCCGCTTCCGCGCAGGTCTCCCGCGACGACATCTGCAACCTGGCGGCCGAGCGCGGCCGTGCCGCCCGCGGCCGTCTCCGCCGGCTGCGGCGTCGGCATGACCGGAACGGCGATGGTCATCTTATCCGAGCCTTCCGCCGTCACATCGACGTGAAGCTGGGCCGCCGCCGGCGCGGCGAGGCCGAGTGCGACGGCGAGGAGCAGGGCTACGCGGTACAGGACGGTCATTGGCTGAGCCTCAGGTCGAGAGTGACGGTCACCTGCTTCCAGGCGTCATAATATTCGGCGGGCAGCCGGAACGGGGAGGCGAGCATCACCGCCTTCCTCGCCCGCTCCTGGT
>Ga0157369_10009518_pt1 | contig 11110 bp, 11 predicted proteins | sample C25metaG_FD_113461 | JGI IMG/M metagenome (GOLD analysis project Ga0157369, IMG submission 113461) | Corn rhizosphere microbial communities from Kellogg Biological Station, Michigan, USA - C2-5 metaG | ecosystem: Host-associated > Plants > Roots > Rhizosphere > Soil | place: USA: Michigan... | reverse complement strand
ACCCGTTACGGTACACGGCAAGGCTGGACACCGGATCCGGCGCCGCCGAAATCTGGAACACGGCATTAGCGCCGTCCACGATCCCGGCCGGCGCGTCGCCATCGACGAAGGCCGGCGGCGTCGACCCGCACGGGCTGGACGAACCGTCGACGCGCACGCAGTCGGTGGCCACGCCCGAAACGGCGTCGACGAGTCCTCCGCTGTTGATCATCGCGACCCTGCCGGCAGCGAAGGCGGAGCCTTTCACCGCGCGGGCGCCGAGATCGGCCAGCAGGCCGACGACGTCGCCTTCCTGCACCGGGCCGGTGGCCGCGGTGTCAGAACTCGAGCCGCCGCTCCAGGGTCCCGCCGCGGCGCCGGCGACTCGAACGTCGCGGACACGCAGGGGCAGCGCGGCGGCCGGAACCGCCCATCGCTCCTGAAATTGTATGCGGCCGTCGCTGTTATAGGTGACCGAGTAAGCGCCCGCCGGAACGGCCGTGGTGCTGGGGATCAGTTGGACGCGGAGGTTGCCGTCCACAACTTTGACCGAGGTGCTTTGCGTGACGACGGAAGAAGCATCCGACGCCTCAAAGCTGGTCCAATTGATAGTGAGTGTGCCGTTGAACCGAGTGCCGTCCGCCTTATACAACACGTCCTGAATCGTCGTCAGGGGGGGACCGGCAAACGCTCTAGCGGCCAGACACACTAATGCACAAATCGTCGTACGGGAATACATATTCCTCCGCGCGACAATTTACCCCCGCGACATGGCCTTCCTGGCAAACGCGTTTTTTCGAAATCGCGTAACCCGATGGCTACACAGGGTTTACGAAATGCAAAAAAAGTTCGAATTGGGGTGAGTGGGTTTTTTGGGCCGCTACAAACGGTAGATCGCGGAGGAGGTATCGGTCTCCCAGAGCCGCACCCAGCCGACCTTGACGCCGTCCCGCGGACGCAGCGCCGCGGAGACCTCGTCGAAGATGAATTTGGCCATATTTTCAGCCGAGGGGTTCAGTTTGTCGAACGGCGGCCAGTCGTTGAGCCACTGGTGGTCCATGCGGTCGAGCACCGAATGGACCACCTTTTTCAGCTCCACGAAGTCCACCAGCAGGCCGATGTGGTCGAGGTCGGAGCCTTCGACCTGCACCTGGCAGCGGTAGTTGTGGCCGTGCACGTTCTCGCACTTGCCGCGATAGTTGCGGAGGGCGTGTCCGGCGGCAAAGCTCTCTTCGATCGTGATCTCAAACATCGAAAAACTTCTCCACGTCTTCCAGCCGGGTGGTGAATCCGTAGTCCGGCAGGCTGTCGAAAAATACCTGCCCGTAGCGCTGTTTCGTGATCCGGTTGTCCAGGAGCACGAGCACGCCGCGGTCCGATTTGGCGCGGATCAGCCGGCCGAATCCCTGTTTCAGCGCAATAGCAGCCTGCGGGATCTGGTAATCGTAAAACGGATTCCCCCCGGCGCTGCGAATCGCATCGATCCGCGCATTTACGACCGGGTCATTGGGAACCGCAAAGGGCAGTTTATCTATGATAACGCAGCTCAATTGCTCGCCCGGAACATCCACGCCCTGCCAGAACGACGACGTCGCGAAGAGGACGCAGTTCGGCGTTGATTTGAACTCTTCGAGCAGCGCCGTCCGCGGTCCCGTGCCCTGCATCAGCACGGGGTACTCGATGTCGAGCGATACGCGGTCGTAGACCTGCCGCATTTGCATGTAGCTGGTGAACAGGACGAAGGCGCGCCCGCGGCTGTGCGCCAGGATCTTCGCCACCTCTTCGGCGGCCAAATTCGCGAATGCGGGGTTCTTCGGCTCCGGCAGATGCTGCGGGACGTAGAGCAGAGCCTGCTTCTGATAATCGAAATGCCCGGGCACCACGAGCGTCCGCGCGCTCTCGATGCCGAGCCGCTTCTGAACGTACTCGAAGCCTCCCTCGACGGCGAGCGTGGCGGAGGTCAGCACCACGGTTTCGACCTGGCTGAAGAGTTTCTCCGAGACGATGGTCGACACCTCGATGGGAGTCGCCTGGAGGAACACGCCGCGGCCGCGCTTTTCGAGCCAGTAGACGTAGCGCTCGTCGTCCTCCTCCATGAGGAAGCGGACGCCCTGGCTCAGCTCGCTGGCGCGGCGGAAGAGCGGCACGATCTCCTCAGGCGGATGCTGGATGAGCTTGAGGTGGGAGCCAATCAGGTCGAGCGACGCCAGCAGGTCGCTATAGACCTCGTTGTTATCGTCGCGGAATGCGTCGCGGCCCGTGAAGGCGACGCGGCGTTCGGCCTCGCCGAAGAGGCCGAAGAACTGGGCCGCAATCTCGTCCATGCGCTGCAGGATGCGGTCCAGCTCGGGCGTGCCGAACTTCTTCATACGGCCGATCACCGCGATGTCGCGTCGCAGGTCCTGGAACTTGTAGTTGCTGATAGCGACCCCGAAGTACTGGCCGACGACGTCTTCGATCTCGTGCGCTTCGTCGAACACCACCGCGTGATACGCGGGCAGGATGCCGCCTTCTCCGCGTTCGTCGCGCAGCGAAAGGTCGGCGAAGAACAGGTGGTGGTTGACGATGACGATATCGCTTTCGAGGGCGCGCTGGTGCATCGTCGTGATGAAGCAACGGTCGAAGTTCGGACACTTCTGGCCGGTGCACATATCGCTGCGGGCGTCGACCTTGGCCCAGGCGGAGCTGCCTTCGGGGAGCGTTTTGATCTCGGCGCGGTCGCCGAATTCGGTGGACTTTTCCCAGTCGCGGATGATCTGGAAGTCGGCGACCTCTTCGAGGCCGGCGAGCACCAGATTCTGGTCGGCGTCGTAAATCTTCTGGCGGCAGGCGTAGTTGTTGCGGCCCTTCATGTAGCAGACCTTGAGCGGCCGTGAGAAGTGCTGCTGGAGGAAGGGGACGTCCTTGAAGAAGAGCTGTTCCTGGAGATTCTTGGTGCCGGTGGAGACGACGATCCGCTTGCCCGAGAGAAGCGCCGGGACCAGGTAGGCCAGAGTTTTGCCGGTGCCGGTGCCGGCTTCGACGATCAGGTGGCGCTTGTCCGCGAGGGCGGATTCGACGGCCTCGGCCATCTCCACCTGTCCCGGACGGAACTCATAAGAAGGGTGCCACTTCGACAACGTGCCGCCGCGGGAGAAAAATTGTTTGGCGCCTGCCGGCCGGGCCTGGGTGGGCATCGGAATGCCTCATTTTAACAGGGGGGCGTCCCGTACCATGAAAGGAATGACCGACTTCCGCTCTTCGCTCCAACTTGCCCTTTCCGCCTCGCTCCGCCACCTGGAGTCGCTCGATGCCGCGCCGGTAGACGCGACCGCCTCGCTACACGACCTCCGCGCACGGTTGGGCAAGCCGCTGGCACAGGCGGGGGTCGCGCCCGCCGAGGTCGTGGAAGAATTGGTGCGCGACGTGGAGGGCGGTCTCATCGGCAGCGCCGGGGGCCGTTTCTTCGGGTGGGTTGTGGGGGGCGCCGTGCCGTCGTCCCTTGCCGCCGACTGGCTGGCGGCGGCGTGGGACCAGAATGCCGGGCTGTACGCCGCGGGACCCGCCGCCGCCGTGGCGGAAGAAGTTGCGGGCGGATGGTTGAAGGATATTTTGGGGCTGCCGGCGTCCGCGAGTTTCGCGTTCGTCACGGGGTGCCAGATGGCGCATACGACGTGTCTCGCCGCGGCGCGTCATGCAGTCCTGGCGCGGCGCGGCTGGGATGTCGAGCAGGCGGGGCTGTGCGGGGCACCGCCGATCCGTGTCGTCACCAGCGCCGAACGGCACGGCACGATCGACCGCGCGCTGCGGCTGCTGGGACTCGGACGCGCGTGCGTGGTCGATCTCCCCGCGGACGAGATGGGACGGCTGACGCCCGGCGCGCTGGAACGGGCTCTCGACGACGGTCCGACGATCGTCCTGCTCCAGGCGGGCGACCTCAATATCGGCGCGTACGACCCGTTTGCCGAGTTGATCCCGATTGCGCACGGCCGCGGCGCGTGGGTGCATGTGGACGGCGCGTTCGGACTATGGGCCAACGCGAGTCCGCGGTTTCGACACTTGTTGCGCGGGGTGGAGGCGGCCGATTCATGGGCGACGGACGGCCACAAGTGGCTGAACGTTCCGTACGATTCGGGCTTTGCTTTCGTGGCCGACCCGGTGGCGCATCGCGCGGCGATGGCGTACCGGGCCTCGTATCTCACGTACGACGAGGCCGCGCGCGATCAACTCGACTGGACCCCCGAATGGTCGCGCCGCGCCCGGGGTTTCGCGACGTACTGTGCGCTGCGGGAGTTGGGGCGGGATGGCGTCGCCGCGCTGATCGACCGCTGCTGCGATCACGCGCGGGCGATCGTCCGCGGAATCGGGGCACTGCCCGGCGCGGAGGTCGTCTGGGATCCCCAGATCAATCAGGGGCTCGTGGCATTCGGCGACGACGCCCGGACGCGGTGATCGCCGGAATTCTCGCGACCGGCGAGGCGTTCTTCTGCGGGACGACGTGGCGGGGGCGCCGCTGCATGCGGGTGAGCGTCTGCAACTGGCAGACCTCGGAGCGGGATGTCGAGCGCGCGATCGGAGCGGCGGCGACGGCGCTACGAAACAGTTGACTCCGTCAACTATCCCGCGCATAATGGCCCCATGGCCGATCCGCAGGTCGCCGCCGTTCGCGCGTTCAACCGTTTCTACACGCGCCAGATCGGGCTCCTCTCCGACCGTCATCTCGGCAGCCCGTTCTCGCTGACCGAGGTCCGTGTCCTGTATGAACTGGCGCATCGGGAGCGTCCGACGGCGTCTGAGATCGCGCGGGAGCTCGGGCTCGATCCCGGGTATCTCAGCCGGCTGCTGCAAAAGTTTCGGAAGCGGCGACTGGTGACGCGGGAGCGGTCCGCGGAAGATGCGCGCCTGAGTCATCTCTCCTTGACGAAGGTTGGACAGAAGGTCTTCGCGCCGCTCGAGCGCGGTGCGAGCGAGCAAATCAGCGCGTTGCTGCGTCCGCTGCCGGCGGCCAATCGAGCGCGGCTGGTCGAGTCAATGGGGACGATCCAGCGCATTCTGAGTCCGGTGTCCCCGCCCGCGTACACACTGCGACAGCACCGGACCGGCGACATCGGCTGGGTGATACACCGGCACGGCGTCGTGTACTTCGAGGAGTACGGTTGGGACGAACGCTTCGAGGCCCTGGTCGCGGAGATCGCGGCGAAGTTCGTACAGAATTTCGACCCGGCTAACGAGCGCTGCTGGATCGCAGAAATGAACGGTGCTGCCGTGGGCTCGGTGTTCCTGGTGCGGCAGAGCGAGCAATCGGCGAAGTTGCGTCTCCTGCTGGTGGAACCGGCGGCGCGCGGACTCGGCCTCGGACAGCGATTGGTCCAGGAGTGCATCGACTTCGCGCGCGCCGCTGGGTACCGCGAAATCACCCTGTGGACACAGGCCGAACTCCTGGCGGCCCGTCACATCTACGAGAAGGCCGGCTTCCATCTCGCGAATCTCGAGAAACACCACCAATTCGGTCCGGAGATGGTCGGGGAAATGTGGCACATGACGCTATAATCGAGGTTCGATCCCCCAACTCAGAAGGAGCCAGCTTTGCGAAAGAAAGTCACCGTTGTGGGCGCCGGGAACGTCGGCGCGAATTGCGCGTTGCGCATAGCCGATAAGGAACTCGCCGATGTCGTCCTTGTGGACGTGGTGGAGGGTGTTCCGCAGGGCAAAGGCCTCGATATCCTGCAGTCCGGCCCGATTCAGGGCTACGACGTCATGATCACGGGCGCCAACGATTACGAGCCCACCGCGAATTCGGACATTGCGATCATCACCGCCGGCTTCCCGCGCAAGCCCGGGATGAGCCGTGACGACCTTCTGGTCGCCAACTACGACGTGGTGCGCACGGCCACCGAGCAGATCGCCAAGTACTCGCCGAATTGCATCATCATCGTGGTGACGAACCCGCTCGATGCGATGGCGCAGGCGGCGTACTGGGTCTCCAAGTTCAGCAAGAACCGTGTGATCGGTATGGCCGGCGTGCTCGATAGCGCCCGCTTCCGCACCTTCATCGCGCAGGAGCTCAACGTGTCCGTGGAGAACGTGATCGGCGTGGTGATGGGCGGCCATGGCGATACGATGGTCCCGCTGACCCGCCTCAGCAGCGTCTCCGGCCTGCCGCTGACGGAGTTGATGGACAAGGCGACGCTCGACAAGATCGTCGACCGCACCCGCAACGGCGGCGCGGAGATCGTGAAATACCTGAAGACGGGCAGCGCGTATTATGCGCCGTCGGCCGCGGCCGTCGAGATGGCGGAATCGATCCTCAAGGATAAGAAGAAGGTGCTCCCGTGCGCCGCTTATCTCGAGGGCGAGTACGGCATCAACGGCTTGTTCGTCGGCGTCCCGGTGAAACTCGGCGCGCTCGGGATCGAGCAGATCTACCAGATCAAGCTGACCGATGAGGAGCAGGCCGCGCTGAAGAAGAGCGCCGCGTCGGTGCAGGAACTGGTCGACGTGTTGAAATCGAAGCAGTAGGCGAAGGGGGGCCGGCGAGGTCGCGGCCGGCCCCTGATCTCCCTACGCCGCGTCGCGGACCTCGATCGTCAATTCCTTCCCCAGCGCGCGAAAAGCCGCCTCGATCTGCGAGAGCCGCGATTGGTGGTCCAGGTCGAACAGGCGGTCCACCACCGTCTTCGGAATTGCGAGACGGCGCGCGAGATCCACCTTCTTCAGTCCGGAGTTCAGAAATTGCCGATACAGTTCGGCCTTGGCGCCCTGCATCGCGCCGAGGCGGATGGTCCGGAACTTTCGGCCTCTTGGCTTCGATGGCCGGGGCAGCGGTTCGCCCTTCAGAATATGCTCCTGCACAAGTGTTTGCAGCAGCGCCACCGCCATTTCCCGGGAGTCCTGCTCGTCGTCTCCCTGCGAGACGCCCCAGCCAAAGTCGGGGAACGTGATAAGGAAGCCCCCCTCTTTAGCTGGCTCGAATAACGCTGAGTATTCCATAACAGCGGTCACCTGATCTCAATCCCTAGTTCGCGCAGAATACTGTGGTACGTCCCCGTGCGAATCTCCTTGCTCGGATGCCGCGGAATTGTCGTGCGGCGTTCTCCGTGGTAGACGATCCAATGCCTCGTGCCTTCCTCGATCCGGCAGCCTTGCTTCTGAAGGAGCCGCTTCAACTCGCTCGCCTTCACGTGCTACTACGGTAAGCACTTTTGCTTACCGAGTCAAGCCGCCTCAATCCGATGCCACCGGCCCGTCCGACGCCGATAGCTCTGCCACAAGTTCCTCGCGGCGCGATCCTGCCATGGACACTGCCGAATCGAGCGCTACCCAGTAGAACACGCCGCCGATGATCGCCGCGACCGACAAGCCGACCGCGAAAATCACGTCGCTGTCGAACGCGTATCGCGCCAGGTACGCCAATCCCACGGGCAGGAGCGCCACGGGGTAGATCAAAAACAGAAAGCCCTGGAAACCCCGCCCGCCGCCCTGCCCCGAGCGATCTCCGCTCAACGCCCTGGGATACCGCACCGACCCCCAATTTCCCAGCGCCAGCAGGTACGCCGCGCAAACTCACGTCACTGCCAGGGTCTCGACTGCCGGACGCCATCCCGCAGCCAGGCCGAGCGCCGTCGTCACCCCGATCACGAGCAGCACCTCCAGATATAGGTACGCCAACGCGGCGATATTCTTCGCCACCAGCACCCGCGCGAAGCCGACGGGCGCGGCGAAGTAGAACGCCGTAGCCGAGCGATCGAAGCCGAAGCAGTTCCAATACGACACCTGGCCCAGCAGGGTGAGCGCGTAGACCGCCACGACCGTCAGGAACCACGAGTCGGCGGGCTCCTTCCGATTGACTGCGACGGGCAGCCATACCGCCAGTCCGAACGTGAAACCCATCAGGAATACGGTGCGGAATCGCGGGGTGCGCGCCAGCGAGCGCAACTCCTTTTCCACGATCGCGGCCAGCGGGTCGCGCCACAGCAGCGAGGGCAAGCGGTACAGCCGATCCATCACTGCAACCCGCGCGCCGCTTCCCTGTGACGGCGTGGCCTGCGCGGCCGTCGCATCGTGCCGCAAACTGCGCTCGAACTGCCACCGGCCGAACCACGCCGCCGCGAGCGTCCACGCTGCGAGTGACGCCACCGCCCCCGCGACCTGCTCCCCGACCGCTGCCCGCGCCGCCGCCGTCCACGGCAGCGCGACCGAGCGCATCGACCCTCCCGCGCGCTCGAGCACTCCCTTGCCGTACCCGAAGTGCACCAGCAGCCGCGGCGCAACCCACAGCATCGCGAGGAGCAGGGCCATCACCTCGCGAATCTTCCGCCGCGAGAACAGCCGCTCCAGCAGACTCCGCATTCCCGACGAAAGCAGGAGGTTGAACGCGGCGAATAGCGGCAGCACGATGGCGACCCGCGCCACCGCGGCCGCGCCGCCCGCCTCGTCGTTCCGCGTCAACCCGATCGCGCCCGCCGCCACCACCATCAACATCTCTGCCCCGGTGGTCAACCGCAGCAACACTTCGATCGCGAAGAGCTTCCCGTGCGGAACCGGGTACACGCGCAGTTTCTTCAAGTCCAGCGCCGACCCCATGCTCGCCGAAAGGACCGGCATCACCTGCCAGTACGCGCACACGCCCAGCAGTCCCAGCGGCAGGTACAAATCCAATCGCGCGCGGCCCGCCCCCGCGACCGTCACTCCGGCCGCGAACGCCACGAACGCCCAGACGCCGTACCACACCAGGCCGGCGACCATCGACAGCCCGCGGCGCCCCCAGCCGAAATGCATCGAGAGCCACTGCGCTCGCAGAATCGCGCGGATCATAGCCAGTCCAGCCGCTCGCGCCCGGTCTCCGCGCCGACGATCCGCACGAAGGCATCCTCCAGCGACTCGCCCCCGCCGCGCAACTCCTCGATCGTTCCGCTCGTCACGATGCGGCCGTTGTGGATGATCGCGACGCGGTCGCACAGCCGCTCGACAACCTCCAGAACGTGGCTCGTCAGAAAGATCGTCGCGCCGCGCCGCACCTGCTCCTGCAGGATGTCCTTCATGAGACGCGCGCCCACGGCGTCGACGCCCTCGAACGGCTCGTCCATCAGGAAGAGTTCGGGGTGGTGGATCAGAGACGCCGCCATCGCGACGCGCTTCCGCATCCCCTTCGAATACTCCGCGATTATCTTGCGGTCTTTCGCGAGTTCGAACAGGTCGAGCAGTCCGCGCGCGCGGTCGATGGCCACCCGCCGCTCGAGCCCGTACATGCGTCCGACAAATTCGAGGAACTCCGCGCCGGTCAGCCGGTCGAACAGCAGCGATTCGTCTGGAACCAGTCCGATCCGCTGCTTGATCGCGAGTTCCTGCTCCGGCAGCGGCAATCCGAGAATCTCGATCGAGCCGCTGTCGGCCGGGATGAGGCCCGTGAGCATCCGGATGGTGGTCGACTTCCCCGCCCCGTTCGGACCCAGGAAGCCGAAGAAAGACCCGCTCGGCACCTCCAGGTCTACGCCATCCACGGCCGCCTTTGCGCCATACGACTTCCGCAGGTCGCGCGCCCGGATCGCGGCTGTCGACACTTAGCGGACCGCTGCCTTGCCCTGCGCCGGCACGAACCGCTGCGTGTCCCGATCGTACGATTGCATCTTCCCCTCGCCGATGTGGTAAACCCACCCGTGCAGACCGAGATCGCCGTCCGAAAGCCGCTGCTTCACCGAAGGATGTGTCCGCAGATTCTCGATCTGCTGCAGCACGTTCTGCTCCGTGACGGCCATGATCTCGTCCGCCCCCGCCGCGGCGCGCGCCGGCTGTGCGTAGTGCAGCCAAGCCGAAACACTCGGCAACTCCGCGACCGCCTCGGGGTTCAGCACGCCTTTCATGACCCCGCAATCCGTGTGCCCGCACACGATCACGTCGGCGACCCCGAGCACTCCGACGGCGTACTCAATGGTCGCCGACACGCCCCCAACCGCGTCTGGATACGGCGGCACGATGTTGCCGATCACGCGGCAGATGAACAGTTCGCCGGGCTTGCTCTGCGTGAGCAGGCAGGGGTCGATGCGTGAGTCCGCGCACGTGATGAACAGCGCCTCGGGACGCTGCCCCAGCGCGAGCCGTTCGAAGAACCCGCGATTTTTCGGGTACACGTCCTTTTGAAATTGCGAGACTCCGGACAGAATGCGATCCACACCCATGGGCTCTATTTTACGGCTTTACCCGCGGCTCCACGCGCGAATCCGCTGCACCTCCTCGGCCGGAATGTGCAGGAATTCCAGAAACTCCTGATGCTCGTCCGGCGCCGATTTTTCGAATTCCGTATGCCAGCGGCGCATCTGCTCGTCGCTGAAGCCTGCCTTGCGCATCACCTCGACCCACTTGTCTTTCGTCACCATTTGCATTCTCCTCAGTCGATTCGCGCCCTCGAGCAGCCTCGCGATCTCCCGCTGTCTTGCCCGCAGCCTCTCGATCTCCACGCCGAGTTCCACGAAACGCCGCTGCAACACGGTCGTGGCGTCTCCGCGCGGACGGTCGAGAATCGCCTTGATATCCGACAGCGTCAGACCCGCCTCGCGATACACGCAGACCTCGCGCAAACGCTCGAGATCGCGCTCCCCATAAACCCGGTAGTTCCCCGAGCTGCGGCGGGCCGGCTTCACCAGCCCCACCAATTCGTAATACAGCACCGTGCTGCGGCTCAACCCGCAGGCGCGCGCCAGGCGTGTGACCGTCAAGGGCATAACCGACTCCTTCAGTCTCAACCCTGAAGTTGTAGACAGGTCAAGCGCTATTCTCCACGCTTTTTGAACATCAGGATGTGCTGCCGCGGCAGAGCCTCCGACACACGGTCCAGGCGGAATCCCTCCGGCTCCAGTTCCTGCTTCACCTGCGCGACCGTCATCTTGTGCTCCGGACGGATCGGCACGCTCGGATCCTCGCCGCGATACTCCAGCAGCACCAGCCGCCCATCTTTCCGCAGCGACTCCCTCACGCGGCGCAGCATCGCCTGCGGCTCGGAGAACTCATGGTAGACATCGACCATCAACACCAGATCAACGGCATCCCGCGGCAGTTTGGGATCGTCGACTGCGCCCAGCACCGTCTCGACGTTCGCGAGTTGCCGCCGCTCGATGTTGCGCCGCAGCATGCGCAGCATCTCCGGCTGGATGTCGTT
>Ga0157369_10009516_pt1 | contig 11111 bp, 14 predicted proteins | sample C25metaG_FD_113461 | JGI IMG/M metagenome (GOLD analysis project Ga0157369, IMG submission 113461) | Corn rhizosphere microbial communities from Kellogg Biological Station, Michigan, USA - C2-5 metaG | ecosystem: Host-associated > Plants > Roots > Rhizosphere > Soil | place: USA: Michigan... | reverse complement strand
CCGCACTGCAGACGGCCCCGGATGCCGGCGCGTCCAGCGCGCTCGTCGCCGATGCGGTGCAGGCCCTCGCGACCGCGGTCGCGGGTCTCTCCGGCCACATTGGCGACCTGGCTTCCAGCACGGGGGTCGCGGCCCCGGTGTACGTGGACACCGACCACGGCTCCGACATGGGCCTGCGGGAGGTGCTGCCGTGACCGCGACTCTCGAGACCCGCGTCGACGGGGACGCCAACTCATGCCGGACCGCGGCGGGAAACGCGCGCGACGCGTACAAGGCGCTCTGCGACGCCGAGACCGGCGTGCATGACGCGCGCTTCACGGCGGGCGATTCCTGGCACGGCGACGGGGGAAGGGCGTTCCGCGCCGGCGCCACGACGGCCGGCCAGTACATCTCCGATGTCGCCGCCAAGATGCACGCCGTGAGCGCCGCGCTGACCGATTTCGCGGGCGAACTGGACGTCGTGAAGTCCCAGATGGCCGACGCCCGCAGCGCCGCCGCCGCCAGCGGCCTCACGGTGGTCGGCACGCAGATCCAGCTGCCGACCGGCCCCGCCGCCGACAGCCCGACGGTGACGGCCGGGTGGGCCGACGTCAGCGGCATGGTCGCCGACGCCCGCCGCAAGGAGTCCAGCGCCCACAGCAGTCTCGCCGCGGCGCTCAGTCAGGCGGCCGGCGACGGCGTCATCGAGAAGGCGTTGAAGTTCCTGGGATTCCTTCCCCAGGACGGTTCCGGAGTCCACGTCGGCAACTGGATATTCGGGCTCGGCGGGCTCGCCTTCGGCGCCGGTACCTCCCTTCTGGTCACCACCCGCTACGGCCGCTTCCAGCCGCGCATCAACGGGCGGTTCGCGACCCCCGAGGGCCTGGGCTTCTGGGAGCGGTTCAGGGCCGGGATGTCGCCGTCCAAGAGCTGGCACGCCAATCCCTACGAGGCGGATATCCGCGGCAACTGGGAGACGGCCGGCAAGTGGGGGAGCCGGGTCGGTCTCGTCGTCACCGCCGGTGTCGCCGTTTGGGACCAGTGGGAGACGGATTCCCAGGACCGGTCGCTAGATACCGCCGCGAAGGTCGGCCGCGCGACCACGGAGGGCGCGACGACCGCCGCCGGTGCGTGGGCGGGCGCCGAGGGCGGAGCCTGGGCCGGCGGCGCGATCGGCACGGCGATCTGCCCTGGCGTCGGTACCGTGGTCGGCGGCGTCGTGGGCGGGCTTGTCGGTGGCGCGGTCGGCGCCTGGGGCGGCGGTGAGGTCGGCAAGGTCCTCCTGGACCCGGTCGGCAAGGCAACCGACGCCGCGACCGACTGGGTCGGCCACGAGGCGTCGAGTCTGGCCCACGATGGGGGAAGCCTGGTGTCCCATCTGAAGTTCTGGTGAGCTCCTCGAGCGGTGGTCGAGGCATGAACCTGGCACACGTGGTACTGCTCGTCCTGGGCCTGGCGCTGGCGGGCTGGAACACCTGGCAACACCTCGGGCGTACGGCGGCTGCCCGCGCGTGGGCCGTCGGCAACCAGCCCTGGTTCAAGGCACGCAGCGTCCTGGTCATCCGGCCGCTCCTCGCGCTCGTGCTCCTCATCGGTGCCGGCACCGGGCCGTCCGCCGGTTCCGATGGCGCCACCATCGCGCTCGGCCTGCTCGCCCTGGCCTGCCTCGTCGTGCTCCTCGTCTTCGCCGTCTTCCCGATCCCGATCCCGACGTTCGCCCAGCCCCGCTGGTACCGGAGGTCCCATGGACGCCACCGCTGACGCGCGGTTCACGCCGCCCCCCGGCTGGGAGTTGGCGGACGATCGGCCCACCGGGGTGGAGAGCGTCGCGCTGGAGCCCGCCGACCCGGACCACCCCGGGCGTTTCCGGAGCAACCTCGTGCTGACGTCGAGTACGACCGGGGGACTCTCCTTCAGCGACTGGCAGAACGGTACCGACGAACTCCTGCCCCGGATGCTCGAGGACTACCTGCTCGTCGACCTGGAGCGCCTCGTTGTCAACGCGCACCCGGGCGGGCGGCGCCTGGCCCACCACGCCGGCCCCGGCGGGCAGGCGCTGACGATGGAGCAGTGGTTCACGCAGATCGACGACGTCGGGTACACCCTCACCGCGACGGTCGAGACGTACCGGTACGACGCGCTCGCCGAAGTTCTCGCCGCCACCGCCGCATCCTGGAGGCCGGGTTCGTGATCGACCTGAGTTCGCCCGGCGCGGTACGGCTCGATCCGTCGGGCTTCGAGGCCCTCGTCGACGCGGCCCGCCACGGTTCGGCCGGCGCCCCGCCGCAGGCGAAGGAGGCGCTCGCCGACGAGCGGCTCGACGGCGTCATGAGCGTGATGCTCGATCCGGCGGCCGTGCTGCGGCTTGTCGTGGCCGGACCGGACACCCGGCTGGAACACCGCGGATGGCTCGCGGACGGCGTTCTGGTTCTCCTCCTCGGCGTACGGACCGATCTGCTGCAGCTGATGAAGACGCCGCCGGCGTTCCTGCCCGCGACGCTCGTCCGCCTCACCCGCATGCGACCGCGGCACCTGCCCGAGCGGGTGCCGGCGGAGTTCGCGGCGGCCCGGCTCGACGAACTCGTGAGCCCCGACGCGCGGCTGCGAGCCCCGGCCCTGGCCGAGGCGAACGCGGACTTCGCCTGGCGGTTGGACTTCTGGTGGGACGGCGGCGGGCGGAGCCTGACCGCGGTCGACGGCGACCTCGGCCTGCGCTTCGCCTACCCGGAAGTGGGTCGACTCGTACCCGTCACGAACACCTTCGGCTACCGGGTCCTGTCGACCGTCATGGCCTCGACCTGACTTCAGCCGCGTTCCCAGTTCAGGTCTTCCGGGCGCAGCCCGAGCGCGGCCAACGCACCGACCCCGAGACGCGCGGCCTCACCCGCCTCGTCCAGCGGCACGGTCCGGTGATAGTTCGGGTACGACGGGGGCGGCTCAGCATCGCTGCCGTCGCTGGGCAGCCGCCAACCGAGGGTACGGATCGCGTCGTCCTGTTCGACGGTCAGCGGGATGTCGCCGCCGAACGAGGACGCGCCCACGCACTCGCAGGCGAGGTACCTGTCGCTCCGCAGGTACTGGACGTAGCGGGTCGGCGGTGGCTTCGGGCGCTGGCGGAACAGGCCCTGCCTCGGCTGCGGGGGTGCGGCCGGCTCGCCCACGATCAGGGTGCCGCCGTCGGCGAGAGCCACGAGGGTTCCGCTGAGCCGCTCTTCCACCGCCATCCAGGCCGGAGAAGTCATGTCCTTAGCGTCGCACGGGACGGGTCCGATCCGTCGGAGGTCGCGTTCGCGTTCCCTGGCAACCATCGGCCCCGGTGACCGCGTATTCCGGGGGACGGTGTCGGTGAGGAGGGGTTCCGTGAGCGATCGGCCCGAGTACGACCGGTTCGTCACCGAGCGTTCGCGATACCCGGCATGACGCCACACAGCTACGACGTCGGCCAACGCCACCTCGCGCCCTGGGAAGCGCTCAACTACACCCGCCAACGGGACCTGCTTGCCAAGCAGGACAACGACTACGGCCGGGCGCGGCACCAGGAGCAGGTGCTGCAGGCCGCGTACCGCCGCGGGACAGGGCCTCGTCGGGCGTGTGCTCGCGCCGGAGTTCGTCGTCTTCACGGCGCATGTCGTCCAGCGTCTTCCCGAGCGGCGAACTCTGCGGCGTCGCCGGCGTGACCCCGGTGGGCTGCGGCCGCGGCAACCTCTCGACACACGACGCGAGCTGTTCGGCGGAGCGCGGCGACGGCGGTGTGGCATGGGGGCCGCGGTTGGGTGCGGCACTGTCGGTACCGGCGTGTGCACAGCCAGCGGCGAGAGAAGCGACCATGCCGACGCAGAGGACTCGCCCCTTCATTCCCGTCACTGTATCGGTGTGCCATTCGGCGTACCTACGCCGTTAGGAGCTGACCCGGGCCGGCCAGGCCCTGCCGCACCGGCTCACTTGTAGAGGATCGCCGCCATGCTGCCGGCGCCGAGCTCGAACTCCTGCTCGAACTGGCGGAAGGACGGGTACTCCGTGGCGCCGCTGCCGACGGGCCATGGGTTGTAGACGGTCACATAGGTACCGTCCATGCTGCCGTCGCCGCTGATGCCGCCCACGACGACCGCGTGGTACGGCGCGCCGCGCTCAACGACCCACAACGGCCCGTTCTCGCTCAGCCAGGAGGCGAGCACGCTCGGCGGTCCGGACGCGGGCGCCAGCTCGCTGAGACCCCACTGGTGCGCCGCCGGTTCGATCTGGTCCCACCCGTAGCCCTCGTCGAGGCTCATTCCGGCCGCATCGACCACCGCCTGCGGCGTCTCGTTCACCAGCATGGCGATCGACGCCGCCCAACAGCTGCTCTCGGTCGGCTGGGCCACAAGGCTGACCGAGTACCCGATGTCGACCGGTTCCGTCGCGGAGTCACCAGTATCCGCACCGCCGCCCTGGCCGCCATCGGAGCCGCCGGAGCCACCGCCGGCGACCTGGCTGTCCTGACCGCCACCGACCAGTTGCCAGTCGTTGCCGTCCCACCAGTAGTTGCCGTCCTCGGATACCTGCGCACCATCCGGCATCGTCATCGCTCGGCTCCTTGCAGAAGTCACCCTGTCCGGTCAGCGTGGCAGCGGGTACGCGGGGTGGGTAGGTCGCCGGTGCGTACTAGAAGGCAGCAACGGCTGCCCTATGGCGCTCGCGGCTACCGTTCAACGGCGGTGGATGTGAACGCAGTTCGACGGCGCGTCATCGCCGGCGACCTGGAAATCCTCGCAGGTCAGGAAGTGGTCGTCGAGCAGCCACGGGTTGATGTGCGCCCGACGCCGCATGGCCAGCCCGCCGAGCAGGACGACCAGGGACAGGACGAACAGTTGGTGTCGGGTGCGGTAGAACACCACGTGGTACGCGCCGAGGTCGAACATCGTGTTCCACGCGAACAGCGACGCGGCGATCGTGACGGCGAAGAAGCCGCCGAGCTTTCCCCGGCTCGGTGCGGTCTCGTCAAACCCCTTCAGGAGGTCGTCTTCGCTCAGCCGATCGGGCTCAGACTGCGCCACGCTCGCTGCTTCCCGTACGGCCGCGATCGAAACGAGGTGAACCCTTCTCTCTCAGGCCGTCTCGGTCGGGCCCGAGGCACGCTCTGGTTACGCGACCTTCGTCGCCCTTGCCCGCGCCGCATACTGTTCGCGCATGGAGGGCACCCGGGTGACGCATCGGCCCCGACTGACCGTGATACGGGCCGGGTCGTTGTTCGACGGTGTGTCCGCGACACTGCTGAGTGATTCCGTACTGGTTATTGATGGTCCGACCATCGTTGCCGTCGATAGTGGCGTCGAACCGCCGCCGGGCGCGGACGTCGTTGACCTCGTCGGCGCGACGCTGCTGCCCGGCCTGATCGATACCCATGTCCATCTCGCGTTCGACGCGAGCGCCGACCCGGTCGCCGCCCTTGCCGGGCGCGACGACAGCGCCGTGGTCGCGGCCATGTCCGCCGCCGGCCGCGCCGCCCTGCGCGGCGGGGTCACCACGGTTCGCGACCTCGGCGACCGCGACTTCCTGTCGTTGGGTCTGCGCGGCGCCGGCGATCTGCCGACGATCGTCGCGGCCGGGCCGCCTATCACCACGCCCGCGGGACACTGCCATTTCCTGGGCGGCGGGACCGAACCGACGCCCGAGGCGGTACGGATCGCCGTGCGCGAACGGGCCGAACGCGGTGTCGACGTCATCAAGGTGATGGCGAGCGGGGGGACCATGACGCCGGGTACCCGCCAGGAGCTGTCCCAGTTCACGCCCGACCTGCTACGCGCCGCGGTCGATGAGGCACATCGGCTCGGTCTGCCGGTCACCGCGCATGCCCACGGCAGCTCCGCCATTCGCGATGCTCTCGACGCCGGTGTGGACGGCATGGAACACGTCTCGTTCTGGAGTGCCGATGGGATCGACGAACCCGGCGACCTCGTCCGCCGCATCGTTGACAGCCGCGTCGCGGTGGGCATCACCGGCGGCGTAGTTCCGATGCCTGGAGTCGCACCGCCTCCGGCGGTGGTGATGCGGATGCCACGTATCGTCGCCAACACCCGCGGCCTCTACGAGGCCGGCGCTCACATCGTGCTCGGTACCGACGCGGGCATCGGGCCGCCCAAGCCGCACGACGTACTGCGATACGCCATCGGGCAGACCGCCCAGATTGCCATGCAGCCTGTCGTGGCGCTGCGCGTGGCCACGTCGACCGCGGCCGCGGCGTGCGGCCTCGCCGACCGCAAGGGGCGATTGGCGCCGGGCTTCGACGCTGACATCCTCGCCGTGGACGGCAACCCCCTGGCCGACCTTGGCGCACTGCACGACATTCGTGCCGTGTTCGCGAGAGGTACCCGGGTCGGACCCTCGTGAGCCAGCCGGCCCGGCCCGGCTCCGTCAGTCGTCGATCGCTTGGTAGACGGCGGTCCAGAAGTCGCGCGACCTCGGCAGGGTCTGGTCGCCCGCGTGCGCCCGCTGCATCATGAGGATCGTCGTCAGGTCCTCGGCGGGATCGTTGTACCACATGGTGCCGTAGAAGCCGGGCCATCCGTAGCTCCCGACCGAGGGACCGAGGTGCGTGCGGCGGGTCTGTACCGCCATCCCGAAGCCCCAGCCCATGGCGTCGAAGTACCCCGGCCAGAACCCGGACACCGCCTTCTGCGCCGGCGTCAGCTGGTCGCTCGTCATCAGCGCCACCGACGGCCGCGAGAGCACCCGCTCGCCGTTGCGCGTACCGCCGGCGAGCAGAGCCGAGGCGAAGGCGAGGTAATCGTCGGCGGTCGAGACGAGCCCGCCGCCGCCTCCTTCGAACGCCCGCGGCCGGCTCCAGTACCCGTCGGGGCCGTCATCGACGACCGGCTCACCGGTGGCGGCATTGTCGCGCTCGTACGCCGTCGCCAGCCGGTCGATGCGCTCGCCGCTCACGCTGAAGGCGGTGTCCTTCATCCCGAGTGGATCGCAGAGCCGTGCGCGCAGGGCGTCCCCGAAGGACATGCCGGTGGCCCGGGCGATGAGCACACCCGTCACGTCGGCCGCGGTGTCGTACATCCAGCGCTCACCCGGCTGGTGTACGAGCGGAAGCGCGCCGAGCCGACGTATCCACTCGTCCATCGACGGCCTACCGAGTGCGTTCAGCGCATCGGCGATCGGCACTGTGCCGGGCTCGGCAACGACCACGCCGGTACCGAGGGTGAAGGTCAGCAGATCCCGCAGCGTTATCTGGCGCTTCGCCGCAACGGTGTCCTCCAATGGCCCGTTGGGATCGGCGAGCACGGTCATGTCCGCCAGTTCCGGGAGGAGTTCGTCGACCGGGTCGTCGAGGCGGAGCGTGCGGTCCTCGACGAGTGTCATCGCGCACGCGGCGACGATCGGCTTCGTCATCGAGCCCAGGCGACAGATCGTGTCGCCCACCATCGGCGTCTTCGATCCCGCACCCTCGAACGCGAGATTACCCGTTGCTTCGATGTGCACCTCGCCGTGGCGGGCGAGGACGGCCATCGCCCCCGGAACGAAACCGGTGTCGACGTGACGTTCGAGCAACTCTCGCAAGCGAGCCAGCCGTTTCAACGAGAAGCCGCCAGTGGTCACCCGTCTCCTCCTCATCCCCGTTCGTTCGCACGTTACCTGATGCGCGATCGATGCCCGGCAGTCGTAGCTCCTGGTACCGTGGAAGGCACTGTCGGTGCTTTTGGGGGAGGACGCCATGCAGCCAGAATCCGTACCGACCCGACTCGATCGTCGGCTGTTGCTTGTCGTGGTGTTGGCCATTCTCGTAGCCGGCCTGGTGCTGGCGGCGGTGACCGGTCACCACGCCGTCGCGCCGCACGCCGCCACTCCGATCGAGTACGGTCTCTGACGTCGCGGCCCGCGCGGCCTCTCGGCTGCGGATCAGCGGCCCACGCCTCCCCCGGTTTCGGCGCGGGATATGAGGTCGCGCACCAGTTCCTCCTCGCGATGGAACGGCTCCAGGTGGCCACCCTCCCACACCCGCAGGTCTACGGATGGAAGCCGGTTGACCAGTCGCTGTGCGGCCTGGAGTGGCACGTTGGCGTCACGGCGGGAGTGGTACCAGACAACATGGAGGCGAACCTCTTCGGGAGCGATGTCCCACTGGTCCGTCGCGAAGCACTCGTCGCACCAGCCCTCCGCGCCGGCGCGCAGCGACTCGGTCAGGTTCCGCTCCAGCGTCCGCTGCCAGTCGGGATCGCTCATCACCGCCTGGTCTTCGGGCGGCGCGTCGCGCAGCGCCTCGCGGGTGCCCGCGAGCGGGTCGGCTAGCCACTTCTCGCGCAGCTCGCACAGGTACGGATACAGCGCCTCCCGACCACCGGTGCGGGCGCACCGCTCGGCTTCAGCGTTGATCCCGATCAGCAGCCGGATCTCGGCATCGATCAACGGCGCGGCGCCGGCGACCACCGTCGTCGCGCTGATCCGCCCCGGGTGCCGGGCGGCCAGGGCGAGTACGTGCGGGCCGCCGCCGCTGATGCCGATGACCGGCAGCCGGTCCAGGCCAAGGTGGTCGAGCAGTTCGACCATGTCGTCGGCGACCGAGGCGAGACCGTGGCCCGGCAACCGGGTCGAGGCGCCGAAGCCGGGACGGTCGGCCATGATGACCCGCACCCCGAGCCGCTCCCAGCTCGGGTGGCGGGCGAACCGGGAGCCGGGCGTGCCCTGCAGCCGCAGCACCGGGATTCCGTCGGGCACGCCCCATTCGTGCCAGGCGAGCGTCCGCCCATCGCGAAGGGTCAATCGTCCGTCCACGTCCGTCGCTGAATCCATGAGAGCCATTCTCTCAGCGGCGATCGGATCAGCCCGGGTCGGAATCGGCCGCGCGTGGTCCTGACGGGGCGTTGACGTTGACTACCGCGAGCCGGCGGCGTTGAGCGCTTCGGAGATGGGTTCGAGGTCGGCGATGAGCCGGTCGCGCTCGCTCGGCTCCAGGCTGGAGTACGCCGCTGCGGCGAGGTCGTCGGTGATCGACTCGATCCGCTCTTTGGTCCCGCGGCCGGCGTCACTGAGTGAGCCGGAGCCGTCGATGAGGCCACGGACACGCATCCCGTCCACGACCGCGGCCAGCCGGTGCACGGGAAGGTGGTGGACCCTGCCGAACTTCTCCGGGGGGATGCCCTCGGACAGAGCGTGAAGCACATGAGCCTCCGTCCCGCCGATGCCGGCGGTGACCAGGGTGGCGATATGACCGTCCCCGCGGTGCTCACGCAGGAGGGTGGCCGCGTGCCAGAGCCGGGCCACGGGCTCCTCGGGCACGGGCAGCGCTCGCAGCGCGGCGTACATGACCCGTCCCTCCGTCGGGGCGCTGGTCGCCGCCTTGGTGGCCAGCTCGGCGGCACGGGCGACAACGGAGGTATCGGCGAGGTCGCCGAGGATCCGTCTCAGCGCCGCGGCACTGCCCTGCTCGCGAGCGGCGAGCGCCTTCTCGGGAGTGGTGATGTCCCAGACGCGGGGGATGTGGCGGGCGACCTCTCCGGCGGCGAAGTTGTAGAAGACGGCGTGGACCACCTCGGCCGGGACCCGGCCCAGCGGTGCGGCCCGGCCGGCGAAGTAGGCGTCCCAGGTGTTGCGCAGGCCGAGCGCCAGGAGGGCATCGTCCGGCTCGTCAGCGAAGTAGGTGACCAGGTGGATCGGCTCTACGAGCCGGTGCAGGCGGCGGGCGGTATCGCCGGCCACGGAAACCAGGGACTGCATCCGGACCATCTCCTGTGATCGGGTACGGCCACCCTCTCGATGGGGACCGCTCATCCCTGCTACGAACGGTCCGGCCGCGATCCGACACGTCCTCCCGGATTCTTTCGAAGGTCCTTCCGGCACAGCAGTGGGGGCCGTGTCCGCAGACTCGACCCGCGCCACTTCGCAACTACGACAAATGCGCTCTCAGGGTGCTCGTCGCGAGCGCAGTACCAGCGCTGCGGTTACCGCCAGGATGACCGTGCCGATGGACTCCACCACCACCGTGGTGGGCACGAGCGTGAAGCTCCACACCTCGTGAATGCCGAACAGTCCGACGGTCAGCGCGAGTATCAGCGCAAGCAGCGTGCCCACCATGAACAGCAGGCTCAGCACCGTTGCCAGCGACAGGAGCTGTCCGCGCAAGGCCATGATCGCGATGGCCAGCACGAGCCCGCCGATCGCGTTGAGCACGAACAGCTTGCCGAGCAAGCCGCCCACGCCGTGGAAGACGAGGTACAGATGGATCCCGCCCATTGCCAGTAGCACGATCGCGCTGAGTACCCGGCAAGCCGTGAGCGCGCGGTGACTGACCTCGACCCCAAGCCCTGGACTGGTTACCGCAGGCCGCAATGACATGTCCTGACCCTGCCTTACTGTGTGGCCCCCGTGCAGCGAGCCCCCCAAACAAGAACACGGATCATCGGCCCGAACAGTTCAGCCTGGTGACACGAGCCGAACTGCCGAGGATTCAGTCCACGAAAAAGGGCTCATCCGCGGGCCCCACGAAGCTCTTTGTTCCCGCAGACCTCGCGAGGTTCCCGGTGGTACTGGCGTGGGCGGCGGCGGGCAGCGAGGCCAGCGCGGCGACGGCGACGGCTATAGCTACGAAGATCCAGAGACGGGTGCGACGGGTCATGACAGCCCCTTACTCTCGAACGTCCCAGGACCTCGGTCGTCCCGGGTACGCACGGAGTTCGGCACCACGGCTCCGGCGGATGGGGCGTGAGCACTGGCCACCGGCCCATCGGTGCGAGGAGGATCCGGACTCGTGGCAGAAGTGTGCGTAGTCTTCGCGGCCCCAGACGATGAGGCCGCGATCGCGATGCTGGAGGACGGGTTGGGGTCGCCGGTCCACAACGATGATGGTCTCAGGCCCGAGGTACTGGCCGAACTGGAAGCGCTCCTCACCGGGCGGGACAGCCAGGAGATTGCGGCGGACCCCAGGCACGGCGCCCAGGTCACCGAGATCTTCGACGAGGACGCGGGCGTCGTGGAGGCCGGAATCTTGACGATCACCGACACGCTCACCCATGCGCTGGCCGTCGCGGACGCCGAGGCGCTCTCGGAGGCGGCGGCACGATGGTCGCACGGCGAGTACGCCGTGCAGGGACTAGCCGCCGTCGCGCGGCACGCGGCAGCCCACGGCCACCACGTGTACAGCTTCTGGTACTTCT
>Ga0157369_10009514_pt1 | contig 11111 bp, 11 predicted proteins | sample C25metaG_FD_113461 | JGI IMG/M metagenome (GOLD analysis project Ga0157369, IMG submission 113461) | Corn rhizosphere microbial communities from Kellogg Biological Station, Michigan, USA - C2-5 metaG | ecosystem: Host-associated > Plants > Roots > Rhizosphere > Soil | place: USA: Michigan... | reverse complement strand
TTGAGCAGGTACCAGCCCTGCCCCGTCGGATAATTCGCCGAGGGCATGTGCGGATAGGGATTGACCGCCGCACTGCCGACCACCCTGCCCTCGTGCTCCGCCAGCCAGGCATGCAGCCGGCCGGCCAGCAGCGCGGTTTCGATCCAGTCGCGCAGATGGTCGGCGAAGCCATCCGGCAGCTGCTGCCCCATTTCCTCGAGGAAGGCGCAGCGCAGCTCCGTCAGCGTGCCTGCATCGCCCTGTACCGCCTGCCGGACCCTGGTCATCGGTCTTCCCCTGTCGTCTGCGTGCGCCAACGATAGCGGCAGAACGCGGTTCATCCGCAAGCTTGAAGTAGCCTGCCGCAGCTCCATATACTGTCGCGTTCCAGCAATCTTTTCCCCGGGGGTGTCCTGGCTTCGACGGGGGTAGTGAGATGGCTTGGTGCATGCCGAGGGGGCGACTTTCCTCGTAAATCCAGTTGCAAACTTATAGTTGCCAACGACGACAACTACGCTCTGGCCGCTTAAGGCCTAGCCCCGAACCCACTTGTGCTCGTGCTCGTGGATGTAGGGTCACTATCACGAGATCGCCCGAAGCTGCCGCCTGTCGGTAAGGGTTAAATCAAGCAGGCTGGTCCTTCGATGCGCTTCGCACACTGTGCTGTCGCGGGATGAGATCTAACGGTGAGCTAAGCATGTAGTACCGGGCGTCAAACGCCTTCGGACGCGGGTTCGACTCCCGCCACCTCCACCAATACGGCCATCTAAGTGATTGATTCGCTTAGGTGGCCTTTTTATTGATTGGTCTAGAATGGTCCCGTTTGGTCTCGGTTTGGTCCACTTTTGGTCAACGTTCCGGCCGCCGACAAGAGGCCTTCTCTACGCGTTGCCGTCACTCTTCTCGCTCTTACGTGATGCCTCCTGTTGCTCGCGCTCGTTCTTCCGGCGGCGTTCTTCGCGGTTTTCGACATAACTCCAGACCAACCAACCCGCAGCGCCGCTACCGAATAGAACAAGGTTGCCGGCACTTCGATCCACACCGCCATGATGTGAGCAGGCACCCCGTCGGCCGATCGATGGGGAGTGCCAGCCGTCTCCGCAGGTTGTATGTACAACCATTCTGAGTCCGTTGCAGGACACCAGAAACACAGCGATCGCTGCGAGCCATGCCTTGCTCACGCGGCAAGCCGGTGCTCGTAGTACGGCCGTGGGCGGTCGTCGAGGATGTCGTAAAGCGCCTGCAGGTCGCGCGGATCAGGGTTTAGCCAGGCGTCGACGTGTTCCGGTTTGATGGGGATGATGCAGCGATCGTGGCCGGCGGCCAGGACTTCCGGTGGAGGCTCGTCGGTGATGGCGGCGAAGGACCATAGGTCGTCGCCATCCCGGTCCTTGGTATGCGACCAGAGGCAGGCCACCAGCATGTCCTGCGGCGGAGTCGGGGTGAACTGCAGCACCACATTCTTCCCGTCGCGGTCGACGTTCTCGTAGAACGTCGTGACGATCATGATGCCGTGGTGGTAGCCGAAGAGCTTCGACCAGGCCTTGTCTAGATTGTCGCGCCGAGCGTTGTAGGTGCCTGGGAATCTGCGCTCGACGGCTTCGGTCCAGCCGGGAAGCCGGCATTGGTACCGCATGGGAATAACGCGGCGTTCGCCGCTCTTTGCGTCGGCGATCAAGACCGGGGCGTAGCTGCCCGGATAGATGCGCGAGTCCTTCGGGTCAGGATCGGTGCGCCTCAGGTCGTCCAGGTTTCGCTGGGCCGCCTTCACCTTGTTGCTGGCGATGCGCTGGTCATCCGCGGCCTTCTTGGTCGGCTTCGGGCCGGCCAGCACCACCTCGGCCTTGGCCAGGCGCTCCTGCTGGGTGGCCAGTTCGGCTTCCAGCCTTGCCTCCAGCTCACGGTCACCTTCGGCGACAATCTTGGCCAGTTCGAATCCCTCCGCGTTAGCAGGCTTGCGAAATGCCTCCCGCATCGCCTTCGGAAGCTTCGTCCAGCCGCCCTCCGCCCGCTTCTCGACGAAGAGCTTCACGAACTCGTGGATGTCCATGACCGCGCCGAACAGGCGCACAAAAGCGGCGTAGTCAGCCTTCACCTGGGCGGAATAGCACATGGGATCGCGCCAACGGGGTGGGAATACAGCCTACACCTGGTCAGGGGTAGCTGTGCCGCTCGCCGCGGCGCGGAAGGCTGACCTGGTGGAGGCTCGCCCCGTGGTGGAATTGGCTGGGTGATTCGGGGAGCTCGACGCCAAGGCGCTTGGAGATGGCCTCCACCCTGGCGCTCCAGTGTGCGCCATGGCAGACATGTTCGAGCGCCCGGATGGCCAACTTGAGGTCGACGTCACCCGGTGCCTCGATCATGGCCAGAAGGTGGGCCTGGGCCAGCATGACCGAGCTGATCGCTCCGCTGATCGCCGTATTGGGTGCGGCTGCATCGAGCCAGGCTGACGGCGGCGATAGGTCCGAGACGGTCCAGTGCGCATGGGCCGCGGCAGTGACGTGCCCACCCGGCCGGCGGCGCACCGAGTTGGAAAGATCGTGGAGCCGGATCAGCAGCCTGGACAGGCTGGAGGCTACCGCAAGAAGGGTGGTGCGGGCTTCGTCCATACCCGAAGGCTACGACCGGGCGATCTCAGATTCTCGGATACCCGGACGAAATACCCCTGCTAAAGGTTCGTCACGTCGATCACGAGCGCCGTCATCAGGTTCGCCGACAGCACCGGCGTGTCGCCTGACGTGAGGTCCTGCACGATGAGCAGGTTCTGGTTGACCACGTTGCTGGCAACCTGGGTGAACACCGCGCGCACGTTGAAGCCCTCCACCCGCGCCGATCGAAAGCCGCGGATGACGTGTGCCACGGCATAGGCGCGCCCCGCGGTGCCGGCGAAGATAGTCGTGCCCGTCGCATTTTGGACGAACCCGACCACCCGCATCGGCCCCGCGCTGGCATCAAAAATCAACTGGCCGGCTGCGTTCCACACCTGCAGGCCGAAGCCGTGCGCCGGCGGCGCACGCGGCACGTCGAAGATGTAATAGGGAACCTGGGTTCCGAGTGGCCCAGCGACGGAGATATTGAAGCCGATCTGCCCGGCGCCGTAGAAGGTCTCCGGCCTGGTATAAAGCGAGCCGCCCACGCAAATGATCGGAGAAACAAGATCACTGCGCGGCCCTATCGTTCCGTAGGTGACCGAAGCCCCATAGAGAGACTGATTGGTGGTGAGGGTTCCCTTCTCCACCAGCGACAAGTTCGCATAGGTGTTGTCGACCTGGGCGACGCCACTGTCGCCATAGACGGTAAACCCTGCGTCTGCCATATCACTTAACGCCGTAGAAGATGGTGCATTCCACCGCCGGAGTCCAAATCGTGGCCGGGGAATAGCTCAATGTGTTTCCGCTCAGGGTGATGACGGGGGTGTAGCGCGTCGTGCCGGAGCTTGGCCAGACGAAGAACCAATAGTCGCCATAGCCCGTGGGCAGCGTGATGGAGCCCGAGGCGCCAGGCGCCACCACGACCTTGCCAATGATGCGAGACAGGCGATCTGGAGTGTCAAAGGTCAGCTGGCCCGCCGCATTGAAAACCTGGATACCTTGACCCATGGCAACCTCACTTGTCGCCCACAGCGCTACTCGGCATCAGGTGTTATCGATCTCGTCTGGCACGCCGCCAGCGGCGACCCATTCGAGGTATTCGTCGTAGTCGCGGTTACCAGGGCAGATCGGGATGCAGGCGCCGTCGCTGTTGCGAATGATGCTGTCGCCGAAAATCGTGTGAACGATGGTGTAGTCGGGCATTTTCAAAGCTCCGCATCGAGGATCATGAGCGTCGTCCCGCCCGACTTGCCGGCCGCGAAGCCAGACTGGCCAGTTGTCGCGCCACTGATGGTGAACAGCAGGACGAACTGGCCATTCCAACTACCAGCGATAGTCGGATTTCCGGAATTCGGCGTGCCGTTGCCAACCCATCCGATGCCCTGACCGGTGATGGTCAGGGTGGGGAAAGCGCGCATCTGTACTGGGGTGTTGAACTGCGCAAGTGCGCCCGTCGTGCTGTACTGCGTACCCGCGGCGAACGCACCACCAGCGGGCAGTGTCGCCGCGAAGCAGTAGCGCTGGCACTGAGTCAGCTCGATCGCCGGCGGCACCAGCTCGAACGCCGTCGCCGCGGTCCCCAGTTCAAGCTGCACCTGCGCGATATCGAACGTACCGGACTGCTGCCCAAGGCCGTTTGAGCGGCCCGCATAGGTCGTGCCGGCGTCGAACCAGAACGTCAGCTGCGTATAGTCGTTGTTGTTCGTGCCCAGCGTTTTGCCGGCGATTGCCGGGATCGTGAAGGTGATCGTCTTCTTCACCCAGCCCGCGGTCAACGCCACCGTGGTGGTGCCAATGTTGATGACCTGGGACGATGGCGAACCACCGGTGCCGAACACCTGGCTGAGCTCCACGGCGATGTTCTTGGCGGCATCGGCCTTCGCCCAGAAGCTCAGCGTCATGGTGCGGCCGGCACAGTTGCGGACGCCCTCGATGTTCTGCTGAAGCGCCGCCAGGTTAGAAGCGCCAGCCGACGACGCCACGACCGTGCGCAGAAAGTACGACGGCTCCCACGGCACCACGCCCTGCCCCAGCGCAAACGCCTGCTGGCTCAATGCCGAGGTGCTGCCCACGCCGACCGATACCCAGCGATCGGCCGTGTAGCGCGTGCCCGCGGCCGCAGCAAAGGACGTGCCTCGCTGCCACACATTGAAGTTGCCGTTAATCAGCTTGTTTTTGAACGACGCCTGCCCGCTGACGCTGGCCGAGAGGCCCGAGACGCTGTCGTACAGCTCCGTGAAGTTGCCGTTGGCCTTCTGCCAGGCGACGTAGTTGGTATCGCCATCCTCGCCTTCCGGCGGCGTGCCGAGATTGATGATCTGTTGTGCCATCTGGCTACCTCAAAAGGAGAAAGCCGCCTTGTGGCGGCTTCGTTGGGTGATTGCGTTGAATGGAGTGCGGTTACCACAGGCCGAGGCGAACGCGCAGCGTGCCCGCTGAGTCGTACACCTGCAGGAGCTGGTTGGTGATAGAGAGCCGACCGCCGCCGCCGGAGCCATTTAGCTCGAAGCTATTGCCGCTCTTGCTGATGCGCCAACCCGTGACGCCGGCGACGTAGTCCGTCGACTGGATGACATCGCCGATCATGGCGTTGGTGATCCAGCCGGTACCGATCAGCGCCTGCGAAATGAACACCTGGCCGCCCTGGATCACGAAGGGCAACGTGGTGGCACCGTTGGCCACATTGATCACCGCGAAGCGATCGGCCTGGAACAGCACCTGCGACTGATAGGTGCCGTCCGCCTGCTGCTCCACGCCCAGGCCCATGCCGGCGCCGTAGATGTGTCCATCCGCGGTGACCTGGCAGCGCACGCTCCATGTCGCGCTCACCCTGCCGTTCAAGTCGACCACCGTGGTCGCCGTCTCCTGGACGATGGCCGTGGTGTCATCCACCGTCGCCTGCACGGTGTCGACGCGGGACGCCAGCGCCATGTCGCCGTCTTGCTGGGCCGTCAGTTGCGACCACACACCGGCGTAGCGCGTCCTGCTGCCGGCGAACTTCGAGGCCGACCCGGCCATTTCCGGCGTCATCTGCTGGACGGCGCCGAGGATCTCCTGGCCAAGGTTCGTGTCTTCGATCAGGCCGGCGATGATCGGCTCGTAGTCGGCCGGATTGCTGCTGGCCTGGCCGTGCACGCCGGCGCCGGTCGGGTAGTACGCCCCGATGTTGCCGGTCTTGTCGACCAGCCGGGCCCAGAAGTAGAACGAGGCGCCAGCCGCAAGCCCGTCCATCTCCAGCGTGTTCTGGGGATAGGCGAGGTCCGCCATCTTCGTGGCGTCGGCCAGGTTGGGTGTGCTGGAGCGCCACACCTCGGTGCGCAGAGTGTCCTCCGCGCCAGCCGGGAACGCCCACTGAAGGTGGATGCCCCAGACCTTCGACGCCGCGGTCAAGCTGGCCACCACCGGCGGCGCCCCCGTCTTGCCAAGCACGTCAGTCAGCGCCGACAGCGCCGGCACCGAGGCGATGCCGCCGGGGCTGATCGCCCGCACGCGCGCCAGGTAGCTGCCGGTGTAGATCCCCTGCACGTCGGCCGACTGGCCGGAGACCTGGCCAGCGCTGACCCACTCGCCGTCGTCCTTGCGCCATTCGACCTGGTAGCGCTGCGCGCCGGCTGCCGGCGTCCAGCTGATCGTCATGACGTTGGTTGCGATGCCCTGGGTGATCACCACATGGCTGGACAGCACCACGTCGGTCGGCGGAGCCTGCAGGTTGGCCGGCAGCTGGCTGATCGGCGGCAGCTGGATGATCGTGCCGTTGTCGATCGCCTCGAACTTTTCCGGGACGTGCTGGCTACCGGTAATGGTGAAGGTCAGCGCGTCGCTGGACTTGTCCTCCCCGACCGATTGCACGCGAACCAGCTGGTTGACCAGGGTGGTCGATTCGACCGTCCACACCGCCTCCGCCGCCGGCAACTCCGTGAACACCGGCGAGACCTGGATGTTCCTGCCGTCCACGTTGAGCACCGTGCGCGTCTGGGAGATGCCCGAGGGCAAGACCACGGTCATGCTGTCGCCGGCCACCACCGCGTCGGGCGCGCGGTCCACGGTCACCACGGAGGTTGTGGCCACGGTGATGCGGCCGCCCTGCCGCTTGCCCGCGCGCGCCGGATCCTGCACGCGCACAATCTGCCCGGGCGCCGCCATCGCGCCGTCCAGGCCCACCTGGAAGGTGATGGTGTCGGTCTCCAGCTGCGAGGTCAGTAGCACCCACATGCCGGCGCGCTGAGCCTGGCCCTGCGAGGTGCAGCCGAAAGCGGTGATGGCGGTGGGCTGGATGCCGTAGCGCGCCAGGCCGGCCTGGTGCTGCACATACTCCACCTTGGCGCGGTACATGTCGGCCGGGTCGTTCCAGGTGACCTGGGCGACGGTGTAGCGAGTCTTCCGGGTGGTAGCCGAATAGGTGAACTTTCCGCCGATGACGTTGGCTGCGGTGTAGGCGTACACCGGATCCTGTGGCATGTCGGCGGCCACACCGATCGCGCCGCTCGCCCAGAAGCTGATGCCCCGGAACAGGCTGGCCATGTCGGAGAGCAGCTGATACGCGTCGCTGTCCGTCTGCAGGTATACATTGCAGGTGAAGCGCGGTTCCGTGCCGCCCTTGCCGTCGCTTACGGCCTGGTCACAGTACTGCGCGATCCGGTACAGATCCCACTTGTTGACCTGCGCCGCGGTGATCAGGTGACCGAGGCCATACCGCGGGTGCGTGGCGAGGTCGTAATAGATCCACGCCGGGTTGTCGGTCCAGGCCAGCTTGAACGTTCCGTCCCAGGCGCCGGTGTAGGTGCGCGTGTGCGGGTCGTAGTTGGTCGGCACCTGGATGATGCGGCCCCATAGGTCGTAGCCGCGCGCCGGAATGTTCGAGAACTGCGAGGCGTCGCCGCTGATCGCAATCAGCGCAGTGTTCGGGTAGCGAAGCTTTGCGTCGATGATCTCCGTGTAGCTGTCGATCGTCGTGGTGTCGGCGATGGTTGAACTGTTCGCATTGGCCGTGATTCGCGTGACGCGAACGTTCCAGCCGACGGTCGCCGCAGGCAGGTCCACGCGGTGCTCGCGCTGGTACTTGGTGGTGGTCTTGCCGGTGATCGCGCCGCTGTAGGCGAGCTGGTACGCACCGCCGTCGGTCTGCACCTCGATCTTGTAGGAGATCGAGTAGCCATTGATGTCGCCGTTGGAGGTGTTCGCCTTCGACAGCTGCGGCACGCTGATGGTGATGCCGACGGCCGAAAGCTCCAGATTCGTCAGCGAGCGCACCCACGGCGCCACCTGCTTGAGCTCCACGCCGACAGCCACTTCGTTCTCGACCGCGGCATAGCCGGGAATGACGTCCTGGTCCTGGGTGCCGGTGCGCTGGTCGACGTGCACATTCTGGAAATTTAGCGAGCCATCGGCGTTGGCCAGCGGCGTCTCGTCCAGGTAGATCGACTGCAGGCCGTTGACCAGGCCGCCGATCTCGCCCTCGCTCACGGCATCGAGGATCCGGAACGACGCGATCGAGCGCAGGCTATCCGGGGATTCGACTGGCGTGCGCTGGCTGCCGCCGCCCTTGGCGCCTTCGATGGGATGCAGGTTGTCCATGCTTCGCTCACAAAAAAGCCCGCGCGAGGCGGGCGTGGGATTCGGCGCGGGGGTGCGGCAGCGATCAGGTGTCGTAGAAGTTCTTCTTGAAGCTTCCCAGCGGCGTGCCGGTGCCGACGCCGCCGCTCGCCGGAGCGTAGTCCTCGGCGCGGATGCCGGCGGAGATCACCGCCGAGCCCACGATCATGCGGCCGTACAGTAGCGGCACCGGGTTACCCTGGGCCTGCGTGTTGACGGATCCGTTGAAGACGTACGACGGCTGGTTCTGTGGCGAGTCGGCCTGCTTGAGGCCCTTGGGCTGCGGCGACAGCATCTGCACCAAGCCGCCAGCGGCAATGCCAATGCCGGTGCTCAGCAGGTACGCCGAGAGCGCTGGCCCGCCGACGAAGAAACTCGCGGTGATCAAGGCCGCCCCAAGGATGATGCTGAAAAGTCCCGCACGCTTACTGCCAAGGAACACCGGGGCGATACGGATAGGCCCTTCGCCAGGCCTTCGCAGGCCTTCCTCGTTCACATTTTTCGTACCGACGAACACGGTGAACGCGAGGCCATTTCCCTTGGCCGATGCCAGGAATTCGGCGAAGCCATTGAGCTGCGATTTAAGCGCTGATATGGCCTCGCCAACCGTGTTTGTATCCAGATAGAAGCGGAAGCTTCGGCCAAACCTTTGGCGCAACGCGCCGTAGAGAATGACTTCGCGAGCAGTCGACATACTTTCTCCTGGGCAAAGAAAAGCCCGCACAAGGCGGGCCTTTCGGTTTCGGTATTCCTGCTCAGATGCAGGCTTTGGCGGTCTCCCTTAAATGGTCTCCGCCGAGATAAGCCGATCGCTTGTGGAATGAAACATCCGCGCCGCCGTCGGCGCGCCTAATCAGCAACACCACGTCGGTTTCCGCAACAGGGTCAGGCACGATCACCTTGAACCCGTAGTCAGTGTCTTCCGCATGCACGGTTGACCAGACGCTCGTCCATTCCTGAACCACACACCGCTTATATGCATCGGCACTTTTTGTCGTGTGCGCGCTGAACTCGGGCGCCTTCTTCTCCAGGTCGCCCACGCTCGCGCAGCCTCCCAGCGACGCGATCGACATCAAACTAAATAGGCATCTCGCGCAGTACAACCTCATGCATTGCTCCTTGCCTTGAGTGGTTTTTGCTGCCATCGCTTGGCAAGCCACTCGAACTCCTGAAGCGCTGTCAAACTTTTGTTCTTTTCTCGAATCGCCTCAATGAGCGGAAGCGACTTTTTATAGGTGTCGATGACCAGCCCATACCAGCACTGCTTGAGCATGCGCTCGTCGTAAATACCATTCTGAATCCCGATGCTCATCACCTCGAAGTGATTCAGCAAATAACGGATAGCCACGCACTCTGCGGACTCGAAATTTGACTGTTCCGCCATCGCTCGGATGTTTTTGTTTGACGCATCGTGGTGGTCACGAATGTGCTTGTAACCATCCTGCAAGCCCTTGTCACTCCGAGCGGAGAACAGCAAATCTGCGGCTTGCTTTTTTCTGGCCAAGGCCCTCGCCGTTATGACCGATATGAAAGCAACGATCACGCCGATGATGACTGCGGAATTCTTCGCAAAATCGGAGCCGATGGCATCCGATAACAGCTGTAGTCCAGACATCCTTTTCTCCCCCTGCTTTTTCGTCTCCCCAGAACGAGCTACCCGCCTCAAGGGCGGGTAGTGGTAGGCAGATTAGAACCCGTCGACGACATCGCGCATAAAAGCCTCCTTTTTCATTCCCCTGTTAGATGGCTTCGAGCTGAGCAAGTTCCTATCACCCCAGCGATACGCAGTTTCACACAGCAGAAGTTAAGGCGCCATCATGGCCCAACATGACCAATAGCCTAGGCCATTGCCTGTTCATCTGACTGTGAAATGGCTTCACACAGCGAAATTTCAATGCCTTACAGCGCAATCGTGCCGCGCGGCGACCACTGCGGTCTCCAGCCAGTACCCGCCAAAAACCTCCCTGCAGGACAGCCGGCCATGCATATGATGCAGCATCTGCCCTTCGCCGAGGTAGATGCCGGCGTGGTTGGGCACCAGGTTACGGCTCCGCACCTGCATCAAGATCAGGTCGCCGCGCTGCAGCGGCGGTGCCGCGCTATCTCCCTTGCGCCAGACCACCCGGAACCCCGCGCCAGCCAGCGCGGCGTCGCCGTAGAGGTTTGACTGGCCATCGTTCCACCAGCCGTCGGCGCGCGGCGGGCTAGGCAGCGCCAGGCCCCACTCCGTGGCGTACCAGTCGTGGCACAAGGTCCAGCAGTCGAGCAGCCCATGCACGAACGGGCGGCCCACCAGTGGCGGCACGTAGCCGGCCGGGTTGAGCCGCAGCACGTCGGCCGGCTTACCGTCGGGCATGCCGATGATGTACCAGGGCAGGCCCGAGACCTCGCACATGGCCCTGTCCTGCTCGCTGGGCCGCGAGGTGGCATCCGGGTGGCTGTGCACCACCGCCACCACCTCGCCGGCATCCTCGGCCGCGGCGTAGTCCTCCGGGTGCAGCACGAAGTGCTCGGTGGCGTCGGTCGCCATATTCCGGCACGGCCAGAACCGCTCCTTGCCCTTCTCGATCACCACCAGGCCGCAGGCCTCGCACGGATACTGCGCCGCCGCGTGTGCTCGCGCCGCCTCCATCGTCGTGTCGTTCATGAGCGCAGCAGGCCAGCAGCAGGGAACGAACCGTATGGGAGCGGGTTATTTGCCCCGAAGCGCAGCTTGCAGGACGACAGGCGGCCGCCGCATGCGTCCTGCGCCGGGTCACTGGTGGGCGTGTCGTCGGCCTTGGCCACCGGCGGGCCGCTGTATCCGCAGTACGGGCCGCGGTAGCCGCCGCGCTGCAGCCAGCTGCACGAGTTGGCGATGATCTTCCGCCCGGGCAGCTGCTGCTGGCCGAAGTCGAGCGCCGACGACAGTTCGAACTCCACCAGCTCGCTCGTCTCGGACGACTTCCG
>Ga0157369_10009511_pt1 | contig 11112 bp, 12 predicted proteins | sample C25metaG_FD_113461 | JGI IMG/M metagenome (GOLD analysis project Ga0157369, IMG submission 113461) | Corn rhizosphere microbial communities from Kellogg Biological Station, Michigan, USA - C2-5 metaG | ecosystem: Host-associated > Plants > Roots > Rhizosphere > Soil | place: USA: Michigan... | reverse complement strand
GATGCCTCGGGCGACGGTCCGGTGGTGATCGAGGAGTTTCTCCAAGGCGAGGAAGCGAGCCTGTTCGTCCTGGTCGACGGCGAGATCGCGGTTCCCCTCGCCTCGGCCCAGGACCACAAGCGAGTCGGCGAGGGGGACACGGGGCCGAATACCGGCGGGATGGGCGCCTACGCGCCCGCTCCGGTGCTGACGCCTGAGCTGCAAGAGCGCGCGATGGACGAGATCGTCCGCCCGACCGCGCGGGCGATGGCCGCGGCCGGGACGCCGTTCAGCGGCGTGCTTTATGCCGGGCTGATGCTCACCGCCGACGGACCCAGGCTGATCGAGTATAATGTCCGCTTCGGCGACCCCGAATGCGAAGCGATCATGCCCCTGATCGATGGAGACTTCGCCGAGCTTCTCCACGCCGTCGCAACTGGCAGATTGGCCGCGGTAGAGCCGAGGATCAGCCGGAAGCACGCGGTCACCGTCATTGTCGCCGCGCGCGGATATCCCGCTACCCCGGCCAGTGGCGGTCTGATCAGAGAAATAGAGGCCGCTGAACAGGTCGAGGGAGTCACCGTTTTCCATGCTGGGACGGCACTCGGAGAGCGGGGACTGATGGCGAAGGGCGGCCGAGTGCTTGCCGTCACCGCCGTCGCCGACACGTTCGCCAATGCCCGGGCACGCGCCTATCGGGCGGTCGACCAGATCGACTTCGCCGATGGCTTCCACCGCCGCGACATCGGCTGGCGCGAGCTTGAGCGGGAGGGCGCATGAACGCGTTTTGGGCGTATTTCTGGCCCTGTTTCGCCGCCGGGCTGCTGGTTGGCGGGCCTGCCGGCACGATTGCCTTCCGGCGGAGGTCCGGGCGCACTGCCGCGCTTGCGATCGGCCTGGCAGCCGCTCTGACCCTCGCCGCTTTGTGGCACGGGCCGCTCGGCGGGGCGGCGCGCTTCGAGGCTAAGGTCGAACACGAGATTCAGCAGACATTGGTCCATTACGAGATGACGCAGGTGACCGCCCATCTGCATCACGGCCCCCTCACCCGATGCGTGATGCTATCGGGTCCGGGCGACGATTTTCAGCGGCTTGGACTCGCCGAGTTCATGGTCGCAATCCCCGGCGTCGGCTGCGCCACCTGGGCCTCGGCCGGCGGCACGCCGCTCATCGTCGAGGGACTGGGCGTCGCGGTGCTGGGCTTCCTTTTCGGGCTGTTGCTCGCCTATCTGGCCGAGCTTCGGCGTCGCTACAATTTGCAATGGAATTGGTGAGAGACGTGATGGACCTGATCCAGGAATATTGGTGGGTAATCGTCATCGTTGTCGCGCTTGTGCTGGGGTTCATCCTGCTTCGGCCCAGACAGCGAGTGCAGTTGACCAACAGCGCTCCGGTGCGGCCGCACATGGCCCCACAGAAGCGCCCGCCCGAAGGGCGCGGGATCGCCGGGGAAGCGGCAGCAGCCGCGAGCGACGTCACCGGCGAAATCCTCCACGCCCAGGTTCACCGGACGCTCGACGGCGGGATGGATCCGGTGGACGACCTATGCCGCCTGAAGGGAGTAGGTCCCAAGTTCGCCGACGCACTGCGCGCGATCGGCTTCACCCGCTACGTGCAGATCGCCGGCCTCACCCCGACCGAGATCGAGCGGATCGACGGCCAACTCGGCGCCTTCAGCGGCCGCCTGACGCGCGACCGGATCGTCGAGCAGGCGGATTATCTCGCACGCGGCGACACCGACGGCTTCGAGCAGAGGTTCGGGAAGCTCTAGCCGCCACCCCCCCCCGATGCATCGGCTATCTGCACTGCGGTTTCTCGCCATGGATTTTGGGAGATGGTGAACGCGGACCTCCGCGAACTAATTCCTAGGAATGCTCCGGCATCTTTGCGATCACGCTCAGCGTGAGAAACTCGGCATGCTTCTCGGTCGAGATCAGGAATGAAGCGATGTTCCGCGAGGCTAGCAAGGCAACGATGCGGTTCAGCGGGTAATTGTTCATCTGCATGGCGGGCGCGTTCCACCGGCGCCCGGCGCAGATGTTTTGCCAGAGCTTGACACCCGGAATGTGATGGCTCGCCCACCAAAGCGCGCGAGACCTTAAGCGGTCGGTGCGGATCGAGAGGTGGACGTGGAAGCCGCCGCCCGGACTCACCTTGTCGAGCAGGCGGGATATAATGCCGAGCCCACGGCGCACGCGAATATGCTGAAGCACCATGTAGCTGTTGACGAAATCGAACGCCCCGGCCGCATTCGAGAGCCGTTCATCAGCAAGTTCGAACGTGATGTTCCGAATGCCGAACCGCTCGGCATTCCCCTTCGCCTCAGCCAGCATCGACGGAGAAATGTCGAGCGCAATCACGCTCGTGAATTTCCCCGCCAGCGCGAAGGTAAGCCGTCCAACGCCGCAGCCGTGATCGAGCGCGCTATTGTCCCGAAGCGGACCGAAATGGTCTTCGCAGCGGGCCATGATTTGTGCCAGCGCGCCCGCGCCGGAGGCAAAGAACTCGTCCCGATTTTGCTCGATGTTCTCTGGGCTGAACTTTTCGTCCGCAAGAACCCCATAATAAGGTTCGTCTCGACCGAATTTCTCCCAGGCCGGATCGGTACGCAGCATGAATCCTACCCCACGGCCTCCGCTTTGCTCTCGGCCGGCTTCTTGCGAGTCCGCGAGGCGATCAGCTTGTCGATCTTGCGGCCATCCATGTCGACGATCTCGAACGACCAGCCGTCGTGGCGGAATTTCTCGCCGGTTTCAGGCAGATGCTTGAGCACCGATAAAGCGAAGCCGGCGACGGTCGAATAGTCGCGATCGTCAGGAAGGTTCACTCCGAGCCGATCGGTGAGCAAGTCGGCACTCGCGGCTCCCGAGACGAGGAAACTCCCATCCTCGCGCTCGACGAGCGCGGGATCGTCGCTCTGGTTCACGTCGCTGGCGAAGGTGCCGGCGAGCGCCGCGAGGATGCTCCCGGGGGTCACGATCCCATCGAGATGGCCATATTCGTCGTGGACCAGCGCCAGCGGGACATCGGCGGCGCGGAGGACGGCGAGCGCGTCCATCGCGTCCATGAGGTCGGGAATCACGGGCGCCGTCCGGCACAGGTGCTTAAGATCGATCGGCCGCCCTTCGAGCGACGCGGCGAGTATATCGCGGGTCTGGATCACGCCGACGATATTCTCGACTGCGCCGTCGGCGACCGGAATCCGGTTGTGCGGGGTGGCGAGCAGGACCCGGCGCACCTCTTCCGGACTTGAGCTGAAGTCGATCCAGTCGATCTCCGTTCGCGGAGTCATGACCTCGCGCACCGGGCGATCCGCCAACCGGACGATGCCGGAGATCATCGCGCGCTCATCTTCCTCGAGAACGCCGGCGGTTTGAGCCTCCGCCACGACCAGGTGAAGCTCCTCGGCCGTCACCTGGTTCTTCGATTCCTTGTCAAGCCCGAACAGCTTCAGGATCAGCGAGCTCGAGTGCTCCAGGACCCAGACGAACGGCGCGGTGATCACCGACAGCCATCGCATGGGCCGCGCCATGATTGCTGCGATCGGCTCGGGTGAGCGAAGCGCGATTTGCTTGGGGACGATCTCGCCGACCACCAGCGACACGTAGGTGATGAGAACGACGACGAGACCGTAGCCGAGGGTGTGAGCAGCGCCATGGCTGAGGGCCGCCTGTTCCAGACGCTCTGCCACCGGCTCGCCGAGGCTCGCCCCCGAGAAGGCGCCATTGATGATGCTGATGAGCGTGATTCCGCTTTGCACGGTCGAGAGAAAGCGTCCCGGATCGCTGGCGAGATCGAGCGCGCAGCGCGCGCCCCGGCTGCCGCTCTTGGCCATGGCTTTCAGCCGCGCGTCGCGAGAGGACACGATCGCCAGCTCGCTCATCGCCAGGACGGCGTTCAACAGGATCAACCCGACGATAAGGACGACGTCGATCCAGGGAATCGGGGATAAATGGTCGCTCATAGGCGGCGCGGCGAATGTAACCTTGTCTTGCGCCGGTTAACAAGCGCCCGCTCTTTACAGCGGCGGAACCATCGATAACGGCACCGGTTTCAACGTGGATTCAATGGGGAGCTTGCCGGATGATTGGGAGCCGCGGGTTCAAGGCAATCCTACTCGCCTGCTCGATCGCTGTCGTTGCCGGGTGCCAGACCGCGCCCCCGCCGGTGATGGTGGTCCCGGCCGCCTTCACGCCGCTCGGGACGAGCGCGCCCTACCTGCTCGGCGACGTCATCGGCGGGCACAAGGGACGCAACGCCAAGATGCGGGCGGCGAAGATCCGGCCGCTCAGCCCGAACGAGGTCGGAGCGTACATGGCCGACTTGGACGCCGAGCTGCGGCGGCAGACGGCGGGCATCGGACTCGACGTGCTTCAGGTCGGCGGAGCGATCGTGGTCCGCGTTCCCGCCGCCTTCACCTTCGATGCTGGAAGCGCGGCGGTGAAGGCGACGACCGATGCGACGCTGCTGGAGATTGCCCGGACGGTGAAGACTCGCAACCGGACCTTTGTCGATGTGCTCGCCCATACCGACACGACGGGTACGCCGCGGGGGAACCAGGCATTGTCGGAGCGGCGCGCCGCGGCCGTGGCGACCTATCTCGCCGGCCACGGGGTGGCCCGGGCACGGATCGCCTCGAAGGGGCTGGGCGCAACCGCGCCGCTCTACCCGGCCGAAAGCGACGACACACAGAAAGCCGCAAACCGGCGGATCGAGATCCGCCTCGTACCCTACACCGGCTAGCGCCGCTCGACGAAGAAGCGCCGGAGCAGCTCGCCCGCCTCGGCCTCGCCAATCCCGCCGAGCATGTCCGGCCGGTGATGGCAGGTCGGCTGGGCGAAGATCCGCGGCCCGTTGACCACCCCGCCGCCCTTCGGGTCCTCCGCGCCGAAGCGCAGCGCCTTCAGCCGCGCGACCGAGACCGCCGCCGCGCACATCGCGCAGGGCTCCAGCGTCACCCACAAGGTGCAATCGTCGAGGCGGGAAGTGCCGAGCTTGGCCGCAGCGGCACGGATCGCCTCCATCTCGGCATGCGCCGTCGGGTCGTTCGATCCGCGCATGGCATTGCGAGTCTCGGCCACGATCTCGTTGCCTAGAGTCACGACGGCTCCCACCGGAACCTCGCCCGCCGCCGCAGCTTCGGCCGCAAGGTCGAGTGCGCGGCGCATGGGCGCAGGCAGCGGGAAGGTCATGGAAAGCGGGCTAGCCTAGCGTGGCGGCCAAGTCACACTCAGCTGATTATTGGTCGTTGTTGGTCGCCGCCCGGTTCTGGTCCGGCTTCTGGACCTCGATCGAGGGGACCTTCACCGTCGTCTCCTTGGTACCAACCTTAACCGAACCGGTCTCGACGTCGAAGGCCGGCGCCTGGCCGCCCTTCGCCGTAACGCCATTGCCGGTGGCGGTGAGCTGCGGCGCCTCGGCCGGTCGCCTCTGGCTGATCTTCAGGTACCCGCTGGCGACCCCGGCTATAATGATGAGGACGGCAACGATGAGGAGAAAGATGACGGCGCGCATGATCCTGTTCCCCTTGATCGCCGTTAAACGCAGATATTGTCGGCAGGTTGCCGGGCTGATCCGGGGCGGGACAACGTTGACGCGGCTGCCCCAAGCCGCTAACGGGCGGCGCTCTTCGGGCCTCTTGGGCTCGTCCAAAAAATTTCAGGATGAACACGATGTCGCGGGTTTGCGAGCTGACCGGCAAGGGCCGGCAGGTGGGTAACAATGTTTCCCACGCCAACAACAAGACCAAGCGCACGTTCCTGCCCAACCTGCAGAACGTCACGCTCATCTCCGACGCGCTCGGGCAGAGCGTCAAGCTGCGCGTCTCGACCCACGGCCTGCGCTCGGTCGAGCATGTCGGCGGCCTCGACAACTGGCTGCTGAAGACCAGCAACGACAAGCTCAGCCCCAAGATCCGCAAGCTCAAGAAAGAGATTGCCAAGAAGGCCGCCGAGCAGACGGCTGTTTGAGCCGGCTAACCAGCTGACTTTCCAAGAAAATTCCTGAACACAGGCTGCACGCCGCGTTCAGGCTCCATACCTCGCGAATCGGGCATAAGTGCCTGCATTGGCGGGGTTTATCCCCTTCCCCGCCGCGCCTGGAAACGGGCAACTTACCCTCGCGTCGCGTAACGAGGGGGCCCCGGTGCGCGTAATCGCGCCGGGGCCATTTTTTATTTGCCGTCAAACAGGTTGGCGAGCTGCTCGACCATCGCTCCGGCGAGCTGGTCGGCGTCCATGATCGTCACCGCGCGGCCATAGTAACGGGTTACGTCGTGGCCGATGCCGATGGCGATCAGCTCGACCGTCGAGCGCTTCTCGATCCACTCGATCACCTGCCTCAAGTGCCGCTCGAGATAGCTTCCACCATTCGCCGAGGCCGTGGAATCGTCGACCGGAGCGCCGTCCGAGATGACCATCAGGATCCGCCGCTCCTCGGGCCGGGCGATCAGGCGATTGTGCGCCCAGAGCAGGGCCTCACCATCGATATTCTCCTTGAGCAGCCCTTCGCGCATCATCAGACCGAGGTTGCGGCGCCCGTGCCGATAGGGCTCGTCGGCGCGCTTGTAGATGATGTGACGAAGGTCGTTGAGGCGGCCCGGATGCGGGGGCCGCCCGGCGGTGAGCCACGCTTCCCGGCTCTGCCCCCCTTTCCAGCCGCGCGTGGTGAAGCCGAGAATCTCGGTCGCCACGCCGCAGCGTTCGAGCGTTCGAGCGAGGATGTCGGCGCAGATCGCGGCGATCGCGATCGGGCGTCCACGCATCGACCCCGAATTGTCGATCAGCAGCGAGACCACGGTGTCCTTGAAGTCGGTCTCTCGCTCGATCTTGTAGCTCAGCGAATGGGCCGGGCTGACCACCACCCGGGCGAGCCGCGCGGCGTCGAGCAGCCCCTCCTCCTGGTCGAAGTCCCAACTCCTCGCCTGCTGCGCCATCAGCCTTCGCTGGAGCCGGTTGGCGAGACGGGTGACGACGTTCTGGAGCCCTGCCATCTGCTGGTCGAGATAGGCGCGCAGGCGCCCGAGCTCTTCCTCGTCGCACAGCTCGGGGGCTCCGACCGTCTCGTCGAAGCGGGTGGTGAAGGGCCTATAGTCGGTCTCCGGGCTGAGCTCCCAGTTGCGGCGGCTAGGCGAGGCGGAGACGCCTTCGCTGAAATCGTCGTCCGCGTTGGCTTCGTCCTCGCCGGCTTCCATCTCTTCCGACGAATCACCCTCAGCGTCCTGGTCATCGACCTGCTCGCCGCGCATCTCGACGTCGCCACCACCGGGAGACTCCTCCTCCCCCTGCTCGGTCTGCTCGTTGCCGCCGCTGTCATCGCCTTCGGCTTCATCGCCAGCGTTGTCCGGGTCCTCGTCCGTCGGCTCATCGGCCGCCGCCAGTTCGAGGTCTTCCAGCAGCCGGCGCGACAGCTTGGCGAAGGCCGCCTGGTCGTCGAGCGTCAGCGCAAGCGCGTCCAGCTCGGCCGCGGCCTTGTCCTCGATCCACAGGGCGACCAGCTTCAACCCTGCGGCTGCCGCACGAGGTGGCGCTTCCCCCGTCATCCGTTCGCGAGCGATGAGGCCGACAGCGGTCGAAAGGGGCACTTCCTCCGCACTCCGGGCACGGACGATGGCATCGCCGCGCACGCGTGCCTCGATCAGGTTCGAAAGATTTTCCCTGACGCCGCCCATGGCCCGGGCGCCGAGCGCCTCGACCCGCGCCATCTCCAGCGCGTCGAACACCGCGCGGGCGTCGATATCCACCGGCGCAGTCCGGGCATGCAGGCGGGCGTCGTGGTAGCGTAGCCTGAGCGCAGCGGAGTCCGCCGCGCCCCTTGCCTCGGCGACCAGCCGAGGCTCCAGCGCCGGTCCCGGCGAGGGCACGCGCGCGGTTTTCCCGGTCGCGGGCGCATTGTCGGAAGCAAACACGACCTCGACGTCGGCGTCCTTGGCGATCGCTCGCGCGGCGCCCGCAAGCGCCCGGCGGAAGAGGTCGATCCGTTCAGCCATGAGGCCTGTCCCAGATTGGGCGAAACGCAGCAATTGCAGCAGCCCTATGCGCGCGCGCGCGGGCAGTGCCGTTCAATGACCGAATCCCGTGACTGCGAATGATGGGCGAAGTGTGCACGTCGCCAAGGTCGCACAGGCGGCCGCCTGTAGGACAGCCAAAATTGCCAACAGTCACAAGCCGCCCTCAGCCGGCGGCGTTGCCGACCACGCTTTCCGGCAGGTCCTGGCCGAACACCCGCTGATAATATTCGGCGATCAGCGCGCGCTCGGATTCGTCGCACTTGTTGAGGAAGCTGACCCGGAAGGCATAGCCGACGTCGCCGAAAATGTGCGCGTTCTGGGCCCAGCTGATCACCGTGCGCGGGCTCATCACCGTTGAGATGTCGCCGTTGATGAACCCCTGGCGCGACAGCTCGGCGACTTTGATCATCTTGTCGACGATCTCCTTGCCGCCGGGCTTATCATATTCGCCGGTCTTGGCGAGCACGATCTGCGCCTCGACCGCGGCGGGTAGATAGTTGAGCGTGGTGACGATGTTCCAGCGGTCCATCTGGCCCTGATTGATCGCCTGCGTGCCGTGATAGAGGCCGGTCGTGTCGCCGAGCCCGACGGTGTTGGTGGTGGCGAACAGCCGGAACCAGGGGTTAGGCCGGATCACGCGATTCTGGTCGAGCAAAGTGAGCTTGCCCTCCGCCTCCAGCACGCGCTGGATCACGAACATCACGTCGGGGCGGCCGGCGTCATATTCGTCGAACACCAAAGCCACCGGATGCTGCAGCGCCCACGGCAGAAGGCCCTCGCGGAACTCGGTCACCTGCTGGCCGTCTCGGAGCACGATCGCGTCGCGCCCGACGAGGTCGATGCGGCTGATGTGCGCGTCGAGGTTGATGCGGATCATCGGCCAGTTGAGGCGCGCCGCCACCTGCTCGATGTGGGTCGACTTGCCGGTGCCGTGATAGCCCTGGACCATCACCCGGCGGTTCTTCGAGAAGCCCGCGCAAATCGCCATCGTCGTGTCGGGATCGAAGACGTATGTCGGGTCGAGGTCGGGGACTCGCTCGTCGGCTTCGCTGAACGCCGGAACCTCCATGTCCGAATCGACTCCGAACAGGTCCCGCACCTTGGCGATCTTGTCGGGCGAGGCCATCAGCGTCTCCGCCCGGCTTTCGGGCTGCACGTTGGGAATATCGGTCATAGGAAATGCCTTAAGGGAAGCCGGCGCGCGCCTCAACTTGTCTCGACCTTGGAGGGCAGCGGGAACAGCTTCACGAAGCGCTTCGCCAATTCCAGGTCCCCCTCGACCCGGATCAGTTCGAACGGCGCACCGCCGTGGATGACCGCGGCGATTTCGCTCGGTGCGCCGGTGAAGACCACGGCGCAGTCCGTGACCGGCCTGCGGTCGACGTCGAGAACCCCGTGGCGGATCGTCGCGACATAGCAGGTCTCGCCGAACTTGAATCCGATGCGGGCGTGGAGCCCTTTGGCGAGATCGGGCGAAAGCAGCGTCTGTAGCGACATCATCATCGACACGTGACTCATCTGCAGCGTCGGATCGTGCCACGGGCTGCGGGCGGCCCAGCGGCCGAGCGAGGCGATGAGCGGGACCACTTCAAGGCCCCATTCGGTCGCCTCGTACACCTGGACCGACGCCGGCGGTGGAAGCTTCGTCCGCCGGACGAGTCCGCGTCCCTCCAGTTCCGTCAGCCGCTGGGTCAGCACATTGGCGCTGATCCCCACGAGGTCCGCCTTCAGCCCCGAGAAGCGGCGCGGGCCGTACGCCAGCTCGCGCAGCACGAGCATCGCCCAGCGCTCCCCCAACAATTCCATCGCATGGGCGAGCCCGCAGGCGTCCTCGTAGCGACGTTTGTCCTTGTTTTGACGGTGTTTAGTTATTTTTCATAACTCCTAAGTTGTAATTTAGGATCATTGAGTGCAAAAAGCAAGCGAATCGAGTCGCTCGGACGAGGAGAGGCGCTTCACGATTAGCCATGGAAACGACGGTTGGACCGCTGCGTGCGCTGTGCTGGCCGCCGACTGCTGAACTGTCATGGAAATAGGCGTATGGCGTAGCGCGCCATGGGCCTTCTTCAGGAGGGAAACCAATGCCGCTCAACCAGAACGCTTCGATCGAAATCACCGCCTATCGTTGGGTGCCAGAGTTCGCCCAGGGGCTGGTACGCGACCTTCGTGCCCGCTGGGCGCTCGAGGAAGCCGGCCTGGATTATCGGGTCCGCCTGCTCGATGTTCAGTCGAAGCCTGCCGATTACGTCCACGAACAGCCGTTCGAGCAGGTTCCCTGCTTCAGCGACGGGACCGTGCGCATCTTCGAAAGCGGCGCCATCGTCCAGTATATCGGCGAGAAGAGCGAGGCGCTCCTGCCGCGCGAGCCCCAAGCCAAGTACCGTGCCATCCAGTGGACCTACGCGGCGCTCAACAGCGTCGAGCCCGCGGTCCAGCAGCGAGTCCTGCTGGACGCTTTCTACGCCGATCAGGAATGGGCGGAGTTGAGGAAGCCGAGCGCCGACGAATTCGCGCGGCTGAAGCTCAAGCGCGTTTCCGACTGGCTTGGGGACAAATCGTACCTGGAGGGCGACCGCTTCACCATCGGCGACCTCATGATGATCACCGTGCTGAGGTTGGCAGACAAGGGCGGGCTGGTCGACGCCACGCCCAACCTATCCGCCTACATCCGGCGCGGCCAGAACCGGCCCGCCTTCCAGCAGGCCCTGTCCAACCAGCTCGCCGCGTTTCGCGAGCATGCATCCGAAGGAGTCGCAGCATGACCTATTTCGAGGGATTCGTCGCGCCCGTGCCAGAGAGCAACAAGGGCGCGTACAAGCAGCATTCGAGCCAGTTCGCCCCCATCGTCCAGGAATTCGGGGTGAGGCGCATGGTCGAAAATTGGGACAGCGACGTGCCCGAAGGAAAGCTGACCGACTTCCGCAAGGCGGTGGACGCGAAGCCGGATGAGAAGATCGTCTTCTCCTGGTTCGAATACCCCTCGCGGGCGGCGCGCGACACGGCAAATGAGAAATTCACGAGCGACCCGCGGATGGCGGACATGGGTTCGGACATGCCATTCGACGGCAAGCGCATGGTCATGGGCGGATTCGAGGCGATCGTCGAAGACGGACCAGGCGGCGGCG
>Ga0157369_10009510_pt1 | contig 11113 bp, 9 predicted proteins | sample C25metaG_FD_113461 | JGI IMG/M metagenome (GOLD analysis project Ga0157369, IMG submission 113461) | Corn rhizosphere microbial communities from Kellogg Biological Station, Michigan, USA - C2-5 metaG | ecosystem: Host-associated > Plants > Roots > Rhizosphere > Soil | place: USA: Michigan... | reverse complement strand
TCTGTATGGCGCCCTATGGGCGACCTGCGGGGACAACGACTGCAGCGGCGCGAATCCGACGATCAGTGGAGTGGGCGGCACATCTGCATCAGCACCGGCGTTCGCCGGTGTGCTGGCGCTGATCAATCAACGATTGAATCAGAAGTCAGGCGGGAACGAACGGCTAGGACAGCCGAACTGGGTGCTGTATCAACTGGCGAAAACACATCCGGAGGCGTTTCACTCGGTCAAAAGCGGAAACAATGCTGTGGTCTGCGCGCCGGGCGCACCGGGTTGCGCAGCGAACGGATTCCTGAGCGGCTACGACGCGGGGGCCTCCTATAACGCTGCAACGGGGCTGGGAAGCGTGGACATCAGCAGCCTGGTGAACAACTGGACAAGCGTCAACAAGATTCAGACCACCGCCGCGCTTACGCTGAGTTCTACGAGCTTTCAGCATGGTCAGCCGATTTCTTTCAGCGTCGACGTTGACCCTGCAGCGGCAACCGGCAACGTTGCGATCAGCAACGATCTCAGCGCACGGGGACTGTTCAGCAGCACGTCGCAGCTCAACCTGCCGTTGTCGAATGGAGTGGCCAAGGGAAGCTGGGTAGGGTTTCCGGGGGGTACGTATAACGTCTATGCCGACTATGGTGGCGATGCGAATTACGGAGGCAGCGTCTCCGGGCCAACGGAGATCATGGTCACTCCGGAGGACAGCGTCCTCGAATTGTCTGTCACGGCCGCGGACGCGAATGGCCACATGAGCAGCCTGGCAGGAAAGACCATCAGTTATGGAACATATATCTCGGTCGATGCTCAGCCGGTCGGGAAGTCACAGGCTTCCAATCCCAACCCGTTGAAGAATGCAACTGGAACGGTGGCATTCACAGATACGAATCCGAATGGAGCAGTTGGGAGCGGGATGCTGGATGCGGGAGGAAATGCGGAGTTTCCATCGCATTCTCTCGCCGCCGGAACTCATATCATTTCCGCCAACTATTGGGGCGATAACAGCTATAACGCGAGCACATCTGCGAGCGTGACGTTCACTGTGGAGAAGGCCGGCACCTCGACCTCTGTCACCAGCAGTGTGAATTCGATTTCCTCCGGGACTGTCACCATTACTGCGGCGGTCCGGCCGAGCAGCGCGGGTTCTTTTACGCAGTTTCCCAACGGCACAGTCACGTTTACGAACAAGGTCAACGGTGCTGTTCTTGGGACGAGCGGCGGGCTCACGCTGGTGCGTGACGCGGCCACCGGCGAGTATTTCAGCACGGGAAGCGCGGATGTCCCGGTTTCCGAGTTGACGCCGGGCAACAACAGCATTGTTGCTACGTATAACGGCGACACGAACTTCGCGGCTTCCGCAGGATCGGCCCCTGTGGTCGTCGCCTGTACGGCAGGCTGCGGGAATGGTACGGGGCAGGCGCTTGCGCTCTCATTCACGAGGAGCACGCCTGCGACGGCCACCAATCCTGCAGGTACTCCATCGACTGCAGTGGTCTTCGTCATGCCGGCGGGCGGCTTTACCGGCGCAGTGAATCTGACGTGTTCGGTGACAGGCACTCACAGCAACGATGTCAACATTCCGACGTGCCGCTTTAGTCCTGCCACAGTTACGATCACAAATACGCTGTCCGTGCAGTCCACGCTTACCGTGACTACGACCGCTGGCGGAACGACTGCGGCGTCGGATGCTTCGGCGGGCCATCTCTGGCCCGCTGCGCGCGGCGGGGCAATGCTGGCGTGCCTTCTCTGCTTCGGAATCCGGGGCCGGCGGCGCGCACTGACAATGCTTTCGATCCTCGTGTGTGGATTTGCTCTGGGCGGCATGGTGGCGTGTGGCGGTACAGGCAGCAGTGCGAGCGCTCCTGCGACGAGCGGCAATGCGGCAACGGGCACGACGCCGGACGCATACACCGTGACTTTCCGTGCTGTTGACGCCGCGACCGGCACATTGACGGCGCAAGACTCCTTCACAATTTCGGTGAATTGATCGACGTCGACTGAGGGAGGAGGATTTCCACCTCGAGGCCGTGCGGTGTGGCATTGCGCGCCTTGATGGTTCCGCCGTGAATGCGGATGACGCGATCGGCAATGGCAAGACCCAGGCCGGTGCCGCCAGATTCGCGATTGCGATCGTCAGCGACGCGGTAGAACGGCTGGAAGATGCTGGCGAGCTCGGATTCGGGAACGCCCTGCCCGTAATCGCGGACGAAGAGGCGGACGAAGTTGGACGTGGCGTCGTCCGACGATTCGAGAAGGACGTCGACGGAGTTTCCCGGGCCGGTGTAGCGGACTGCATTGCGGATCACATTTTCAATCGCGCTGTGCAACAGCTCCGCGTTTCCCTGGACGAAGTATTGGCCCTGAGATGACAGCCGCGCTACTCCGGCTCGTTCCTGCAATTCGAAATCGGCGCTGCGGACGATCTGCGAGACGAGCTCTGTCAGATTGAGCTGGGCCATAGCGATCGGAGTGGCGGAGGTGTCGAGTCGGGCGACGGTGAGCAAACGCTCGATCATGTCGTTGAGACACTCGATGTCCTGCTCCATGTGATCGAAGGCGGTGTCGTTTCCCTTCCGCTGGCGTCCGAGATCGAGCGCGACGTTCAGTCTAGCCAGAGGTGATCGTAATTCGTGGGAGATGTCGTAGATGAGCTGGCGCTGACGGGAGACGAGTCCTTCGATTCGGGCCGCCATCGCGTTGAAGTCGCGTACCAGCGACCCCAACTCATCGCGGCGCCGCTCCATACCTGCGGCGGCGCGGGTGCTCAAGTCACCAGCCGCAAGTTGCTGTGAGGCTTCCCGCAAACGCAGGACGGGAGCGGTGAGATAGCGGGTGAGCAGATAACAGATCAGGCCTGAGACGAGAAAGGCGACGGACCACCGCAGCAGAAAGCCGGATGGCCCGATGCCCGGCGGAGGTCCGCGATGTTCCACGGTTTCCACGGCATAGATGTACTCGCGGCCGCTTTTCCCGCGTAGCTTCACGGCGACGCGGCCGAAACCGTGCTTCATGTTAAACGCGGGGGCATCGGAGGCTCTCGCATTTGCGCCGATATCGTCAAAGGCTGAGCAGCCGCGGCCCGCAATAACATTCCCCGATGCATCGAAGAGACAGCTCTTCAGATGTGTTTTCTGACTGAGTTGCTCTACGTAAGCCGCTGCGACGGACGGCCCCTGCCGTTCCAGTGCGTCAACGGCAGCGGTTCCCGAAACCCATGCAGTGTCTGCCAATGTCATCTGGGACTGGGCTGGTATGTTCTTCGGCTGAAGAATGATCCAGGTTGCAATGAGTGCAATTCCCGTAGCAATGACAGTAGCCCAGAACCAAAGGAATATTTTGAGAAAGAGACTACGAATGCTGACTGTCATTTCGTCTCTGACCGGACAACGAACATGTAACCGCTGCCGCGTACGGCTTTGATCTGCTCTTCGCCGTGCGCGCGGGCAAGCTTCTTGCGCAGGTTGCTGATGTGGACATCGATTACGCGGTCGAAGGGTCCAAGCTTGCGGCCGAGCACGGTCTCAGTGAGATGCTCGCGGGTCACGACGCGGCCAGCATCGCGCAGCAAGGTTTCAAGAAGCGTGAACTCGACGCTGGTCAGATCAAGTGGAATGCCATCCAGCGACACTTCGCGGGCGGCCGGGTCGAGCCGGAGATCACCGACGATGATTACGCTCCCGGGTCCATTCGATCGCGAGGTCCGACGAAGAATTGCTCGGATACGGGCGATCAATTCGCGGGGGTTAAACGGCTTGGGCAAGTAGTCATCCGCGCCGATCTCGAGACCGAGAATACGATCAACATCTTCACCTCGCGCGGTCAGGATGAGCACAGGAACCGGGGAGTGAATGCGCAGGCGGCGCAGCACATCGAGTCCGCCCATGCCTGGCAACATCAGATCGAGTATGACGAGCGCGTGCTCCTCGGAGAGGACGCGCTCCAAGCCGCGTGGTCCGTCGTGAACCGCCTCGAGCGCAAAGCCTTCCGAACTCAGGCGTTCGCCGAGCAGCTTACACAGTTCGACGTCGTCGTCGACGATGAGCACACGGTCCATTCTGCCTCTTCGACTCGCCTCTGATTCCCGATGGTAGTCCGTGAAGCTCCAGAGATTGGAGGCTTTACAAAACTTTACGTTGCTTAACCAATCTTTATCGCACCCATTTGATTGCGATGCTGGAATGGATTTGTAGCAGAGGAGGAGACATGAGCAAGAAGCGAATCGCGATCTGGTCCTGCGTGGTTGTTGTCATGGTTGCGGCAGGGGTGGCGATTGCCAGAGCAGATGTGCGGGGATGGCATGGATGCTTCGGCCACCGATGGGGCGCCCGCTTCGGGCCCATGGGCTACATCGCGCATGAGCTGAATCTGAATGAAACGCAACGACAGCAGATTCAATCGATGTGGAAGGCGGAAAGGCCGGCCATTTCCGGGCTTGTGCACGAGCTTGCGGCCGAAAGCAAGGAGATGGATGAAGCGACGGCGAAGGGCAATCTGGACGAAGGCAGGGTGCAGGAGATTGCTTCACGACAAGGAGAGACCATCGCCAAGCTCCTGGTCGAGAAGGAGCACTTCAAGTCGAAGATTTATGCGACCATTCTGACGCCCGAGCAGCGCACCAAGGCAGACGAGATGCAATCCCGATGGCATGACCGGCTGGATCACATTGGCGACAAATTGCAGCAGCCGTAATGAGACGCGGAGGAGGATGAGATGAGGAGCAATCTGACATTCCTTACCAAGCTGACGGCGGGCGGGTTGGTTGCTGTAGCGATCGCGCTGTGGACACAGTGGCTGTCGGGCGATCCGGCGTATCCGAAGTTTCCTCCTGGACCGGTGCTGTTCATCGGAGTTGCTGCGATCGTGGTCTACGGTGCGCGCTGGTGGTGGACGCCGTTGATTGGCGCATTGATTTCGCTACTGACGACATCGGGTTGGTTTGCGCGGCTTCCACAGGAGATGCTGCGACTGGGCCATCCGGGTGAAGTGGGCAAATTTGCGGCGGGCATTTTCCTGGGAACACTGTTGCAGATTGGGGCATTGGTGCTGACGGATATCGCGGGGCTGGCAGCGACGGTGCAGAACTTCCGGCGCGCGGGAAGTACCGCCGACAGCGCGAAGATGGCGTGCCGGTTCTTCGGCGGACTCTTTGTCGTGATGGGCGCGCTGGTGATGGTTGGCGGCGCGCACGTGGACAGGTATCACAACCTCATGCATCTGGCGTGGGGTGCTTTGGCTTTGGGCGCGAGCTTTCTGGGAGCGACAGTGGCGAAGCGCTTCTGTATCGCGTCCGGCGCGTTCTATCTGACGCTGGCGACGCTTGGCTTGACGATTGGCAGCCTAGTCATGAACAGAGCGTGGTACTTCGGCCCGATGCTGCTGCACACAGGAGACCATATCTTTCACCTGGTGCTGGGTTCGATCTTCCTTGCGATGGGACTCGTGTCCGGCCGCGAATGGCTGCGCCGTCCGAGCCACGCGTAGGGAAAGCGAGCACGCGCATTCGCCGCGCGGCGCGCGTTTGCAGTCACACTTTTCCGTCTTCCGGGCTTCGCGGGCCGCCTCGCGAGGCCTCTTTTTTGGCGAGGCTTGTGATGCGACCTATATATTCAACCCGGAGCGACGCACCCACTGGTTGCCGTTCTTCTCGAGGTAGATCCACTGGCCGTTGGCGCAGAGATTCGCGCAGAAGTTATTCATGTACACGAGAGCGGCGGTGCGGGTGGTGTTGAAGTAGACCTCGCTGAAGTAGGTGATGCCCGGATAACCAGCCCACTTGTCCTTTAATTGCGAGCCAGGATCAATGCCAGCGAGGCTGTTCCTGAGCTCTGCGATGTCATCAGCGCCGAGAAGGGCGTAGGGGCGATCGATCTTCAACTCATGCGAGAGCTGGACGCGTTCATAGCGGCGGGTTTGGAAGTCCTGCACAGCCTCGTGAAAAGCTTTTTCGTTGTTCGGCGGCGGCTGGAGCTGTCCCTCCGGCGGGATGGCGGGATTCATATCGTTGATATTGACGGTGGTGGCGGCGATGGCCAGACGGGGTGCCTGATCCGGCGACATGCCGTCGAAAGGCACGCCGGGCATGAGGAGCGAGTAGATGGCGTAGGAATCGGCCGCGCGATCGACCTTGATCGATACCGGTTTCGTATTCTGCTGGACCGGCTGGGCGATAGCACAGACGGGCAGAAGGGCGAGTGCGGCGATCGCGAGTTGAAGGATACGAATGCCTGCCATGGTTCGCTCTCCTAAAGAGTAAACTCAATGCGCTGACAGACGGGGTAGCAGCAGCTGGAAGAATGCGTCGCCATTGCCCTTGAGGCATGCGTGGGCATTGACCTGGCCCTCCACCTCGCGCGTGAAGCCGTTGTCCTCGACCTGAAGGCGGAGCGGTGTGGTGGGACAGATATCCGGGCGCAGGGCATAGATAACGGCCATCGCGTCGAAGAGTGTGGGCACATGTTGATGGGTGGCGAGCTGCCATTCGATGGTGAGGACGAGGAGTGCGTCGGTCGCGTGCGTGCTATGGGCGGCAACCTGGGCGAGTTTGCTGTCGTCCAGCTTCCACTGCGTGGAATCGAGCGGCATCATGAAGATCGGCACTCCAGAGGCGAGGAGTTTGCGCGCGGCGGCGGGATCCATGGCGATGTTGTATTCGGGCTGGGGGGAAGGCGGCGGGATTGCGCGTGGATTGCCGTAGCCGCAATGGATGGAGCCGCCCATCAGCACGACGCGATTGAAGAGTCGAAAGCCGGAGGGGTCGCGAGCGATGGCAGCGGCTACGTTGGTAAGCGGACCGATGGCGATGAGAGTGATCTGATGCGGATAGCGTCGCGCCTCGGCGAGCAGGAAGTCGACTGCGCTGCCGCGACCGGGTGATGGACCTGCGACGGCCCATGCGCGCTGGGAGAAGTTCGACTTGCTGTGCGTAGGCACGCCCGGCAGGACGGGAATCTTGTTTGCGCTATCAGTCATCAGCAGACGGGCAGCTAGCCGCGCACGCAGCGCCGTGTCGCCCCATGCCGTGGTTACACCGAGGATTTCGAATTCCGGGCTGTGCAACGCGAGTGTGAGAGCGTAGGCGTCGTCGATGTCGTCGCCGATGTCGGTGTCCAGTATGACCTTCTGGCGTTCAGCCGCGGCGGATATCGCTGTGAGAAGGAGTACGAGCCACAACGAGAGCGACTGACGAAATCTGAGCAAGGGCTACTCCGAGCGGGTGTGGGTGGAGTTGATTCTAGCGTTTCTCGATTTTGCCTTCGGCGTATCCATCGGTAGATGGATGGCAGGGTCCAACTGCATCGCGTATTCTTCTACGCCAGGACCCGATATCCGTGTCGAAATCATCTCATTCTCTCCTTTCGTTTGCGCTCGTGGTTTTGCTGAGCGCGTCGCCGATTTGCATTCGCGCGCAGGCTCCGGCGGCCCCGGCACAGCAGGGGCCACAGCAGGGGACGAGCGGCGGCGTGAACACAGGCGGAACGTTTGCGCCGGTGCTGGACGCGCAGAAGCGGCCGATCACGGCGGGCGGCTTCGTCGATCAGGGCACGCCGATTTTTATGGACATTGCCGAGAAGGCCGGGTTGTCGAAGTGGTCGCATCGCGACGGGACCAAGGAGAAACAGTTCATCCTGGACACACCGGGTTCGGGCGTGGGGCTGATCGATTACGACAACGACGGCTGGCTGGATATCTACCTGGTGAACGCGTCGACGTACGATGCGCAATCGGGAAAAGCGGAAGCGCCACACGCCGCGCTCTTTCATAACAATCATGACGGGACCTTTACGGATGTTGCGGCGAAGGCGGGTGTCACCAACGACCGATGGGGCTTCGGCGTCGCCATTGCGGACTATGACAATGATGGCTGGCCTGACATGTACGTGACGAACATGGGTAGTAATCGGCTGTACCACAACAACCACGACGGCACGTTTACTGATGTTGCGGAAAAGGCCGGCGTGGTGCTGGGCGGCTGGTCAACAGGCGCTACGTGGGGTGACTACGACGGCGACGGCCGAGTGGATCTGTTCGTGCCCGGTTACGTGCACTTTGAAAACAATCAGCCACCAACGCCGAGTTCCGGAGCCGCGACGCTGGCGAAGAACTTCTGCCAGTTCCGTGGAACGCCGGTGATGTGCGGGCCGCGTGGCCTGGAAGGGGAGCGCGATCACCTCTTCCACAACAATGGCAACGGGACGTTTACGGATGTGAGCGAGAAGGCCGGCGTGGCGGACAAGTCCGGGTACTACGGGCTGTCGAGCGTCTTCATTGATCTGAACAACGATGGCAAGCCTGATCTGGTGGTGGCGGACGACTCAACGCCGAACTATGTGTATTTGAACAAGGGCGACGGCACGTTTGAAGATGCGAGTTATGCCTCAGGCTATGCGCTGAATGAGAATGGCCGCGAAACCGCATCGATGGGGATTGCGTTGGGCGATTACCAGAACAACGGGCGCATCGATCTGTTCAATACCACGTTCTCTGATGACTACGACGTGCTTTACCACAACGATGGTGATGCAAACTTCACGGACGTGAGCTACGAGGCAGGCGTGGCGGAGCCGACTGTACCGTTCCTCGGTTGGGGAGATGCATTCCTGGATTACGACAACGACGGATGGAAGGACCTCTTCCTTTCGAACGGCCACGTGTATCCAGCGGTGGACAAAAATGACTGGGGGACGACCTTTGCCGAGCGGCCGCTGCTCTTCCGCAATCTTGACGGAAAGCGATTTGAACTGCAGCCGGCGGTGACGGGTACGGGGCTGGCGGTGGTGCGGCCGGGACGCGGGGCTGCGATGGGCGACCTCTTCAATGACGGCAAGGTGGACGTGGTGATCAACAACATGGACTCACCTCCTACGCTTCTGCGCAATGTGAACGCCGACCATCATCACTGGGTGGGATTGAAGCTGACCGGAGGAGCGAAGGGGCCTCGCGATGCGGTGGATGCCACGGTCTATCTGACCGCGGGCGGGTTGAAACAGCGAGGCGATGTATACAGCGGCGGCAGCTATGCTTCGTCAAGCGACCAGCGGGTGCACTTCGGGATCGGCGACGCGAGCAAGGTGGACGCGGTCGAGGTCCACTGGCCGGACGGAACAGTCGAGAAGGTGCAACTGCCGGGAATAGACCGGATCTTCACCGTTGAAGAGGGCAAGGGCGTGACGGGGCACGCGCCTACCGCCAAGATCAAATAAAAGTCTATTAATTAGTGGGGGGTGCCTGGCTTGCCGGTACATAGTGAGCGGTGGCATGCCGCTGCATGTTGCGGCTGTGTACCTCGACGACACCGGCGAAGAGAACGGCAAAGAGAGCGACGAACAAAAGGGCGAAGGCAAGAAGGTGTTTGCGGGAGAGGTCGCGCATAAGTGCCAGCCATGCTCTACCGCGAGCGAGACGATCGTCAAGTGACTTCTGTCGCAGCCGAGGTGCTACTTATGCAACGGCCGGTCCCCGGCTCCTTTGAGCAGGGTTATCCCTGTTCGTTTGGAGGACACAGGTGCGGTAGAGTTTCGCACAATGAGTTCGGGACGGATTTTGTACTCGACCGCGGGGGTGTTGGCTTCCCGCTTTCCTGAACGATGGAGCGCCTGAAAGGCGCGGTCGGCGATCGCGGCGCGGGACAGGCGCACGGTGGTGAGCGCCGGGTGCAGGAAGGCGCTGATCTCGATGTCGTCGAAGCCGACAACGGAGACATCTTCGGGCACACGCAGGTTATGGCGATGCAATGCGCCAATGGCACCGATGGCGGTTAGGTCGTTTGACGCGATGACCGCGGTGGGGAGTTCTTCCAGGGCGAGGAGACGCTCCATCGCGGCGCGTCCGCCGTCGATGCGGTGATTGCCAATTTCAATCAGGGACTTGTCGCTGGCGAGACCCTTGCGTTTGAGTGAGGCGAGCAGCGCCTGGCGGCGGGTGCGCGCGGAGGCGAGTTCCATTGGGCCGCTGATGAAGGCGATGCGGGTGTGGCCGAGCGACGTGATGTGTTCGACAGCATCGTCGACGCCGGCAGTGTAGTCGATGAGGATGTTGCTGATGCCATTGGAAGGATCGCCGGTGTCGAGGAACACCATCGGGATCTGCCCGCGGTGAAAGCGGTCGATGAGGTGGGAGCCCATCTCGGAGGTCATGACGGCGACGCCATCGACCTTGCGCTCGAGCATTCGCTGCACGCAGATTTCGGTGCGCTCCGGGCTGTAGCCGGTATTGGCTACGATAACTTCGTAGCCATTGCGCACCGCTAAGTCTTCAAAGGATTTGACCAGCTCGGGGAAGAAGGGGTTGGTGATGTCCGAGATGATGAGGCCGTAAATGCGGCTCCGGCCAGAACCGAGTGCTCGGGCATTGGTATTGGGGTAATAGCCGAGCGCTTCGATGGCGCGGCGCACCCGTTCCGCGGTCTTGGGCGCCACCTTGTTGGAGCCGTTGATGGTACGGGATACCGTGGCGGTGGAGACGCGAGCCCGATCGGCGACTGCCTGGATGTTCATTTGCCCCCGAGCGGGATCCGTCGCGCTGTAAGGCCGGATCACCCGCGATTGACGCTTTCACAAATACAGTGTTTGGCCGGCAATCGCGAGCTGCATCGTTTTCTTGACGGAAAGCTGCGTCAAGAATTCGTCCCGGTGGCTACACCACTTGTGAAAACGATTTAGACAGAGGATAACCCGGCGGGCAAGATTCGAGTTATTGTGAACCTCCTGAAGAAGTTGTGTGCTTCCGGTTGTAATCGGTTACAATCCTGACGGCGATTAACGTACCCGGGGTCACGTCGTCAATGACATCGCAGCGTAATGCGTTTCCGCACCGTCGCTACAATCCTTTGCGTGGCGACTGGGTACTAGTCTCGCCGCACCGGACACAACGTCCGTGGCAGGGAGAGACAGGTAAGACGGAGGCTGTAACACCGGTCCATTACGACCCCAAATGCTATCTTTGCCCGGGCAATGAACGCGCCGGCGGCCACCGGAACCCCGATTACACATCAGTCTTTGCCTTCGATAACGACTACGCGGCGCTGCTGCCGAATGCGCCGGCGCCCGAGGCAAGCGCATCGTCCTTGCTCCGCGCTGAACAGGAGCGCGGAATCTGCAAGGTGCTTTGTTTCCATCCGGACCAC
>Ga0157369_10009509_pt1 | contig 11114 bp, 7 predicted proteins | sample C25metaG_FD_113461 | JGI IMG/M metagenome (GOLD analysis project Ga0157369, IMG submission 113461) | Corn rhizosphere microbial communities from Kellogg Biological Station, Michigan, USA - C2-5 metaG | ecosystem: Host-associated > Plants > Roots > Rhizosphere > Soil | place: USA: Michigan... | reverse complement strand
CGTACGCCAGGAACTGATCGACGCCGGTAACGCCGCGCAGTTTTCCGCGCTGCAGGCCTGCATCCCGTTGATCGATGCCGAAGGCCGCTTGCTGGCGATCCTGGCGGTTCGGCAAATGCCGTTCTTTGCGTTCCAGGACCGCACCTTGAGCCTCTTGTCGCTGCTGGCCGGCCACATTGCCGACCTGTTGCGCCGCGATCCGCAAGTGCTGAGCCTGCCCGATGCGCACGCCCAGCAGTTTTCGTTGCAGCTCAAGCGGTCGTTGCTGGACGTGGAACAGCACACATTGCCCGCCGGGTTGTTCGCGTTCGAGATGACGCGCGCCAACGAGGAACTGTCGCGTCTGATGGAGCGCAGCCAACGCGGCCTGGACTTGCACCTGGCGGTGCGCAACAACCGCGAACATCGCCTGCTGCTGGTGCTGTTGCCGTTGACCAGCCCGGAAGGTACCGAAGGCTACCTGGCGCGGATTGGCATGCTGTTGCACGAGCACCTTGGTATCGACACGGACCTGGACAGCCTGGGTGTGCGGGCCATGCCTTTCAACCTGGAGCCTGGCTGTGATCGCAACGGGCTGCGTAACTTCCTTTACAACGAGTGTGGCCTGAATGATCAGCAAGTGGCTGTTTAGCGGCGCCGTGCTGCTGGAGGCGGGCAGTTGGGCCAGTTTGTGGCTCGATGCGCCGCAGATGCACCAACTGCTGGTGTTCACCTTCAGCCATGGCTTGGCCTGCCTGATGCTGTGCGGCGCCGTATGGTTGCTGTTGCCGGCGCGCTACCGGGCGCCTTTGCCGTGGAGCCCACTGTTCATTTTCAGCCTGGCGTTCTTTGTGCCGGTGATCGGCACCCTGGGCGTGGTTGCGTCGATCTTCCCGGCGCTGTACCTGCCGCGTAAACGCGACCAGCAGGCGTGGCGATCGGTGGGGATCCCAAGCCTGCCGTTCCGTGCGCAGGCCCAGACACGCACGCCGATTTTCGCCGATGGCGGTTTGCAGGACGTGCTGCGCCACGCGCCCGATCCCGATCAGCGTCTGGCCGCTTTGCTGGCGACTCGCCGCATGCCTGGCAAGGACGCGGTACCCATCCTCAAGCTGGCCTTGGGTGACCCCAGTGATGACGTGCGTCTCCTGGCGTACTCGATGCTCGACAAGCAGGAAAGTGACATCAACCTGCACATTCAGATGGCGTTGGAACAGTTGGCCGGCGTCAGCCCCCGAACTGCCGGCCCGGTGCACAGCATGCTGGCGCGATGGTATTGGGAATTGGCCTACCTCGGCCTGGCCCAAGGCAGTGTGCTCGAACACGTGCTGAACCAGGCCAGCGAGCATGCCGAGCAAGGTCTGGCGGCCGGTGAGGGCGGTGAGCTGTTGCTGCTGGCCGGCCGTATTGCCCTGGAGCGCGGTGAAAACGAGCGAGCCGAGGCCCTCTTGCACGAGGCTGAGCGAAACGGTCTGGGTGAGGCTCAGTTACTGCCTTTCCATGCCGAGCTGGCGTTTGAAGCGGGTCGCTATCACGAAATCCCCGGGCTGCTCGCCAGGCTGCCGGAAGAAACCCGTCAGCGGCCACCCTTTGCTGAGTTGGTGAGGAGCTGGAATGAATCATAAGGAAGCCACCCCGACGGCCGACATCTGCCTGCTGCTGGAAGGCACCTGGCCTTACGTGCGCGGCGGCGTATCGAGCTGGATTCACCAGATGATCCTCGGCCTGCCGGAGCTGACTTTTTCGGTGATGTTCATCGGTGGTCAGCGCTCGGCGTACACCTCGCGGCGTTATGAAGTGCCGGTGAACGTGGTGCACATCGAAGAGGTGTTCCTCGAAGACGCGACGCACCCCGCCGATACCCGTGGCACGCCGCGCGATGCCGACCCGCAGCAGTTGGCCGACCTGTATCGCTTTTTGCACCACCCGGACCCGCCCGAGCGGGAACTGGGTGAGCGCCTGCTCAATTGCATCGCCGAGGGCCATATGACCCTGGATGATGTACTGCGCAGCCGTGCCAGTTGGGAAACCCTCAGCGAAGGCTACCGCCAGCACTGCGCCGACCCATCTTTCGTCAACTATTTCTGGACGCTGCGTTCGTTGCAGTCGCCGTTGCTGATGCTCGCCGAGGCCTCGCGCAAGATGCCGCTCGCGCGGGTGCTGCACTCGATTTCCACCGGTTACGCCGGGCTGCTGGGCTGCATCCTCAAGCATCGCTGGAAATGCACTTACCTGCTGAGCGAACACGGTATCTATACCAAGGAGCGCAAGATCGATCTGGCCCAGGCCACCTGGATTGCCGAAACCTCCGGGCAGGCGCTCAACCGCAGCCTCGACGGAGGCTCGGGGTATATCCGGACCCTGTGGGTGCGCTACTTCGAACGGATCGGCCAACTGGCCTACAACAGCGCCGACAAGATCATTGCCTTGTATGACGGCAACCGTCAGCGTCAGATCAAGGACGGTGCCGATCCGAGCCGTACGGCGTTGATCGCCAATGGCATCGACCTGTCGCAGTGGTCCCGCGCCATGGAAACCCGTGAGCCGGGCATTGCACCGGTGGTTGGGTTGATCGGGCGCGTGGTGCCGATCAAGGACGTGAAAACGTTCCTGCGTGCCATGCGCGGCGTGATCAGCGCCATGCCGCATGCCGAAGGCTGGATTGTCGGCCCCGAGGAAGAAGACCCGGAATACGTGAGCGAATGCCGCAGCCTGATGGCGAGCCTGGGGCTTGAAGGCAAAGTGCACTTCCTGGGTTTCCAGCGCATCCAGGACATCTTGCCCAAGCTTGGCCTGATGGTGCTGACCTCGATCAGCGAAGCACAACCCTTGGTGATCCTCGAAGCCTGGGCTGCCGGTACGCCGGTCGTCAGCAGCGACGTCGGCTCATGCCGCGAACTGATCGAAGGCGGCAGCGCCGAAGACCGCGACCTGGGCGTGGCGGGCAAGGTGGTAGCGATTGCCGACCCACAGGCGACGTCCGCCGCCATCCTGGAACTGCTGCGCAGCACCGAGCGCTGGCAGGCTGCACAGGCCGCCGGCTTGCTGCGGGTCAACCGTTACTACACCGAAGCCCTGATGCTGCAGCGCTACCGCGACCTGTACCAGGCCGCCATGGAGAATAGTTAAATGGCCGGTATTGGCTTCGAACTGCGCAAGATCCTCTCGCGCGACTCATACACCGCCACCTTGCACGCCTATGTGTATGCAGGCCTGATCAGCTCCGGCCCGTGGGTGCTGTCGATCATCAGCGTAATGCTGGTGGGCATCATCAGCCTGGGCCTGCTGTTGCCCAACTCATTGGTGGGGCAGTTTCTGGTCACGGTGACGTACCTGATGGCCAGCTCATTGATCCTGACCGGTGGCCTGCAGTTGTTCTTCACCCGCTTCGTGTCCGACCAGTTGTTCGAGCACAACTACGAGCAGATCCTGCCCAACCTGCTGGGCATATTGTTGATGGTGACGGTCGGTGCCGGGGTGCTGGGGGTTATCGTGCTGGCGCTGCTGTTCGATCAACCGCTGGTCTACCGCGTGCTGGTGCTGTCGAACTTCGTGGTGCTGTGCAACCTGTGGCTGGTGATCATCTTTCTCTCGGGGATGAAGAAATACAACCGCATCCTGCTGGTGATGGTGGTGGGTTACTCGCTGATGGTCGCGTGCGCCTACCTGCTGAGCTTCCTGAAGATGCCCGGCCTGTTGCTGGCGCTGTTGATCGGGCACGGCAGCCTGTTGTTCCTGTACCTGTACGACATCCTGCGCGAGTACCGTGCCGAGAAAATGATTGCGTTTGATTTTCTCAATCGTCGCAACGTGTTCCTCAGCCTGCTGGTGACCGGGTTCTTCTACAACTTCGGCATCTGGGTGGACAAAATCCTGTTCTGGTTCAACCCAGGCACTTCCAACGAAGTCATAGGCCCGCTGCGCGCCTCGATCCTGTACGACATGCCGATCTTCATCGCTTACTTGGCGATCATCCCCGGCATGGCCGTGTTCCTGGTACGTATCGAGACCGACTTTGCCGAGTGGTACGACCGCTTGTTCCGTGCCATCCGCGATGGCGAGACCTTGCAGCACATCGGCTCGCTGAAAACCGAGATGACCCTCTCCATCCGCCAGGGCCTGCTGGAAATCTGCAAAGTCCAAGGCCTGACCGTGGTGCTGCTGTTCCTCTTCGCCCAGCGCCTGCTGGAATGGATCGGCATCTCCAGCTACTACCTGCCACTGTTCTACATCGACTTGATCGGCGTGAGCATCCAGGTGGTCTTCATGGCGTTGCTCAACGTGTTCTTCTACCTCGACAAACGCCGCGTGGTCCTGGAACTGTGCGTACTGTTTGCCGTACTCAACGCAGCCCTGACCCTGCTCAGCATGCACCTGGGGCCCAGTTTCTTCGGCTACGGGTTTACGTTGTCGTTGCTGGTGTGCGTATTGCTGGGGCTGGCGCGGTTGTCGTCGGCGCTGGAAGACCTGGAGTATGAGACGTTTATGTTGGCGCGGTGATGGGGTTGCAGGTGGTGTGAGAAAGGCACTTGGCGTTCGCGGCAAGTGCCTTTTTTGTTGGGGGCTGAATGGGGCTTTATAGAGAGCGATAACGAACCTCGCCACAAGTTGGACTGCACCATGGCGAGGACAGGCCTTTTCAGTGAGGTCTACTGCGCGCTATTGCCGGGTGACTCCAACACCTTCACCACATCATCAATCACCGCCTTGCTCATCTCCTGCAAATAATGCGAAGCCCAGGCATAACGGTCCGTCTCCCGTGTCATAGCCGCCTCTTCTGCGAGCAGCTTGGCGACATGGAGCAGGTCGGAAACGTGGTGCAAGGCTTCATGCAGGGAAACACCGCTATTGACGCGGAACAGAGGTTGGTCGGAGTGAAAGGAGAAGGGGGTGACGCCGAGGGTGGTTAACGCAGACGGACTTGTAGCGGTCATTGGTAAAACTCCCATATCTGATGAGAGCTACCACGTTCGTTCTCAGGCGAATGGGTGGCAGCTGTGCGCAGGCTGAGAAACCGGAGATACAGGAACCCGGCAGACCCGAAGGTCTCCCACGCACAGCCGCCATTGCACGAAATGGTGGGCGAAAAAAAACGCCTGCAAATCGGGTTTTGGGGCGCTTGGTGCGCCTGCATCTTGCCGGGTTCTCAGGCCCGATCGCTGAATTGGCAGCGATGGAACGGAGGGTAGCGTGGTGGGACGTGGGGAGCAATCAGGAATATTGATGGGATGATTTTCAGGCCCTCATTAGGGTGTGTAGGTTGCTACTGAAATTATTGTTTTTATGGCTGGGTCATAATTATTGCCAGTTCATAATTTGGAATAAACGTAGAGATCGGGGGGGGGGTACAGAGGAAGGCGTTCAGCGCTCAGGGGAGGTCTGTTTTTTTCTACTGAGCATGGGGACCTGTGGGGGGAGAGGGTCCGTGTGGTGTTGGTGGGGGGCGCCGAATGAAGCTAAACAGGTTGTCCGTTTCCATCAGTTGGCTGACAGCGGGAGATTGGATGTCACCACCGTAGGATCGCTTTTCGAAGGGACTATAGGTTCAGATGGTTTTTGTGAGGCAGGGGATTTGTTGGAGGTTGCGATGAAGGTCGGCCGTTAGCTAACTGACGGGGCAAACAAAAAGAAGGGAGGTTTGGGGGTAATGCGGGCTGTGTTTTTTTGAGTTTGGGCGTTTTCCCGAAAACCGCTGTATAGATTCTCAGTGTTTCCCAAACCACAGAAACCACAAATTCCCGCATTGCGGGGCTTCGAGATATGGTGCGGCACCAGGAGTCGAACGATCTAATAAGTTATTGAGTTAGCTGATTAATACTTAAAGACCTGTGCGATTCTACCTCTAAAACTACCTCAAGGACCTCGCGCGCCTGAGGATCTTGCTTGACGTGACTAACGGCGAAGGGCCGGAGTTGCCCCCACAGCGGCCGGTCATTCGTCTATGAGAGTTGGGCCGTTGATGTGTCAACTGTCAACCACGTTAGAGTTAGAGTAGGTCCATGGTGGCCATGGAATCAGCCATTCGGTAGCCCATCGCTTTGTAACCCGCCTGGCGCTTATCCCACATCCTCATCAGCGCGACATTACCCTCGTCAACGAAGTCGATCACTCTCACGTCGGCTTTTTTGGCATGCGATCGATGCAATCGTCCCGCATATTGCTGAAGGATACCCTTCCATGAGATGGGCATTGCCAGCACCAGCGTGTCCAACGGCGGATGATCGAAGCCTTCACCTACTAGTTTTCCTGTTGCCAGCAGCACTCGTGGAGCATCAGGGGGAAGGGACTCAAGCTCATGCATACGGGAAGTTCGCTGTTTCTTAGGCACTCGCCCATGAAGCGTGAAAAGGTTATGCACGCGCTGCTTCAATTCTAATTCAAGGGCATCCACATGTTCCGTCCGCTCCGTTAACACTAGAATTTTTCTACCCTCGTTGTACGCCAGCTCAATCTCCGAGACGATTTTGGCTGTCCGCTCAGAGTCGTCGGCTAGACGCCGAAAAACGTCCTGAATCCCAAAGCCGTCGGGGACCACTATTGGTTTGGGCAGCAATCGAGGCACGACAGATAGGTCATGGGGCGCACTCGCAGGTCGAGCAGCAGAATGTCGGATCGGTCCGCACTGCATGAAAATAATGGGCTGCTGTCCATCTCGGCGCACTGGGGTTGCAGTGAGTCCCAGTACGTACCGCGCTGTAGCGCTCCTCAGTAATGCCTCGAATGACACTGCTGATAGGTGATGACACTCATCAACGATGATCTGGCCGTAATTTTTTACCTGATCGCTGATCTCGCCTTTTCGCGATAACGACTGCATTACGGCAATGTCGATGATGCCTGTAAGTTTCGCTTTTCCGCCCCCAAGAGTACCAACGACACCATTCCCGACTCTCAAGAACGCCTGCAAGCGCTCTTGCCACTGCCTTAATAGTTCTGTCCGATGCACAAGCACCAACGTGTTAATGCCACGTGCGGCAATCAACGCAGCAGCACTCACTGTTTTACCGAAAGCTGTCGGTGCGCAGAGGATACCGGTGTCATGACTTAGCATTGCGCTGACAGCAGCCTCTTGGTCAGAACGCAGGGTCCCGAGAAAGCTCACGTCGATGGGGTCGCCCGCGAAGCGTTCGTCTTTAAGAATAGGGGTAACCCCGTTTTCCTCTAAAAGCTCCAGCGCAGCATCCAAACAGCCACGTGGTAACGCAATATGTTTGGGGAAGTTCTGGGCACAGCCGATAATCCTTGGCTTGTTCCACACTGACATGCGCATGGCCTGAGCTTTGTAGAACTCAGGATTTTGAAAGGCAGCGAGCCGGACAAGCTGGTTTGCCAATGGCTGTGGCAATTCCGACTTTTCAAAGTAAATTAAGTTAGCCAGCGTGATGTTGACAGCAGCAGGCAACGGGCATGTCAATTTACGTGATCTCGATTCACGATCTTTCCAAGGTTCTGCATCACCTTCGTCATCGACATAGGCGACCCCTAGAGGGTCCCGATTACCCATCGCCTGGATAATAACGGGCTGGATATCTTCTGGACTCATGCGCTGAATCGATGCCAGGAAGGACCATTGATCAGGATGAGGCTCAAGCGAGTCGTCTACAAAAACGCTATTGTTTTGGGCCCTGGCCCGCTTTTGTAAAGGGAGCGCGATGAGATTTCCAAAGCCGCCTTTGGGCATATAGTCCTGGTTTGGAAACAGTCGATCATAGGAGCTGAGCGCCAACTGGCGGGTGCGCTCACAGGCATGACTGATGATTGCGGCACCGAGGCGGCGCGCATCGCAGGCAGGAACATTACGCTCAAAGAAAATCCAGCCATGAGCCCCTTGGCCTGAGCGCGATATTTCCAGCGCCACCGGGACGTTCAGCTCATGGCATGACTGTACAAAAGCTTTGGAATCATCACGCCATTCGGCCTCATCGAAGTCGACTGCCAAAAAATAACAAGTGTCATCAGAGAGTAGGGGGTAGATACCAACGACCACTTCGCCCGCCAGATGGCGATAGACCACCTCATCGGTCAGCGGAAGCAGCTGGCGGTTACCGCAGTCGCCACATTTAATTCGGGGCTTCTCACAAACACCAGGCTTCCATTCGTTTGCGCAAGCGGGTGCGTATCCTGATTTGCCTGCCTTGCTTTCCCAGCGGATGGGATAAACGTCCGTCCTACCACGAAACAAGCTTCGGAATAGGGCAAGCTTTCCATCAGTATCGAGTTGCTGTGATTGTTCTGCTTGGACAATCGCTATCTTGACTGGCTCAGCAGGCGGGCGCCATTCGATGCCATGAGCGTCCAGCAAGGCAACCAATCTTGCATTCTCAGCCCTTAGCTTCGCCACCAGACTAGTGTCTATCACCGCCTTCAGCCTCTACGTCTCAGGTGAAGCCTGTAGCCTCGAGCTACAACCCTCAGTCCATCAGTAAAACATAGAGGTTATCAAACAACAGAGGTTAGGTTCAGGGGCTCAAGAGGTCCGCCCTAATCCCAATCAAATTGTTGGCTGGCTCAATCTGCCAGTTAGGGATACAGAGCGCGCAGTTGCTGGCATTAGGCTAACGTTGAAAATTCCAGGATTTTCCTAGGCGCAGAGTGATCAGGCTTGTGGTCAGCAGGTAGTAGTAGCGCGTCGATTTCGAGTTTGAGTTCATGTGGTGGTTCAAAAACCAAACGAGATGCTTTCTTTGCCATGTCCATGGATTATCTCGGTTCCAGCGTTCAGAAATGGCTGCTTGAATAGTCTTGGCCTGGCGGATGTGACGTTCTCGTGTGGCATGTGCTCCAGTCAGTGCCCCAGCCAAGAAGATCTCCATATCGATTGGTTTATTCATACCCGACCACCGATGTACGCCGATACCACGTCGATTCGACCGTGTCCCAGCTCATAGCTGATTTGTAAGCGTGCCTCTCGATCAAGGCATGGATCGAGGCGCCTGCCCCTGCCACCGTTGATGGGCGCTAGGTGATGGGTGATCTGCTCATAGCGTTCGCATGCATAAGCCGCGCGCAATTCGTGGAAGCCTTTGAGGTTGTGCGTATGGAGGATGTCTCGGGCGGGGCGTATGAAACTCGGTTGGAAATCGAGGTAGCTCTCGTTCGGTGCCAGCAGGTTGCGGCTACCGTCGGGAGAGACCTGTTCGGCGTACCTGAGCGCTTCGCGAATATGGTCATCCACCCTGATCCAACGAGGCGCGGTTGCGCCGCCGCGTCCACCTTTGGTGCCATCCTGGATGTTGATCTTGTCGTAGTGTTCGGCTTCTCTTCGCAGGCGCGGAAGGTCGGCCAAGATGGCCTCGCGCAAGCGCATGCCGGTGGCTCGCGCCAACTGGGCGATGGCCGCCGCACGCGGCATTTGGTGTTCGCAGAGCACGTCGACGATCCGCTTCACGTGTTCGCGGTCTTGGCCTTGCGGCACCGAGCGACGAACACTGTTCCGCCGCATTCCCAGCGTCTTGCTCGGACTCGGCACTTTCACATACTGATCACCGCGAAGTGCGGCCATGGTTCGGTTTACGCTGGACAACCGGTTTTGCGCGGTGGCGATGCTGATAGCGCCTTGTTCAACTTGGTGACGCAGATGACCGGCGTAGTCCAGCAAGGTCCGCCAATCAATTTGCCTCGCATCGTTAAACCCGGGCCCATCCTCAGACCGACACCATCGTACAAATGCCAGCCAACGATCACTGTGCGCTTTGACGGTCCCGTAATGCCCTCCGCCGAACATGTCTTTTAACGCCTGCGGCCCGGCATAATTCAGTTGCCGGCCATAGCAAAAATTGCGCCCGCCACGTTTACCTACCAGTGCCATGATCGAACTCCTCTCGAAGCCAAAAAGTTTCAAACCTTCCTCACGTCATCCCGCCACGAATGTTGAGTGTTATCAGGGATCAAGGCCCCTGCGACCTGTGAGGGTTGTCCTCTAACGCAGGACTGGCGGCTCTTTACGACCGGGAGCTTGGGCATCTCATGATCTGACCTCCTGATCACTTCCAAAGAAGTGGGCGGGTGGAGGCTGCACTGGCTGACGAGACCAATGCCGCGAGATCCTGAGTCGAGTGAAGGTAGTGATGCGGTGACAGGGGCATGCCTGACTGTCAGTCAGGTGCAGTCCATTCCGTGGGCGGCGGCACCATCATCTGCATCGCTGTTGCTGGTGACTTCGGTGTTTGTCACGCCGATTGTCACGAGAGGGAATGCCGCAAAGCCTTGTACGAGTTGGGCTGCAGCAGCGGTAGGAGCGCCCGTCTCTTTCCGGAAGAAAGAGACGGGCGCAGGTTGGCGCAAGGAAATGGCCAAGCGGATAGGTTGCTGCCGGGCAGCTATGAAAGGGGATGAGTTGCCGCAGTGGGCACACTGATAAAAGTAGGCATCCATCACATCGCTGTGACCGTGCGAGCCGCCGGACGCTAATCGCACTTTGGGAGAACCACCACGGTGTGGCGTAACCTCAAAGGTTCTGGCTACCTGGGTTGCTGTCAACGACAGCGCTTTGCCCGATCTTTTCTACGCCTGTGGATAATTCGGGTCAAGGCTCGCATTTTCGGGAGTTCGGCGGCTGTGGATGAAATTATCCACCGGTGGAAATCAGTGGTTTTCCACAGGCAGTTGCGTGGGCTTTAGATTTTTTAAGTGAGGTCCATCCAAGCAGGGCGGCTTTGCAGCCCCGCTTGGATGGACCCGCGTGGACAAGCGGATCATCGAGATTTCGAGAGCGTACGCTTACTTTGCTGCGCCGCGATTGGCTTTTGGCCGTGTGACATTCGTGCAGAGTCGTGAGGAGTGACATCCTCCTGCTGATGGGGGACTGGAAATCGGCTCCACCAGTTCATGATCAGTCTCCGCTCGCCGAGTTGCGTGCGACTATGGAAGACTGAGTACAATCCCCGCACGTATGTCTTTTCTTCGACCTTTTGCAGCTACTTGAAGCAGGCTGATCATTTAGGAAGTCTTTGATGTCACTCAATCCCCACACCCTTGAAGACCTGCCCTCGCTGGTTGAATCTGTCGAGCTCGAATGCAAGCTCGCTCAGGGGCAGGATGGGAAGGGAGAGTTGCCTAAGGATTTCTGGTTAACCTACTCCGCTTTTGCTAACACTCAGGGTGGGGTAGTACTGCTTGGCGTGCGCGAGAAGGAT
>Ga0157369_10009508_pt1 | contig 11114 bp, 10 predicted proteins | sample C25metaG_FD_113461 | JGI IMG/M metagenome (GOLD analysis project Ga0157369, IMG submission 113461) | Corn rhizosphere microbial communities from Kellogg Biological Station, Michigan, USA - C2-5 metaG | ecosystem: Host-associated > Plants > Roots > Rhizosphere > Soil | place: USA: Michigan... | reverse complement strand
CGGCGCCAGCAGTGGCTGAGAAGCCGACAAACACCTACGGGCTGAGATCGCTCCTGGTGGCGGTCGCATCGCTGGTCGTCACGGCGATCACCGCCTTCGCCTTCCAGCGTGTCATCATCTATTTCGCGCTGCTCGGCCTCTATGGCGTCTATGCGGGCCTGCGGGGCATCGTCACGTCCTTCCGCGTGCCCAGGCGTCAGGGACTGATTACCTCGATCATTGGCCTGATCCTCAGCATCGCGGCCATCATTTTCACCGTCTGGCTCTTCACGCCCGAGTGAACCTGATCGTCTCGGTGAGATAGACAAAAACCGCGCCCTCTTCGTTCCACCCGATGGAGACGTCGAGGGCGCAAGCGGTCTTATGTTCTGTCTTATGTTGTATAGAGCCTGCTACGCGGCGGGCTGCTCCAGATTCTGGCCGCTGATGTCTTCAAGCCCTTTGAGCAGCTGCGTATCGCCCGACTGCTCGAACTGCTTGAGCGAATAGTTCAGGTTCTTCGCTACCAGCGCCGAGACCGGCACGACATCCTTCGGTAGCGTGACCGGCTGGTCGGGCTGGATGCCCTTGTTATAGATGGACGAGCCATCCGGCAGCAGGAACTCCGCCGTGCCAATCAGAATCACCGAGCCATCGGAGAGCGTGAACGGCTGCAGGACGGTGCCGGTGCCAAAGGTCTTCTCGCCGATGACATGCACGTCGGGCCGGTTGACCCGGATCGCGCCCGTGACAATTTCCGCCGCGCTGGCGGTGTTGTTGTTCACCAGGATCGTCAGCGGGGTATCGGTCGCCAGGCCCCCCGGTTTCACCGCCTCGGTCTGCTTGTCTGTCCGGCTGCGCACGATCAGCACGTTCTTATTCGGCCCCGCGGGAATGAACTCGCTGGCGACATCAACCGCCTGATCCAGATAGCCGCCGGGGTTGTCGCGCAGGTCGAGCACGATGCCCTGCACGTGCGCCGCGTTGGCCGCCTTGAGCGCCTGTTTCAGCTGGTCATCGGTGCCCTGGGCGAACTGGGTAATCTGGATAAAGGCGATATTGAGCGTCGGAATGGTGTAGGGAACCACGATTGGCGACGTAAAGCTATCGCGAATCAGCGTCACATCGAAGGTCTTCGCCGGGGTGGTGCTGGTGCGCTTGATGGTCAGCGTCACCGGCGTCTTGGCTTTGCCGGTAATCAGCGGACGCGCCTGGTCTATCGTCTTGCCGGTGATGTCCTGGTGATCCACCGCGATGATGAAGTCGCCCGGCTTCAGCTGGCCGCTCTTGGCCGCGGGCGAATCGGGGATGATGGCGTCAATGCGTATTGGAGTCGTCCCGCCGCCGCTCAGATAGACGCCGATACCCACCGACGCGGCGTTATTAAGCTGATTCTGCTCCTCGTCGAACTGAGCCTTCGTCTGGAAGCGGCTATGCCCGGTGTCGCCAAGGCTGTTGACCATCGCGTCAATCGCGGCGTAGGCCATCTTCTTGGTATTGATCTGGCTGGTGACGGCGAAGTTGTTGGTGACGGCGTCCCAGGCTTGCAGGATTAGATGTTCATCGCTCGTCGGCGAGACATAGTTATTCCGATTGACGAAGGCGTTGCCGAACCAGCCCGAGGCGAACGCGACAATCACCAGCAGCGAGGTAATGACCGTCTGCCAGACCATGCTGCGCGCGTAGCTCTGCCGCTGGGCGTAGTACTGTATCTCTGGCGAGGGCTGCGGCGACTGATAAGGATACCCTGGTGGGGGCGCCTGTACATTGACATTATTCGGGTCGTTCAACACATCGGCCTCCGGTCATAGTGTCCTGCAAGATCAAGAAGTCCTCTGGATGGTATTCTGCGTCGGGCAGACGGTTAGAAGCTATAGCCCTCAGCGGTAGCACTATCAAGTTATACGCGGAAATGGTGACGCGGGTATGGGATGTATAGGACATCTGCTCTGGAGAGCATAAAAGCGCCGGGGCACGATTGTGTACCCCGGCGTGAGAAAGTGGTTCCGCGTATCACCCGCGCTAGTGGCTGGCGATGTAGACATTGGGCCAGGCGGTGTCCACCATCATCCCAAGCGAGTTCAGGCCGAAGCCGCGCACCCACGGACGCTGCCGCCAGAGCGCCTTCGACTGCTCGTAGGGAATCCACGGCACCTCGTTGACGATGATCTGCTCGGCCTGGTTGTAGAGCGCCATACGCTTGTTCGGGTCGCGCTCGAGATCGGCCTGCTTGAAGAGCTTGTCGAGATTCGGGTCGTGAATATCCGATGCATTATTGCCAGTCTGTGCGTTCGGGTTGTCGAGCGTGGCTGGCGGATTGGACGTGAACTGGAGTGAGAGCCAGTCCTGCGGGTCGGGATAGTCCGCCAGCCAGCCGATCACCCACATCTGGTAAGGGCCATGCGCCACAAGATGTGCTCCCAACCCGTCGGTGGGCACCACCTGGATGTTCAGCCCCAGGACGGTATTCCACTGTTGCGCCGCGAAGGTGGCAATGGCGACGCGGGTCGCGTTCCTGGAGACGTTGATATTGATCGCCTGTGGGTGCGAACCGGTGATGTAAGGGCATTCTGGCGGCGCCTGCCCGGTCACTGGATTAATCGTATCGCAGGTGGCGCGCGCCGCCTTCAGCAACTGCTGGGCCTGCGCCTGGTCGCCGGTGAGTGACTGGGTTGGGTTGGAGCCGGGGGTCACCAGGCCAGTATAATAGCCCGGCTGCCCCTTAGGCACGATGTGGTTCGTCGGAATAGCGCCGCCATTCTCGACCCGGTCCACCAGCAGCTGCTTGTTGAGCGCGAGCACGAGCGCCTGGCGCACCTGCAAGTTGTTCATCGGCGGCTGGTCAAAGTTGAGGCCGAAGTAGTTCTCAGCCAGCAAGGGCACCTGATTGAAGTCGCTCTGGCCGCGCGCTGTGAAGTAGCTCTGCGGCGGCACGTCGGTGTAGTCCCATTTGCCCGCGCGATAGTCCGCGTACTCGTTATCCACGACGGGGTAGATGGGGCGAACGATCTTCTGCAGCGTCAGCTTCTTGCCCCAGGCCTGCTCCCAGTAGGGGTTATCTTCGAGGATGATCTGCTGCGGCTTCGAGGTCGCATCATACTGAGCAACCTTGTAGGGTCCGTTGGTGCCGCCTTCATCCAGGTGCTGCACCCACGTCCCGTTGGGATAGCGCTCGACCAGCTTCTGCTCGACCGGAAACGAGAACGGATAGGTTAGCGATTCGAGGAAGTAGGCAATCGGGGCGTCGAGGCGGATCTGCAGCGTCAGCGGATCGATAACGTTCACGCTGGTGCCCGGGTTGTTGCCCTCGCCGTTGACGGGCTTGCCAGTTCCTAAGTTATAGTCCACTGCCCCGACGATATGCCCTAGATAGCTTTGTACCAGCCCCTGGAAGCAGTAGCCACTGCCGTTACCATTTGGAGGAGGAGGACCATAGGTATCCTTGTCGAGCTTACTGCAGAGGTTTGGAGCGAGCGCGCGGTTGATGCTATAGGCGAAGTCCGTCGCGGTCAGCGGCGTGCCATCGCTGAAGTGCATATTGGGCCGCAGATGGAAGGTATAGATCGTTCCAGTGGAGTCTATATCCCAACTCGTGGCCGCATCGCCAACCACCTGCAAGTCCGGTGAGAACGTCACCAGGCCCGAATACATCATGCTGCTGAACGTCGAGTCCGCCGCGTAGGCTATCGCGGCTGGGTCGAGCACCGGGTCTTTTACGGTCGTGGTGCTGCTATCGCCGCGCGAATACGGATAGACGAAGGTCTGTTGATCTGGCGGAGCCACCAATGGGCCTGAGTTGCTCTGCAGGCCGCACGCCGAGAGCAGCAGCGGCACGATCCCCGCCAGTAAGATAAGTCCTCCAACGACGCGTTGCCGTCGTTGTGTCCCCATTCCCTTCACCGCTGCCGCCTGATAGAGTCCGGTTCCTTTGGCACGACGCACGAGGTGTGACCATCGCATGCCCGCAAACCTCCCTGCCCAACCCAACGCCGCCAGAGCGGCACACGGAATAAACGCTCGCCAGCGGGCTTCTCATCCGGGCTGGAAGCTATCTGGCGATATCCCCGCCAGCGCATCAACCCCTGATTGCCCGCACATTTCTCATGGGAAGATATATGCCTCGCGATTGTATGCAACCCGCGCGCGCCTGTCAAATCGCTAGCCATTTGTTGCATTGTCAGGTGTCGCTGGCGCCGTTCTCTGAGTGACGCCTATGATAGAGTGAATTGACAGTAACCTACCCAAACGTCTGAAAATCAGAGGAATCCATGGAGAACGTCGCGCCGTCGTCGGCTCGTCGCGCGTCGTCGGGCGAGCATCCAGCGGCGCGCGGCCTCCGCGCCACCGAGAACACCACACCATTCCCAGATTCCCCCGGCGTCGGCGCGGCCCATAGCGAACAGGTGACCGGCAGAGGCCGCACGCTGCTCGTCTTCGCGTTGATCGTCTTCGTCGGCGTCAACCTGCGTAGCGTCATCCTGGCTATCCCGCCGGTGCTGCCGCTGATCCAGCGCGACCTCCGCCTCTCCTATACGGCGACGGGCCTGCTGACCTCGCTGCCGCTCCTGCTGATGTGCGCCTTCGCCCTGCCCGCCGGATTGCTGGCGGGGCGTTTCGGCGGGCGGCGCACGGTGGCGATGGGGCTGGCGCTGCTGGCGGGCGGCGCGCTCCTGCGTGGCCTCTGGCCCGCGGCGCTCCCGCTCTATCTCTTCACCGTAGCGCTGGGGGCGGGCATCACGCTGGCGCAGACGTCTGTGCCGGTGCTGGCGCGCCAGTGGTTCCCCACGCGCATTGGTCTGGTGGCCGCGCTCTTCAGCGACGGGCTGATTCTCGGCGAGACGCTGGCCGCCGCCTTCACGCTGCCGCTGATGGCATCCTTCTTTGGCGTGGATGGCTGGCCGGGCGTGCTGCTGCTCTGGTCCATACCGACGGTGTTGGCGCTGGCGCTCTGGCTCATCTTCGCGCCGCCCGCCGCCGCGACCCAGCCCGCGCGTTCCGCCGCCGCATCCACAGCAGCACTATCAACACAACAAGAAGCGCCCGCGCGCCGCCGGGTGAGCGCGCTCCACCTGGGCATCCTGCTCGGCGCGGGCAGCCTCGTCTACTTCGGCATGAACGCCTGGATTCCACCCTATAACCAGGCCATCGGCGCGGAGGATGCGACCCCGCTGGCGCTGGGCGTCCTCAACGCTATTCAGTTGCCGGTGGGCCTGCTGGTCACCGTCTTCGCGCAGCGGCTGGTTGGCCGTCGCTGGCCATTCGTAGCGGCGGGCGTGCTCTGTCTGGTGGCGATTCTCGGCCTGGTCAGCACGCCGATTGAGTGGCAGCCGTTCTGGGCGGCGTGTCTGGGCGGCGGCTCGTCGTTCGTCTTTGCGCTCGGCATCGGGCTGCCTGCGCTGCTCTTCGACCGCTCCTCCGTTGCCCGGCTGACCGGCGTGACGCTCACCCTCAGCTACGGCGTCGCCTTTCTCGGACCGCTGCTCGGCGGCGCATTCTGGGATATGGCCCACAGGCCGCAGTTCGCATTCATCCCCATCGGCCTCGCCGGGCTGCTGCTGATCGTCCTCGGCGCGGCGCTCCCCTCCCGCGCCAACTTCGGCCTACTCGAAGAGAACGCCGCGACTTGACGGCGCAGCCCTGCGGGCAATACCATACTTGGTGGCGCCAAACGAGGCGCGTGAATTGATGACCCAGGCGGGAGTGGTGCATGGCGAAGCATGGCGCGCGGGATAACAGGCGGCGTGATTCCCGCTCTGGTCGTGGCGCGCCACCCGGACCCGCGCCGCAGGACCAGAGCTTCACCTGTGGCCACTGCAAGCGATTCGTCGGGGCGCTGCCCAGCGGTGGGCATCACCGCAACCACTGCCCCTACTGCCTCTACTCGCGCCATGTGGACGCGGTCAAGTCTGGCGACCGGCTGAGCGGCTGCGGCGGCATGATGGCGCCCATCGGCGCGTTCCAGCGGCCCAATGGCGAGCATGTCATCGTCCACCTGTGCGAGCGCTGCGGCTTCGAGCGCTTCAACCGTGTCCAGGCCGACGACGACTTCGATCTGGTGCTCTCGCTGCCCGTCGTGCCGCCACGCTCGGCGAAACCCGCGATCAGCGAGACGTCTGCCGAATAAACAACACTTAGAGGAGGCGATAGCGTGACCGACGCGACCACCGCCACAAGCACGAGCACGAGCACGACCGCGACCGGCGCCTTTCTGGAGAAGCTGCGCCGCCGCTGGCACGATGGGCGCACCCTGCTCTGCGTTGGGCTGGACCCCGAGCTCGATCAACTGCCGACCGCGCAGGGCGCCGATGCCGAGACGGCGCTTGCCACCTTCAATATGGCCATCGTAGATGCCACCGCCGACCTCGTCTGCGCCTACAAGCCCAATGCCGCCTTCTACGAGCGCCATGGCGCCGCGGGCTGGAACGCGCTCGCCCGCACCATCGCACATATCCACAGCCGCCATCCTGACGTGCCGGTGCTGCTGGACGCCAAACGCGGCGACATGGGCAACACCGCGCAGGCCTATGCCGACGCCATTTTCGATACCCTGAATGCCGACGCCGTGACGCTGCATCCGTACCTCGGCGGCGATGCCCTCCAGCCCTTCCTGAAACACGCCGACCGTGGCTGCTTCATCCTCTCGCATACGTCGAATCCCGGCGCGAGCGAGTTTCAGGATCTGACGCTCCGCGCCGCCGATGGCACTGAGGAGCCGCTCTATCTGGCGGTGGCGCGCACTGTGGCGCGGCGCTGGAATACCAACGGCAACTGTGGGCTCGTGGTCGGCGCGACCTACCCCGAGCAGCTACGGGCGGTGCGGCAGGCGGCGGGCGATCTGCCGCTGCTGATTCCAGGCATCGGTGCGCAGGGCGGCGATCTGGCGGCGGTGATGAGCGTCGGGCTGGATAGCCAGGGCGCGGGGCTGCTGATAAGCGCATCCCGCAGCATCATCTACGCCTCCAGTGGCGCGGACTACGCCGAGACCGCCCGGCGCGAGGCCCAACGGCTGCGCGACGCGATAGAGGAGTTGCGGGAGCGGTGATGCGGTACGGTCAGGATTAGCCGCGGCATTCATGCCGCGAACTGTCACCATATATCACACGCCCCGTAGCTGGAGGAACAACATGGCCGATGAGATGACCGCGACCCAGCGGGCGTTTGCCGATGCGCTGCTGGCGTGCGGCGCGGTGAAGTTCGGCGCGTTTCGCCTGAAGCTGCACGAGCGCGAACCCGATGCGCCGCTCTCGCCGATCTATGTGGACCTGCGGGTGCTGCGGTCGTGGCCCGACGCCATCGATACCGCCGTGGCGGTCCTGGCTGAGATGATTGCCGCCAGGCACCTGGAGTTCACCCGCTACGCCGATATCCCGATGGCCGCGACGCCGCTGGTCGCCATCCTGATGCATCAGACGCGCGTCCCAATGATTACCCCACGCGAGGCCAAGACGCACGGCATCGCGGGCACGATCAACGGCGATTTCTCGCTTGGCGAGACGGTGCTGGTCATCGACGATCTGGTGACCCACGCCGATAGCAAGCTCGAAGCGATTCGCGTGCTCGAAGAGAACGGCCTGGTGGTGCGCGATGTCGCCGTGCTGATCGACCGCGAGCAGGGCGCGCCGGAGCAACTCGCCGCCGCGGGCTATACGCTGCACGCCGCCCTCACGCTCGGCCAGCTGCTGGACTACTGGCGCGCATCCGGCGTAATAGACGAAGCCACCTTCGAGCGGGTGCGCGCCTATCAGGCCGCGAATCAGGCATAGCGCGTAATGATCTATCGCCATCTGCTGCGTCCTGCCCTCTTCAACGTCGCCGGGCGTGATGCCGAGGCCATCCACGAGCGCGTGCTGGGGATGCTGGCGCGCGTCTCGGAGTCGCCCAGGTTGACGCGCGGACTGGCCCGCTTCGCGGCGCTGGCGTGGCCCGGTGACCTGGGCCGCCCCCGCGAGGTCTTTGGCCTGCGCTTTCCTCATCCCATCGGGCTGGCGGCGGGCTTCGACAAAAACGCGCGCGCCGTCCCCGCGTTGGCCGCGCTCGGCTTTGGCTTCATCGAGATCGGCACCATCACCCAGCAGGCCCAGGCTGGCAATCCGCGCCCGCGCCTCTTCCGGCTTCCCAGCGACCAGGCGCTCATCAATCGTATGGGTTTCAATAACGATGGCGCCGATGCCATCGCCAGACGGCTCGCCCGCCAGCCCGAGGCGCCCGTGCCGCTGGGCATCAGCCTGGGCAAATCAAAGGTGACACCGCTGGAAGACGCCGCCGCCGATTATCTGGCCTCGCTCGACCGGCTCTATCCCTGGGCCGACTACTTCGCCGTCAACGTCAGCTCGCCCAATACGCCAGGCCTGCGCGCCTTGCAGGAACGCGACCGGCTGGACGCGCTGCTGGCGGCGTTGCGGGCGCGGCTGCGCGAGCGGGCGCAGGCGGAAGGTGAGGACGGGGGCGCGCGCGTCAAGCCGCTGCTAGTGAAGGTCGCCCCTGATCTGGATGAGGCGGCGCTGGATGAGCTGGTGGAGGTATGCCTGGCGCACGGAGCCAGCGGGCTGATCGCCGTCAACACGACCATCAGCCGCGAGGGGCTGAGCGCCGCCGTGCCCGCGACCTTGCGCGATGAGGCGGGCGGACTGAGTGGGCGGCCACTGCATGCGCGCGCCGTCGCGGTGGTGAGCCTGCTGGCGAAGCGGGCCGAGGGGCGACTGCCGATCATCGGCTGCGGCGGCGTCTTCACGGTGGACGATGCGCAACGGCTGCTCGATGCGGGCGCGTCGCTGCTCCAACTCTACACCAGCTTCATCTACGAGGGGCCGGGCATCGCCCGCCGACTGGCGCACGGGCTGGCCGTGCGCGAAGCAGCAATTGGCTGATAATACGTCTCGCCATGGCAAGGCGAAACGGCGTTTTCGCAGGATTAGGGATGCGGACCACGAAGTCGTTGAGCAATCAGAATTAGCTGCCGGACTTCAGCCTGCGACGTGAGAATTCCCGAACTATCGCTGCCTGCCACCTCATGCAACGGCCGCTTGTTCCCGACTTCTGCGCATTCCGCGCGCTCGTTGTCTCGCATAGGTGAAAGCGATGATGGAGGCTGTGAGCGGCAAAACCACGACAATTAGCAAATACGCCGATATCGTTTGAACGTTGAGACTCAGAAAGTCGGCGCCGATGAGTGTAAGCACCACAAACAAGAGCGAGCGCCCGCTAAGTGCGAATAAGATCAGCGAAATGAGCGCCCCAACGAGTAGCGCCCAAAACCACCTGGACCGTGACCGCGCCGTCTGACGTAGGCCGACGAAGCAGGTGGCGAGCGTGAACAAGCTACCGAGCGCCTCTATGTTGAGTACAAGACTTATCCCAAAAACCCATAGAATCGCATAGCCCGGGTAGCTATGTGGCTGCGGCGGTGAACGTGGCGAATAGAAAACGATGTAGAAAATGCCCACAAAGATGGCGACGCCAACAGATGTTATGACCAGGCCGCCCACTGCAAGCGCTATATGCGCCCTCCGACCCACCGATAAACCGAAGCGCCAGGCCAGGATTGGTACTGCTACAAGGAGTATTATGGTAAGCAGGAGTGGCGCCAACGCCACCGCGAGTGATACTGTGTCGGCCATGAGTGGCATGTTGGTCTCCTTGTATGGCCCGCGGCCGGTGCATTCACTCCGTCGTCCATCCAATGAGCGCGCCTGCTTGTATGCCTATAACTACGACCAGGCGATGTAGCATCTCACAGGCCATCCTGCCGCCGGTCATCCTCATCGACAAGGCGAAAATGGGTATAGCCAGTTGCGGGGTTTTGGCGGGGGATGCTAAAATAGTATAGATAGTGTCCCGCGTGACCCGGTGAGATCGCGAGACGCCCATCAAAGAGAATGCATGTGGATACGATACCTACGACAGTACACACCAGGCGATTGACATCGAGAAGCGGGAGCGGCGCGTGGGCTTTCTCACACCATACTTAACAGTTATTCAGATTATCCAGGTCATTCTGGGCGTCGCCCTGATTGTCTCGATTCTGCTCCAGGCGCGCGGCGCGGGGCTGGGTAGTGTCTTTGGCGGCACTGGTACCGTCTTCAAGACGCGACGTGGTATTGACAGGCTGCTTTTCCGCTTTACCATCGGCCTCGCCATTGCCTTCTGTCTGGTATCCGCGCTGGGGGCTGCTGTCCCAGCGTCATAGCACGTCATAGCACGTCCGTGGCGCAACCGCTGCGCCGGACGGCTGATCGCACCTGAACAACGCGATTCGGCGGCCGATAGCGCCGCTGGCGACGCGAACCCGGCATCGCTGCTGGAGGCATTCGCGTGGTACGTCAAAAGCCGAGCGACGAGGCCCGACTTCTGCGGAGGTTGGGCTTTTTTCATGTACTTGAATGCGCCTGTATGGATAACGCAGACGCATGCAAGTTGTCCGCTGGCAGGCCCGTGTGTCGGGGTGGCTTCCCCGCATGGGCGCGCTCAGCGCTGTTTCTCGAAGTACTCGGCATTGATGCGCGTGAAGTCGCGCCACTCCGGCGGTACCGCGCCCTCCTCGAAGATGGCGTCCACCGGGCAGGCTGGCTCGCAGGCGCCGCAGTCAATACATTCGTCCGGATCGATGAAATATTGCTCGTCTTCCTCGCGGGCGTGAATGCAATCCACGGGGCAGACATCCACGCAGGATGCGTCCTTCACGCCGATGCAGGGCTGACAGATTACGTAGGTCATTTGCCGATGGATCCCTCTCTACAGGAGCGCGACGCCACGCCCTCCCCGGCGCGCAGTCTAGCGATATCATACCGTCTGCGACGCTGCCTGTCACGCCTCGCGAGTATCACCAGGAAGGCGAGCAGATCGCGGACAACATTATCACGCATTCATTGTATTTTCCCCACTTTACTAGTAGCAACTGAGGCGCATGCACGCGCTTCGCAATATCGCGGTGGCGAACACCGCACGGACTCGCGTCCATTCCGGGCGCGCATCCTGCCCAACCGGGCAGGGAGGAGACAGGGATAGATGGCCATAGGGAACATCGCGCTGGCCGGATTGGATCGGGAGCAGCTGCTCCACATGCACTATCAGATGGTGCTCATCCGGCGTTTCGAGGAGAAGGCCGCCGAGGAATATACCCTTGGCAAGATTGGCGG